>Ga0306920_100008123_pt1 | contig 13909 bp, 11 predicted proteins | sample flu12Cox44000170_FD_204666 | JGI IMG/M metagenome (GOLD analysis project Ga0306920, IMG submission 204666) | Lab enrichment of tropical soil microbial communities from Luquillo Experimental Forest, Puerto Rico - flux4day.12C.oxic.44.000.170 (v2)... | ecosystem: Environmental > Terrestrial >...
GCCCCGGCAGAACGAAGGGCCGGCTGGCAAGCCAGCCGGCCCTTCGTCACGCTGACCGGTGCGGAGGTCGCCTCTCGGCGAAAGGCGCAACGCGGCTCCAGCCGAACGGTAATCCGCGAAGGCAGTAGGTGCGGCCCGGGGGACACAGCCGCACCGGCTGATACCTAGTAACGCCCGCGGCGGCGCCTCTGTTCCCGGCGGGTGGGCGGATCTGTCTCGTACGGGAACGAGGATACGGCCTGCTGGCTCGCGGTGGCCTCGGGATCCTGGTCTGGGTAGTGCGCGCCCCCGCCGCGGTAGGCGTTGTCCTGGCCGCCGTAGCCGAAGGTGCTGTACCCCTGGTCCGGGTACGAGTCGGTGTCACCCTGGGCCTGGTAGTCCTGCCCGCCGTAGCCGTACTCGCTGTATCCCTGATTCGGGTAGGCCGGGGTATCCGCTTCCTGGTAGTGCTGGTCGCCGTAGCCCTGGTAGCCCTGGTCCGCGTACCCCTGCCCGGAGTAGTTCGCGGTGGACTCGTAGTCCTGGCCGCCCGAGCCCCGATAGCCGTACTCCTCGTATCCGGGCTGCTGGTAACGCTCATCCGGGTAGCGCTGCTCCTGATAGCGCCCGTCCTCGTAGTGCTGGCCCTGATGACGCTGCTCCTGGTAATCCTGGCCCTGGTAATCCTGGCCCTGGTAATCCTGGCCCTGGTAATCCTGGCCCTGGTAATCCTGGCCCTGGTAATCCTGGCCCTGGTAGGACTGGTCCGGGTAGCGCTGGCTCTGGTAGTCGTCCTGGGCGTAGCCCTGGCGCTCCTGGGCCTGATAACCGGATCCGGCGTAGCCCCGGTCGTCGTAGGAACCGCGGTCATAGCCCGATCCGGAGTCATAGCCGTGGCCCGAGTCATAAGCCTGGCCCGAGTCATAAGCCTGGCCCGAGTCATAAGCCTGGCCCGAGTCATAAGCTTGGCCCGAGTCATAGCCCTGGCCGGCATAGGAGTCGGCGTCGTAGCCCTGGCCCAGGTAGGACCCGCTGTCGTAGTGCTGGCCCGCGTACGGGGATGAGGAGTAACCCCGGTCAGAGCCGGCCTGAGGGTCGCCGTAGCCCTGCTCTGCGTAGCCCTGGCCGGCATAGCCCTGGTCGGAGTAACCCTGATCGCCGTAACGCTGGTCGGCGTAGCCCTGGCCGCCGTAGCGCGGATCGGAGTAACCCTGGCCGGCGTGATCTTGGCCGGCGTAATCCTGGCCGGCGTAGCTATAGCCCGGCTCGGCGTAGCCCTGCGCAGCATAGCCGGGCTGGTCACCGTAGCCGTGGTCCTGGTACCCCTGCTGACCGTAGCCCTGGTCGGCGTATGGGCCAGGCTCGGTGTAGCGCCCCGGGTCGGCGTACTGCTGTCCCTGGTCCGCGTACTGGCCGTAGGAAGGGCCCGGGTCACCGTAGCCCTCGGCAGCATGCCGCCGCCCGGCACCCGGCTCCGGGTAACGCTGCTCTGGGTGAGGCTGCTCCGGGTAGCGCTGCTCGGGGTAGTACTGGCCGGTGGTGTAGTCCTCGGCATAGTCCTGCGCGCCCTGCGGTGCCTGGGCTGCCTGGGCTCCCGACCCGGGAGGCAGGGCCAGCGCGCCCGGAGGCAGCGCCCGCGGGCCTTGGGCCTGCGCCGGGCTGAACACCATCGTGCCGGCCGGGTCGTCGGACCGTATCGCGCGGAAGTCTCCGGTCACCGGACCGGTGAATTCGGCTTCGCGACCGCCGTAACCACCGGGGAGGGCGGTCAGCCTGGGGTCGGTCGGCGCCCCGGGGAGCTGGCTGGCGTAAACGCCGGAACCGCGGGGGTCAGGAGCCTGCGCGCCGCGCTGCAGGGCGTCGATCAGCCTGGGCAGCTCCTCCATCGGGAGCCGGAACGTGCCGGTGCAGGTGCCTCCCTGCCAGATGCTGAAGACCGAGACTCCGGTGTCGGCGTACCAGCTCAGGCGCATGCTGCGGGAGCTGCCGCGCACGTCGAAGAAAACCTCGCCGAGCCGGGGCAGTGGCGCTGCGTCCGACGCTGACATGGTGCCCATCGTGGCCTTGCTCCCTTCTCTCTGTCCAGTTCGTCACGAAGACTCTCCAGCAGGCTAGCTGGAGGCTGGAATTCAGGTAGGGAATTTCGCCACCCCGCGTGCGAGACCGCTACCACGGATGGCATCATTGTCCACGGGCATGCAGCGGCCCGCGCGATGGTTTGGACAGGACGGGTGAACCGACGCGCTGGCGCCAGCCGTTCGGTATGGTAACCACTTGCTTACAAGTTGGCCGTACCCGCGCACGGGAACACCACGCCGCGAAGACGCGTTGTATCTTGCAACTGAGGCTTCCGGACAGGACCGGTTCACGTGTTCGCGAGCCCTACGTTCTACTGTAACGCACTATTTGATGCATCTTGGTTGAGGTGATTGATCCATGTCGCAGGTACGTCGGCAGTCGGCTGTGCTTCCCCGCCCGAACTGGGGCTGGCAAGATGCTGCCGCGTGCAAGGGCGAGGACCTGTTGCTCTTCTTTGGTCCCGACGGCGAGCGCCAGCCAGAGCGGGAGATCAGGGAGCGCAAGGCCAAGGAGGTCTGCGCAGCTTGCCCGGTGCAGCTCGAGTGCCTGAACTACGCGGTGTCGCGGCCGGAGAAGTACGGCACATGGGGTGGCCTCAACGAGGAGGAGCGTTCCGCCGAACGCCGCCGCCGGATGCGCCGCGCCAACGCCGCCTAGGTTTCGCTCAGGCCGGACCCGAGCCGGGAAACCGGCAGGAAAAGCAGCGCTCAGCCGAGCAGCGCCAGCACGTCGGCGTCGGTGAGCTGCCCGAAGGACGTGTACCACTGCCCGACAGACCGGAACCGCCTGGGTGTCGCCAAGATGATCACCCGGTCAGCCTCCGCGCGCATCTCTTCGGCCGCGGCGGGCGCCGCGACCGGGGCCGCCAGTACGAGATAAGCCGCCTGCGCCGCACGCAGCGAGCGCAGCGCGGCCCGTGCGGTGACGCCGGTCGCCAGCCCGTCGTCCACCACGATCACGCACCAGCCGGCCACCCGGGGCAGCGGGCGTCCGCCCCGGTACACCTGCACCCGCCGGGCCAGTTCGGCCTGCTCGGCGGCGACTACCGGGGCCAGGTCGGCGGGGGAAAGCGACAGCCGGCCGAGCAGGCTGGCGTCGAACACGGCCTTTCCCAGCCCCTCCGCGATCGCCCCGACACCGAGTTCGGGCTGGCGCGGATAGCCGATCTTCCTGGTCACGATGACGTTCATCGGCACGTCCAGGACCGTGGCGACCTGTTTCGCCACGGCCACCCCTCCCCTGGGCAGGGCGAGTATCACGGCCCGTTCGGCCCAGTCCTCGAGCGTGACGGCGTGGATGAGCCGTTCCCCGAGCAGGGTTCCGGCCGCCCGCCGGTCCCGGAAGGGGAGCAGGTACTCACCCTGGCGCATGTCCGGGATTTACCCCCCCTAACGGGACGCAATGCCAGGACGGCGTCGCACAATGGAGACATGATCTGCGTTGCGTGCCGGAAGCAGCACCATGAGGAGTGCCCGGGCGGCACCTGGTGCGACTGCCAGCATCTGCCGCCGGCCGACGCACCGGAGACGCAGCCAGGAACCGAGCCGCCGCTCAGCTGGATCCGGCAGGGCTAGCGACCCTCCCCGCGAGCCAAAGGGCCGCGGCGAGCGGGGAATAGGAGCCGCAGCCGGGAATGTTGCCACGCGTATGGCGCCGGCTGTGACCCTCCCTGCTGTCCACATGCCGGACGCTGCCTGGACAGCCCGGATCGTTACATGTGATCCTGGCTTCATGAGTGTTACGGACCCGTTGCTCGTCGGGCGCCGACACATCGACTTCTTGCGCATCCGCAGCGCCATCTGTCTGCTCGCCCGCTAATCGCCGGCCCGGATTTCCCGCCCGGGCGCGCGTGCGATGCCGGGCACTCTCCCGCTGGACCCGCAGCTGAACCGCGTCTGAGGATGTTGCCCAGCGGAGCCCCAGGTTCTCGTCCCACGCGCGTCCCCGAACCTGGAGGAACCCCCGAACATGCCAGTCGCAGCTGGGACCAAGCGCAAACGCGGCGAAGGCCAGTGGGCGCTCGGCTATCGCGAGCCGCTCAACAAGAACGAGGAAAACAAGCGGAACGACGACGGGCTCAACGTCCGCCAGCGGATCATCGACATCTACTCCAAGTACGGCTTCGACTCCATCGACCCGGCCGACCTTCGCGGACGGTTCCGCTGGTACGGGCTGTACACGCAGCGCCGTCCCGGCATCGACGGCGGCAAGACCGCGGTGCTCGAGCCGGAGGAGCTCGACGACCGCTACTTCATGCTGCGGGTCCGCATCGACGGCGGCCGGCTGTCCAACGACCAGCTGCGGGTCATCGCCTACATCTCGCGCCGGTACGCGCGCGGCACGGCGGACGTGACCGACCGGCAGAACATCCAGCTGCACTGGATCGAGATCGAGAACGTCCCGGACATCTGGGAAGCGCTGGAGTCGGTGGGCCTGTCCACCACCGAGGCCTGCGGCGACACGCCGCGGGTGATCCTCGGCTGCCCGCTGGCGGGCATCGACGCGGACGAGATCGTCGACGGCACGCCGGAGATCGCCGCCATCGGCGAGCAGTACATCGGCGACTCCGCGTTCTCCAACCTGCCGCGCAAGTTCAAGTCCTCGATCAGCGGCTGCCCGGCGCAGTGCGCCATCCACGAGATCAACGACGTCGCCTTCGTCGGCGTGCTGAACACCCGAGGCGAGGCCGGGTACGACCTGTGGGTCGGCGGAGGCCTGTCCACCAACCCGATGATCGGCAGGCGGCTCGGCGCGTTCGTCCGGCCGGGCCAGGTCCCCGAGGTCTGGGCGGGCGTTACCGGCCTGTTCAGGGACTACGGCTACCGGCGCCTGCGGCACCGGGCCAGGATCAAGTTCCTGGTCGCGGACTGGGGCCCGGAGAAGTTCCGCGAGGTGCTGGAGAAGGAGTACCTCGGCTATGCGTTGCCGGATGGCCCGGCCCCCGGCGCGCCGCGCGACGGGATCCGCGATCACGTCGGCGTGCACGCCCAGCGTGACGGGAACTGCTACGTCGGCTTCGCCCCCGTGGTGGGCCGCCTGTCGGCCGACGCCCTGGAGGTTATCGCCGACCTGGCGGCCAGGTACGGCAGCGGCCGCGTGCACACGACCACCGAGCAGAAGATGGTCATCCTCGACGTGCCACCCGAGCGCACCGAGGAGCTGGTGGCCGAGCTCGACAAAGCCGGCCTGCCGGCCCGGCCCAGCGCGTTCCGCCGGCACACGATGGCCTGCACCGGCATCGAGTTCTGCAAGCTGGCGATCGTCGAGACCAAGGCCCGGGCCGCCGACCTGATCGGCGAGCTGGAGCGGCGCCTGCCCGGCTTCGAAGCCCCGGTGACGATCAACGTGAACGGCTGCCCGAACTCCTGCGCCAGGATCCAGACCGCCGACATCGGACTGAAGGGCTCGCTGGTCACCGGGCCGGACGGCCGGCAGGTCGAGGGCTTCCAGGTGCATCTGGGCGGCAGCCTGGGCGGGGGCGACGGCTCGGGCTCCGGCTTCGGCCGCAAGGTGCGCGGGCTCAAGACCACGGCCGCGGAACTGCCGGACTACGTGGAGCGGGTGCTGCGCCGGTTCGACGCGGCCCGCGAGCCAGGTGAGAGCTTCGCCGCCTGGACCGCCCGGGCCAGCGACGAGGAGCTCTCGTGAGCACCCGGGCCGTCCCCTTCTACTGCCCCTACTGCGGCGAGGAAGACCTCGAACCGCAAGGCGCGGCCGACGGTGAATGGCATTGCCGCAGTTGCACACGATCATTCCAGCTACGCTTTGCCGGGATAGGAGTCACACTGTGAGCCCCGTCGTCACGCGCGGCCTGGCGCAGCGGAACACCCTGGAGGACCCCGAGCAGATGCGAACCCTCGCCGAACAGGCCGCGGAGGAACTCGCCGACGCGCCGGCCGAAGAGGTGATTCGCTGGGCGGTGGACACGTTCGGTGAGCGGATCTGCGTCACCTCGTCGATGACCGACGCGGTGATCATCCATCTCGCCTCGGCCGTCCAGCCAGGCATCGACGTGGTCTTCCTCGACACCGGCTACCACTTCGCCGAGACCATCGGCACCAGGGATGCGGTGGAGGCCGTGTACCCGATCAAGCTGATCAACATCACCCCGTCGCGCACCGTGAAAGAGCAGGACGCCGAGCTGGGCCCCCGGCTCTACGGACGCAACCCCGACCTGTGCTGCTACCTGCGCAAGGTCGAGCCACTGGAGCGGGCGCTGACCAACTACGACGCCTGGATCACCGGGGTGCGCCGGGACGAAACCAGCAACCGCCGCCAGACCAAGGTCGTGGAGTGGGACGACCGGCGGGAGATGGTCAAGGTCAACCCGATCGTCAGCTGGACGCAGAAGCAGGTGGACGACTTCATCACCGAGCAGGGCGTGCTGGTGAACCCGCTGGTCTACGACGGCTACCCGTCGATCGGCTGCGCGACCTGCACGATCCGCGTCGAGCCCGGCGCGGACCCGCGCAGCGGCCGGTGGGCAGGAACCGGCAAGACGGAGTGCGGCATCCATGCCTAACGCTGCCCTTCCGGTGGGGCTCGGGCCCGCCGCCGCAGGCGGCAAGGCCAGCAGGGTCGTCTCTCCCCAAGGGGGGTCCGGCCAAGGGGGGTCCGGCCAAGGGGGGTCCGGGGGGACGGGTCCACCCGGAGAAGGAGCCAGCAGGGTCCTGGTCGCCGTCGCGCACGGCAGCGCGGATCCGCGCGCCTCAGCTACCATCGCCGGGCTGGCGGCGGTGGCCAGGGAGCGTTCGCCCGGTCTTGACCTGCGCACCGCCTTCCTGGGGCACGCCCCGCCGTCGCTGCCGCAGGTCCTGGGCACGATCGAGGCGGACCGCGAGGTGACCGTGCTGCCGCTGCTGCTGACCGCGGCGTACCACAGCAAGGCCGACATCCCCCGCATCCTGGCCAGGACGCCGCGGACCCAGGGACCGCGGGTGAGCTACGGCGCGACCCTCGGGCCGCACCCGCTGCTGCTGGACGCGCTCGACCGCCGCCTGGCCGAGGCGGACCCGGTCGCTTACCGGGACCCGGCGCGGACCGCGGTGGTGCTCACGGCGGCCGGGTCCAGCGACCCCGAGGCGAACGCCACCATCGCCCGGATGGCAGCGCAATGGCAGGCCAGGACGGGCTGGTTCGCCGTCCGGCCGGCCTACGCCTCGGCCGCCGAACCCTCTCCGGCGGCAGCCGTGGCCGGCCTGCTGCGGAACGGGGCGCCCCGGGTAGTGGTCGCCACCTACCTGCTCGCGCCGGGTCTTTTCGCCGACCGGATCCGCCACACCGCCCTGTCCGCGGGGGCGGCCGCCGTCTCCCCCGCGCTCGGTGCCTGCGCCGAGGTGGCCGACGTCATGCTCGACCGATTCGCCCAAGCGGGATCAACCAGGCGCACCGCGGCGTAAATCGGGCGCGTAAATCTGGGTAGAACTCCGGATAGCCCTCGAGAAAACCGAGGAACCCCGACCCGCTGGTCACGATCAGGTATCGTACGTCCCTCCGGGCATACGCTAACCCGGTAGAGTCGACCGCTGGCCGAACGCGACCCGACTGGCCGCCAAAAGGGGGCGAATGCGTATCTGGCCGGGAACGCCATACCCGCTTGGTGCGACATGGGATGGATGGGGCACGAACTTCACCCTCTTTTCCGAGGTCGCCGAACGCGTAGAGCTCTGCCTCTTCGACGAGGCCGGCGACGATAGCGGTACGCTCAACGAGACCAGGGTCGAGCTGACCGAGGTCGACGGCTTCGTGTGGCACGGCTACCTGCCCGGCATCGCGCCGGGGCAGCGGTACGGCTACCGCGTGCACGGGCCGCACGATCCCCCGCGCGGGCTGCGCTGCGACGGCTCCAAGCTGCTGCTCGACCCGTACGGTAAGGCGGTCGAGGGCGACGTCCACTGGGACGAGTCCCTGTTCGACTACCAGTTTGCCAACCCGAGGAAGCGGAACACCGCGGACAGCGCGCCGCACATGCCGAAGAACGTCGTCATCAACCCGTTCTTCGACTGGGGCAACGACCGGGCCCCGCAGACCCCCTACCACGAGACGATCATCTACGAGGCGCACGTGCGCGGGCTGACCCTGTGCCATCCGGAGGTCCCGGCGGTGCAGCGCGGCACCTACGCAGGGGTCGCCCACCCAGCGGTGATCGCGCACCTGCAGCGGCTCGGGGTGACCGCGGTTGAGCTCATGCCGGTGCACCAGTTCGTCGCCGAGCAGTCCCTGGTCGCTCGCGGCCTGACCAACTACTGGGGCTACAACACGATCGGCTTCCTGGCCCCGCACAACAGGTACTCCTCGGCCGGCCAGCGCGGCGAGCAGATCGGCGAGTTCAAGTCGATGGTGAAGGCGCTGCACGAGGCGGGCATCGAGGTCATCCTCGACGTGGTCTACAACCACACCGCCGAGGGCGACCACATGGGCCCCACGTTGTCCTTCCGCGGCATCGACAACGCCGCCTACTACCGGCTCTCTGACTCCGAGCGCTGGCGCTACCTGGACTACACCGGCTGCGGGAACAGCCTGAACGCTCGCCACCCGCACTCGCTCCAGCTGGTCATGGACTCGCTGCGGTACTGGATCCTGGAGATGCACGTCGACGGGTTCCGGTTCGACCTGGCCGCCGCGCTGGCCAGGGACCTGCACGACGTGGACCGTCTGTCCACCTTCTTCGACCTGGTCCAGCAGGACCCGGTGGTCTCCCAGGTGAAGCTGATCGCCGAGCCGTGGGACGTCGGCGAGGGCGGCTATCAGGTCGGCAACTTCCCGCCGTTGTGGACCGAGTGGAACGGCAAGTACCGGGACGCCGTCCGCGACTTCTGGCGCGGACGCCCGTCCACCGTGCCGGATTTCGCCTCCCGGCTAACCGGGTCCAGCGACCTGTACGCGACCAGCGGGCGGCGCCCGTTCGCCTCGGTCAACTTCGTCACCTGCCACGACGGGTTCACCCTGCACGACCTGGTCTCCTACAACCACAAGCACAACGAGGCCAACGGTGAGGGCAACCGGGACGGCACCGACGACAACCGCTCGTGGAACTGCGGCGTCGAAGGCCCGACCGACGATCCCGCCGTCAACGAGCTGCGGGCCAGGCAGAAGCGGAACTTCCTGGTCACCCTGTTCCTGTCCCAGGGCGTTCCGATGCTGCTGGCCGGCGATGAGATGGGCCGCACCCAGGCGGGCAACAACAACGCCTACTGCCAGGACTCCCAGCTGTCCTGGCTGGACTGGGACCCGAGGAGGCTGGCCGCCGCCGAGGAGGACCTGCTGCAGTTCACCGAGGCGCTGGCCGGACTGCGCCGCGACCACGCGGTGTTCCGGCGGCGCCGGTTCTTCCGCGGCCAGCTCCCGGGGGGCGAGAAGGGCGACCTCGTCTGGCTCACCCCGGCCGGGGAGCAGATGACGGAGGCGGACTGGGGTGCCAGCTACGCCAAGTCGCTCGCGGCGTTCCTCAATGGGGACGCGATCAGTGAGCCCGACCAGCGCGGCGGGAAGATCACCGACGCCAGCTTCCTGCTGCTGTTCAACGCGCACAGCAAGCCGCTCACGTTCACCTTGCCCGAGGCCAGCTACGCGGCCGGGTGGGAGGTCGTCATCGACACCGCGGCCGGGGTCCCCGGTGCGATCCACCCGCCGAGGAAGGAGATCGAGGTCCGCGACCGCGCCGTGGTCGTGCTACGGTCCACCGAGTGAGCCTGCGCCAGCTTTTCTCCGACCGGGAACCGGATCTGCCCAGGCTCTACGCCTACCCGGACGGCCGCTGGCTGCGGGCGAACATGGTCGCGACCGCAGACGGCGCCTCGTCGCTGGACGGCCTCACGCGAGGTATCTCCTCCCATACCGACCGGCGGGTGTTCGCGCTGCTCCGCACGCTGTGCGACGTGATCCTGGTCGGCGCGGCCACGGCCCGTGAGGAGAAGTACAAGCCGGCGCGGCCGCAAGAGCTGTGGAGTCACCTGCGGGACGGCCGGCCGCCGACGCCGCCGATCGCGGTGGTCACCGGGCGGCTCGATCTCGACCCGGAAAGCCCGCTCATCACCGCCGCCCCGCGGGACGCCCGCACGATCGTCATCACCACGGCCAGCGCCCCGGCCGCCCGGCGGGCCGTACTGGCCCGGCACGCGGAGATCATCATCGCGGGCCGGGACACGGTCGATCTCACGGCCGCGGTGGACGCGCTGGCCGAACGCGGCCACCGGCGGATGCTCACCGAGGGAGGCCCGTACCTGCTGGCCGGGCTGCTCGCGGCCGGGCTGCTCGACGAGCTGTGCCTGACCGTCGGCCCGCTGATGGCGGGCCCCGGCGCCGACCGGATCGTAACCGGCGCCGGGGCCGGCGCCGGGAGCGGCGCCGGCCCGCTGTCGCTGCGGCTGGCTCACGTGCTGGAGGACCAGGGCTTCCTGCTCTGCCGCTACACCAGGAACGATCATTGATCTGAACGGTCCGGGGCGCGTGCCCCGGCTCAGGGATCAGCCGCGCGGCAGCAGGCCCCGCTCGAACCCGGCCGCCACCGCGGCGGCACGGTCGTTGACGCCGAGCTTGGCGTAGATATGCAGCACATGGGTCTTGACCGTGGCCTCGCTGATGAATAGGCGGGCGGCGGCCTCCCGGTTCGAGCAGCCCTGCGCGATCAGCCCGAGGATGTCGAGCTCGCGCTGGCTGAGCGGTTCCCTGGCCGGCTGCCTGACCTGGCCGAGGAGCCGGGTGGCGACCGACGGCGAGAGCACCGCTTCGCCGCGGGCCGCAGCGCGAGCGCCGCGCAGCAGTTCGTCGGGCGGGGAGTCCTTCAGCAGGTAGCCGGTGGCGCCGGCCTCGATCGCGGGTACCACGTCGGTGTCGGTGTCGAAGGTGGTGAGCACCAGCACCCGCGCGCCGATGCCCTTCTCCGTCAGCATCTTGATCGCGCTGACCCCGTCCAGCACCGGCATGCGCAGGTCCATCAGCACCACGTCGGGGCGCAGCGCCGCCGCCCGGTCGACCGCCTCCTGGCCGTTGGCGGCCTCCCCCGCCACCTCGAACTCGCCGCTGGCCTCGAAGATGCCGCGCAGCCCGTCGCGCACCACCGGGTGGTCGTCGGCGATCAGCAGCCGGATGATCTGGCTCACGTGGACTCCCCTGCCTTGGTCGCCTGCGGCGACGGGCCTGCCTTGGTCGCCTGCGGCGACGGGCCTGCCTTGGTCGCCTGCGGCGACGGGCCTGCCTTGGTCGCCTGCGGCGACGGGCCCAGCGGGATGGCGGGCAGGCTGGCCGACACGGCCGTGCCCGCGCCGGGTTCGGACTCGATCTCCAGCTGCCCGGCCAGCCGGCTGACCCGCTGACGCATCGCGATCAGCCCGAAGCCGCTGCCGGGCGGACTGCCGCCGGCCGGGGTCCCGTAGGCCTTGCTTCCCTCCGCCGGGGCCGGGGAGAAGCCGACGCCGTCGTCGCGCACGTCCAGGCTCACCACGTCCTCCATGTAGGAGAGCGTGACCCCGGCGCGGGAGGCGCCGGCGTGCCTGGCCACGTTGGCGAGCGCCTCCTGCGCGACGCGCAGCAGCGTCACCTCGACCTCGGGGTGCAGCGCCCGCGCCTCGCCGGTGGTCTCGACCTCGCCGGCTACGCCGCTGGTGACCGACCAGCGGGCCACCTCGTCGGCCAGCGCGTCCGGCAGCCTGCTGTCCTCCAGCGCCTGCGGCCGCAGCGCCTGGACCGAGCGGCGGGCCTCGGCCAGGCTGTCCCTGGCGAGCCGTTTGGCGTTGCTGATCCGCCGCTCGCGCTCGGCGTCGTTGCTGGTCTGCTGGGCCGCCTCGAGCTGGGTGACGATCCCGGTCAGGCCCTGGGCGATCGTGTCGTGGATCTCCCGGGCCATCCGCTGCCGCTCGTCCCCCGCGCCCGCCTCCCTGGCCTGGGTGAGCAGCTGAGCCTGCAGCCCGGTGTTCTCGGCGATCATCTCCTCGAGACGGTGATTCGCCTCGGCCAGCTCGGCGATCATTTCCTTGCGGGCCTGGTTATGTTCCTCGGTCTTCTGACCCAGCATGACGAACACCCCGATGAGCACGACGTCTACGCACGCCAGGAGCACCCAGATCGCGACCAGCGCCGGGGTCGGCCGGTGGAATCCGCCGGCCTGGGCCATGCCGAAGAAGACCGCCACGATCGCCGAGCCGACCCAGCGCCACGCGCCGGACAGGTACGCGAACGCGTGCACGAAGCCGATCCAGGTAAAGAAGGCGAACCAGGGAGTGCGGAAGGTGAGCAGGGCGATGAGTACGACCAGGACCGCGAAGTAGAACCGCATCAGCCACGGACGCTGGACCCAGCCGGGGCGCAGGATGACCATGCCGGTGTACCAGGCTCCCGCCGCCACGGCCGTGCCGACCGTGATGCCGAGCGCCCCCGCGCTCGGGTTCTGCGATAGCACGTAGGGGATGAGCGGGACGACGAGGACCAGGTAGGGCACCACTCGCGCCACCGATTCGTGCCGGCGCTCGATGTTTTCGAAGCCGCTGTCCGGCGTGCGCACCGTCACCGCGCTCACCCTTTCCTACGCTTGTTCCCAGCGGAAGAACCGCGCCGCCAGCGCCCCCGCGATTACGGCATACGCTGCCATTATGCCCAGGTACTGCGGCCGCGGATCCAGGCCCATCCAGCTGTCGCGCACCGCGTGCAGCGCCGCGCCGAGCGGGGTGAAGTTTCCTATCTGGCGCATCACCGGCGACATCTCGTCGGTCGGGAAGTAGACGCCGGCGAGGAACATGTTCGGGAAGAACAGGAGCCAGCCGAGCCCGGCCGCGCTCCTCGCGGTCGGCGCCGCCGCCGCCACCAGCAGGCCGAGCGCGAACAGCGCGGCGATGCCGAGCAGGACCGACAGGACGAACCAGCCCGCCGCGACTGGCGCCGGCACGTGGAAGGCCACCCGGGCCACGCCGACGACGACCGCCACCGACAGGATCGCCGCGGCCGCCCACACCATCAGGTCGGCCCCGAGCAGCGTCAGCGGGCGCACGGGCGTGACGCCCAGGCGACGCAGGATGCCGCGTTCCCGGTACTGGCCGATCACGATCGGCACCCCGTTCAGGCCGAGGATGGCCAGCACGATCGCGACGCCCACGGACGCGATGTACTGGGTGCCGATCTGGCCGGACAGGTTCTTCTGCGGGTCACCGAATCCGGGGATCAGCCCGAACCCGATGACCAGCGCCACCGGCAGCCCGAACACCGCGATGGCCGCGGCCTTCTCGCGCAGGAACAGCTTGGTCTCGACGTAGGCGAGCCTGCTGAAGCCGTTCATTTCCCCATCTCCCTCAGCTTTCCATGGTCCGGCCGGTCAGCGCGACGTAGGCGCTGTCCAGGCTGCGGCCCTCGATCCGCAGGTCGGCCACCAGAACCTGCCTGCGGGCCAGTTCGGCGGTGACGGCGCTGGCGAAGTCGCCGGTGCCGGTGATGGTTACTTGCGCCCCGTGGCGACCGGCCCCGGTGACGCCGGGCAGGCCGGTCAGCGACCGCTCGTCGAGCGGCGCCATCGGCCGGAACCGCACCCGGTACTCACCCCCGGCGCGGTCCACCAGGCCCGCCGGAGTGTCCAGCGCCGCGATCCGCCCCCGTTCGAGGATCGCGACGCGATCGCACAGTTCCTCCACCTCGTCCATGAAGTGGCTGACCAGCACGACGGTGACGCCCTGCGCCCGGACCTGGCTGATCAGGTCCCAAGTGGCGTGCCGCGCGCCCGGGTCCAGGCCCGAGGTCAGCTCGTCGAGGAACACCACTTCCGGGTTCCCGACCAGGGCCAGCGCGATGAACAGGCGCTGCTTCTGGCCGCCGGAGAGCTTGGCGAAGCCGGTGTCCGCCTTCCCTGCGAGCCCCCAGCGCTCGAGCA
>Ga0306920_100008128_pt1 | contig 13903 bp, 16 predicted proteins | sample flu12Cox44000170_FD_204666 | JGI IMG/M metagenome (GOLD analysis project Ga0306920, IMG submission 204666) | Lab enrichment of tropical soil microbial communities from Luquillo Experimental Forest, Puerto Rico - flux4day.12C.oxic.44.000.170 (v2)... | ecosystem: Environmental > Terrestrial >...
ACCGGCCGGCATTGGATAACCGGCCCGGGATAGCCAATCGACACAACATCATAATCCCACCCCCGGGCAAGCTTCTTCACCCCGAACACCATCTGTTTGGCAGTCAGCGTTGGCCCGGAGGGAAACTTTCGAGGGATGTCTTCCCCGGTGGCAAGAATCTTGACATGCGTCCCGCCTACATCAACAACCAGCACCTTCATAGCGCAGGCTCCGGTCCTATATTACCGATTTTCGCTTGACGATTGCTTAGTTTGCCGCTGTGTCAGGGCATGCCTTTGGATGCTGCGGAAAAGCGCTACTCAGGGCCTCGGAAGGGCGGGGCTTCAGCCGCGCCGACGCCCCGGCCACAAATTGTCAAATGCTTCGGGGGCGCGCTTTGCAGCGGGGCCGAAGTCCCGCTCACACGGAGCGCTCCACAGCACTCTTTCCGCAGCCTGTAACGCGATGCCCTGGTACTCCAGGAATCGAACTTGCCACCGACCCCGTTAAATAAGTCAATACAATTTAGGAACGCAACACTAACCGGCTGCTTTCCTCAGAACGGCGCTCTTGGACGTGATCACCTGCATCAGGTCGTTCCAGGATTTGACAAACGACTTGGCGCCTTCCTCCTGTAATTGGGCAGCCAGAGCATCAATATCGATGCCAGCCTTCGAGAACTTCGCCAACACTTGTTCGCAGTCGCCACCATCTGCCGGCAGGATCGAGCTAAGCTCACCATGATCAGCAAGGGCCTTCAACGTGCCCTCGGGCATGGTGTTCACGGTGAATGGCGCAGCCAGGTTCTTGATGTACAGCACGTCTGAAGCGTGGGGATCCTTTGTACCGGTGCTCGCCCACAGGAGCCGTTGAGGGCGGACGCCGGCATTGTAGACGCGATGCCAGCGAGGCGAGCTCAGCAGAGCACGGGCCGCCTTGTAGGTACGCTTGGCGATAGCAATGCCAAGCTGGTTGCGCAGCTCTTCGGGCACCTTGCTGGAAACCGCTGCGTCCCAGCGGCTGACGAAGACCGAAGCGACCGACCCGACACCCGGTTTGAGCCCGGCGTCGAGGCGCCGCTCGATGCCGCGCAGGAACGCCTCGGCCGCCGCCACGTAGTGCTCGCGGGAGAACAGGAGGGTGACGTTGATCGGGATGCCGGCAAATATCGCCTCCTCGATGGCGGGTATTCCTTCCTTGGTTCCAGGAATCTTAATTAAAAGGTTAGGCCGTCCCGCCCGCGCGTGCAGGTCCTTGGCTGCCGCCAGGGTGCTGGCCGTGTCGTAGGCCAACAGGGGCGACACCTCCAACGACACCCACCCGTCCACCCCGTCCGTCCGGTCGTAAATGGGTCGGAACAGGTCGGCGGCCCGAGTGAGGTCCTCCAGCGCCAGCTCGAAGAAGAGCGCTTCGCCCGATTTGCCTTGCGCCAGCTTCTCGCGGACGGCGGCGTCATAAGCAGTGCTGTTTTTGATGGCGTGGTCGAAGATCGTCGGATTCGAGGTGAGCCCCGTCACCGACAGCTCATCAATGTAGCGCTTGAGCGTCCCACTATTCAGCAGGTCGCGGGTAATGTTGTCGAGCCAGAGACTCTGGCCCAGATTATGGAGCAGTTCGGTCGCTTTCATTGGTTTCGTCCTCCCATAATAGACTTGGATGTCCAAGCAAAATCGAAAGTTTCGGTGCTAGATTGGATTTATTGACAGCCCGCGAGCAAGACGGGCACAAGGTCATGACAGCTTGTCGCCCATCAGGACGTAGTCGTCAATGAGGGGTAGCAACGCCGTGCGTGGTCGAATACCTCCTTTTGGTGGACCTATATGAGCGAGCCCTAGATCCCGTCGAAGAGGCCGGACCGCTCGACCTTGCCGGCCTGGAAGACGAACGTCGGCGAAAGTCGCAGTCGCCGTCCGCTCGCCAGCAAAAACCACCTGAGCATCAAGCGCTCCGGGATATAAACGAGTGGCGGAGGGATAGTCTACCAGAACCAGGCACCCTGCGCCATCGTGGAGTTCGTAGCGGTGTGCGACTAAAAAGCAGGCCGATCCCACGGAGACGTTGCGCGGGCGTCTCGGCAGATGCCCCCAAACAAGCTCAGGGGCGGCGGGCAAAGCCAAACCGTGCGCGGCCGGCATGCTTGCCGCGCCTTGGAGCTTCTACACTTCTCATGGGCTGTGAGGCTCAATCTCGCGGACGAGAGCTACGCCGCTGCCCGCCAATACCTTCGGCGTTTTGTCTGGAGCTCGCCAAGCGTCGCTTTGGTGAAGGGTCCAAATCCTTGATGGGCACGATCACATTTTCGTTACCCCCTTGTTTTCTTATAGATTCCGGCTTTGTTTGGACCAGCCGCGGTCCCTGCCGGGGACGTCCTCCAACCTGGAGCAGTTGAGAAGCGGGTGCCCGTCTACATCCCTCAGACACTTGCAGGTTAACGGCCTGATTGATAGCAGACGAGATCCTTGACAGAGGTCTTTATCTGCTGGTAAACACTAGCGCGCGTTATCACATTTCCATGAGGAGGAAAAATGAAAGACAAACAGGTAGGTCAGAGTGTTCAGACAGAGACTCAATCTAAAGAAGGGGGAGCGACGAAGCTGGAAAAAGGCGGTAGCAGCCGGCGCAAGTTCCTCGGCAGGGCTGGAACGGCTACTGCCGCCATGGCAGCGGCCAGCGTCGGTGTACTGGGCAAGAGTGCGAAAGCACTAACTCAACCCCCCGGTTCCGTCGGCGCCATCACGACAGAGCTCGACGGAGCGTCCGGTGGCAACGTCAACCCGCAGTCGCGCCGGCAACAGTCATTCAAGATCCGCCAGAGCCAAGCTGTCCGCCACCACAAAGCCCCACTTCCCCCGCAAATCACCAACGGTGACAACAACCTCTACCCGGACAAGGCTACCGTCTTTACCAAATGCCTGGTTCACGACGACTTCGGGCGTGTGGATCTGGTCTCGTCGTACCCGAGCTATGTCAACGCACTGAACAGCGGCCTGCAGACGGACTTTGAGGGTATCATTCTGGGCAGCGGCGGAAGCACTCTCAATGATCCACAAGGCGGACTGTGCTACCAGCTTGACGGTGGTGACACGGCCGCTTTTGCGGCGCCTCCGGCACCCACCATCGCCGGCACCGAGGAGGCCGCCGAGATGGTCGAGTTGTACTGGGCTGCCCAACTGCGCGACCACGAGTTCAACAATTACGACAACGACTCGTTGGCGCAGGCGGCGGCGGCCGAGATCAACAAGCTCCCGGGCTATGTCGGCCCCAGAAACTCGAGCGGCCAGGTCACGACCAAAGAGCTGTTCCGGGGCGGCTTCTCGGCGCAACCCAATTATTTCCCAGGTGAACTTATCGGGCCCTACGTCTCACAATTCGCGATCCTGCCCACCTTCTTTGGCGCGCAGCCCATCAGCCAGCAATGGCAGGTCTTTCTGCCCGTAGGCGGCGGCGGCGCCGACTATATGACCGATGCGCCGGCCCAGGGGTTCGCCGGGTCGAACTGGCTAAACGTTCAGAACGGCGCGCAAATCAGCACGCTCCCGCAACTGCAGTTCGATCCCGTCTACCGGTACCCGCGGAACGGCCGCGACTGGAGCACGATGACTCGCGTTGACCTGCCCCCGCAGGAGGCTTTCGTGGGCTTGCTGCTCCTGCTGGGCATGGGCGCTCCGGTGAATCCCGGGAGCCCATACGCGGTTATGAAGGCGGATAACGGCTTCAACACCCTCGGCGGGCCGGACTTCTCGTCGCTGGTCGGTCAAGTGGCCGCCTGCGCCCTGGACATTGTCTGGTACTCGAAGTGGCAGGTCCATCTTCGCCATCGTCCTGAGGTAACGGGCGCCCTCGCGCACCTCATCCTGACCGGCCAGGGGGCGGAAACCGATGTGACGCTGGATAGCTCCCTGCTCAACTCGCAGGCGATTCACAACTCCTTCAGCCAGTATGGCACCTACCTGCTTCCGCAGGCGTTTCCCGAGGGCTCGCCGGTCCACCCGGACTACCCGGCATGGCACTTGGGCAGGCCCACTGTCACCGTCTTGAAGTTCTTGTTCGACGGGAACTTCGTGATCCCGAACCCCATGATGGTGGAGGTGGGCTCGAATGGGCTAACGCTGGTACCCTACACCGGTCCGTCTCTCACCGTGAACGGCGAGCTGAATAAGCTCGCCCACAACATCAGCTTCGGTCACGGCATCCACGCCGGGATCCATTTCCGCAGTGCCACCGACCAGTCGTTGCTGCTAGGGGAGACCTTCGCGCTCTCCGCGCTGCAAGACAAGGCGGAGTGTTACAACGAAAGATTCACCATCAACATTCAGAAGTTCGACGGCACGACGGCAACCATTTCCAATAACGGTGGCGCGCCGACCCAGATTGGGTGAGCGCAGCTTTTTTCCGCTGAGGCGGTCCGGCCAACCATCGTTGGCCGGGCCGTCCTCTAACCTGGTGTAAACGATGGGCTACGGAGCTTCACGAAGTCCTGCAGTCAGCATGGTACTTGCAGTGCACCAGTTTGGGTCGAGCGCACAATGTCTGCCACGGTCCGGCTTGAGGCCAGGAACTTTGACAACGGATGCGAGTCAAGGAGGAGTAAATCGTGGTCACCGGAAAGCGTGATACGCGAGTTGGCAGGCCACGTTGACCCTCAGATGATGCGAATCTACTCTCACCCGAGAGTGGCGGCCCGACCTGCCGCTGTGGAAGCCCTTGGGACCGTCAAAGCGGGCCAGCTTGAGGGGGGTTACGTCACAAACCACGTCACAAAGCTGCTTCCGGCGGAAAGCTGAGGCAGGCCAACCTATTGAAAACATAAATCGGGGCGAGAGGATTTGAACCTCCGACCTCTTGGTCCCGAACCAAGCGCGCTACCAGGCTACGCTACGCCCCGACAACAAGAGCAGTTGCAAGTGACCAGTAACGAGTGCCGAGCAGAAAGAACTGCTGATCACTCGTCACCCTCCACCGGTCACTGATTCAATGGTCGGGACGGCCAGATTTGAACTGGCGACCCCTTGCACCCCAAGCAAGTGCGCTACCAGGCTGCGCCACGTCCCGGCGTTAAGAGCAGTTACAGGTGACGAGTGACAAGCTGCGAGCAACGAAAGTCGAGGCTGGTCACGCTTCACTCGTCAGTGCTCTTTTAGCACTTTCGCGAAAGTATTGTCAAGATTGACTGCAGCTCACGCCTGATGCCCTTCACCTCCCCACGGTCAAGCGTCGAGCCGAACAGGTGCTTCTGCTTAGCCGGTACCTCGGAGCGGGAGTCGCTGGCGAGTTGCTTGCGAGCACCCTCGATGGTAAAACCCTGCTGGTACAGCAGACGCTTGATCTCCAAGACGGTTTCGACGTCCTTGCGCCGGTAGAGGCGATGCCCCGAGCGGGCTTTGGTCGGCCGAAGAGTGGGGAACTCCGTTTCCCAATAACGAAGGACGTAAGCCTTTGTCTGGGTGAGTTCGCTCACCTGACCGATTCGGAAGTACATTTTGTCAGGGATGAAGACCTCGGCGAGCTCAGGCTGCGCTCGCCGGGTTGATAGACGACCTCGAGCCATAAATTCTTCGGACGAGTTGCAGTAGTCCCCCTGCCGGTCATCTTAGAGAACCGCGAGCTTAGCGTCAAGCGGGTCGTTTCCGACCTTTTCCCACTCGGAGGCACGCTAGACGACCTGCCTAATCCAGCACCCGTAGGATATACTGTAGGGCCTTTGAGAACTGGTTTCTGCTGAGGGTGATCATCAAGCGGCCTCGGTCAACTGAGTTGAGGCAGAGCACGTTGACAGACATCGGCGGAGAGCGACTATGGGTCAACTAATCGCGGGTATCGATATTGGAGGAACGAAAATTGCGGGCGGGCTGGTGAATCAGAAGGGCCACTTGGTTGGTGGAACCTTGACGGTTCCGACCCGCGCCGGCGGAGGCATCAAGACAAGCTACGGCCAGGTCTTGCGCGTCATTGAGCGGCTCCTTCGCCAGGCCGGGGGAAAGAACGAACTCAGCGGAATCGGGCTTTGCGCTCCGGGTCCGGTCAACCCCCGAACCGGCTTGGTTCTTAACCCGCCGAACCTACCCGGCTGGATCAACCTGCCGCTGGCAAAGAAAATCGAAGATCGCTTTGGTCGGCCGACTAAAGTGGAAAACGATGCCAACGCTGCTGGCCTTGCTGAAGCCGTTTTCGGAGCGGCGGTGGGATACCGCCACGTCTTCTACGTCACGATCAGCACGGGGATTGGAACCGGTATCATCATCAATCGCAAGGTCTATCACGGCAAAAACGGCGTGGCTGGAGAGGGTGGGCACGTTAGCATCGACTATCGCAGCGCCTACCGGTGCGGATGCGGCACCCTCGGTTGTATCGAGGCCCTGGCGTCCGGACCCGGTATGGCCCGCCGAGCGCGTGTGTTTCTGGAACAAGACCACGCGGCTGCCAGCCTGTTGCGGAATATGTGTGGAGGTCACTTAAGCCGCATCCATCCACAGATGATCGAAGAAGCGCGCGCCAAGGGTGACCCCATTGCCACAGCTATTGTCGACGAGTCGGGCTTTTACCTTGGGGTCTGGCTTGCCGGCATGATCACTGTGCTCGACCCAGAAGCGATCGTGATCGGGGGAGGTGTCTCCCGGATTGGCAAGCCGCTTTTCGACAAGATACGCGAGACGATACCCAAGTACACGATTAACCGCCAGTTTGCCGCAAAGACGCCCATCCTCCCCGCCAAGCTTCAGAGGAACGTTGGCGTGTTGGGCGCTGCGGCACTTCTTCTCCCGGCGGGCGAACTGGCAGAGGAGTGGTAGGCACATGGGCGTTTCGAAGAGTCTCCCGATCCACAAGGAGCTGTATCGCTAAGGTGCGGCGCAGTTCTCTGCCTGACCGTAACAAGGTGGAAGAGATACTGCAGGTTGCTTTGGCAAGAGTATTTTTTTGCTTTGTTCTCAGCTACATACTGATTGTCGGGCCGCGTCGTCCAAAAAATCTTGCCTACGCGCCCGGGGATCGTGTACGATACGTGTTGGAGCGGGTCGAACAGAGTCTTCAAGGTAATCTTTCAGTTCAACAACCCACACTTTGGGGGGTTGGTTGAATCCACACAGACACTCCCGAAGGATGTTCCTGGGTAAGATCGCGAGGACTATTGTGGGCACCGGAGTTGGCATCCCGTTGCTAGACACCTCCTCGGTTATGACGGCCGCTGAGGGCCAATTCGAACTCTTCGAGACGAGTCACGAGTTTGACGGGACCTACCACAACCCGCAATGATTAGGTGAAAGAGCAGAGGAGCTGACACCTGTTAATACCGGCGACACTAAGACGAAGCGCCGTTTTGAATGCTTCAGCGTCACCGGAGAGATGAGCGAGGACTTATTCATGCGTCAAATTAGAATCGTAGTGGAAAAGCATTTGAATGAATTTGTTGCTTACGCGGTGGGAGTAAAGGGAGCGAGGAGTGGCGTCGGGACCACGTACGAAGAAGCTTTAGCGGGCGTCCGATTACCAGAGAAACTGTACCCAGAGAGCTTTGCCAAGACGCTGTTGGCGATGCGGCCGCCGGTAGTGGAGGCATGCTTGGAAGGGGCCGAAGCTGGAGCCGGCGATTACTGAGCAATGCGAAAGCAGCGACGACTCGGTGCCCTCGTCCCGCTCCCTCGGGCTCCCCGGACATGAATTGACTAACCTGCTTCCAAGTTACCCCAATCTTCTGTGGTGATGTTTCCATTTAAGCAGCACCACCCACACCCGCGGCTTGGTGGAACCCGGCGGCTCATGAAAGCCGCGCGCCAACGCATCAGCTGAACTCTGCGCGAAGGCGCGACCTGCCAGGCACATTAAGCAGGCCAAGATCCGGATTCCAGATTCTACTCTTATTGTTTGGCGTTGGTGCTTTCACTCGCCACGGGGTCCTGTGACCTGGGGTCCTTCTCCGGCAGAGTGTAGATGCGTTCCCCAGGGCGGGCCATGTGCATCTGGTCGCGGGCGACGCGCTCAATCGCCTTGGGGTCAGACTTCAGCGCCTCGATGCGCCTCTCCAGTTGCTGATTCTCTTCCTGGAGCCGGCGGATCTCCTTTTGGAGTGATTCGTATTCTCTTTTCTCGCGACGGACAGCGAGGTAACCGTGCTCACCGTAAATCTCGTGAACGACCAGCGCCACGCAGACAAGTAGGAGCGCGAGGATTGCTCCACGATACTTTTGGGTTTGGTCTGATCGCGTCTTTCTCATTGCCAAATGCACGCCATTCTAACCGAAAACGAAGAGTTAATCGATAAAGATTCGGCTTCCAGCCGCACTCAGCTTTCGTTTAAGCTGATCCGTGGCTGCAAAACGGGAAATCGACACTCGGCGCCGAACCAGCTCCGTTTTCCAGTTTCTCGGGAGGACTCGTGACTAACAAGGTGATCATACTCTTAACAACGAACAAGCTGACGGAGGCCAAAAGGCTTGCCCGGCAGTTGGTCGACTCAAAGCTCGCCGCCTGCGTGAACATTCTCCCACCTGTACAATCCGTTTATCGCTGGCAAGGGAAGGTAGCCGTGGAAAAGGAGTTTCTGATGTTCATTAAGAGCACCCGAGAGCTGTTTTCCGAATTAAGGGCTGCCATTTTCAAACTGCACAGCTATACCACACCGGAGATCGTTTGCCTGCCGATCGTCGATGGCTCACCGGAGTATCTGCAATGGGTGGATGATTCGGTGAAACAAGCTCAGAATTGAGCGAACTGTACGCCGGAGACTAGGCTAGACTTTGGAGAGCGCCTGGTCCAGGTCCGCGATGATGTCCTCCACCTCCTCGATTCCCACCGAGATCCTCAACAACCCGTCGGTGATCCCCCGTCGATTCCGCTCTTCCGATGGCACACTGGAGTGGGTCATGCTCGCGGGGTGAGAGATAAGGGTCTCGACGCCGCCCAGGCTTTCCGCCAGCGAGCACAGCCGTAGGGACTTGAGAACCTTCCGGGCATTTTCCAAGGAGCCAATGTCGAAGGAGATCATGCCCCCGAAACCCGTCATCTGCCTCTTGGCCAGTTCGTGCTGGGGGTGGGACGGCAAGCCCGGATAGTAAACCTTTTTGATCGTGGGATGGCGATGTTGGAGGAATTGCGCGACAGCCATTCCATTCCTGTTGTGCTGCTGCATCCGGACGGGGAGCGTCTTGACCCCGCGCAAGACCAGCCAGCTGTCAAACGGACCGAGTACGGCCCCGGCAGCATTTTGGAGGAACTTTAGCCGTTCCGCCAACGTGTCCTCGTTCAGCATGACGGCGCCGCCGACGCCGTCGCTGTGCCCGTTCAGATACTTGGTGGTGCTGTGCACGACGAAGTCGGCCCCGAGCGCAAGAGGTCGCTGGAAATAAGGGCTCATAAAAGTATTGTCCACCGCTAGCCGAGTCCCACGCGAGTGCGCCAGTGAGGCGGCTGCGGCGATATCGGTAATCTCCATGATCGGGTTCGTGGGCGTCTCGATGAAGATCATGCGGGTGTTAGGGCGAAGGGCTCGTTCAACTTCCTTTATTTGGCAGGTATTGACGTAACTGAAGGTCAGCCCGAAATCCTTCAGCACCCTCTCAAACAGCCGAAAGCTACCTCCATAGAGGTTGTGTCCGGCCACAACGTGGTCCCCAGACTTCAGCAGGCTCATCAAGCAGTTGATGGCCGCCATGCCGGAAGCGAAGGCAAAGCTGAAATGCGCGCCTTCCAGGGCGGCAAGATTTCGTTCCAGCGCGGCTCGCGTGGGATTCGACGTGCGAGCATATTCGTAGCCTTTGTGCTTGCCAAGTTCTTCCTGTACGAACGTTGAGGTCTGATAGATGGGCACGATAATTGCCCCCGTGGCAGGGTCCGGTTCCTGTCCTACATGTATGGCATCCGTGGCAAATCCCATGACCTGCCCCTACCTTTTGTTGGGGTGGATCAGATAGTCGAGCGAAAAAGGGCCCGCGCCCGTCGTGGCCAGCGCCAGCGCGGCCAACCCCAGCACGAGCGGCAGCTCGTATTCTCGCACAGCGTAAATGCCTTCATTGAAGTTGTACTTCCACATCGCCGCAGCCATATCGAGCACCAGGAGCAGAGCCGTCACGGGCGTATACAACCCCAGCATCAGCATCAGGCCTCCGAACACCTCGATCGCCCCGGCGATATAAACGAAAGACGCTGGCAACCCCAGACGCGCAAACGCCGAGACGAAGACTGCTGTCTTTCCGAAAAGCTTCGGGTATCCGTGATAGACGAACACCAGCGCCAGGCCGCATCGCAACAACAGCAACGCCAGTGGTCGCAGCTTTTCCAGAAATCGCATTAATCGCCAATGTACCAGATTTCGGCAGACGAGGAAAACAGCAACATCGATAAGGTGCTGAACAGTTCGGGGAGAGGCGAAGTGCGAAGTTCTTGACGGCTCTGCCGCTTTCCCCCAGGAACAGTTAAACATCCATCTCGAGCACGAGACGCATGGAATTCGTCCTTGACTTCTTTGCAAAAATGGCTTATCAACGTAGGGAATTGTTTTTGGCTAAGATGCTATTCGCAGCTAACCCGATTCGGATGGGACGGGAGAGCGGCTTGCGTCCGCTGCTGGTCCTTAGTGTGCCCATTTATGGCCTGGTGCTTGTACCAGCAGGACGCGGCGGATGATGTAGCCAAAAATAAGGTTTTGAAAGGGCCATCATCCGACGTAAAGATGATGGCCCTTTTGCTTTGTGCGCGAAGAGTTGAGGGAGGGCATTTAGCAGGACGCCATCTGTTGGGCTGTCATCCGAACACAGTACGGTTTTCTTAGCGGCGCGCCTCGGAGCGGCACTTTGGAATCGAAAGGGCCGCGCGTACCCAAACGATACTAACAAGGTCTCGGCGAAGATGCAGTTGCGACGCATTGTGGTATCACATACAATACCGGTGTGGCGGCTCCGCGAGTGGCGCTCGACACTAACGTTCTGGTCGCCGCGCTGCGGAGCCGGCACGGGGCGTCGTTTTGGGTCGTTTCCGAAATCGGCAAGGATCGATTTGAATTGGTTTTATCGGTACCGCTCGTGCTCGAGTACGAGCAGGCCCTGATAAACGCTCGGCCCCCTGGGGTAAGCCAGATGGACATCCAGGTGTTTCTCGACTACCTTTGTTCGGAAGCGCGGCTTCAGGAAATCTTCTATCTTTGGCGAACGCATCTGCGCGACCCGAAGGACGATATGATGCTGGAGGCGGCAGTGGCAGGGAAGTGCGACGCCATTGTCACGCACAACCATCGACATTTCGGCGGCGCTGCCGGCTTTGGCATTACCGTCTTAAGTCCCGCTGAGTTCCTCGTTCGCCTGGGAGTCTAATCATGAGCGCTCTGAGTCTGCGCATTCCTGAGTCCCTTCATCGCGAGTTGCGCGAGCTGGCTCGACGCGAGGGTGTGTCGATCAACCAAGTCATTAACTCCGCAGTAGGCGAGAAGGTCGCGTCGCTTAAGACGCTCGAGTACCTCCGTGAACGAGCGCGTGGCGGAAACCGATGGGGCTTCGAGCAAGTTCTTGCGAAGGTGCCCGACGTCGAGGCTGAAGTAGCTGACCGTCTGCCGAAGGAAGGGCTGAAGCGGGCGACGTTGCCCGGTGGAGCTCGCCGACGCAGGCGAAGCCGGTGAACCAAAGGAGAGCTGGTAACGGAGTCTTAGGTTCGAAGCATATGTCATCAGAACAGGAAAAGGAAAAGAGGAACAAGGCAGTGTTTGAATCCTTTCTTAGGGCATATCCGAGTTTTGCGGCTTCTCTTGAAAGCTGGCAAGCGGATTCGGAGGATACGTTTGCGGACATCGTCTGCCGACAGATCAACGGCGGTGAAATCGCCTTTCAGTTGGGTGAGTGGCTCGATGCAGCTCAGATGAGTGCTTCCGTCGCGCGGGATCGCTTAAAGCAGCAGATCTTGGGCCAGCTTCGGGACCTGAGCGTTCCGCAGAACATACATTTCGTGTGGCTGGTGCTCAAGGACGACGCTCTGCGCCTCGACCGTCGTGGAGCGGCACTGAAACGCGAACTTTCAGAACTGATCGAGAAGATTGATAGAAGCTGGAATCAGAACCCTGCCTGGCACAGCCAGCAGGGCTACCCCTGCCGGGATCTTCAGCAGTACCCGACACTGGAAGCGTACTTTTACCAAGTTCACTTTAATCCAATCCCACGGCAGCCGAGCTCGGTTGGGGATTGGATCCAGTTTGAGCCGGATGGTGGTGCATACTCGCCGGAGAAAGCCTTGCGTTCGCTCGAAGCTATTCTGGATAAGAAGCTGGGACATTACGGCGTCGTGCCGAAGCCGTTCCATCTCTTGATACATTACTCGACAGGCTACCTCCACAGCACGCCTTATCACAGCATTGAGGTGAGAACCTTTGCTGACGTCGCAAAGTATGCCGCCCGAGCGGTTGAAGTGAGGACTAACAATGTCAAGTTTCCATTTGCCGATGTCTATCTGTTGGAGGATGTAGAGCCGCACCCTCAAGCGTTTCGCCTGTTTCCGAGGTTCGAGCAACCGAGTGAGGACAGGTCCAGAGAATGTGACGAGAACGACCGGGTCCTAGCCCAAGGACGCAGCAGTGTGCACGAGTCGGTCGTGCGTGATGAATGAAGACCATTTGTCGTCGACTGTCGAGGAGGAATATACTAGCTCTATGCAGCATTTGACGCTTCCCATCATTGTGGAGCACGACCAAGAGGGCTACTTCGTCACCTGCCCCGCGCTTCAGGGCTGTTACACCCAGGGGGACACCTACGAAGAGGCGATCACGAACATTAAAGATGCCATTCGGTTGCACGTCGAAGACCGCCTGGCTGCCGGCGAGGAAATTCCCGAGCCGGCATCCGTGAGCCTCTCCACTGTTGAAATTGCCGTCTGATGCCGAAGTTGCCGCGCCTCACAGCCGTGCTGGAGAGAATTGGATTCTCGTTGGCTCGGCAGAGCGGCGTGCCACCAGATTTTGAAGAATGCCGTGGGCAAAAGGGCAACGGTTCCGGTTCACGGTTCGAGAATCCTTCACCCGAAGGTCTTGAAGAGCATTCTGCGGGACGCGGAGCTAAGTCTCGAGGATCTGGAAAAGCTGCTGCGTTGATGCGTGGCGAAAGCGTAAGGCGACTCGAGACGGACCCATTGAAAGGAAGTGGAAGGCCATGATGAAAACCGGAGCGCAGATTCTATGGGAATGCCTGGAGCGCGAGGGCGTGAAGCACGTCTTCGGCTACCCCGGCGGCGCGATTCTGCCGGCTTACGATGCCCTAAAGCATAGCAGCGTCCATCACGTGTTGGTGCGGCACGAGCAGGGGGCCACACATATGGCGGACGGCTATGCACGGGCCAGCGGCGAGGTGGGAGTCGCCATCGCCACCTCAGGGCCGGGAGCCACCAACATGGTTACCGGCATCGCCACCGCGATGATGGATTCCTCTCCGGTGGTCTGCATTACCGGCCAAGTAGGTAGCAAGTTGATCGGCTCCGATGCCTTTCAGGAAACCGATATTACCGGCATCACTCTGCCTATAACCAAACACAATTATCTGGTGACGCACGCCGATGAGTTGGCACGCACCTTGCGCGAAGCCTTCTACGTGGCCCGTTCGGGGCGTCCGGGCCCGGTCCTGGTTGACATTACGAAAGACGCGCAGCAGTCCTCGTGTGCGTTCGACTGGGAGGCCGCGCAGCCGCAGCTGCCCGGCTACCGCCCTGACCTCTCACCCGCGGCGGAGGAGTACGCGCGGGCGATAGAACTGATCCACAACGCGAAGCGGCCAGTGATCCTCGCGGGTCACGGCATCCTGCTCTCGGGCGCCATGCGCGAGGTTCGCGAGCTGGCGGAGGGCGCTGGCATTCCAGTGGCGCTCACCCTGTTGGGTCTGGGGGCGTTTCCCGCTTCTCACCCGCTAGATCTCGGCATGATGGGCATGCATGGCGAAGCATGGGTGAACCACGCGATTCAAGA
>Ga0306920_100008130_pt1 | contig 13902 bp, 10 predicted proteins | sample flu12Cox44000170_FD_204666 | JGI IMG/M metagenome (GOLD analysis project Ga0306920, IMG submission 204666) | Lab enrichment of tropical soil microbial communities from Luquillo Experimental Forest, Puerto Rico - flux4day.12C.oxic.44.000.170 (v2)... | ecosystem: Environmental > Terrestrial >...
GTCGATGCCTTGAAGGTCGCTGGATTCGGTTCGGCACTATGGATCGTGATCGCTTGCTCAAGATGCACTCTCGCGTTCAAATAATCGCCCGCGAGCCAGCAGGTGACCCCGCTTGTCCAGTGTGCGACGATTGCTGCCACCGGCGAATCCGGGCGCCGTTTGGCAGCGCTCATTATTGCCTCTGCCAACTCGCGCATTGGCGCGATCTCGCCGTGAGTCAAGCAGGCATTGAACAGGCCCGAATGGATCGGCGCCAGTTCAACCGGATCGTTGATGTCGGCTGCCAACTGTCGAGCTCGCGTCCATGCCGCCACCGTTTCGGGTGCGCTGTGGCCGAGGCTGCCGCGCAGGGCACGGCCATAGGCGATTTGAAGGTCGAGCCTGTTGATGGTGCGACGCCGCTCGACAGGCAGCTCATCGCTGATGGCGACCGCCTTGCCGAAATGTGCGATTGCTTCGGAATATGCGGAGCGTTTCAACGCCTGCTTGCCCGCCTTGCCCCACCACTCCAAGGCTACTTCGCTCAGGCCGGCTTCAGTGAAATGGTATGCCACGACTTCAGGCTCGGTCTCGGCAATCATTGGAAACTTGTCGCGCAGGACATCGCCAATCTGCTTATGTAGCAGTTGCCGGCGGCTCTTGAGCAAGCTCTCGTAGGCTGCTTCCTGAACAAGCGCATGTTTAAAGCTATAGCTCGCTTCCGGCGGTGTCCCGCGACGCAACAAGAGTTCAGCCTCTTCCAGTTGCCCCAGTGCCGCGGTCAGCGCCAGGTCATCGCGCCCCGCCACAGATCGAAGCAACGTGTATGAGAAGTCGCGGCCGATAGCGGCTCCAACCTGTGCCACCTCCTTCACCGGTGCCAGCCGATCAAGCCGGGCCATGAGCGAGTCCTGTAGGGTCGCAGGAATCGCGAGAGGCGGTAGCGGACTATCGACGCGATAGCACCCGGCATTTTCCACGAGCAGTCCGGACTCCAGCACCATTTTGGTCAATTCCTCGACGAATAGCGGGATACCATCCGTCTTTTCGATGATCTGCATCATCATTTCGCCCGGTAGCTGGCGACCGACGGTCACCTGCTCGACCAGAGCGCGCGTTTCCTGCCGGTTAAGCCGGTCGAGCCGCAGCAGGCTGACATTGACGAGACCAGCCCAAGTTGGCTCGAAATCGGGCCGGAATGTCATGAGCACGAGTATCGGCAGTCCCCTGATCCGATCCACGGTGAGGTCGAACAGCTCGAGCGTCGTGGCATCAGCCCAATGCATGTCCTCGCAGACAACCAGCACGGGTTGCTGCCGTGCCAGGCCCTCGAGCTGGTCGAGAAGGACGGCGAAGGTCTGTCGCCGCTGCTGCGCGGGATTCAAGCTGAGCGGCGGATAGCGTTCGCCGGTCGAGATCGAAAGAAGCGCGGCGATAAGCGGCGTCGCTTTAGCCACCTCCTGCGTTCCAAGCGCTAGCATTGTCTCAAGCTTATCGAGCTTTTGCTCCGGCGTGTCCTGTGACCTGATGCCGGCAGCGCGCTCGAGCTGAGCGATGAAAGGATGAAGCGCACTGTTGGTGTGGTAGGGCGAGCACTGATACCGCACGCGGAGGTGAGGCTCCGGCGTGAGGTTCTCTGAAAGCGCTGCCACAATGCGCGATTTGCCGATTCCGGCCTCGCCCGAGATCAACACCACCTGGCCTTGGCCTTGCCACGCCAACTGCTTGCGCGAGAGCACGAATTCGATCTCTGCCTTGCGGCCGACAAAGCCAATCGAGCGGGCCGCGCGCACCGCCTCGAAGCGGCTCTCGGATGCGCCTGCACCTTCGACCGCCCAAACCGCTATGGGCTCGGAGATGCCCTTGACCTCGCGGCGGCCGAGGTTGCGAAAAGTGAACAAATCACCAAGCAGCCGGCGCGTCGAGGCAGCAACGACAACCACTCCCGGCTCCGCCAGGCTCTGGAGCCGGGCAGCGACGTTCGGCGTATCGCCGACCAATGCTTGCTCCTCTGACGCGCCTCCGCTGATGAGCTCGCCTACGACCACAAGCCCACTCGCGATCGCGATCCTCACCCCGACGCGCTCTTCCGCGCGCGTTTCGAGTTGCCCTATTGCGGCGATGATGTCGAGCCCCGCTCGCACTGCGCGCTCTGCGTCATCTTCGTGTGCTCGGGGATAGCCGAAATAGGCGAGTATTCCGTCGCCGACAAACCTCGCTATCATGCCGTCATAAGCGGTAATGACCCTCTCACAGGCGACCCGGTAGGCACGGATCACCTCCCACATGTCCTCAGGATCGAGGCGTGCCGAGAGGGCCGGTGGAGCCCACCAGATCGCAGAACATGACGGTCAGGTGGCGTCGCTCGGCATCGTGCCGGCGAGCCGGTTCGGCGATTATTTCGGCTTGATTGAGTTCGGCGATCACACGCAGCATTTTGCGGCGATGGCCGAGAAGGACCCCGAGCCTATCGAAGTCCTCGTCCGTCAGTTCGGGAAGAACACTAACATCGATCCCATTCTCGGCAAAACGCCGCGCGTATTGCCCAAGCCCAAGCTTCTCGAGCCAGTCCGCAATCTGCTGCATTGGCTCCACCGACTGTCTGTCTGGTTGGCGGCTAGCCGAATTTGGGACCACGGCAAAACAACGTTATCCCAATTTTTCTTTCAAGGATAGCTTGTCTTGATTTGCTGTATTCGGCCGCGGCTGGCCCTCGATCTTTGCCAAGCTGGCGCTTGAGCCACAGGCTCTTGCTACCAAACAGGGCATGGCACGAGAAGAACAACCGGATTGCGGCACGTGCCCGATTTCGGCGGCAAACATGCAGCACAGCCTCCAGAGCTCGACCGGACGTAACTCGCGCCGGCGCGGAGCAAGCGCTGCCAGTGGTAGGCATCTCACATGAAAGGATTGCCGGCATCGTTGTCGCTGACAACGGCCTTCCTACAGGGGTTAAATGAGGGCGGCGTCGCCCAAGCAATGTAAAGATCGAAAATCGCCGCGCAAAAGGACAATACAATCGATTACCGGCATTGGCCGCGGATTTGATTGACCATCGGGCCAACATCATCGTCGCTGCCTATCTCGTTGCCGCGCGCGCAGCAGCAGCTTGCGACGCGGGTGGTTCCTATCATTTTCATAACTGGCAGCGATTCCGTTGCGGCAGGTCTGGTATCGAGCCTTAACCAACCAACAGGTAACGCCACTGGGGTGTGCAGATTAGCAATCACTGGGAATGCGTGCTGAAGATCCTGATCGACAAGAACGGCGAGCTGACTGAAGTAGGCTAGGCCGTTTTTGAAAAACGAAACGGGAAACCCCAACTTGAGCGACATTGAGAAGGCCTGCACTGCATTCATCAAAAGCCTGGGGCGCTATTAATCGGACCAGGCCTCCCGATGCGCCTATTCAAATCCCTCAACAACGTTCATTATCAGACGTGGTTTTTGGCTTTGGCAGTTTAGGGGAGAGGTTCGCATGCAACGCCTGAATGTTTCCAGTGCCAAACGAGGCAGCATTCCGACCATAGCTTGTATCAATCAGACAAAGGAGGTCGATCTTGGTCAACTTGGTGTCGATTTCGACTCGCTTATCTCTGCTCTGCAGAAGTACGTGGACAAATATTTTGCGCCGGTCTGGGGTACGCCAGCAAAGCTAGTGAAGGCGACAAAGCCGCGAGACAACGCGTGGACGATGATATTTACAGATACCGCCGATGCCTACCGCGCGGAATTAACGAAAAGGTTTGGAAAAAAATTTGTCGACGAACTTGCGGCAGTCCACCTTTTCAAGAGCCGACCACTTGCGCTCGTATTCGTGAAGAATGCGCTACTCGATCCCGCGCCCGGTCTCAGTAAGCGTGACAAAGTCAGCTTGGCCGCATCACACGAGCTTGCAGAAATGCTGGTCGATCCGAGAATCAACCTTTGGTGTGATGACGGCAACGGCACGCTTTATGCTTACGAAGTTTGCGACACGGTCGAGGCGAAATTCTTCCGCGTTAATGGCCTGGCAATGAGTGACTTCGTCTACCCGACTTTTTTCGAAGGATTCCACGGACGGAATTCGGTGCAATTCGATCACATGAAGAAGGTGAAGCACCCGTTTGAGATTCTCAAGGATGGCTACGCGCATGTAAAGGAGGCGGGAAAGCTACATGTCATTTTGCGTAGTACGCGCAAAAAGAGAATTGAGCTTCGTAAGGAAAATCGCGATCTTCATCGCAGCGAATATCGGTAGACGCCGCTTCATCTCTTCGACCCTCTGCGACGCGGTGTCGGTTCAGGAGCGGGCTTTCCAGCGTTCACTGCTTTGCGCATGGGAATCTCGGCGAACATCAGTGGACCCTTGTCCTCTGCTGCTTCCAGCAGCATTTCAGCCGCGATCTGCCACTTGGGCTGTTGATGTATAGCTCTCGGCAATTCTTGGATGGATTCGCCGACGTCGCGCAGGGTGCGGAGCACACCGCGAGCCGGCAGGTGGATCGGAACATGGAAGGCGCGGGACCAGGACGCGCGAATTTTTCCAGCCTCCCGGGCGCCCTCCATGCGTTCTGGCTTCTGCCGGACCAGCAAGCCCCAGATCCAAACAATGCCGTTAGAGGGCAGGAATTGGAAAGCTACTTCTTCTTCTTCTTCGGCATTCGCTTCAGCGAAGGGGTCACCTTCTTTCGAAGTATTTTTCTGACCTCCTTAATCTTCGTGAACAGCTTTGGGTTGCTGTTCATCAAGGCGCGGATCTCTCTCGAACTTTGCAGATGCTTTATTGCATGCTGCCTTAGCTTCTTGCGATCGCTAGCGCTGAGATGTTTTACTTCAGCTTCGTCGAAGGCCCCCACATGGAATCCCATGGCAACTATCTCCCTGAATACGCATTGGCGGTTAGATCACGAAGAAAACGTCGGTACCCTCCTATTCGATTGCTTCCGCGAAATACGGATGGATGAAATAGGCTGCTCCGGTTGCGTTGTCATGCGTTCGAGCACCTCCTGAAAATCGCGAAGCAGGCGATCGATCGTCCTTGCTTGGAACAGGTGCGGCTTGTAAGCGCAAGTCCCGGCCAAGCCACGAGAGGTTTCCCTCAACATGAAGATAACATCAAAGGATGTTATCGTCACCAGCGGTACCAGCATGTTCGGATTGGCTTCCTCGAAACGGAGCTTGTGTTCGGAATTTGCGGTCTGCCGCAAGGCGGCATTCTGCAACAATATCATAACGTTAGCCAACGGCGCGGATCGATTGTCGGACGCGAGGGTTTGGACGAGCTCTTCGAAAGGAAGATCCTGATGGGCGAAGGCTGCGAGTGCGGTCGAACGAACCCGACGCAAGACCTCTCGGGAATTGGGGTCGCCACCAAGATTCGTGCGGAGGATTACCGTGTTTACCAGGGGGCCAATAAGGGTCTCGGTCCCCGGACGATTGCGATTAGCAACGTTCGTGGCCACCCGAACGTCGTCCTGACCTAGGTAACGGTGCAACAGCGTTTTCAAGGCAGCGACCAGTGCCATGTACAGCGTGCCACCTTCCTGGTGACTGAAGCGTTTGGCGGCTTCAGCCAGGCTTGACGGCAACATCCATCCCCGCCGCTCCGTGCGAAATTCATCGATTGTCCGTCTCGAAGTCGACCTTGCCAGCCGCACCACGGGCAGCGGCTCCCGTAGCTGCTCTCGCCAGTATTCAAACTGCGCAATCATCTCCGGTTGTAATTGCCAATCCCGTTGCCAGTGCGCAAGGTCTGCGTACTGCATCGAGAGCGGTGCAAGCGGGGATTCCCTTTGGGCTGAGAACGCGTCGTATAGAGCCACCAGTTCTTCGATGAACACGCCGAGCGACCAGCCATCGCAGACGACCTGGTGCATGGAGATGAGCAGGAGGTATTCCCGCTCCGCCAGTTGAACCAGGCGTGGGCGAATGAGAGGACCCTTCGTGAGGTCGAATGAATGAATCAATTCTTCCTGAATCAGTCGGTGTCCGATCGTCTCCTTTTTGTAACGTGGCAGCGCCCGCAGATCGTCGAATGCCAGTTCCACGGCCAACCGCGGCGCTATGACCTGCACGTATCGACCGTCGACATGGGCGAGGGTTGTGCGCAGAATTTCGTGGCGCCGGACGATTTCGTCAATGCTCCGCTCGAGGACGGCTACGTCGCAAGGCGATGTCAGTCGGAGCGCATAGAGGACATTGAAAAAAGGTATGTCGGGCAGCGCGTGCTGTAGCTTCCATAATCGCTCCTGCGCGACGGAGGCTGTCACTATGCCATTTTCGCGGGGCGCGGGGACGATGGCTGAAGGAGGTCGGGACGCTTGACCTGTCTGAATCAACCGTTCGAGATGGTGCGCCAACTCAGCAACAGTCGGTGCCTCGAAAAACTGCGAAACGTCGAGTTCAACCTGCGCAATGTGATAGACGTGCATGAGAACGTCGGTAGCCAGCAGAGAGTCTCCGCCCGACGCGAAGAAGTCATCGTGAATACCGATTTGCTCGACCTGGAGGATCTCCGCCCAATGCTTGGCAAGCTCCTTCTCGAGCGCCGTCCGTGGCGCGACAAAAGCTCGCGGGGCCGTGCTGGTTGCGACGCCCAATTTAGCCGCCAAGCTGCTTCGCTGTACTTTGCCGGTATGGCCTTTTGGGATTTCCTTCACGATGAATATCTGGCGCGGGACTTTGAAGTCGGCGATGCGCCCAATGGCGAACTGACGAATGTCTTTCGCAGTCGCCACCGCTTCGGGCCGCAATACGATGGCCGACGCAACATCTTCCCTCAGCGTGGCGTGCGGGACGGGAAAGGTCACAGCCTCTGCCACCGCTGGATGTTCCAGAAGCACTTCGTCGACTTCTTGTGGGGCGACTTTCTCCCCGCCGCGATTGATGATCTCCCCAATGCGGCCAGCGAGAAACAGGTACCCATCATCATCGAAAAAACCAACATCCCCTGTTTTGAACCATTCGCCGGCAAATGCTGCCTGCGTCGCCATTTGGTTGCCGTCGTAACCTGACATGACGCTCGGGCCACGGACGACGACTTGGCCCTTGTGACCGCGTGGCATTAGGGCCCCTGCCTCGTCCATGATTGCGACGTCCAAACCCACTTGTACACCAACCGAACCGGGCTTTCGCTGGCGGGGCGGAAGCGGATTGCACGCGATAGGCGACGAAGCAGTTTCCGTCATTCCGTAAAACTCGATCACGGAGGTCCCGAAAGTCCTCTCCAGCTCCGCGAAGATGCGCGGCGGTAATGGAGCTGACGCGGAGCGGACGAAGCGTAGCCGACTGCTGGTCACTCGCAGGCGATTGTGTCGAGCGTGGGCGAGAATTGCTTGATGCATGGTAGGCACCGCGGAGTACCATGTCGGCTGGAAGGCGGTTAACCAGGCGAAAAAATTGTTGACGTCGCACCCGGGGGCACACACGACACTCGCGCCGGCTGCCAGCGAGGCCAGCACCGTGGCGTTGAAACCGTAACTATGAAACAGGGGTACGACGCTCAAACATCGATCAGTTTCATTCAGCGCCAGCGCCCCACCACACGCGTAAGCGGACGCACAAATGTTGGCGTGCGTCAGCGGCACGATCTTGGGCCGCGAGGTTGTGCCTGACGTGGGCAGCAGCAGCGCCACGTCGCTAGCGCCGACCCGCCCGTCGGACGGTAAATTTCGTTGATCTACCGAGAGTGCAAAGAGACCTGCCTCTGCATCGCATGCGGTCGACAGCTCGACGACAAGGATACCGCGCGAAAGCGCCGCGTTGCGAGCCGGCGAGTCGATTCCAGCTAGCGTGATTAGAGCGCGAGGCCGCAGATCAGCGAAATATCTGTCAAGTTCCTCGCTCCCATAGTTTGGGTTTATCGGAGCGCATGCCGCGATCGCAGCCACGGCGAGGATTGTCACCGCCATCTCCGGACCATTCGGCAGCACCACGGCAACTCGATCACGACGGCCTATTCCCGCGGCCCGTAGCATGCGTCCCGTCCTGTCGATGTGCTGATAGAGTCGGCCGTAGGTCAGCGGAGGGCGCCCCGGAGCAAGAATCGCCGGCGCGTCGGGAATGCGCCTCGCCTGATTTTCCAGCAGGTCAGCTATGGACGAAAATGGAACTGGAATGGATCGTTCGGCTGCCATGTTTCCGTATCCGCGTTGGTCTTGCCGGCATGCCAGGGACTAAGGATTGTGACGGCAGGCTGGCCGCTCGCTCCTACTTGGCCAGAGTTTCCCATCTCAGTCCTGCCTCCAGCCAGAAATGCATGTCCATGTCTTGGTACAATTTCGTCGCAGCGATTATATTTTCGCGGGCGTGCTCCGGCTGGCCGATACGGTCGTAGAGTTTCCCCAGGCCGAAGTGACAGTGGGCGACAAGCGGACGCATGCCGTGCAGTTCGGCGAGAGCCAGAGCCTGCTGGTAGTGAGCTTCGCCGCTTTCGGCATCGAACTGGTCCGGATGGGTTGCTAAATCACCAAGAAGTCGGAGCGCATGGGCTCTGAAGCCGGGTTGGTGGTGAGCGGATTCAATCGAGAGACATCCGAGGCGCTGCGCCTCGTCGAGCCGGCCGAGCAGCAGGCAAGCGCGTCCCAAAGCCTGGTAGGCCCAACTGCGATGACCAACGATTCCGCTCGCCGCATGAAGCTCAAGGAGCCTCTCACCCTCTCGCAACCGGTTCAATGCTTCTTCCGTCTTACCGGCCTGCGCCAGCACCCAGGCGGAGGAAGCGACCGCCCAAGGTAGAAGCATAGCGACGTTCAAAGTCCCAGGTACGCTCATCCAGTGGTCGACCAGTGAGCGTGCCTCGACCCAGTCGCCTTTTGAAAGATCGAGCATACTCGCGGCCAAGTGGGCCCAACCGATGGTGTGTGCGTGTTGCGTTTGCTCGGCCAGTTGGATCGCCTCCGCCTTGTACTTCGTCGCCTCAGCGAATTTGCCGAGCTCGGCGAGGCTCATAATCAGCCATGAGCGACCGAAGACCGAGGGCGGCAAGGCCAAACCGAAATATTCGTGGCCCCATTCGGCGGGAACTGCGGGGAGAATTTCGGCTGCGATCTCGACCACGCGCTCGTACTCGCCGCGATAGTAGTACGCTTCCTCGAGACAGCTCGTCGCGACGACGCCAAGCCGCAAGTCCGCACGGCGCTTGGCGATCTCCAGGGCACGGATGCCGGTCACGACGGCTTCGTCCAGTTCGTCCAGCGTCGACAGGACGGTCGTCATGAAACTGCAGACCTGGCCACGCCGATGATCGTCTTTCAACCTTTCGGCGAGGGCCTCGGCCTCGCGAAGTTGGTTGAGCATCTGCCGGACTTCGCCAAGCTGGCGAAGCACCGGCCGCAACTCGAGCCGGATCTCGAAGGCGCTCTCCAACGCGGCTTCGTCTTCCTGCAGTGAGTTTAGAAATCCCAGCGCCTGCTCGAAGCAAGCGCGAGCTTCCGGGAGCGCCGATCGAACGACCGCCTTCGCTCCAGCCTGCCGCAAATAGCGCACGGCCTTTTCTTGCCGCTCGCCCTGAACGGCGTGATGCGCGAGCCGCTCGACCTGCTCGCCCAGCCTATCGGCGTAAAGCTTTTCTATGCCTTCCACGACGCGTGCGTGGATCTCGCGGCGGCGTTCGTGAAGCACCCCACTGTAGGTGACGTCGTGGGTGAGGGGGTGCTTGAACGTGTACTCGAGGTCGGGAAAGAGCTGTGTCGGATAGAGGAATTCTGCAGCCTCGAGGTCGTCGAGCAGACCGCGAAGCTCGTTGTCCTTCAGTCCGCAGATTTCATGCAGCAGAGTGAATGGGATGTTGGGTCCAATGACCGCCGCCTCCTCCAGCAGACGCTTGTCGGTGGCGGGCAGCGCGTCGATGCGGGCGGCGAGGACTGCACGTACGGTGGGCGGGACCTCGGTGCTGGAGAACGGCCTGGCAAGTCGATAGCTGCCGCTTTTGCCCTCAATCACATCAGTATCGATCAGCGATCGCACGATCTCTTCGACGAAAAACGGGTTCCCGTTGGCGCGCTCCGCCAGGAAGTGCTTCAACTTGTCCAGGCTCGGGTCGGAGCCCAACAGGACTTGAAGGAATTCCGCGAGGCCATCGCTGGCAAGAGGGCCCAAATGCAGCTCGTGATAATTTGGCCGGTTCCTCCATTGGTTCCTGTACTCGGGGCGATAGCAAACCACCAGGAGCAAACGACTATCCTGTGTGGCTACGACCAGCTCGTTCAGGAGACCGAGGGAGAGCGAGTCGTTCCATTGAAGTTCTTCGAAGACCGCGACGACCGGCTGCACGCGGCTCTCGCGCAACAACAGGCTGACGACTGCCTGATACGTACACTGTCGGTGCTGGATGAGGTCCAGAGATCGGAACGGATGGTGCTCTTCGAGCGAATCGAGAAGATCCAGCACGGGCGGAATGGTATCTTGCAGCGATTGGTCGAGCCTTAAAATTTTCTCAGTCACTTTCTCGCGGATAGATCGCGTGCTGTCGTCGGCATTTATCTTGAAATAGTCTCTAAGCAGTTCGATGACCGGCAGGTAGGGCATCGCGCGACCGTAGGGAGCGGACCTTGATTCCAAAACCAGCCATTCGGCAGTGTGGGGCGAATGAACGAACTCGTGTACCAAGCGCGATTTGCCTACTCCCGCTTCGCCGACGATCGCCACCACCTGGCCAAGCCCACGGCCGGCAAGGTGCTGCACGCGGTGGAGTTGCTCCAGATCGAGCTCACGCCCAACAAATCGCGTGAGGCCGCGTCCAGCGGCGACCTGCAGGCGAGTTCGCACCGCGCCGGCGCCGGTCACTTCGTAAAGTTGCACCGGCTCGGTTAATCCCCTCACTGGCATGGGGCCGAGTTGCTTCATCGCGATGTAGCCTTCCGCCAATTGGAAAGTGGCGGCCGTCGTTAGTATCGAGCCGGCTTTTGCCATCTGTTCCATGCGAGCCGCCAAATTCGCTGTCTGGCCAACTACGGTATAATCCATGTGCAGATCGTTATAGACGACGATCTCGCCCGAATTGACGCCGACTCGAATTTCCACGGCCAGCCCATGAGACCGATGTATCTCGTCGGAATATCGCGTGATTGTCTCTTGCATTCTGAGCGCCGCATAACACGCACGCACGGCATGATCCTCGTGAGCGATCGGCGCGCCGAAGAGGGCCATGATCCCGTCGCCCATGACCCTGTTCACCGTGCCCTCGTAGCGGTGGACTGCCTCAATCATGGAATCGATCACAGGATCGAAAAGCTTCTGCGCGGCCTCAGGGTCGCGGTCAGCAAAAAGCTCCATCGATCCCTTGATATCGGCGAACAGAACAGTGACCTGCTTGCGCTCGCCCTCGATGCCGGCCCCTGCGCTCGGGATCTGGCCGGTCAGGTGCTGGGGCGTGTAACTCCTCGGCGAGGCGAAGCGGGGTTTGTCCGCAACGGGCTTTACCGGATAGCCGCATTCGGCGCAGAACTTCGCCGTTGTTGGCACCGGGCGTCCACACCTGACGCAAGCTCGCGCCAACTCAGCTGCACACTGGTCGCAGAACTTCGCCTCGACAGTGTTCTCGTGGCCGCACTTTGGACACTTCATTGCGGGCCCTTGAGCAAACCGCAAGCCGAACGCTTTATTAAGAGTAGCGTCGCAAACGATCGGTAACAAGCCCCATGTTCCCCCTCAACTAGCCTTGCTCCAGGCTGTTGAGCTGCCCAAAAAACGTGTCCGCTTTCCAGGGCAACCCCGGCTTGGGGCGAGGCCAGGGCTGACCTACGGGTTTGATGCTATAGACGGCCATACCTGCGGCGAAGTGCCATGGGTGGTGGCGTCGAAGCAGACCACTGGGGAGGCGATCTCATCCATGGGCGAGGTTGTGCCAGCGGCCACACCTGCCGCATCAATAGACAAAATATCCGCTTCTCAGAAGTACAGTTGCCCCATGGTAGAACGCTGCTGTGACCCAACGCGGATTTTATCGACAGCGGATTTAGCCATCATCGTGGGCTGCTGGTTTTCAGTCGAAAGCACACCGTTAATTGGTAATTTCTTTCTGGTTTTGATGCTGATCAAGTTCAGCAGCGTAGCGGTCGCGGTCATCGCCATGATGCCACCTATGCTCAGCGCAATCTGCATCGCAAAACCGTTTGAAATTTCGAGCAGTGCCATGTGGCTGGCGAACGCCAGCAGGACGCCGAGGCAATAAATCGGCAGGGAGTTCTGGCCACATTGGATCGCAGCGCGCATCACCGGCGTCGCGAGTCCTCGCCAATTGCGAGGTATCAACCATACTGCCAAAATCGCTATAGCCAGAAAATGCAGCAGTCGCAGTGGGTCCAGATTCGATTTGTCGGTTGGTTGAAACAGCGTCATCAGCGCCTGTGGAAGCAGTGCCTCGAGGGGCTTAATGTGCCAGCTCAACGCGATGACCAGGCTGAAGAGTAGATACGAGCCGGCAAGAACAAGCGCCGGGCGAGACGTCGCCCACGGTTTGATTCTTTTGCCTTCGATTATCCACCACGCACCGAGCACGATCAGGAACTGCCAGGCCACCGGATTGAATGCCCAGTGGCTATTGGGCCAAGCTGGGACGGTCCAGCCGAAGACATGCACCAACGCATAGAGCGCCAGCGAGGCGCCAAGCGTCACGTTCGGCGCGCGCAGCAGCAGCCACAACAGCGGTGCGAACAGGAGGTGAAAGAGCACGAAGATGGGCAACACGTCGGTATTGACCGGGCGGTACAGCAAGATCGCCGCGTGCGCGAGCGTCGCGCCGGGCTTGTCCAACAGAATGCGCGTATTGCTTTCGTCAGCAGGACGGTCGCCACCTACGAGGTGAACCAAAATAGCACTGGCGAGCATGAGCAGCAGAAATGCAACATAAATATCCCAGCTTCGTCGCAGCGTCCGATTGATGACTCCGCTCCAGCCTTCATGGCGCAATGCTCTGCTGTAGGCTAGCGCGCAGGTTACACCCGACAGGAACATGAATACTTCTGCCGCATCGCTGAAACCGTAGTTTCGGAGCGTCAGCCAACTTGCGATGTTGTTAGGAACATGGTCCAGAAAGATGAACCACAACGCGATACCGCGGCACGCATCTATTCGCAAGTCGCGGCCCTCGCCGTTCAGTTGCGGCAGCTCGGCGACGAATGGCCCAGAGGTGGGGGTTCGAAGCAGCATCTGTTTACTCCGAGCCAGCAGGATGCACCAGCGGTCGGCGTTTCTGGTGTTAGGTTTCTCACAATCGGAGACTTATTTTTGCGGCTACCGCACGGGGCCAACTTGCAAAGGCCGTGCTGGTGGAGAGTCCCAGGCCAGGCGAACGAAAGCGCTGCCGAGGGCCAAAAGGCGAGGGCCGGTTAATCGGTGATAGGGGAGCGCCTTCGACTTGGTAACAAGTTTTTCGTGAACCTTATTCACTCAATGCCAAATCGTACCGCTTGCGAAGCCGCTCGGCGAGTTCATTGGTGAGTTCGCGCCATTCTTGAGGATTGCGAACAGCGCCGGCGGCTGGCGTAATCATCAACATCGCTCGCCAAACTGGCCAACCATAAACAGTCACTCGAAAGCCGGCCTTTGGACAGTCAGGATGGCCGGCGAGGTCGAGTTCAATCATTTCGGCAAGCTCAGCCGCCGTCTTGAGTTGCTTTTGCGGTATTGCATCCTCGTTTTCTCCAGATGTCGAGGCGGACGGCGTCGAACTTTCACTACCTGGGAAAGTTTTCGCCGGAACGGAAGATACCTCGGCCTCTGCTTTGTCTTTCGCTTTGGGCGGCAGCGGCTTCCGTCCGAGGACAGCCGCACCTTTTCCGAAAATCTGCTGCGCTAATGTAATTCGGTCATCATCGCTGTCGTTTGCCATGAGCTTACCCAAACGATCGGAGCCTTCGATAAGCATCGTTGTTAACGTAATGGCTCTTACTTTAACGCTTTTCCTCTGGGGTTTGTACGCGGTTCTTCGTCTTTTGCTTCG
>Ga0306920_100008131_pt1 | contig 13902 bp, 19 predicted proteins | sample flu12Cox44000170_FD_204666 | JGI IMG/M metagenome (GOLD analysis project Ga0306920, IMG submission 204666) | Lab enrichment of tropical soil microbial communities from Luquillo Experimental Forest, Puerto Rico - flux4day.12C.oxic.44.000.170 (v2)... | ecosystem: Environmental > Terrestrial >...
CGTCAACCCACACTTCGGCGTAATCGTCAAGGCGTGTTTCGAACCAAACCGTAGACCCCGTCGGATCGAAGCCGTCGATCTGACTCGGGACCGTGACCACGATCCGATACCAATTAAAGGACACGAGACCGTTTCCGCGCCGTGCGTTCAACGCAGTTGGGGCGATCACCTCCCATTTGGAATCGTCGAAATCCGCAACTCCGGCGTGCGGGACGATGTCGTTTGTGACGACTTCCGCTCCAGTGGGCTGACCTTCCGCATCAGGCGCGCGAAATCTTGCCTCGATGACGTGGGCGTCCGCATACCGCCACACCCCGCGCAGCAGGGCAGCGCCTGCATCCGTTGCGAGGTCGACGCGGGCCGCTGGCGCGGCTGCCTCCTGCTGCGCTGACGACACGGTCGCGGCGGCCGCCAGTATTGCGAAGGTCAGCAGGCTAGGCAGCAGCCGAGTGGGCATACGGCTTCCTCAGCCGTCGCGCTCGACGGCCTTGATCACGTAGTAGTGGAATGGCGGGTCGACGCTCTTGAACCAGTGAGGTATGCCGCTCGGAATCGTGAAGACATCTCCCTTGGAGACGTGGTGCGTGGCGCCGCCCTCGATGCGCGAGCCGCGCAGCTCGCCGGGTGCGATTTCGTGTGAGCCGACGAGCGTTCCCCCGGTGATGACTGTCGCCGATCCTTCGAGGACGTAGAAAATGTCCGTATCAGTCAGATGCACCTCGCCCTCGCCGGCCGCGTCGCGACGACTCGCGGCCACCCGGTAGTTGGCTGACGTGACCAGGGTGCTGCCGGTCGTGCCTTCGCTGAATGCCTTTGCGACCTGTGTTGCAGGAACGTGTGTCACGACCGACTGCTCACCGCGTTCCGCTGGTGCATCGCGCGTCACGGTGGCGTTCTGCATGGCCGCGGCGCCGGCAATGGCCACTTCCTCATCCTGCTGTGCGCTTGCGGCGCCACTGACACCAATTCCACCGACGACCTGGTTGCCTACGACGATCGGGATGCCGCCCTGAAGTGGTGTGAACCACGTGACTCCCGCCACGGGCACCATCGCCGTCCGCCCCTTATTGATGGCTTCCTCGAGGCCGCGGGTAGCGCGCTTGAACACTACCGCGGTGCGGGCCTTGCCGATCGAGATATCGGCCCCGGCGGCGAAGGTTCCGTCCAGGCGTTCGAGATAGATCGTGTGTCCGCCCGCATCGACGACTGCAATCGTTGCACCGGGAGCGCCGTGCGCGTGGGCATAGGCGACCGCAGCGGCGGCGGCGCGCTTGGCGCCCGCCAGCGTCAGCGTTGGCTCGCTTGCAATGTCCGCGCCCGCAGCTGAGCGAACGGCCACCAATGAGACGAAGAGTGCGAATGACGATGCGTTCACGAGCGAGCTCCTGATCTTCAAGGCCCGAGATGCGCTGCCTGAGCAGCGCAATGGATGAATGGTTTGAGCGAATGGACGTCCGCGGGTGCGCAATCCCAGGCGGGCAGCTGCGCGCTCTCTTCCTGGAGCCGCCTGAGGAGCGCGGCCACGCGTCCCGGCGTGCCCAGATCGCACCAACCGCAGTGCGGCGCGGCTCGTGCGTTGGTCGTGAGCTCCGCCAGCCTCAACCCATCGCCAGCGGCGAGCACTGCGGCCCAAACTTCCTGTCGCGCTGTCGTCACGGTGTGTCCTCCCGTCCGCGCTCGGACACGTCCGCAGAGGCTGCGCGAACGCGCCGGAGCGCGGGGCCTGCCAGCTACTTCTTTGGAGGCGGTTCCTTGACGTGCACGACGTGGCCGCCCACGATCTTGTCGCACGTGCCCTTGGGTACGTAGATCCAGGCCTCCGGACTCGAGTCCACGGTCGCGTGACTGTGACAGTCGTTGGTGCTGGTCGCGCAATCGTTCTTGCCGGCCTTTACGATGCCGGCGCACTGCTCCTTGTCGCCGCTGGCGCCGGACTGGGTCGCAGCACTAGCGGCCGCCGACAGCGCAAATGCCCCGGACAGCGCGAGCTGTAAAAGCGTGGTGCGATGAGTCATCGTCGGGACTCCCTAAGCTGTTAGGATGATGAACGAGGAGCGACGCTCGAAAGCTCGCCTCACAACACTGCCGCGGATGAGCGCTGGTATGCCAGAGGCGTGAGCTCGCCGTAACTGAGAGACCGAGCGATATTGCGGCGACGGCCGTGGTGGCATGCTGGTCTCACGCGACATGGGAAGACGCGGGCGCGGAGGGGACCATCGGGCGACAGCGCGCCGCAGAGCGGCGCTCTAGCCAGGTGTCGACCGCTATTCGACCAGGACCAAACACGGCGAGCGTGAGAAGCATGTAGCCCCACAGCACATGCTGCCCGAGCGCTGCCTCGGAGCCTTCAGCGAGCAACACCTGGCGGTAGGAGATGACGGCCATGACGTTGACGAACAGCGCACCCAACGCTCCCACGCGGCTGAAGAGTCCGAGGAACAACAGTAGAGGGAAGAACAACTCCCCGAACGCCCCTGTCACCGCCGCGAGCGCCGGGGGTAGAAGAGGCACGTGATACTCGGTGCGGAACAGATCCAGTGTCGTGCTCCAGGCCGAAACTTTCAGGAAGCCGGATTTCCAGAACTGCCAACCAACATAGAAGCGCGCGCCGAGCAGGACGAGCGAGTGGAAGTGATCCAGCAGGCGTGCCAAAGCGCCGTGTGCGGTTGTGAGGGCCAGGACAAATTTCATGACACGGCCCGTGGTGAAATCCGCGGCTCAGTGAGCGCGCCGAGCGCGACCGCGCGACACAATGCCTCGCCGACCTTGAAGTGAGGATCGGCGCCGCAAGCCGCATCGAATGCATCCCCGAGAGTCGCTTCACTGGCGAGCGCCGTCAGTAAAGCGAAATCGCCTCGCGCTATGCGGTGGAGTTCCACTTCCTCAGCGCCGCGACGCACCAGGATCTGATCCGGACCGCTGTCGAGGTCAATGATCTCGGTTTCTGCGGCCTCGGACTGATTGACCTGCCAGATGCGCAGCACCGGGTAGGCGGAGCGTACAAGCCGGCAGGCAGGGTGAAGCGTGAAACGCAGTTCTGACAAGGTCTCCGGTGAGAACTTCAGCAGGACACTCGGATCAAGAGGTGTGGCCTCCGGCGCCCCCATTGAGACCAGGTACGCCCACTCAAGTGCCGCAACGTCCGACAAGTAGCGGTAGCGAGTCCCTCCCAATAAACCGACTAGAAATTGCGGAAACTGGCGACCTATGTGGTGGAGGTTACCCGAACGTGACGGGTGATTCGCCTGGAACACGAGCGCCAACTGGTGAAAGTAGTCCTCGCCCACCAGGCGCTGAATCACTGGAAACTCAAGCGCCAGCGCCCTGAGGAAACCCTCGTGCAGATTGTTTCGATGGATGCGGATTCGCGACTCGACGTCGAGCCCATCGGCGCAGATCCAGGGCATGATCGCCTGCGGCGCACTGTCAAAGAGCGCAGCGCCAAAATGTCGTTGCAGTTCACGCAGCGACAGCATGCAGTGCCTCCGTAACCCGGTCGGCCTTTTCGGCTTCGGCGATGAGCACATCAAGAGCCGGAATGTCGGTATCCCATTCGATCAACGCAGGCCGTGCCCCGAGCTGCCGGACGGCAGCCCGGTAGAGAATCCACACCGCTTCCGACACGTGCGTACCGTGACTGTCTATGCGTATCGAGTGCTGCCCGATGCGATTGATCACATGACCGGCCAGGTGAAACTCCTGGACGGCGCTCGCTGGTATCCCGGCAAGGTAAGTGCACGCGTCAAACCCGTGGTTCATCGCGCTGACGTAGAGGTTATTTACGTCAAGCAAAATGCCGCAACCAGAATAGTGAACGAGTGCCGCCAGGAATTCCCACTCCGGCACTTGAGAGCAGGTGTACCGAAGATAACTGGAAACGTTCTCGATCAGGATCTGGCGCTTGAGGAACTCCTGCACCTGACCCACACGCGCGACCATGTGCTGCAGCGCCTCCTCGGTGTACGGCAGCGGCAAGAGATCATTCGTGAAGCGCCCGTCGATGCAACTCCACGACAAGTGCTCGGACACGAACGTGGGCTCGAGTTCGCGGACCAACTCAGCGAGCTCGCCCAGGTGCTCAAGTCGCAGCGGATCAGTTGAGCCAAGGGAGAGTCCTACGCCATGCAGGCTGAGCGAGTAGTGCGCGCGGATCTTTTCCAGAACCCTGCGATGAGCACTGTCCCGGCCAAAGTAGTTCTCACTATGGACCTCGAGCCATTCGACTGGCGGGCGCTTCTCGAGAAGTTGCAGATGGTGCTGCGCACGCAGTCCAATACCCGCGCGCCGCGGTTTGCGAGCGGTCGGAGGCCTCTCCCTCGTGGGGTGGGAGAGGTGGGGCGCGAGAACGGTGCCAGCGCTCACACTAACGGCCGCCCAGGCGGTAACTACTTCCCTGGCGTGAGACGGCCGCCGACGAGGCGTTCGCAAGTGCCCTTGGGGAGCTTGAGAAAATCGCTCGGGCTTCCAGCCTTGGTACTCTGACCAGCACACGCGTGTGCCGCGCCGGCGCAGTCGTTCTTGCCCGCTTTGGCAACGCCGTAACATTTCTCCATATTGGCCTCGTCGGCGGAGAATGCCGTTCCCGGAAGTACAAACAGGCTGCCGACAGCTGCGGCAAGAATCGCGGTTTTGGAAGTCATAGCAGCTCGCTCCTCGGGCGTTGTGGTTTGCATGGGGCCGACGCTGCACTCATCGTGTCGCCGGGCGCTCTCGTTCCAACATGCAACAGCTGTGCCAGTTCACTCACGTCAGATAACTCAACCGCTTGCACACACCGGACAATCCTTCCGCGACGGGTCGTGGCTGCGCTGCCGCCGCCCATGGCGGCGGCCCGACGGCCTCACCCTGGTCGGCGGACGATTGAACCGAGACGAATCGAGCGTTCCCGCTGAGCGGGAGGCTCGTGTGACAGAGGTCGGAGAACGCTTGCCTCGCGCCCGCCACGGGCGGTGGCAGATGACAACAGACGGCCTCGCTGAGCGACTCGGTTCTACGTCGCACACAGGTAAAATCCTGAGTGTTTCCGAGCGTTGTCACACTTGCAGTGTCAGGGAGGCTTGGCTGGCACGCGCGTTGCTTGCGCCACATGTGCGAGGAAGCGCTTGTCGATCTATCTGTCCAAACGGATCAAAGCTTGGTGTAGCCGCTCGGCGGAGTACGCGTGGCTACCCTGATCGCCTGGCTCGAGCACATCGCAGGCCTTGGCATTGCAATTGGCGCGATATTTCACGATGCCGTGGAGAGTGTCTTCACCGAGCTTGCGAAGTTGGGTCGGATCGGAGTTCTTCCGGCCCTCGGTCTGTTCGCGGCGTTTCTCAGTCTGAAACTGGGGCGACGACATCCGTTCCTGCGTGAGCTGCGAATGAGTCGCATCTCTGTCGAGGAGCTGTGTCGGTTACTGGAGGAGAGCAACGCGCCGTTGCTGATCGATGCGCGCTCCAGCGCAAGCCGTGCGCTCGATGGGGTTACCCCCGGCGCGATCGCCTTCGAGCAGCTGACACAGGATCAAGAGCAACGACGCGAAGGCGAGGTTGTCGTGTACTCCTCGTGTCCAAACGAGGCGACGTCCGCCCGCCTCGCAAAGCGACTGATGACCATGGGTTTTCACCCCGTTCGGCCACTTGCGGGTGGAATTCACGCCTGGCAGGACGGGGGTTTCGCGGTCGAGCGACCGTAGTCACGGGGCCAGCGCGATGTCTTTGGCGCGAATGCCAGCGAGCCAGCTAGTCGTGTGCCGCGAATGTGATGCGCTGCAGAGGGTACGGTCGCTTTCTCGCGGGGAACTGCTGGCCTGTTTCCGCTGCGGCGCGCACCTGCGCGAGTTCCGTGGCGAGCGCTTGCATCGCGTCCTGCCCCTGACTCTTGCCGCGAGCGTATGCTTCGTGTTGGCCAACAGCTGGCCCATCGTGGCGATCGAGGTGGCCGGTAACCGCGCCTCGACGTCCTTGCTGGGCTCGATCGTTGAGCTTTACAAGCAAGGCGTGCCCGGGGTGGCACTCATCGTGCTTCTCACGGGATTCGTGGCACCGGCCGCTCAGCTCGTGTTGCTCACTTATGCGCTCTCGTCGCTCGCGGCGCGGCGCCGCTTCCCCGGTATCGCGACAATTGTTCGGCTGCTGCAGGCCCTGCGGCCCTGGTCCATGGCGGAAGTGTTCATGCTCGGAGCGCTGGTATCGCTGGTAAAGCTTGCCGGGGTCGCTCGGGTCTTCCCCAGCATCGGGCTGTGGTCGCTATTCGCTGTGATTGTCCTGACGGCTGCCGCACAAGCGGCCTTTGACGTCCCGGGTTACTGGGAGAAAGCCAGGACGGCTTAATGAGCGGTATTGATGGAGCGCAGTTTCTGTCGGCGTCATCGCTGGGTCTTCTCGGGTGCTCGGTCTGCGGTGAACTCAGCAGAGCGCTTGAGTGCGAATGCGCCTGTTGTCGCTGCGGCGCGCCGCTTCAGCAGCGCAAGCGCGAAAGCCTGTCTCGCAGCTGGGCCTACCTGCTCGCCGCGGCGATTATGTACATTCCGGCGAATTTGTACCCGGTGCTGCAAAGCCGGACCGTGGCGGGTGACGAGAGCCACACCATCATGGGAGGCGTGGTGACGCTTTGGCGAGGAGGATCCTGGCCGCTCGCTCTGCTGGTGTTCTTTGCGAGCATCGTCGTCCCACTTTTGAAACTGCTCGCCATGACGCTGTTGTTAGCGAGCGTGCATGCCCGGTCGTCCTGGCGACTGCACGAGCGCGCGCACCTTTTCAGGCTACTGGAGTTTGTCGGTCGCTGGTCGATGCTCGACATCTTTGTCGTCGCCATTCTCGTAGCGCTGGTGAGGCTACGCTCGCTTGCAACGATGGACGCCGGCCCGGCAGCTCTGGCATTTGGCGCGGTCGTCGTGCTCAGCATGCTCGCCGCGCAATCGTTCGACGTGCGCCTGTTGTGGGACGCTGCGGGCCGGAATGAGCACGCCTGACACTCATGGCCTGGCTGAGGTTCCCGAGGCAGTGGTGCGCGGTCACCGGCGAGTGCGGTTGCCCTTGGTTTGGATCATTCCCGCACTTGCCGCGCTGATCGGTGGCTGGATCGCTGTGCGCGCCGTGCTCGAGCGGGGCCCAACCATCCGGATCCGATTTCAAACTGCCGACGGGTTGGAGCCGGGCAAGACCGCGATTCGCTATCGCAGCGTCGAGGTTGGGCAGGTCCGCACCATAGTACTTGCGCCCGATCACAGAACGGTGCTGGTGACCGCCGAGATGGTCAAGGACGCCCGCTCGCTGCTGTCAGACGACACGCGCTTCTGGGTCGTTCGGCCGCGGATCGCGGCAGGAGGGGTGTCGGGGCTTGGAACGTTGATCTCGGGCTCTTTCATTGGCATGGACGTCGGCAAATCACGTCGGACCGCCCGTGACTTCCAGGGACTGGAGCTTCCGCCAGTGGTCACCGCTGACCTGCCCGGGCGTGACTTCGTTCTGCGCGGCGGCACACTGGGCTCCATTGAGGTCGGCTCACCGGTCTATTTTCGTCACGTGCCTGTGGGAAGGGTGACAGAGTTCCGCCTCGACGCCGACGGCCATGGTGTCACGGTCGGTGTCTTCATCGAGTCGCCTTACGATCACTTCGTGGTCCGCGATTCGCGCTTTTGGCACGCAAGTGGCTTCGACGTCTCCATGGGGGCCGACGGCGTTCGAGTGATGAGCGAATCGGTTGCCGCAATTCTCGTGGGTGGCATTGCTTTTGAAACTCCGGAGCCCTCGCAGGACACCGCGCCGGCAGTTGCCGGCACGCAGTTTCGTCTGGCACAGAGCCGCATGGCGGCCATGCGGTCCCCCAATGAAACGCCAGACTCGTACGTGCTTTACTTCAAGAACGCGCTTCGGGGTCTTGCCATCGGCGCGCCGGTCGACTTTAACGGCATCGAAGTCGGTGAAGTACGCTCAATCAAAGTAGAGTATGACCCGGCGACCGTGAGCTTTCGCTTTCCGGTCGAAATCGCTGTCTTTCCACAGCGAGTCCGCGCTCGGTATCGAGCGGAGTCGCCGCGCCCGGATACCGATGTCACGGGGGCCTACCGCTTCATGGAGCGCCTGATCGAGCATGGATTTCGGGCTCAACTGCGCAGCGGAAGTCTTCTCACTGGCCAGCTATACGTGGCCTTGGATTTTTTCCCCCGCGCACCGCCGTCACATTCTGACCCGAACGTGGTGCCGATGGTGCTGCCGACGGTGCCGGGCGGCCTTGATGAGCTCCAGGCGAGCCTCGCGGATATCCTGAGAAAGATCGACGCGATGCCGCTGCAGCGGCTCGGGTCGGATGCGGACGCGGCACTCGTCACTCTCAGAGAGACCCTGGAAACCGCGAATCGGCTGGCAGACCGGCTTGACCGAGACGTGACTCCCGAGGCCCGCACGACCTTGATCGAGGCGCGGCGCGCACTCGCCGCGGTCGATCAGACCTTGGCCAGTGACGCTCCCCTGGAGCAGGATCTGCGACAGTCGCTGAAGCAGCTGACCCGCGCGGCGGAAGCTCTGCGCTCACTGGCTGACTATCTCGAGCGGCACCCCGAAGCGCTGTTACGCGGCAAGGCACGGGACGGATCGTGAGGGCGCCCGCCTGGCAGGTGGCACTCGTGTGCGGCGGACTTGTCTTCGCATGCACGTCGCCGCGGGAGCGCCTCTACACGCTGTCTGGGGCAGAGCCCCCGGCCGCCGTCACGCCACCAACACTTCACGTGCTTGTCGGTCCGGTAACCATTCCCGAGGCGGTGGACCGACCGCAATTAGTCGTGCGATACAACACTGTGCGGCTGGTCGCTCTGGAGCAGGAACGCTGGGCTGAGCCGCTGCGTGAGGCGATACCGCGGGTACTCTCGGAAGTGATCGGAAGTAAGCTCCCGTCTGCAAGCGTAACGCGCTTCGCGGCAGGCCCGGCCGCGCGATGGGACGTGCGCCTGATCGTAAACGTCGCGCGCTTCGAAGCCATTCCGGGTGAACGGGTCATTATTGAGACACATTGGTGGTTGCGGGCGACTGATGACAAAACAGTCCCCGAGGGAAACAGCGTTGCCCGGGTGACGGTACAGGGCGGGCCGCAGGACTACGACGCAATCGTCGCTGCGGAAGCTACCGGCCTGGCAGAAATAGGCGCGGAACTGGCGCGCGTCATCGAAAGCCAGGCTGCGCGGTCCGCAACCCCCTGAGGTGATCCTCAAGCCACAACAGGTGTACTCCAGAGCTTGCTTGCGCGGAAGCCTCGTTCACCCATCCGTGAGTCGGGCGCGACAGCGACGAAGTTCCCGCTCGTGGCGCTTCGCCCAGCGGCAAAGACTGCCCATTGGAACGAGAAACGTCTTCCCAAGTTTGGTAAGTGAGTATTCGACTACCATTGGCCTCAGCTGTACCACGCGCCTTTCAACCAAACCTGTATCTTCGAGATTGCGCAGGGTCCTTGTCAGCATGCGCTGCGAAGCTGTTCCCAGCAAGCGGCGCAGTTCACTGTGCCGATGAGGTCTTTCCTTAAGCAGGTCCACAATCTTGACGGTCCACTTACCGACAAAAACCGGGGGAACGACGTCAGACCGGGTGGCACTGCGGATGTCGTCCATCTCAGGAGCCTCAGGTTGCAGACCCTTCAAGTGACGCGCAACTCAAGAGCAAGCGTACCCCGATAGCAATGCGCATGTTGTGCTTCGAGAGCGATGCCCAGGTAACTCACCCGTCTCGTCGTGCTTATCGGCGAGCCAGACTATAGCACGATCGCCGTTAGGAGGAGCGATACGGAGATACCGCCCACGTGGTTTCCGGCGCGCGGGAACGAAGCATTCGCGCGGCGCCAAATCCTCGCAGCCAGCTCAGTTCTGGTGCAAACCGTCCCCGTTTCTTCGATACTCAACCGGACTCACTCCCACTTCCTGCTTGAAGGCTTTCGAAAAGGCAGGCAGAGATTTGTATCCCGCGCACGCAGCGATGACGGAGATCTTGTCGTCGGTCGTACGGAGTCGTTGACTCGCAATATTCAGTCTGAGTCTTGCCAGATACCGGTGCGGCGACTCCCCGAGGAGACGGGTGAACTTCTCTGCGAAGGCTGATCTCGAAATCGCCAGTCGAGTCGCAAGTGCGGCGACGGTCCAGCGCTCATCAGGCTGCGAGTGCATCAGCGCCAGAGCCTGCCCAACACGCCGGTCGCGCAGGGCCGCCAACCACCCTGATTGCACCTGATTCGCCTGCTCGTTGACATAAGCGCGAACCGCCTGAACCACCAGGATGTCGGCGAAGCGCGTTACCACAGTGTCTCGGAAGGGTCTAGCGTGTTCTAATTCCTCCAGCAAGTAGTTGGAGGTCGCCTCCAGCCAACGGGGTGCGCCACCCGCGTGGCCCTTGATGTGTATCAAGGGCGAAATCACGGCCAGTAGCATGTGGGTTGCTCCATTTTCGAGCTCCAGGCCGCCACAAAGAAAGCGGGTCCTGGAGCCGATTCCTCCGGCGCTAAACCGACCTGCTTCATCTAGTTTGTGAGCACGGGTGAGTTCAAAGAAGTCCGCCGGTGCTGTTCCAGGAGGGTCGCACATGACATGCGGTTTGCCACGCGGAACGATCACAAGATCACCTGCGGTAAGGCGAACCGCTTCGGGCATGCCACGCACACTAAGCCAGCAGGAGCCGTTGACCACCCAATGAAAGTGGATGACGGTACCCTCGAAGCGGATACCCCAGGGCGCGGCAAACGTCGGGCGAAAGTAAACACTGTGGCGAACACGGATGCTCCGGAGTAAGTTCGAGAACAGGTCCTCCTCCCAAGGCTCGCGAAGAGCGCTTACAGCACGGTGGGGAACCCCGCTATGGAGCGGCATGCGGATCAGGGGTGTCGCGCCTTCTAGCGCGATGGGCAGAGACGACTCAGAGGGCGCGCGCCGGGGCCTCGCGACGCGTAAGGGCTCACGGCGGAGGCCGCGGAGATCGGCGCTCGATCCCGGACAGTGTCAGCAGCGTCTTTCCATCTCGAACGAAGCTGCCGCCGAACTGGCTCGCCACTCAATTTCACACTCCGGCGTATACCTGTGGAAAGCACTGTGCCATCCCACGAACCAAGCCGCAATCGGGAACACACATGTGCCTTGTCTTTCGCTGCGCCGACCGGCTCAGCCTGTGCTAAACCTTTGGAGCGCGCCCCTGTCGGAACACTCGCAGCGCTCTGCGCGTAAGCAATTACTCATTGTACTCGGTAACGAAGGCCGGACTGTTGATATGATTCAACGCCAATGCACTGCACCGCGAATTCGCGATTCGCCAACTCTAGGGATGCAGTTCGAGCATGTTCAAGAACATATTGTGCGCACCGCTGTGACACCGGACGCGCCCGCCAGTGTTGCGCTTCGCGTGTGGTCCCGGGTCATTGTCCGCCGCGGGCGCGGTGATGCCGAATGAGCGTGTTTACCGCCTGCAGGTAGGCCCAGCCAGACACAAACAGCACCCCGGTGAGCGCGGCGGTGTAAGGTCCGGGCCCGCTCGCGACCACCACGCCCAGGGCATTGCATCCCAGCAGGAGCGCAAAGCCCAATATGACAAGGCTGTCGATCCAGATCATGACCGGGGTCCGCACTCCGGACGCCGACTTGCGCCGCACCGGATAGGTCAAGGCGAAAACCAGCACGGGAACTGCAGTCACGGCGCTCGCCAGCCGCCAGGTCGCCATCTCCCCCAGATGCAACAGCGTCAGCAGAGCCGGCAGCAGCGCGCCGCCAGCAACCAGGAACCCCACCTGAATGAAGGTGCGGGTGATCAAAGTGTCGAGCTTCGACATCTCCCCGCCCATCGTCTGCCGTAGAACGATCACCAGCGAGGAGAAGCCGACAAATGCCACGGACATGGCGGCCAGGGTATACAGATACGACCACGCGAACGACGACACTGAGGCTCCCACCGGGTGGCTCACTGGGTTTTGCCGTCACCGCACGGACTTGACCGTATAGCTCCTGAGGTGGGCGATGGCTTCACGTGCGACCACCTCGACAGGTCGGCTGCTCCTGTTGACCTTGCCCATCAACATTGCACCCTGGATGGTAGCTACGCAGAAATCGGCCATGTGTTCCGGATCGGCGCGTACGCTGAGACGACGCTTGGCTTTTTCCTTGATGAAGAATCCCGCGAGTTTACGCTTGATCAGCTCGAAGATAAGACTCACGTCCTGGCGAATGAGCTCCTCGTCAACACTCACTTCGCTGCCGAGAGTTCCATAGGGGCAGCCGCGTGTCATGTGGTATTTCTGTTGCAACGCGAGATGTGCGAGAAACCATTGCTCCAGACCGTGCCAGGAGCTGACCTCGTAGTCGATCCGCGAAGTACCCGTCTTGATCTCATCCACATAGGTCTGCAGCACCTGGTGCACGAGGCCTTCCTTGTTCTTGAAATAGTGATAGAACTGCCCCTTCCCGGTTCGTGAAGCCTCGATGATTTCATCGGGGCTGGTAGCCCGCGCTCCCTTTTGATGGAAGAGATCGACCGCTGCGCGGATGATGCGCGACCGGGTCTGCTCCCCTCGCAATGAGCGTTTTGTCATGACGCCCGCCTCCTGAGTTGTACCTCGAAGACCACTCTCGATGGATTTGCCCAGTTGTCACTGGTGTCCACGTGTGCAAATGTCTGTACTTGTTTTATGCCTCGGTCCTGCACAACATGCTAGTGCCGTGCAGCGCGGTCGGGCAAGCGCGCGGTTCGGCGCTCCAGGGAGTCCTGTATGCCAGTCCTGTTTATCGAGGCACCGCAAGGGGTCGGTCCTGAAGCGAAGCGCAGGCTGATGCAGAAGCTTACCGAGGCGATCGACGAGGCCTACCACATCGGTGACACGCTGATCTTCCTTCGTGAGTATCCCGCGGAGAGCGTCGCGATGGACGGCAGGCTGCAGTCGGAGAACCCCAAGATTCTGGAAGCGCTGAAGAGGCTCAGGGCGGGAACGTAGTGGCGTTCCCGGCGTAGCCGGCGCCCGCCAACAGACCGGGGCGTTCTGGCTCACGTCGACTTGCTGGCGTGAAGCCCTACCGGTCTGCGCATTCGTCTTTGGTAAACGTGGACGCTAGCGTCGCAACGACCATGCCCTATCCCCCCGCACATCGTGTCACCAAGAGGCAGCAGCTGGTTCGGACCGCCAGAGCGCTATTCAGCGAAAGAGGTTTCGATGCGGTATCGATCGAGGAGATCATGGCGAGCGCCGGACTGACACGCGGTGGCTTCTACAGCTACTTCGGCAGCAAGAGCGAGCTTTATGCACTGGCCGTGGGAAACCTGTTTGCGGAAGCGCCTCCGAGCCGACCTGAGTCAACGGGCTCGGATGCGGCGCAGCAACTGATAAGAGCCTATCTGTCCGAGCGGCCTGCGGACAACCTCGAGGCTTGCTGGTCCTTGGTCTCGCTCCCGAGCGATTTAGCCCACGGCGACCCGACAGTCAGGCGCGTGTTTGAGACGGTCTTTAATTCAATGGTGGCGCTGTTCGAGCAAAGCCTCGAGCGCGAAGGGCGACCCGATCGCGATCGAGCCCTGGTCATGGCGACCTTGTGCGTTGGTGCAATCGTAATCGCCCGGGCTCTCGATGGTCGCACCTGGCGGGCCAGGTGCGAGCGACCGCCCTGCATCAGGCGCTGCAGCTGGGGAGGGCGCTCAAGCGAAAGCCCGGCCAAAAAGGCTCAACCGTCATAGGGCACGATCGTGACACTGTTCCAATGCTCGATGATCTTGCCGTTCTGGAAGCGAAAGAAATGAAAGTCTTTCATACTGATTCGTCTGCCCGACGGCGGTATACCGAACAACTCTCCGCGGTGAGTGGCGGTCGCAGTGTTCCACATAGCGACATAGTCGCCTTCGGCGATCATGTTATGAATGGTGGCCCTGATGTCCGGAAGTGCTGATCGTATGGCAGTCACGAAGTGAGCGA
>Ga0306920_100008132_pt1 | contig 13901 bp, 11 predicted proteins | sample flu12Cox44000170_FD_204666 | JGI IMG/M metagenome (GOLD analysis project Ga0306920, IMG submission 204666) | Lab enrichment of tropical soil microbial communities from Luquillo Experimental Forest, Puerto Rico - flux4day.12C.oxic.44.000.170 (v2)... | ecosystem: Environmental > Terrestrial >...
CCAAACGAGGAAACTGCCCGTTGCCCTTGGCGTCTGGACCGTGACAGGCGGAGCATTGAGGAATTCCCGCCTCTGGAACACCTTCTTCAAAGATCTTTTTTCCTGCAGCCGCCAGCTCCTTGGGGCCGCCGCCAAGGGGCTTGGGATTGAGGTCACCAAAATGCTTGGCAAGACCTCCAGTCATCGATGGGCTCAGTGCGTGCGCCACACCAAACATAAACTTATTTTCGCGTCTACGCTCGATAAAGGCCCGTAGCTGGTTCTCAAAGTATTCAGCTTGCTGCCCTGCGAGTCGGGGCATGGGAGTAGATCCACGAAAACCTTGTCCAGACAATCCGTGGCAGGTTTTGCAATATTGTATTTTGGCCTGAAGGTCGTCGGCTGCCTCGCACACTCCGCAGAAAATCAGTGCCAGAACCGAGGCCGACAATGCCAATCGCATACTTACGGTCTTCATGATCTGGCCCTCGCCCATTGCCTCGACGGCCACTAGCTCAGCGTGCGACCGCTTGGCCCACCTGCGTGAAGACCTGTCTAACATGAAAGCACCGCAAAATATAGCCAATGACGGCCACACGAAAGAAAAGACTGCAAGTTGCCGCACTTGATCGAGATCAAGTGCGATCCCCTAGCATGGGCATATACTTTATATAAAGGACGGGAGGTCATCATGGATATGAGTCCGCTAGCTGAGCAATGCCTCGGGGACGATTGGCCGTTTGGGGTGCTGATTATCCGGACTAGTGGCGGACGACCGGAAGTATCAGTGTTCGAATGCCGAAACTTTGACGGCGATCGCGCTTTGCCATGGTTCGCAAAACTTCTGACCAGCCGAATGAGTCGCATATCATGAGTGACACCCTGCATCTACAATAAGCGCGTCAAGCGGGTTTCAATGAGGGTCGATCATGAGTCAGTACCAACGCATAGTCGCGGCTCTCCTGCTCATGACGAGCATCGAGCCCGCGTTTGCCCAAGATGCCGCAATGGTGAGGACGTTTTCAAGAAGTGCCGCACGTGTCACCAGGTAGGGGATGCGGCGAAGAATTCAGTCGGCCCAATCCTCAACGGGATCGTGGGGCGAGCAGCCGGAACCATCGAAGGCTTCACCTACTCGCCCGCAAACAAGGAGGCTAGGTCGAAAGGTCTTGTTTGGTCAGAGGGGAACCTTTTGAAGTATCTTGAAAATCCGGCTGCGTTCATGCCGAAAACCAAAATGATCTTCCCAGGGGTCAAAGATGAGCAAGACCGCAAAGACCTAATCGCCTACCTCAAGAAGTTCCCCAAATAGTTGATTGCGAGGTGTTTCATCGCGTGGTTCGCGCTCGGCCTTGTTGCCGATCATCAACCGCGCCATCGCACCGTCGCTAATGTGAGGCCGCGCGCTTCGCACAGGCGGCCACAGATGAAGCCCTTGTTTGGCCAGTGCCTTGAGGTCGCTGGCAGCATTGCCCCTGACGATATCGTTGAGCCGGGGACCACGGAAAGTGCACCCCGCACCCCAAGCTATTTGACAAAGCTCAGGTATGACGCCAGGGCTTCTATGTCATTGGGGGAAAGTTTGCCGGCGATGCGCGGCATCGGCGGCTTGGCTGCCACATGATATCCTTCACCCCATTGCTCAAGCCTCCTGCGCAGGTAACCATAGCCGAGCCCGCCCAATCGCGGAATGTCTCCAACGCCTTCCGCGTTCGGGCCGTGGCACGCGGCGCAGGAAACGATGTTCGCATCCGGTATTCCCTCCAGGTAAATGACCCGCCCAATCTCGGCCAGGTGGGGGCGTCCGTCGGCGGCCGGCTCGAAAGGCAGCGCCGCGAGATAGTTCGCCAAGTCGCGGGCAAGCAGCGGATCGAGGTTGCCGGCCGGACCCCACATGTATTGCCGGGATTGCGGATTGTCCCGGAGGTGCTCACCGAGGTCCACCAGCTGCCGCAAGGTGTACTCGCGCCTCTGTCCGGCCAATCGGGGAGCGACGCCGATGCCCTGTCCGAGCATGCCGTGACACCACCCACAGTTGCGCACCGCGGTTGGCACATCGCCCGCCCAAGTGGGAACGACCAAGCATATAAGCACCAGGATCGCCAGCTGTAGCCTGACCGATTTCATGGTGCGATCTCTGTTGCGCATTCCTGAGAAAGTCACTTGAGTTGGCTCACGTATGCCGCGACCGCCGCCATCTGCGACCGAGTGAGATTGTGGGCGACCCGGGCCATAGTGGCCGTCGGGTCGACATCGGCGCCTGCACGCCTGGATTCGCTGGGAAAGCGCGACAGGCGGCTCATCAGGTAGGGATATAGCTGGCCCGCCAGGCGCGGGTTCGGTCCCTGCCCCTGCGCCTCGGGTCCGTGGCAGGCGGCGCACGCGGGAATGTTGGCTTCGGGCACGCCGTCATCGAAGATCCGTCTTCCCGCGGCGGCAAGATGCCTCGGCGCGCCACCGAAAGGTCTTGGGTGTGCCTCGCGAAAATGCGCGGCTAAGGCCGTGCGCATCGTCGGGCTCATGCCGTGAATCTTGGCCATGTTGAGAAACAGGTCCCGATCGCGTCGACCCTCGGCGAAGGCTCGCAACTGGCTCTCAAGATAGGTGGTCGTTTGCCCGGCCAGGCGCGGCATGGTCAGGAACCCGACATAACCTTGGCCCGAGCTTCCGTGGCAGTCTTCGCAGTACTCGATCTTCGCCTGCAGATACCCGCGCGAGCCGGCGGCCATGTCCGCATCTACCGCCTTCACGCCCACGGAGAAGACGACGGCAAGGGCGACTGTCGGCAGCGCCAGCAGGAGGTTGATGATCGCCTTCATCGTTCAACTCCGCGCCACTCTCGCTTTCCCTGCAGCGTCCGGGCAATGCCACGCAGCACAACGCGGCCTTGCAACGCATCGTCCCGAGCGGCGGTGCTGTCCTTCGCGCCTCGCTAGCCGCAATGCGTCGTGTGTGAAACCCATGTACTCAGCTCCATTGCGCAGCCTCGCATACTCACCACGGATGGAAATTCAGGCCGAGCCTGACTGTCTGCAAGCTCTGCTTGACCGCGACGGTACCCGTCAGTCCAAGATTGCTGTCGGTCATGGCCACGTTCTTCAGGCCAAAATCGAAGTAATCATATTCAAGCCTGACGGACCATGGCCCCCAGAGCGCCTTTTCAAGCCCGGCCCCGACCGTCCAGCCCGAGCTAAAGTCCAGCCCCTGGAAGTTGAACGCCGTGCCCGTGAAAGTGCCGACGACGCTGTAGCTGTCGCCGATGCGGGCATAGCCGCCCTTGGCGTATAAGAGCCAGGTGTCCCAGGCATAGCCGAGCCGACCCGTAAAGGTCGGAATGAAGTCCGACCGCGCGGTGACGCCCTCCTGCTCTCCCGGGAAGCCCAACGGCAACGCCAGCACGGAGTTGCCCTTGAGGCTGGTGGCCGACGCCGCGGCCTCGACACCGATCACCCAGTGCGAGGCAAACTGGTAGTCGCAGCCGATCTGCCCACCGATGAGCCATCCGCTCGGGTTGGTCGTCACGGTGGTAGCACTCGCGGTCACCGGAGCCCCGGAAATTTGGTCCTGGACAAGTTGCACCGGATCGGTGAGGTCCCTGCTCGCCCAAGCACCCCCGAGATGCAGTCCGCCGTAGCACCCTGTCCAGCGGAACTCGGCGATGGCCACGGGAGGCGGGGGAGCAGGTGGGGGATAGACGCCGTCTGCCGAAGCCGGCTGGGCCAGGCTCACCAGAGAGAGTGCAGCGCCCGCGAGTAGCAATCGTTTCGTCATTGCGTAACCTCGAATTTGATCACCCGCCGGTTTCAGAAGGCCATCCAGGCATGGAGAAACAGCGTGTCGTTGTCGTGGGCGCCAACGCTCGTGCCGTTGAACTTGTCGTACCAAGTATACTGCAGGCCGACGCGCACATTGGCCCATGGCCAGCCCGGCGCAAAACTCGCGCCGAAGGGGATGTAGGCGATCTCGGCGATCCAGCCATTGCTGTTCGGGCTGCCGCTGGCGTAAAGGCCTGCGTCCGGCGTCCCCCAAATGCCGAAATGCTGGCCGGTGAGAACGATGCGGTTGTCACCGCCCAAGGCGAGCGACCCCTGCAGGCGCAAGCTGTTGAGCGTGTCGTTCGGATTGGCTGCCGCCCCGTTTGTGAAGCTGGCGTTACGCTCCTGGAACTCGCGAATGTAACTACCGCGCAGCGTCAGCCAGAAACGGTCGCCCTGATACTGGTACTGCGCGTCATAGCCGAAATCCGTGAAGCTATCCGCCAGCGGCAAGGTGGCCGAAGACGTCGACGCCGTATCGACCCAGGGGTGCACCTTGGCGGAGATGCCGAAAGTTCCGAGCATGAGCCAGTGGTTGTTCCAGTGCGGCTCGAAGGCAATCCGCCAGTACGGCGCTACCCCGTCGAACAACCCCAGCGCAGCGAAGGGATCAACGCCCAGCGCGTTCTGTGTATTGAAATCCAGCGTCCGATATGCCGACGCCTCGAGATAGAACATGTTGTTGATGTAGGTGTAGGCGCCAGCGCTTGCGACGTGTGCGGCGAACGCGCCTTCGATCAGGGTGTGCGACCCCGGAGTGGGCGCGATTGTCGATACGACGTAGGGAAACGTCCACGCCGGCGTCGTATTCCACACGTCCTGGACGGTCGGATTATTGTTGGCGGTAATGCCGTAAATCACCTCGACGCCGCCGATGTTGCGCACGTCGGCAAAGCGAATGTCGGTATTGTCCCAGGTCCAGGTGTGACCGAATTGATCGGCAAAGCCTCCGACGGGCGGGGCATTGTAGGTGACCTGTGCGAACGCGCCGATATGCTCGGTGACCGCGCCGCCCCAGAAAAAGCTGAACGGCGAGAGGACGATGTTGTCGTTCGGCTGATAGGGATTGGTCGGCGGCGACAGCGGGGCCTGCGTGTGCGTGAAGCCGAGGATCGCCATGGCGGAAATCGGCGGCACCCATCCTTTGTCCGCTGGGAGTGCCGAATTGTCGATTCCCTTGGCGTAGGCCGCCAAATCGTCATATTCCCTGCCCACGTCGACACTGGGTCTCGAGAACGGCGTCGTGCGGTAGGGACCGCCACCAGTTGTATATCCCAACAGCTTGAAACGGCGGCCGTACGGCGTCAGCGCGGGGAAATCGGTGTGGCATGTGCCGCAGGGCTGGCCGGTCTGGCGAGCGTAGCTCGGCACGGCTGACGCAGGCTCACTGAGCGCCAACGAAAGGAGGACTGCACTGAGCAGAAAGACGATCGGCACGCTCTTGCGCAAACCTGAGCGGCTTCTCAAAAACACCACCCCACCCCCTCTCGGTTTGACAACGGAGCGTTCGTCCAGCCCACCCTCCATCTGCTGTCGGTAGCCGCTTTGGTTAGGTAAGTCACCGGCGTCGACTTGATGTAGATTAAGCGCAATGGCAAATCTTCCCGCGTGTAGCACATTGGCAACGAAATCGGCCCCAAGCGCAGCCGTCCTCAGCGACGCAAATGAGTTGACGTGCGCGCAGCGAATCAGATTCGCGGGCTCACAGCTTCACCGTTGGCGATCGCCGTTTTCGCGGGCGTCAGTCACGCGGTGGAAAAAGAGCGCCGCCCACCCTTTCCGCGCGCGATTTGCGCAAGCTAAATATTGGCGGCGCATCGCACCGCTACTGCAGGCACCCCTTGTGCAACTGCAAATGCGCTAGCTCACAGAGGTCATCACTGAGCTGAAGAAAGTTCTCCAAATCAATGTCGCGACTCGCGACGGGATCTCCCCTCCAACGGCATTGGTATGCGGCGCGCTGGAGCGGAAGCGCCAGCACGCCACCGCTCACGTGCCAAGCACAGCGGGCCGCGAGATTCCTCGTAAAGCTCCCGTGTGATCTCGGTGCGCAAGAGGCGGGCAGGTTGGCCACCTTGTCACTTCAGACGGGCGATCTGCTCCAGTCCGGTCAGGTCTGTGATCGTCAACAACCCCTTCGCCAGTTTCATCAGGCTCGCGTTGCGGAATTCCGTCATTACCCGGCTGACGTGAACGGGTGTCAGACCGGTGAGGTCGGCGATGTGGCGCTGCAACAGAGGGAACACATAGGGGTGGCTGGGACGAATGCGATGCCCGGACATCTTGTCTACAAGCCCTAAGATCAAGTGCGCAACGCGCTCCTCCGCGCTGCGCCGGCCAAGATCGACGGCTCGCTCATCGACGTCGTGCAGTTCTGTGGCAAACGCTCTGCCGAAGAGTTCGAAGGCATGGACATCGCTGAAAATGCGCTTCTTGAGGTCGGCGCCCGCAAAGCGAGTAATGCGCAGCTTGGTAACTGCTTGCACGGAATAGTGCAACTTGTCCCCGAATAGGCCGGCGACGGAAATATCGCCCGGAAGCAGAACGGCTAGGTTCTGTCTGCGGCCGTCGGTTAGCTCTATAAAACGCAGCGCCCAGCCTTGGCAGACGGCAAAGACGTCGCTGAGCATCGCCCCCCTCCTGTAGACGATCTCATTTGCTTCGGCGTTGTATGGGCTCTGGCGCACGGGATATGGGCATTGCTCGGGCACCTGACTGAGGCCGCGCATCAATGCGCCGCAGAGAGATCGTTTGCCCGCCGGGCAAATGCGACACAACAATTCGGACCCTTTCTGTCGCTTGTGCGACACCGCGCCCCCTTTGCGTAGCTGCGCCGCATGCCTTTTTGCTCACGTAACGCGCCGGCGCAGAACGTTTCTTATTCCACACTCGCTAAAAACCCCGATGACGCCATTGATATACATCAAATGCTCGGCCCCATCGCTGGGAATGCTGGATCTCTGCGACTGCTCTGCTGCACGCGTCCACGCTGGCAGCAACGCCGGCATCGAGAATGCAGCAGCGATCGTCTCGGCGGCATGCCTTCGGTCTGTGGTGACCATGACGATCCGCGCTACACGCGCCTGGCGCAGCATCTGGGCGGCACGCGGTGTTTCGCGCCTCAGCTCATCGCCCAGCAAAACGCTGCGATCTGCGGCCGTCAACGGACACGAAAACACTCAAGCCGATCGCCACGATGCGCGCCGCAAGACGCGGACCGCCCAATGCTTAGGCTCGCGTGCGCCCTAGACCAGTTAGGGAACTGGCTGTCGGTCTCTTGCTAGCCGGGAGAGGGCAGAATGGTTCCGTTGGCGAGGATCTGTTGGAGTTACTGTAATGCGTGCTGTCGACAGACATTGAGCGATCGCACGGCGGGCGCTGATCGCCCGTGCTAAGCGACGCGCTTGCCATCGGAAAACCCCAACTCAGCAAGAGCCAACTCGGCAGCGTTGGCTCCGGAGAGCATGGCCCCGGTAAAGCCTCCGCCGCCTGCGAAGGATGAGGCGAGATAGAGACCCGGCAGGGGCGTCCTGGGAGACCGTGGTAGCCCCGCCCAAATCGGTCGCAAGGGCGGCCGCGGCGAGAAGCCGTAAATTGCCCCTTCCGGTGTGTTGAGGAAGCCGTGCATGGAGCGGGCGTTCAAGAACACCTTCTCTGTCACGGAACTACCCAGACCCGGAAACTGGCGATCGAGAGCTGCCAGAAAGGTGTCCAGCCATCGTGCACGGCGGTCGTTCTCGGCGTCGAGCGTAAGCCCCTTCCAGTTGCTCAACCGATCCGTGCCAACGACGCTCACGAGCGTCGGGCCTGCATCGGCAAGTCCCGCATCGATTGCAGCATAATTGGCAATGCCGAACACCGGCAGACGGCCAGCCGGGCTCTCACCCAGAAGGCCAGCACACTTGCTGAGGTCGTCGAAGGCGGTCATCCATTCCGGCAGCACGATCGTCGAGTAGCCGTCGAGGCCGAACTTGGAGGGTGGCTCTTTCAAGCCGAAATGGGCGCTGAACAGCGACGTGGAGAGCTCGCAACCCCCATATGTCTCCTCGAGCTTCCCGCGCATCGGCTCGCTCAGCATGCCGATGAGGACGGAGGGAGCACAGTTGGCAAGAACCATCCTAGCACCAATGCGCTCCTCATCGCCGCATGACTTGGCATCGGCATGGCGTACGAAGGTAGGACGGCCGTCGCTGCCGGTGTCGATCGTTGTGGCTACGCGTCCGAGCCGCACGACACCGCCCGCCTTGGTCACTACCTTGGCGAGCTTCAGGCTCAAGTTACGCGAGCCGCCTTTGATGTAGGTTCCACCGGACGCGAGGTATCCACCCTGGGCCACGGCGAAGAACAGCCACCACAGCTTCTTTCCGTCGTCGGCGTAGTAGCCGAGATTGCCGGCGAGCGCGAATTTCACCGCCTCGTCGCAGCCGAACTGGCGTGAGAGGACATCATCAAGTGATGCGCGCCAATCCGCGATGATCGAGCGCAGCTTCATCGCGCCGCGGGTGAGCTTGGCAAGGGAGTGCTGTGCGCGGGCTTCGGTGAGATCGGTTACTCCGCGATGGATCTTCTCCATTGCTGCCAAGATAAACTCGATTGCATGCTGGCTCTGCGGGAACCGCTCAACAAGAGCGGCACGGGCGCGATCAAATCCATGCGGCAAGTCGAACGGTGCCCCCACAGGCCCGCCATGTACAGAGAAGAACGGCGAGACAGGAACCCACTCGATCTCGTCGAGGATGCCGAGCTCTTTCAGAATCTGGTGTTTGGGATCGCGAGGATCACGTGGATCGGCGGTTTGATGCAACGAGGCTTCAATCGTGAGTGCTCCCACTTTAAAGACCGAGGCAGCGCCCCCAAGGCTGTGATTGCGCTCAAGAACGCAGACGCTGCGCCCGGCGTTGGCTAGCTGCGCCGCTGCCGTGAGCCCACCCAGGCCCGAACCGATTACAACTGCATCGAACACGTTTAGCTTTGTCATGCTGGGGAAATTGGCGTTCCAATGCGCCCAAGGGCATTGACCTCGGTCAACCTCGGGGTCAGGTCGCGTTCGTTCGTCGACTCTACGGTCGGGCGTCCTGGCAACGCGAAAACCGTGGCGACAATCCCCCAAGTCTGCTCTGCTGTGGTCCGAAATGCTGACCGCAGAAGTTCCGGCCGTCACCAGAAAAATGGTGATGCTCGAGTGGGTTCTGCCGGTCCTCGAAGCGGACGCGCAGCAGGTAAACGGCGCCCGAAGGGGGGCGCGATCGCGCCCCTTCTCCATCTAATCGATGACAGGAGGGGAAACACAGCTCGTGCCCTCGCGAAATAGCTTTACGGCAACAGGAATAGGCCTTTCAGGCGGCGGTAAAGGATGATGCCAACATGGGCCACATGAGAAGCGAGTGCCAAGCAGCATCACATGTTCCCGAACGGGTCTGCGATCCTTGCAACGTCGAGAAATATTGCGCCTTCGAGATGAGGCGTTGTCAGGTCGTCAGATCTCAATATTCAGGGCTCGGTTGGTTTGAGCATCCAGATGCCGGATTGCACCCCGGCAATGTCTGCACGCCGGGTGGGGATGGTTATGTACTCGACGCGTCGCCATCGTTCGACAAACGAGCGATAAAAGGGGGAGAACGGATTTCCGGATTGACCGGTGCTTTGTATGTAAAGGGAGCGGTCAAGGTCGGAAAAGTCGTAGATGGCGCGAAAACTCGATGCTTCGTGGCTGGCGAAGATCGGTTCATCGCGGAAGGCGACAATCCCGCGGTTGAGGGTGTATGTGCCCCCGGCGATCGGCACTTCCACGTTGAAAAAGGAGCTGAGACCGGGAACGAGGCCAAATGGCCGATGCTCGCCCAAGGCAATATGCGCCTTTCCCCAGCGCCAAGCGCGGCGATCGGCGCCGTAGCGCCTCTGCAGGTCTGCCAAGGCCGACGTGAACGCCCTGGCGACGACGACGTCGCAGCCGTCGTTGCTGAGGGCCATGCCCGGTTGGCACCAATTGCGGCTGGTTGCGCGCCCTCGCAGCAGTCGGATGAGAGCTAGCGCACGTGAACCGAAGAAACGCTCGAATGCAACGCCAAGGGGAGGCTCGTAGATTGCCAGTATTGTCTCGCGTTCCCAAGCGGTGAATACGAGCGGTTCAGCTCTATCGGCGTCCATCGACCCATCCCAACGCTCAAGCGCGTCAAGCATTGCGTCATTCCGACCGGCGCGGCGCGCGGCAGCAATCATCAGCGGTTTGAGTTCGACGGCGGCCCCCGACAGAACGTCTGCCTGTGCCGCTCGCATGCTCGCGCTGTCATGGTGATCTTTGTTGATGATGAGCGCATTGATCCGCTCCTGCCGGAAGGGGGCGTCCCAATCGTAAGTGAGGAAATTTGGGTAGTCCGGACCGACGATGGGCGCGTTCGCGGTTCCGATGGCCGCGGCGGGCGGATTGATGAAGCGCGGCAGGTCTTCAAAGGGCAGGTAACCCTTCCAGTCAAAGGTTGCATCCCAGCCTGGAACGGGCGCGCGCCCTGCAACCCTATTGGCGGCGTCACGTACAGGAATCCGTCCAGGGGCGATCATACCGATGTTGCCGTCAACGTCGGCGATCACCATGCTCTGCATGGGAACCACGTATCCGCGCATGCGCTGCATGTAATCCTGGACCGAGCGCACGCCAGCCTCAAAGGCCCCGGCCTCAATGGTGGCATCGTCATCACTGAGCGCAGTCCATTGCAGCGCTGCGACGTAACCGGGCGCCAACAGCTGGTCGAGGTTGCGAAAGGAGGCCGGCAGGACGGGGCCATGGCGTGTGCGCCGTCGCTCGACGGTCTTCACCCCAGCGCCCCTGACGGCAATAGTCATGGCTTCGCGCACAAGTGGCCGCCAGCCCTCGGGCGTGAGGTATAGGTCCGCATCGGTGGGGTTGAGCTTTTCGACAAAAAGGTCCTGGACGTCGGCCCCGGTGTTGGTAAAGCCCCACGCCAAAGTGTCGGTGCGTCCGAGCATCACCAATGGAATTCCCGCGAGAGTGGCGCCGACGACGTTGACCGGCGCATTGGATTTGCCAAGTGCCAGATGTGCGAGATACCAGAGGGAGGGCGCGGTGAGTTCCAGGTGGGGATCGTTGGCAAGAAGTGGTTTGCCCGATCGGGTCCGGGTACCCGCGACGACCCAGTTGTTTGAGGCGCCACCGGCGATGTTGTCGAGCTCGCCCTCAATCGCGGCCCGCATGTGGGATGGCCGACGCAACGGATAGAGGTCACGCAGGTCAGGCAACGGTGGGACAGCGCCCGTACGGTCGGGGGGCAGCACATCGTCGATCTCTTCCGGGGACAACCCTTGAGCGGCCAGCGCGAGCCGCGTGATCTCGTGATTGAGATTGGTGCCGAGATCCATGGCGGCGAGCTTCATGATGACCATGCTGTCGGCGGGACGCCACGGCTCCGGGCGATGCCAGAGCAGCTGGAACTCGGGAGGAAAGCGAGCCTCAAATAGGTGGGTAGACCGCCCGATGAAAGCATTGACCCCGCGTGCATAGGCATCGAGCGTGCTTCGCATGATCGGAGAGAGGGCGGAGAGCGATCGCTCGGCATGGCCGTACAAGTCAAGCGTTCGCAGCAAGACATCCCTTTCAAACGTAGACTGGCCAAAGATTTCTGACAGGCGTCCCTGGCCGGCCCGCCGTGCTAATTCCATTTGCCACAGACGGTCCTGAGCATGGACGTAGCCTAGCGCGCAGAATGCATCATCGACGGTGGCAGCGAATATGTGCGGCACGCCTTCGTTGTCACGGACTATTTCGACCGAGGAGGTGAGGCCGGTGATGGCGAGGGTACCGCTAAGGGCCGGCACTGTGGTCTTGAGCCATGTGTACGCAAGGCCACCCGCCCCGAGCACGAGCAGCAGACAAAAAGCGAGAAGCCGGGCTGCCCAATTCACGACGCGCTTCATGGCTAGACACCCTATGGAAGGGGGATCCTTTGCAGACAGAGGCAGTGATGTGATTGCGCCCAGTCAAGGCCAAGTCCGTCCGCCCAATTGTTTGTGGAGCTTATCTGGTTTCCCGTATTGGGGCCCAGGGGGACGTAATCATGATCTGTCCTCGCGGCAAGCTCGGGGCCTGTCTCTGCGCCTGTCTCTGGGCGTGTCTTATTAGCGCGTTGCCCCTGCAGACTCGACCACATCCGCCGACCCTCGCGGACCACGTAGAAAACGGCTTGCCCATTGAACACGAGCATCACGGCGGTCAACGTTTGTAGTGCATCAACCCCAAGGCCAAGCCAATGTTTGCCGACGGTCAGAACGGCGACGCAAAAAGCTAAGTCAAACAATCCCAGAACAGCGCCGGAGCACCATCGTGAGCGGCGTCAGGATAGCGTGTCCCGTGACCGCAAGACCGACCCCCAGGAACAGCACCTGCCGAACCTTATGCACGAGCGAGCGTAAGGTGTAGGTGAGAATGCGCTGGAACGTCACGCGCCCCTCTCGGACAGCGGCGACGATTCCCGCCAATCCCGCCTCGGTGAGAAGGATGCCGGCAGCCGACTTCGCGACATCCGTTGCCCGCCAACGATGCGCCGGCATTGCGGCAAGCGCAAATCGGCATCGCTGTTTCAACGTGGTGTGAAGTCGTCGTGTGCAAGGGTGAGCTCGGCTAGCTCTGGTATTGTCTCGCAAGCAGGCTCATGAGAGATACGCCCCAGCGCTGCGCCAGTGAAACGGCTGGAGCGACGCCATAAGCGTTTTCGCATGCCGAAGCAACAACTGCAGACGAAACAGCTGCGCATGGGTGGTAAGCCGTTCAATGCGACAGCAGCGGTGCTTGCCGTGGAAGCGCCTGCCGACAAGAAATCGATCGTGTCGCCGATGGCAAGATCTGGCGTACCGATGCCAGCGATAGAGAATGTCCGCGCTATCACAGGTGGGGCCCGCAAGAATCGCAGGTCCGGACGCGCCCTCTTCGCGCGAGTGCGAACGCGATTGTGAATACGTCAGTCAAGAGCCTCATCCAAGTCTCGGAACGGTTCCCTCTCGGCCTCTCCGCAATCGACGCCAGACGCCTTGATATGGGTCAAGGCAACCGCTCTTCACGTGAGTTATTCTTCACCTTCACTCTTCAGGAGGTTTGCCATGCTGTCGGGTTCGGAAATTGATTGGCTCGGGGCAGCCTCCATGCCTCTCCTGATCACGGGCCTACTCGTCTTCGCCATCCTCTTCATTGTGGTGCTGTTTCGTGCGCCGACTGACGCGCCCGCGTCGCCCGGAGTTCATCTCCGCACCTCGCGTGAAATGCTTGATGAGCACCTTACGAAAGGCGAGATAACGTGCGAGGAGTACGTCGATCGCCGCCGGGCCCTCGACTTCAACACGGCTGTGGTTTAACGCTGCGAACGGCGCCTCGCGCCTCAGGAGCGCCCTGGCAAGATCATCTTTGCAAGCTCGCCACTCTGCACTCCGCGGCGGTGTTCTTCATGCAGACAGCGGGCGTCAAGTTGGTGCACGTTCCGTTCTTCGCCGGAGCAATCTCGGCCCTGCTGGGTTCGGCAGGTCGATATGACGGTAGGTGGGGAGGCGAGTTTGCATCTTCGCTCGATGAAGAAGGAAATTTCCTCGGACTACTCCGCTGCATTGCCGTTCGCTCCTGGGCAACCGTGCCTGCACGAGGACGACCAAGCCATCCTCCGGAGGTGGTAGTCCAGTTAAATGCAGTGGCGCGTCCGCAAAGCGTGCATAAGATCGCGGGGGCAGCAACGGCGCTTGCCGGTTGATGGATCCGGGTGCGCAACACGAATGGGGGCCCATTTGTGGCTCTTCCAGGATGCTGAGAGGCCTCTTTCCTGACAGAAACCTGAAGCGCGGGGCGGATTTTGAGTAGGAGTGACGGTCGTCAGCCGCAAACGGCCTACTGCTGCGCACCAGCGAGATTGCGCGGTCTTCGATGCGATGGCACGGTTAGCCCGCGAGTCGGAACCGCCAGATATCCTCCATGAGGCCACGCGCACTCATCGTTGCTTGTCTTGTAGCCGTCTCCACCCTTGCTGGGGGGTGCTCCGGAAGTGGGAGCGGCGTTGCCACGGGCAGCATCGACACCACGGCGGCGAGCCAACCACCACGCGGCGCAAGCGAATC
>Ga0306920_100008133_pt1 | contig 13899 bp, 9 predicted proteins | sample flu12Cox44000170_FD_204666 | JGI IMG/M metagenome (GOLD analysis project Ga0306920, IMG submission 204666) | Lab enrichment of tropical soil microbial communities from Luquillo Experimental Forest, Puerto Rico - flux4day.12C.oxic.44.000.170 (v2)... | ecosystem: Environmental > Terrestrial >...
GCAATGCCAGAAACCTGTCCATCGCCTTCGGATACTTCGAATCGCCGTGCGGATAATCGGTCGTCGTGACAAGATTGTCGTCGCCGAACGCATCGACGACGTGGGCGACGAACTCCTCGTCGCACTCCACCGCGCAGAACCCTTGGCGGCGGAAATACTCCGACGGCGGCATCGAAAGGTGGGTCATCTCGCCGTAGGGCTCGCGCCATTCATGGTGCTCGTCCATGCGGCCGAGCCAGAACGGCAGCCAACCGCATTGGCCCTCGAGAAACGCGAAACGCAGGCGCGGGAACCGTTCCATGACGCCGCCCATGATGACGTCCATACAGGCCAGCATCTGCTCCATCGAATGCGTCGCGATATGTGCGACGCCCAAATTCTTGAAGCGATCGGCTCCAGCCGCCTTCATCCGCGAGCCGGTGGTCTCGTGAAAGCCGATGGGGACATTCAGCTCCTGGCAGGCCGCCCACAGCGGATCGTAATACCGGTCATGCCAGGGGCGGTCGTTATAGATGTTCGGACGCAGGAAGATTGCCTTCATGCCGAGCTGGGTCACGGCACGACGGGTTTCGCGGACCGCGCTCTCGACCTCGTGCGCCGAGACGGCCGCAGCGCCGAACATCCGTTTTGGATCGGCCGCCTCGATGTAATCGTGGAGCCAGTCGTTGTACGCCCGACATGGCGCAGCTGCGAAGCGCGGGTCCATCCTGGTGAAGGCGGTCACGTACATCGCAGAGGTCGGAAACAAGATCGCCAGATCGAGCCCTTCCTTGTCCATCGCCCGCACTTGGGTCTCGGGATCGAAGTTGCGCGCGATTTCTTCTGCATAGCGCTCGGCCAGAGCCTGTTCTTCGGCGTCGGTCATAGCCGGCCAGTCGCCGCCCGGCATCGAGGCCATGACCTCGCCCTCGACGATGGTGCGAATGTCCCACCGGCGCTCGTCGAGCCGCCGTGGCGCGCGCGCCCGGAACTCGGGATCGATGTAGCGCTGCCACAGATCGATTGGCTCCATCACATGCATTTCGGCGTCGATCACCTTGAAGCCGTTCTTTGCCATGGTATCGTTCCTCCTCACTCTTCGCGCCGCGCAATCACAATCACTGAGCATCGTCGAGCCGCAGCACCTTTCGCAGCCACTGCGTCTCGGCGACGCGCTGCGCGTCGCGGTTCGGCTTCTTGCGGTAGCCGTGGCCCTCGTCCTTCGCCAGCATGTACCAGACCTCCCCGCCTTGGGCGCGCACCTTGGCGACCAATTGCTCGGCCTCGGTGTAGGGTACACGCGGGTCGTTCCTGCCGGCGACGACGAACAGCGGCTTGGTCATTTTCTCCGTGTTGTTGAGCGGCGCCGTCTCCTCCATGAATTTGCGCATCGCCGGATCGCGCTCGTCGCCGTACTCGACGCGCCGCAGGTCCTGCCGATACGCCTCGGTGCGTTCGAGAAAACTCACCAAGTTCGACATGCCGACGACGTCGTAGGCGCCGGCCAGCCGAGCGCCGTAACGGGCGAAAACAGAGAGCGTCATGAACCCGCCGTAGGAGGCGCCGCTCACCACCACGTTGGTCGAGTCGAGTTCCGGCCGCGCCGCGATCCAATCGAGCAGCGCGCCGACGTCCCCGACCGCGTCCTGCCGTTTCAAGCCGTTGTCGAGCGCCAGATAGCTACGCCCGTAGCCAGCCGAGCCGCGGATATTCGGGGTGATCACCGCCGCGCCGAGCTCCTTGACCCAGTATTGGTAGACCGGCCGGAAGCCAGGCCGCTCTTGCGCCTCGGGTCCACCATGGATCGAAATGATTACCGGCAGCCGCCCTGTCGCGGTATGCACCGCTTTGGGCTCGTACAGGAACCCCGGAATCGACCGCTTGTCGAAAGACGTGAAGCGAATGAGCGACGGCTCGACGAAGCCGGCCGGATCCAGACCACCGGTTTCGCTGCGCGTCCAGCGGTCTAGTTTGCCGGTTTGGGGCTCAAAGCTCCAGACATCGGCCGGGGCGGCCGCAGATTCGAGACCGATGGCCAGGCGCTTCGAATCGGGCGAGAATTTGAGGGCGTGAACCACGCCGGTCGGCAGGCCAAGCACCCGCTCGGCCGGCCCGCCAGCGAGCCGGCGCAGATAAACCTCCGAACGGCCCTCTACGTCGACCGCATAGGCGAGAGTGTCGCCGTCCGGGCTCAACTCGGTGCGCTCGACATCCCACTCTGTGCTGTCGCCGAGCGGGTGCGACTGGCCAGTCGCGAGATCGTAACGGATCAGACGGCTGAACTCGCCGCCCTCGTTCGAGGTAAGGACCAGAGCCGCCCCGTCCGGGGTGAATTGCACCCGGCCATAGGCGATCTCCTCGGCACTCGGGTTCAGCTCGCGCGTCGCGCCGGTGGCGATGTCGAGAAGATAAAGCTTTTGCGAAGCTGCCGAGATCAGGCGCGTCAGCACCAGCGTCTTGCCGTCTGGCGAAAATGCCTCCGGAACGACCTCGCCATCGCCATGGTAAGCCTGTCGCCGGCTCGCCGGCTCGTCGACCCGCATGACCCAGATGTCGTAATCGGCCTTGCCTTTCTCGACCGTGGACCACGCGACGAAGGCGCCGTCTTGCGAAAAGACCGGTGCCAGGTTGCGCGTGCCGGGCGCGGTGACCAGCTCGGCAGCCCCAGCGAGGGTGGCGAGATAGATCTGGAAATACTCGGCCCCGCCGGTGTCGCGGCGGAACAGAAACCGGTCGGCCGTTCCCGGCCGGGCGAGCGCATCGGCGATCGGTTCGTCGTAGAAGGTGATCTGCTCCCGCGCACCGCCAGGGTACCCGACATGATGGAGCTGGACGGTCTGGCCAAACCGGGTGCTGATCAGCATCGAGCCGTCGGCCAGCCAATCCTCGAAATTGGCCGCCCGCACGTTCTCATAGCTGCGCAGCGACTCGACGAGTCCCGGCGGCGGTTCCGGAATGTTCTCGAGCACAAGCTGACCGATCTCGCGCCGCTCGACGGTCGAAGACGCGGCCAGAGCGGCGCCGGCCGCGGCCACCAATAACCCCACCCATGCGACTGCAGTTTTTATGCCGCGGCCCATGCTGCTTCCCTATCGGATCCGAGCTCACCATACCGAGTTGAGACCCACCGCGACTTTTACACGGTCGGCCTAATGTTCTGGTTGAGCCGGAACAGGTTTGTCGGGTCGTACTTGTTCTTCAGCGCGACGAGCCGTTCGTAGCCGCGGCTGTAGGCGGCCCTGATGCGTGTGGCTTCCTCCGCGTCCAGATGGTTGACGTACACCTCGCCGGTCGCGAAAGGCTCCACCGCCGTCCAGAACTCGCGCGTCCATTGGATATGACGTGCAGATTCGGCAGGGTCGGTCCATTGCGAGATCACGTCATAATCCCACTGGTCGTCGCGCAGCCCGAATGCGGTCGCGTTCGGATCCACCCGGGCCGCTGCGCCATGAAGATGGAAGAACAAGACCATCGACATTGGCGACAGCATTTTCGCCGACCGCTCGGTCAGGACCTCGATCAGATCGTCCCCGAGCGCTTTCAGGAAGCTCGACTTCCAGTACCGCTGAACCCCACCATAGGGAACCGCTGCGTCGAACAACGTGTTCAGCTGGACGTACGAGGTCGGGGCGATCGTGTCCAGCAACGGCGCGCCGAACTTGCGGGCGGGCGCCACCGCTGCCTCCCCGGCCGCGAGATCCCCGATATAGGCGACGATAACCGCAACGACCGGCGCACCGTCGGGTGAGGTCATCAGCGCCGCAGCGGCGAGCGCTTCGTCGGGGCAATTGCGCGCATAGTCGCGGTAGAAGCGCAGCACTTCCCTGGCCTTGGCAATCGGGTGGAGAACCATGCCCGCCAGCACCGGGCCAACCGGATGAAGCCGATATTCGAACGAAGTGACGATACCAAAGTTGCCGCCGCCGCCGCGCAGACCCCAGAAGAGATCGGAGTGCTCGTCTGGGCTGACGGTCAAAAATTTACCCTCGGCGGTGACGAGGTCGGCGGAGAGCAGGTTGTCGCAGCTGAGGCCGTGCTTGCCCATCAACCAGCCGAGCCCGCCACCCAGAGTGAGGCCGGCAATGCCGGTCGTCGAGACGACCCCGCCGGTGCTGGCCAGGCCAAAGGCTTGCGTCTCGCGGTTGTACTCGCCCCAGGTGAGGCCAGCCTCGGCCCGCGCAATGCGCTTAAACGGATCGACCCTGACACTCTTCATCGGCGACAGGTCGATCATCAGGCCGCCGTCGCACACCGCATTGCCGGTGATGTTGTGACCGCCGCCCTTGACCGAGACGAGCAGCCCCGGCTGCGGGCAAAGCGCACCGCCGCGATGACGTCGGCGGGTCCTGCGCAACGGGCGACCAGGCGCCGGGCGCCGGTCGATCATGCCGTTCCAGACCTTGCGGGCCTCGTCATAACCGCTGTCACCGGGGTGCAGTAGCGAGCCACGCAGGTTCGCGGCAAAGTCGTGCACCGCGGCTTCTTCGAGTATCGCATCCGAGCCTTCGGTGGTGACGACGCGCAGGTCTGTCATGGCTTCATCCTCCCTGTCGAATGGCAAGCGAGTCAGAGATCAATCCTTGGACGGAACGAACATGTAACCGACGCCGCGCACGGTTCGGATCGCCTCGGGATGGGCCGGGTCGGTCTCGACCTTGCGCCGCAGCCGCGTGACGCGCAGGTCGATCGCGCGGTCGAACGCGTCGGCCTCGCGGTGTGCCGTCGCCTCCAGCAGCCAGTCGCGCATCAACGGCCGGTTCGGGTTCTCGGCAAAAATCCTCAGCAGGTCGAACTCGCTCGCCGCCAGGCGTTCCTCGCTGCCGTCATCCGGGTCGACCAACACACGGCGCTCGAGATCGAGCACCCGCCGGCCGATGCGCACACGCGGGCCTGCGGCCGGTGTCCCGGCGGCGCGACGCAACACGCTCTTGACCCGCGCCAAGAGCTCGCGCGGCTCGAACGGCTTGGCGATATAGTCGTCGGCCCCGGTTTCGAGCCCGACCACGCGATCGACGGTGTCGGTAGCGGCGGTCACCATGATGATGCCGACGCGGCCGCTCCTCTCGCGCAGCCAGCGCGCCAGCGCGAACCCGTCCTCGCCCGGCAGCCCGACATCGAGCATGACGAGCGCCGGCAATTCGCGCTCGACGAGCCGGCGCAGGGCGGCGCCGTCGCCCAGCGCGCTGACCCGAAAATTCTGCCTCCCGAGATAGTCGGCGAGCATCTGGCGCTGCACCGCCTCGTCCTCGACGACGACAATGTATGGCCGTGGGTCCAACGCTTCGGTCTACAACACGACGCGGTAGGTGCGCAGCGGGCGGGCGATGTTCTTCAAATCCTGTTCGCCCATATCGGTGACGGCGAGCTCGAGCTTGCCCCTGACCTGCTCATAGGCGGCGGCCGAGAGGCAGATGCCGCCGGGCTCGGCGATGCCCTCCAGGCGGGCGGCGATGTTGACGCTGTCGCCGAGGATGTCGTCGCCGTCGGCCAGCACATCGCCGACATTGATACCGACGCGGTATTGGAGCCGCTGCTCGGGCGGCCCGGCGTCCGTGGCGGCCATGCTGCGCTGCACCGCGACGGCGCAGCGCACGGCATCGACGGCGCTCGCGAACTCGACCAGCAAGCCGTCGCCGGTGGTCTTGACGATGCGGCCGCGGTGCTCGGCGATTTCCGGATCGACGAGCTCGCGGCGATGCGCCTTTAATCGGGCGAGCGTCCCTTCCTCGTCGATGCCGATCAGCCGGCTGTAGCCGGCGACATCGGCGGCAAGAATGGCGGCGATCCGGCGCGCCGGGCCGCCTTCGCGCTCGGCGGCACCACGGCGCAGCACGCTCTTGACCCGCGCCAGCAGCTCGCGCGGCTCGAAGGGTTTGGTGATGTAGTCGTCGGCGCCGGTCTCCAGCCCGACGACGCGGTCGATTGTCCCGCCGGCCGAGGTCACCATGATGATGCCGATGCGGCGGCTCTTCTCGCGCAGCCGGCGCGCCAGCGCGAACCCGTCGTCGCCCGGCAGGTGGACGTCGAGTAACACTAGCGCCGGCGTCTCGTGCTCGACGAGCCGGTGCAGTGCCGCACCGCTAGCGACGGCGCTGACCCGGAAATTCTGCTCAGCGAGGTAATCGGCGAGCAATTGCCGCTGCGTCGCCTCGTCCTCGACCACGACAATGTGGGGTCGCGGGTCCATCGCCCCCCTGCCGGCAAAGCGGCGACGATCCGTCGCCTTGATTAACTCTGCCGTGGGCCGGTGCCGCTGTCCAGCTTTGCCCTACCTTGAGTGGGCAGAGCGTGTGGGTTGATGACGGGTGGCTATTTCCTATATTAGACTAGTGTAAGACCAGTCGGATAACAGCATGCCCACCGATATCGGTGCCTACGAGGCGAAGACTCATCTCCCCGCTTTGCTTGAGCGGGTCGCTCGGGGCGAGCGCTTCACGATTACCAAGCACGGGCGGCCGGTTGCCCGTCTTGTGCCGGTGGAGCGCACCAGCCCCGATCGGCGGCGCGAAGCGATCGAGCGGCTCAAGGTGTTCCGCGAGGGTCAGACACTGGACGTTCCGGTCAAACAGCTGATCAACCAAGGCCGACGGTGACGGATCTTGTGCTCGACGCGTCCGTCGCCCTCACCTGGTGCTTCAAGAACGAAGCGACTGCCGCCGCCGATCGAGTGTTGGAGCGTCTTGGTGCTGAGGCAGCTTCCGTTCCGGCCATTTGGCATCTCGAAATCGCGAACGCGCTGGCGCTGAGCGAACGCCGCCGGCGGATCACCCCGGCGCGCAGCGCTGAATTCATCACTTTGCTGGAAACGTTGGAGATCGTCGTCGACGAAGAGACGGCGACACGCGCTCTCGGTCGAGTGCTCGATCTCGCGCGGGAGGAACGGCTGACGGCTTATGATGCCGCCTATCTGGAGCTGGCGATGCGGCTCGGCATTCCGCTTGCCTCCAAAGACGGCGATTTGTGCGATGCCGCCGAGCGCCTCGGGGTCAGCGTGCTCAGGGCCGCTTGACGAGCGGATTCCAGATCGGCGAAGACGGCATCGCGACCTCGGCCCGTGCGGCAAGGCAGAGCTCAGGCGGCGCTCTCGATCCGCCGTGCGATCCATTGATTGAGGCTCAGCCCCTCGGACTGCGCGCGCATCGCTGCCCGCCGGCGCGGTCAGGACTGATGCACCCGCGATGCACCACCGGGCGCGTTCGGAATGCTCGCAGGGGTCCAAGCGTTGATCGCGCCTACACAAGCTGATATCTATCTCGATAGCTATCATAAAGAGGCATCACGACCGTGAGCGGGACCAAGACCGCCAAGCTGTTTACCCACGGCCGCAGCCAGGCGGTGCGGCTTCCAAAGGAGTTCCGGCTGCCCGGAAAGGAGGTCCGGGTGAGCCGGGCCGGCCATCGCGTGATCCTGGAGCCGATCGCCCGCAACCCAGCGGACGTCGCCGCGGTCTTCGCAGAGATCGATCGGCTCTTGGCAGGCGAACCGTTCCCCGACGTCCGGGCAGCGGACGATCCCCCGGTCGCACCTGACAAGCGCCCCTTCTTCGACGCGTGAAGTGCCTCGACACAAACGCCGTCATCGCGGTGATCAACGACCGCCCGGCCGGCGCGCGCAGCCGTCTTGCACAAGAGCTTGCGAGCGGCGAGCACATCGGCATTCCGACGGTTGCGCTGTTCGAGCTGATCTGCGGCTACGAGAAGAGCGCACGGCGGGAGCGCAACGAGGCGGCGCTGCGCTCCTTGCTCACGCTGGATGTCGAACCGCTGCCGTTCGAACTCGCCGATGCTGAGCACGCTGGCGCGATCCGCGCGCAGCTCGAGCGCGCCGGCACGCCAATTGGCCATTACGACCTGCTGATCGCCGCGCAAGCTCGCCGACATGGCGCAACCCTCGTGACCGCCAACCAACGCGAGTTCGCGCGCGTGCCCGGGCTCGATGTCATGGACTGGGCCACTCTCTAACAGAACACGAGCCGCAGCCTCTGGGGCAACGGGCTCGCCCGCGCGCGCCATGTCGCAGACGCCGCGGCGGGGAGTGGTGGAGCGAACGCGGAGGCCCCGACCAGTTGTGCTCGTCGCGTGCGATTGGCTGTTCCCTTAATAATATGCGGCGCTCTTCCCTAACCGAGCAGAGTCCTGAGGAGATTTAAATGCCGGTGCGTCTCGAAGGCTCCTGCCGCTGCGGCGCGATCAGCTTCAGCGTCGACAGCCATACGCCGTATCCATATCAGCGCTGCTATTGCTCGATCTGCCGCAAGAGCGCGGGTGGTGGCGGATATGCAATCAATATCATGGGCATAGCCGGTACTCTTGAAGTGAAAGGCAAAACCGCGCTCGGGATATGGAATGCACCGATCGACGGCCGTAAGGGCTCGGCCGACCGGCATTACTGCAAGCGCTGCGGCACGCCGCTCTGGGTCAGCGATGCCCAATGGCCTGAGCTGGTTCACCCATTTGCCTCGGCGATCGATACTGAGCTGCCGAAGGCGTCTTCGAGCGTGCATCTGCTGCTGCGCGACAAAGCGACTTGGGTCGAACCGCAGATCGGCCCCAATGACGACTGCTTTGACGGCTATCCCGAATTGTCGATCGAAGATTGGCACAAAAGACGGGCTGTGGATCGAGTGACTGCATTGCCGCTCGGCAGGCGGCGCACAATCCACCTTTCACAACTGCCTCGCCGATAATCGATGTTGCGGACAACCGCACCTTTTAGGTCGGCGCAACATGTCGATTGTGAGCGGCCGCGGCGACACCGACGATACAAAACCGGCTCTTCGCGACACCACGGCGACACGGAACAGCGGTAGTCTGGCGTGTTCCGCCCCGCGAGAGGCCCGATGGATTTGCTTGCCCCTGCGCCAAGCGCGCCCTCCGAGACACCTGACGAGACCATCAGGCGATTGACCGCCGAGCTGTATGAGGCCCACGAGCAGCAGGCGGCCACGAGTGAAATCCTCGAGATCATCAACAGCTCCGGCAGTGACCTCGGACCGGTGTTCGACGCGATACTCGAGAAGGCCCACAGCCTTTGCGGGGCTGAACACGGGGCCTTGGCGACGTATGACGGCGAGTATTTTCGGGCAGTCGCTTTACATGCGATGCCGGAACCTTTCGGCGAGCTGTTACGTCAACCGTTTCGAACGTCCGCTGCCGGGTCAGCCCAGCGTCGTTTGCTGCAAGGCGAACCTCTGATCCATATTCCCGATGTTACGGCTGTGGACCCGGTGACGCCTATACAGCACGCGTCGCAAGAGGCCGGGATCCGCACCTTGCTGGTGGTGCCGCTGCGTAAGGACGACCGGTTGCTCGGCTACATCACTGCCAATCGACGGGAGGTGCGACCGTTCTCCGACAAACAGATCTCGCTGCTGCAGAACTTTGCAGCGCAGGCGGTCATCGCGATGGAGAATGCGCGGCTCTTGACCGAGACGCGCGAGGCGCTAAAACAGCAGACCGCGACCGCCGAGGTCTTGCAGGTCATCAACTCCTCGCCCGGTGAGCTCGCCCCGGTATTCGACGCGATATTGGAGAAAGCGCACACACTGTGCGATGCCGCATACGGCAGCTTAGCGCTTTATGACGGCGAGAGGTTCCGAGCGGTGGCCGTAAACTCTGTTTCGGAAGCGTTCGCCGGACGGCTGCGGGAGGGGTTCTCCGCGGTCGGCAATCCCGCCGAGGCGTTACTGCACGGCGCCCCCTTTGTCCACATCCCAGATATGGCCGAGATGGACCATCCGATGGCACAGATGGCCGTCGAGCTCACCGGCGTGCACACCTCTCTGGGCGTACCGTTGCGTAAAGACAATGTACTGCTCGGCGTTATCACAGCCCTGCGTCAGGAGGTGCGACCGTTCTCCGACAAGCAGATCGCGTTATTGCAGAATTTCGCCGCGCAGGCGGTGATCGCGATGGAAAACGCGCGGCTCTTGACCGAGACGCGCGAGGCATTGGAGCAGCAGACCGCGACCGCCGAGGTATTGCAGGTCATCAACTCATCGCCCGGCGATCTTGCGCCCGTTTTCGATGCCATGCTGGAAAAGGCGATACGGCTCTGCGAGGCCGATTTCGGCCTTATGCTGACGGTCGACGGCGCTGCCGCTCGCATCGTAGCCGAGCGGAACGTGCCAGCACCGCTGATGGATTTCCTCACGCAGTATCCACCACAGATCGGGTCGGACACCTTTTTTGGCCGCGCGGCGCTCGGCCGCTCGATTCTTCACACCGCCGATATGAGGGGCGAGACCGCATATGGCAGTGGTCAGCCTTTGACCGTGACGGCGGTCGATCTCGCCGGTGTGCGCGCGTTGCTGATGGCGCCGCTGCTCAAGGACGATGGCGTTACGGGCGTCTTCGCGATTTTCCGCCGCGAGGTGCGACCATTCAGCGACAAGCAAATCGCCCTGTTGGAGAATTTCGCCGCGCAGGCGGTCATCGCGATGGAGAACGCGCGGCTGATCACCCAGTTGAGGCAGCGCACACGCGATCTGCAGGAATCGCTCGAATACCAGACGGCGACAAGCAATGTACTGCAAGTCATCAGCCGATCGACCTTCGATCTCGACGCGGTCATGGAGGCCGTTGTCACCAGTGCGATCCGACTGTGCCGGGCCGAACACGCAGGTATCTACCGGAACCAGAATGGCGAATACTGCTGGGCGGGCGGTGACGCGCCGACCTCTCCTTATGCAGCGCGTGAGCGGGAACTGGTACTCTTGCCGGGAACGGGCACAGTCGTCGGTCGGGCCGCGCTCGAGGGGCGCGCCGTGCAGATCGAGGATGCCTGGACCGACCCCCTCTACGAGGCCAAGGACGACGCGCGGGAGGGCGGCGTCCATACCCTGCTGGGGGTACCACTGCTCCGCGAGGGCTTGCCGATCGGCGTAATCGGCTTGGCGCGCAAACGGGTTGAACTGTTCACTGACAAGCAGATTGCACTCGTCACGACTTTTGCCGACCAAGCAGTAATCGCAATGGAGAATGCGCGGCTCCTGACCGAGACGCGCGAAGCTTTGGAGCAGCAGACTGCGACCGCCGAGGTATTGCAGGTCATCAATTCCTCGCCAGGCGAGCTCACTCCGGTGTTGGAGGCAATGCTCGAAAAAGCGATGCGCCTATGCGACGGGGTTTACGGGCATATTTACACGTATGACGGCGAACGGATTCATCCGGCCGTCATGTGCGGTGAGCCGTCGTTTGTCGGCTGGCTGCAACAGCGGGGCTCTTACCCGCCGGGTCCGGGGACCCCTGTTGAACGAACCCTGCGCGGCGAAGAGGTCGTCCATATAGCGGACGCAACACAGGAGTCACTCTACAGCACTTCCCCCGTATTCAAAAAGTTGATCGATCTCAGTGGCATTCGGACCGGGGTTACTGTTGCCTTGCGCAAAGACGGTAAATTCCTCGGCACAATTAACGTTTACCGCCGCGAAGTCCGGCCATTCTCCGACAAGCAGATCGCTCTGTTGCAGAATTTTGCTGCCCAGGCGGTCATCGCGATGGAGAACGCGCGGCTCTTGACCGAGACGCGCGAGGCATTGGAGCAGCAGACAGCGACCGCCGAGGTACTGCAGGTCATCAACTCCTCGCCCGGTGAGCTCGCCCCGGTATTCGACGCGATATTGGAGAATGTGCACCACCTGTGCGGTGTCGAATCCGGCGCATTGCTCCTCCACGAAGGAGAAAAGTTCCGCGCTGTCGCAACACGCGGATATCCGGAGGAAGTCGACCAATCCTTGCGGCAGCCATACGCGCTGGGACCGAACAGTCCGGTGCAGGTGCTGCTGAATGGGGAGCCTGTGGCGGAAATCCCCGACGTGATTGCTCACCAGGCGGAGATGCCGAACCCGAGGGCAGAGGCTGCCATCGCGCATGGCATGCGCAGCGTGGTGTTCGTGCCCCTGCGCCGCGACAGCCTGCTGCTGGGCATGATTAGCGCCGCTCGCAAAGAGGCAGGGCCCTTCCAGACGAAGGAGATCGCACTGCTGCAGAATTTCGCGGCGCAAGCAGTCATCGCCATGGACAACGCGCGGCTGCTGACCGAGACGCGCGAGGCGTTGGAGCAGCAGACCGCGACCGCCGAGGTGCTGCAGGTCATCAATTCCTCGCCCGGCGACCTCGCACCGGTGTTCGACGCGATGCTCGAAAAGGCGTTAGGCCTGTGCGAAGCCTCATTCGGCGCCATCAGCACCTATGACGGCGAGCGGTTTCATCCTGTAGCCAGGCGTGGCGCCACTCCGGAATACATGGAATTCGTTCGCACTTTTACGGGTCCTCCGCCGTCTCCGAATTCGGGCTTCGGCCGGATCGCCGGCGGCGAACGGGTCGTCCATATCGCCGATATAGCTGATGACGATGCCTACCGAACGGGTGATTCGTTGCGGGTTGCAACGGTCGATCTATTGGGCGCGCGCACATGCGTCTGGGTGGCGCTGCACAAGGAAGGCCAGTTGCTCGGCGTCTTCAATGCGTATCGCAGAGAGGTCCGGCCGTTCTCTGAGAAACAGATTGCGCTGCTGCAAAACTTCGCGGCGCAGGCGGTCATCGCTATGGAGAATGCGCGGCTTATCACCGAGACGCGCGAGGCGTTGGAGCAGCAGACCGCGACCGCCGAGGTCTTGCAGGTGATCAATTCCTCGCCCGGCGACCTCGCCCCGGTGTTCGACGCCGTATTGGAGAAGGCCGTAAGCCTGAGCGAGGCGGTTTATGGCCATCTGTGGCGCTTCGACGGAGAGCAATTCCATCCCTGGCGATCGCATGGCGATCCGCAATTTGCGAGATGGTTTGAGCATCTCGGCCCCGTCCGGCCGAACCCCGACGGCGACGGCTTTCTCGGGCGCGTGGTGCGAGGCGAAAACGTCCTTTACATCGCCGATGTCAGGGATACAGAAGCCTACCGCACCGGCTATGCCCCGGTCACCGGTCTCGCCGATGTTGGCGGCGGCCGCAGCGTGCTGACGGTCGCATTGCGCAAGGATCACGCGGTACTCGGGGTGCTGACCGTCTATCGCCGCGAGGTCAAGGAGTTCTCGGAGAACCAGATCTCGCTGCTCCAAAACTTCGCTGCGCAGGCCGTGATCGCGATCGAGAATGCGCGGCTCCTGACCGAGACGCGCGAGGCTTTGGAGCAGCAGACTGCGACGGCGGAGGTATTGCAGGTCATCAACTCGTCGCCCGGCGACCTCATGCCGGTGTTCGACGCAATACTGGAGAAGGCGCACACGCTGTGTGGCGCCGCTCACGGCATCATGGCGATCCGGGATGGAGAAAGGTTCCGCACTGTTGCGGTGAACGGGGTCGGGCCGGCCTTTATCGACGCCATGCGGCAGCTCGACCAGATGCGGCCGCCTGAGGGCAGTGGACCGGCGCGCCTAATTCAAGGCGAGCAGATAATCCATTTTCCCGACCTCCAAGCCGAGTTCTACCTCCAGAGTGCGCCGCCACAACTTCGCCGTGTCATCGAGATCGGCGATGTTCGCACACTGCTGTTGGTGCCGCTGCGGAAGGATGACGCCGTAATTGGCATCATCACCGCGTTCCGGCAGGAAGTCCGCCCATTCTCGGACAAGCAGATCGCGCTGCTCCAGAATTTCGCGGCGCAAGCGGTGATCGCAATGGAGAACGCGCGACTGTTGACCGAGACGCGCGAGGCGCTGGAGCAGCAGACTGCGACGGCGGAGGTATTGCAGGTGATCAATTCCTCGCCCGGCGACCTCGCCCCTGTTTTCGATGCGATGGTTGAGAAGGCCATACGGCTGTGCGAGGCGTCGATCGGCGGCATCTATTCTTACGAGGACGAAGGGTTCAGCGCAGTCGCGCTTCGCGGCATCCCCGAAGCATATGCCGAGTTCCTTCATCAGGAGCCACTGCGGCCGGTCCCCAACAGCGGCCTTGGTCGTATCGGCTCCGGCGAGCGAGTCGT
>Ga0306920_100008134_pt1 | contig 13899 bp, 12 predicted proteins | sample flu12Cox44000170_FD_204666 | JGI IMG/M metagenome (GOLD analysis project Ga0306920, IMG submission 204666) | Lab enrichment of tropical soil microbial communities from Luquillo Experimental Forest, Puerto Rico - flux4day.12C.oxic.44.000.170 (v2)... | ecosystem: Environmental > Terrestrial >...
CTTGGATCGCGGTCTTCTCATCCACGCAGAAGACAGCAGCATGCGCGGGCGGGTTCAGGTACAGCCCGATGATGTCCGCCGCTTTCCTCTCAAAATCCGGATCGTCCGAGCTCATGTAACGATCCAGTCGCTGCGGCCTGAGCGCATGCTTGTGCCACACCCGCGCGACCATCATGTGCGAGATACCCAGCTGCTCAGCCAGCTTGCGAGTACTCCAGTGCGTCGAGCCGTCCGCGGGCTTGCGTTTCACGGACCACTCGAGAATCCGGGCTTCAAGCTGCGGGGTGAGGGTACTGGCTTCCTGCCCCGCGTGGCGGGAAAACAGCCCCGCCAGCCGCTCCTCGAGAAAGCGTTTACTCCAGCGATCGATGAACGCATCGTTGCAGTCGAGCTTCTCGCGAATCTTTGCCCACGTGTCGCCGGAATCAAGCAGCAGGATCAGCCGCGCCCGTCTTGCGTCATCCGCCCGACCGGCTCGGCTGCTGGCTCGTCGATTCAGTTCCACGCGCTCTACATCCGACAGAGTGATCGCGCTCATGAGCACGATCATACTCCCGTTTTACTTGTTACAGTCCACTAGGACATTGGAGAATTGTGTGTGAGGACGCTATCGCCTGTGCCGTTGCGTGCGAAGTACGAAGTCGTGTCTGGTCGCTTATCGACTCGGCCTCGCCGCAATTATCTGCCATTTCCCGCGATCGCGCCTTCCAGCCATGGAGCCATTTAAGTTATGACCACCATTTCCGTAATCGTCGGCAGCACGCGGCAAGGTCGGTTTTCTGAAAAACCCGCGCGATGGATCTGGCGCCAACTCAACGAGCGCGAGGGCGTCGACGCGCGACTGCTCGATCTGCGCGACTATCCGATGCCGTTCTTCGATCAGCCCGTCCCGCCGGCGATGCCCGGTCGTCCGCCTTTCGAGCATGAGGTCGTTAAGAAATGGACCGAAGCCATCGAGCGATCCGACGGCTTCGCCTTCGTCACCCCGGAATACAACCACGGACCCGCCGCGGTGCTCAAGAATGCAATCGACTGGGTATACCCCGAGTGGAATCGCAAGGCGGTTGGGTTTGTGAGCTACGGCTCCGCGATGGGCGCACGCGCCGTTCAACAGCTGCGCGAAACGTCGATCGAACTTCAGCTCACCCCGGTTCGCCATGCGGTCCACATCCCGGTCGCGACTCTGTGGGCTCACTACCAGGGGCAGGATGTCGACGCTCGGCTGGCGGAACTGGAGACACCTGCCAAGGCGTTGATCGATGATCTGCTGTGGTGGACCGTAGCGTTGAAGCGGGCGCGCACCCACTCGGCCTGACCCCACAGCACCGCGCGTTCCTCCTTGAAAATTCGATGGTCTCGGCGCTAAGCAGTACGTGTCGTGGAGGCAGTTTGGCCGTGAGAAAGCCGCCGACGACTGGCCGCGGCGAGCGAGGGCGAGCGCTAGCAGCGCCGAGACGCTCGCTAACCGAGTTTCGTACCTAACCAGCAACGCGGGCCGGCCGAGGACCAACAGGTGTGCAGCGTCAAGCCTCCCTCGACGTGGCTGAACGGCCCGACCGCGCGCTTGCCGGCCGGGCAGCGAGCTGCTTCCGGCTCGCCGCGCTAATGCACGAAAACCAAGACTGGCTCCGAGGCGATGCCGTTCGCAACCACCTCCAAGAGGCTGAGACCCGGCTCCTGTACGGCGGGCACGTCGAAATGCGTCGAGACTACCTCATCCGATGCCACCGCCATGCTGCTGTGATCATGCGTCCGACTGTAAAAGACGTGCGACGTATGCAGGTTCGTGATTCGCACCAGCGGGAAATTCGTTGCAGCCTGCACATCATCGCCGTAGGCCGCGCCCTGTGTGACACCATTGAAACCCGTTCCATGGATCGTATAGGACCCGCCGGGGGCTACCACCGCGGGTGCATAGACGATCACCGGCGCGATCTTGCGCTGGAACTGTCGGTCATTCGGTCTGATGGTTGGATTGTAAAGCTCGATGTCGCCTGAAAAATCAGTTAACAGGATCTGTCCGGTGGGCAACAGGAGCATGTTGCCGAAGTAAGATCCATCGATCGGAGCGTTGGGAGGTCCGGGCACCTGGTTCAGATGGTGTCCGTCCCATTCGAAGAAGAACGACGGCGCGTTGCCAAAACTCGGGCTCGCCATCATGAGCACCTTGTCGTTGGGCTCCCATGAGGCCGGGCCGTCGGCAATGTTAATGTCGGTAACGCCGTCGATCTCCGGGAACAGTGGACCTGGGCGCCATCGTCCCTTGCGCGGATCGTAGGTTGCCGTGGCGCCCGTCCCGGTCGCACAGGTATTCGAGCCGGTATAAAACACCGTACCGTCCGCGCGCAGCACGGCCGGGCCAAGTTCGAACGTTGGCGTGGGCAGAGGCGCGTTCAACTCGCCGCACGTGAGACCCGAATCCCAGAGCTGCACGACGGTGCTCCCGGCGCTCTGCCACGTGCCCGTGGCGGGATCGTAGAGTTCCGAGTTCGTGCCGGTCGGTATATACGGGAAGGGGGGTATCGGCACGTACGCATCGACCGTGAAGACTTTCCCGCTGGGCAGGAGAGTCCAGCCCTCCTCATCATTCGGGTCGAACTTGCCAGCTCCGGTCGGAGTCCAGGTTAAAGTCTTAGGGTCGAGCAAAGCGGACTGAGTCGTGCAGCAATCCGCCTGCATGTAGGTCCCGTTGGCCAGCACGACGCTCTGAGCATCGCCGATCGTCTGGGCCTTTATCGGAGGGAAAGTATAAGGTGGGGGGAATGTGGTCTCCAGAACATCGAAAAATGGCGGCGGCGCCACCGATTTCCACGCATCGGCTACTGGATCGTAGATCGCGCCTTCGGCGGTCCAGATGGGGACGAAGTAAAGGCCTTTATGGAAGTTATATTCTCCGCCCTCGATGATCACGCGTCCGTCGGGCAAAACGGCAGAGGAGTGATAGAGCGGGGAGTACCCCGGTGGCAACGATGCGATCTGGGTCCACGTTCCGTTGACGTAGCTGCCGGTGTCGTCGGGCGTCAACCGCCACCAATCCGGGCAACCTGCGTCCTGAACGATGACGGTGCCATCGGTCAGCAGCAGCGGGTTGGCCGCCCCAGGGGTACCCCCACCCGTCGTATTGCAGCTATTGGTAGTAAATGGCGGTTGGTTGTTGAGTGCTTGCCAGGGCGAGGACGTCGACGGTTTCGCTGGTTTGGCAGCGACGGCGTGCCGCGGCCCGCGCGGCGGAATCGGCTTGAGTCGGGGGACCGTCTGTGCGTCCGCAAGCCCGAAGCAAGCCACCGCGGCAAATGCACAGACCCTCATCCAGGTTACGGATCTCATGGCGTCTCCCTTCTTCGCAATTGATTATTCGAATAGTGCGACTGGTCGAATCGACTCAGTCGCCTGCCACGCCCGCTCACAAATAGCCATCGACACTCGGGTCGGTAGCTCTGTGCTCCCAGCCATGATCACGCACCCGCATTGCCGTGGCAAGCGACTCAAGTGCTTTTGCCGTGTCGCTCCTTTGCGCGTAGATGGTAGCGTACTGGTAGGCTGCGGCGTCGCCATGGGTCGATGCCACCGGCACGGAGTGCGTCGCAGATCTTGTGCGCCGCCTCGGTATCCCGGGAGGCGTAGCTCAGGAATACCGCGTGCGATGGCCGAGTCACGATAGAACCACCCCTGACCGATCGCCGGAGGTCTTCTTACCGCCTCCGTGGGCCGCAGCTTAGCGTAATTGTTCCGGTAGGTTGAATCCGCTCGTTTTGGCGGGTTCAATGCGGGTCTGCTTTGAAATTCCGAGCGGCTTTCGAGCGAGCGCAAAGTCTCTGGAATTTTGCGGTTCAGCGGCGGGCCGCGCGGCGGATTATCCGCCGCAACCGGTTGTTACGCCCTTCCTAGTCACGCACATAGCGCAAGTGTGTGGCAGCTGGACTATCCAGCACTTTGTCAATTCGGAACTGCGACACTGATTCGTGTAGGTTCTCGAAGAGACGCCTTCCACCGCTGAACAGGATTGGCGCCAGGGCAATTTCGAGCTCCTCGATGACACCCATGTTCAAGTACTGTTGGATCACATCCGCTCCGCCTGCGATGCGAATATCGCGACCGCCCGCAGACTCTCGAGCCTGCCTGAGGGCACTTTCCGCTCCGTCGTTGACGAAGTAGAAGGTCGTACCGCCCGGCCGGATCCAAGGTTCACGCTTCTCGTGGGTTAGAACGTACACGGACGTCCGGAACGGCGCCTCCTCTGGCCAAGCGCGCTCGCCCTGTTCGAACATTCGCTTCCCCATGATGTTGGCGCCGATGCGCTCCGTGGTTTGCCGAAGCATGTCATTTACAGGGCCGGTCTCTCCCCCGGGACCCAGCTTGAGGTTCTGACGGAAGAACTGTTGGTTAAATATCCAGCGCATCAGTGCGCCCCACTTTGCGCCCCAGTTCTTGTACTCGGGCTTATCCCAATTCTCCATGGTCATTCCTTCGGGTGCCATGTAGCCGTCAAGGCTTAACCCGATGTTTACGAATACCTTGCTCATCATTTTCCTCTCATCGCTCTGGATGTCGGCCTAACTGCGGCCTTGTATGTGCGCCGGCCCCGAGCGGGTTTGGCAAGCCATGCAACGGGAGATGTGTGCCGCGCTCGGCCGGCGGCAGTGGCGCTAGCCGTGTAGGTCTGGCAAGCCGCATCGCCGAGGTTCGCGGAAGCGGCCGTTGCGAGCGCAGATTGTGGCCGAGCAAACGGAGGATCAAGGCCTGCGTATGTTCGTGTTTTGCACACTTCGTATCAGCCACGTGCCACCTGCTTGCTTGACGAGCAGCCAGGAGAAGATCCCATCTCGCGGTGGACGCGCCGTCCCATCCGGGTCCGAGTCACCGGATATACCCCAGTTGACGTGAACGAGCCCAAATCCGGGAGCCAACAGCTGCGCCTCGACGCTATGGGTTACCCAGACGCTATTTTTGAACTGCGTCCTGTGAATCTCCTTGTGCCGAGCGACAATTTGAGCCCGACCCTTCATGTGCATGCCGATCACCTTCACGAAGTCAGCGTCAGCTGTCATCAACTGTCCCATCGCATCCATATCGTGCGAGTTCCAATCAACGCGGGACTTCTCGGCCAGCACCTCCGCGGCCGCTTGAAGCATGCGCTGAGGCGATTGAGACTCATCGGCTCTCGTCGGAGAAGCGTCGAGCGCCACCACCATCAACGATATTAGAAATAACGACTGCAGTTTCGTCTGAAGCCCCCGACGCAGGAGCTCGAAGTGCGTTTTTATAGCACTGCATTCTTGACTGATCCATTTTCGTGACGCCGGTAGCCGCGTCAGCGAGTGATTGCTACGTGCAGGCGGCGGCCGGCGTCACTACGGTGTTTCGGGTGTGATCGTGGATAAACGCGTGGCGCCGCTAGGGACAACGATAGGCAATGCCTTCAACAGGAGCCCAGGTGGGTCCGCTGGTAATAAAGCCAATATTACCGCCGAAACCGACGACGATGTTCCGAAACTCCGTCGGTGCGCTAGAGCCGCTGGCATTAACTCTGACGTTGCCCACGGCGCTACAGGTCGATACCTCCGACGCGTTTCTGGTGAGCCGGACCTTATCAGAGCCCGGCACTGGCGCCACGGCGACAACGCAAGAAATAAGCCCAACGGCTGAAGCGAACGAGACCACGACCATTCGGCCCGAGAGACTCAACAAGCCCGGCCTTCGCATGATTCATTCCCGTCAGTCGCTGTGCAGGTCCGCACGCTATCACGTACTGAATGGACGTGCCCGCCGCCGCTCCGCACCATGCCGCTTCGGCGACTTCCTCGTGCACCTCGTGTGCGAGTGCGGCGCCTGCCGCGAGATTCAGCCCCCAGGCCCTGGGTCGCCTGGAAGGTGACGCTCCGCGAACTCTTGCCAGGCCGAGGCCTCGAGGCGAGCAGAAGACACGCATTGAAGGCACTACGGCGGACTCGCGGCGCCAAGCGGCTTGCGGCTGCAGCCGGCGCAAACGAGTCGCAGGCGGGCCGGTTAACCCTTTCAGTGCGCCGCGGCCGGGCATTGATAGGCGTTCCCGTTCCACACTAACTCGGCCTTCCTCAGCAGCACGTTGCCGCCGAGGCGGGCGGTCTCTGCGCGCGCTTCCTTCTCGGCGTTGGGGCCATCGGCGACGATCACCTTGCCGAGCAAGTTGCAACCGTCGACGTCGGCAAGCGTGGTTGTGGCTCTCACCGAATCAGATGCCGGAGCCGGGGTCGCGCAACCTGCAGCGCAAGAGGCAATGGTCAGTACTACATATGCACCGTTCAGAACGTTCATGGCGACCTCCCTGTACAGAGTGAGGCAGCCGACCAGCCGGCCGCCCCGCAGGGCGACTCGATTCTGTCAGTCAGGGTTGCTCGTCGCAATGACGAGAAGGCGCAACCCATGTGCCAGCGGGGTTAGCGCCGCTGCGAGGCCGAGGCCGAGAGGGGTGCCGAAGAATACGCACTGAGGCGACACGCGCGTTCCAATCGTCGATCCCTGCCATGGAATAAGCGGGCAGGGAGGAGTGTTCCATAGGCAAAGGAGTGCACATGTTCATTTTCAATCGATCGATCGCCGGCCCTCTTGCAGCGCTCACACTGTCGGCGACGTTGGTGGTGCTCGAAACCATCTTCTGGGTGGGCATGTCATGACGGCGGCCGTCATTCCGGAATTGCACGCTTGCGGAGTGGTGCGCCCGTGAACGCCGTGCCAGAGTGGGTTATGCGCGAGTGGTATCGCGCCGCGCTACACCGCTCGCCGCCGCTCGTCCGGTAGTGGTGTGGCTCGCGGTCCGACACGGGCTCGGTAAGTCCCGGGTGCCGTTCGCCGAGACCCTCGAGCACCGACGTCTTATTCGTCATTGTGGGTGCTAACTATCCGCGCCCTCGTGACCGTGCAGCATCATAGCCTGCGCAGCTACTGTAGGTCGAAGCGTCCCTCTCTCCCGCGTCACGCGCTACTCTTACCCCTCCCCGAGGTGCGCTTGCGGGTCGAACTGCGAGCGCAGTGCCCATCTGGTGTCGTCGATATGGCTACCGCTCTCGGGACGCAGAGCGACGTACCCGCGTGGTTTGAAAGACTTCGCTCGTCCGGGCATGCTGTGCGGAGAACACACCGGCGCGACCCTCCATGGGCGAAACTGAAGAGAGTGTGCCGCACGACGAGGTGCCCCCGCGCGAGGCGGAGCGCAGTGCGTGCGTCGCTTCTCCGGTGACTGCGGGTCCCTCGCCAGCCGACCCCATCTGGGCGAGGATTAAGCGCCACAAGGTAGTCGAGTGGACGCTCGCTTACGTGGCGTTTGGGTACGCGCTGCTGCACGGCGTTCAGATGCTGCGCGAGACATTCGACTGGCCGTTCCTTGTCCCGCGCCTCACGTTCTTCGGCCTGGTGCTGGGGACGCCTTTCGCCATGACACTGGCTTGGTATCACGGTCATCGCGCAAGGAATCGAGTCAGCGGCCCAGAGCTGTCAATTCTGATTGCGCTGCTCTTGGTGGCCGGCAGCGTTCTGTGGGGGGCTTCCCGTCTCGCTCACGAGCCCGCGGAGGTACCAGCGCCTACCACCCTTGACAGCGGTGCCGCTGTCAAAGCGCCACCTTCCGCGCCTACGTTCAATCCGCCACCGCACTCCATCGCAGTCCTTGCGTTCGTGAATATGAGTGGAGACAAGGATCAGGAGTACTTCTCAGACGGTCTGTCTGAGGAGTTGATCAATTCGCTGGCCCGAATCAAAGAACTCCAAGTCGCCGCGCGCACCTCGACGTTCGTGTTCAAGGGTAAGGATGTCGACATCGCTACGATTGCACGCAAATTGAACGTCGCTACTGTTCTCGAAGGGAGCGTCCGTCGGTCCGCGGACGCAGTTCGCGTAACTGCGCAGCTAGACAGCGCGGCTTCTGGCTTCCACATCTGGTCGCAGACCTTCGATCGGGACTGGGGCGATGTATTGAAACTGCAGAGAGAGCTAGCGAGTGCTGTTGCTGGCGCCCTCCTCGAACTCCCATCGCTCACTTCAGATGAGACTCTTCGGGCGATGGCCTCCACTGAGACTCTTCGCGGGATGGCCTCTACCGCGAGCGGTTTCACGCCGCACGAAAGAGCAACGCAGATCGAGCTGGGGCATCTGATACGTGGCGACATCGGAACGACTCAGAATCCTGCCGCGTTCGACGCGTATCTGCGAGGGTCAAAGGCGTTCAGCTTGATCGACGACGTATCGAGCCTCAAGAGTGCGATCACCGAGTACAGCGAAGCGATCCGTCTGGATCCGACCTATGCGCTCGCGTTCGCTGGCCGATCGCGCGCGCTTTCCGGCTATGCCGCAGAGTTCGCGACTGGGCCCACCATTCGCGACTCCTTTGAAAAGGCCCAAGCGGATGCCCGCGCGGCGCTCAAGCTCGCTCCAGAGCTGGCTGAGGGCCACCTGGCATTGGCAACCTATCTCAATCGCGGAGCTCTCGACTTCACCGACGCGAATGAAGCCTACGCGAGGGCGATGCTACTTGCACCCGGCAATGCGGAGGTACTCGCCGAGAGCGGCCGATTTGCCGTGATTATGGGCCGCTTCGATTCAGGCCTGGCTGCGGGCCGCCGCGCGGTCGCGCTCGATCCGCTCGGTGCGCGAAGCCGCTACCTGCTCGCGCAGGCGCTGCACCTTGCGCACCGTGATGAGGAGGCGGTTGCCGCTTTCGGAGAAGTCATTAGATTAGAGTCCGATTACAAGGCGGCCTACGGCTTTCGTGGGCTCGCCTATTACGGGCTCGGTGATTTCCAGGGTGCGCTCTCCTCCTGTGAGACCAAGCCGGATAACTGGGCGAGCCAGTGGTGCCTCGCGGTTACGTACGACAAGCTGGGGCGGCACGCCGATGCGGAAGCCGTGCTCAAAAAATTACAAGCTGCATACAGCGATGCTGGGCCCGTCGAGTACGCCACAATCTACGCGCAATGGGGCAACACGGCCAAGGCGTTGGAGTGGCTGAGTATGGCTGTGCGGCTGCGTAACCCAGACCTGGCGTACGTGAAGACCGACCCGCTCCTCGACCCGCTGCGCACCGAGCCGCGCTTCCAGGCGATCGAGCGGGCGTTGAACTTCCCGAACTGATCGTGAATATTTGTTGAGCCCACGCCAACCACTGCGCTGAGGGTCCAAACGTTCTGCGTTTCGGATGCGTTCAACGAAAGTCGCGGCTGTTCCAATCTGTTGACAAGCTTCAGTCCAAGTGCTTACCTGCGGGTGTTAAGGAGAGATGGCGTCACTGGGTGAGGGCAGAGTGTGGGCGCTGCCGCACCTGAGAAGTAATTGAATATTAGATCAAAGAGGGGCGTTATCCTGCGCCCTTGCCTTCACTGGGGCGATTTTGTCATGCGCCTCAGTTTCTTCCTTCCTCGCTCGTCACCAGCATGTCCGTCCGGCTATCACAACACCGCATCCAAGGGTCCTCGCGCTGCGCGCCAACACAACCGGTTATTGGAACACCGCGCCCGGGATGCACGCGCTCCAGTCCGACGAATTCGGTGCGTACAGCCAAGCTGATTCATAACTTCTTATTCAGGGGGTCAGAACATGCTTACTACTTTCCGTGCGAGTATTCGCGGGGTGGCCGCGGGTGCGGCTCTGGCGCTCGGATTCAGCGCGACAGTCTTTGCGGCGGCACAGCCGTCGCAATCCACGGTGCCACTGCATGCGGTGTTGACCAATTTCCCCGGTGTGTACGCGTTCAAGCAACCCCCCGCGAACTTTGATCCGAAGCGCGCGTCGGATGAGGAGTTGGTGGCCTGGGGCTACCCCGCGCGCCCTGGACCCGCGGAGGGTCCCAGGGAGTGGGCGCGTTGGGAACAGCAAATCAACCCAGCGCTGCACCGTGTGGTGCCGTACCTGGCGAGGCGAGAAGGCATCTATCACGGACCGCTGCAGGGGCTCAAACTCGACGCGTACCGGTCAAGGATCTATTCAACCGCGGCCACTTCCAGTAACTGGAGCGGCTTTGCACTGGTGCCCCCAAGCGGTGCAAAGGCGTACTCCTCGGTGACGGCGGACTGGATCCTGCCTACAGTCAAGCAGGCTCCGGGCACCTGTTCCGGCGGTTGGGACTATTCATCGGAATGGGTCGGTATTGGCGGATTCAGCGACGCTTTTCTGCTGCAGTCCGGCTCAGCAGCCGACGTCTTCTGCGATATCGGCGGAAACATTGCCGAGTATTTCCCGTGGATCGAATGGTTGCCGGCGGCAGAGTTGGTGATCTACGCGAACGCACAGCTCGCACTGCTGCCCTTTGTTCCGGGTGACTATCTGATCGTAACCGTCACCGCGACGAACTGGAGCGGTGGAGTGTCGAAGAATGGGACTCTATCCTTTTCGGACGTCACTCAGGGTTGGACAGCCTCTCTAACATTCACCGCCGCTGGGCTCGGGGGGTCGGAAGTGACCGGCCACTCGGCGGAATGGATCGTCGAGCGGACCCAGGTCAATGGCTCGCTCGCGACTCTGCCCGACTACGTCGCGGATCCCTGGTGGTTCACGAGGGCCAAAGATCTGGGCGCCGCATTTCACTACCCCGGTTCGCCCGGCAACTCCACGGCGTACCAGATCACCATGCTCGACAACAGCAGCGCGGATGTGTCCTTCGTGGACTTATTTGGCACCGATGCGCTGTGGTTCTTCCCTGAGGGATCGGCAACCAAGTAACCAGAGTTCTCCTGCGGGGTGCGGACGTGCGGTCTGCAGCACACGAACTGCTGATCTGCTTCCACTGTCAGCAGACGAAGTCCTGCGGCCTGCGGTTCGAGCTCCGTGATGCCCGCTGCGCGGACGCACCTACCCGCCGCTCAGGACCATGAGCCCGTACGCGTACTCCCTTACATCAATCGTCCCGAAAGAAAGCTTATTCTTACAGCGAGGGCCGGCGCGGTGTCGCGGTCATAAGAATGCGCGGGGATGCGTTCCCGAACTACGAAACCCTCTAAACAACGAGCGCCTCCGTGCTGATTCCGGCCGTGACGCGGGACTGTTGGCGCCAACAACTGGCGCACCGGCGGGTCCAAAAATGAAACGCCAGTCTTTACCCCTTAACCCACTACGACGTCGCTGCTGTTGCTCGGTTGCGAGACGTTAGAGAACCGTTGGAGAGGATACCCCCCGCGTCAGCTAAGTCGGGGAGCCAAGTGATGGCGGGGTACCCGAGATCTGCCCCTGTCCACTCTTAAGCTATTGAATACGAACTCGCAGGCGCAGCCAGAGTGCGCGCGCCGGGGGGATGCCTAGTGGGGCTCGTCAGCGTTTTCTCTCCACAACGGAAGAGGAGGTCCTTGCGATTGTCGCACTGCTGGAAGCGCGCGAGTCACTCAAGTGCGGGCCTCGCGTGGTGCGCATCCTGCCGTCGCTCGGCTTCGCCGGTCGAGCAAGCTGCGCTCACTCATCGAGTTCATAGTCTTCGGCTGGTTAAGTGCACACTACAAATAACGCCTTCGGGGGTTTAGCTATGCGACGCGTCCTATGGACGGACACGGACACGCGTTCAGGGGGCTGACATATGCGCGCTGGTGGAGTGAGATTCGTAGCTCTCAAGGAAGGCTCCAGGCCCCGGACTGTCCTCGTGGTCGATTTAGGGTATTCCTCGAAAAGACGCAGTTGCGGGATCGCTCTATCCCCAGGGCGGCTTGATGGATTTGGCGATGCACTGTTCGAGGTTTTTTTGGCTGAACTGGACAAGTTGTTGCTCGGTAGCCAAGTCTTGGAGCGTCAGATTACCGCCTCCTGGATTGCCGCGGCACAAAGCGCAGCTCGTTCCTTGATACTGACTGGCCAATACTCATCGCACGCGGCACAGTAAGCCTCCACCGGGTACCCGCCGTTCAACAGCCTCAGTAAAGAATTGCGGTCATATCCACGTTGAGGCTGTATCTTCACGCATTTGGGGCACATCGATCGAAACCGGATCGGTTTGGTTGTCGTGCTCATTTTCACGATCCCTTGCAAGTGAAACCGCAGTTAACCTTCAAATGAACACATGACGAGCCATCTGACTGCAGCGCGCGCGGTGTCAATCATCGGCGCTCCTGGGCCTGTCGTATCTCGGCCCGGATGAGCAACAGACATCCCATTCGGCTGCTGAAGTTGTGGTGCGTCGATCCTGGCAGTGCCACATGCCAGTCACCGGCATGCAGGATGTGCTCGCCCATCGAGGCTTCGCCATCCAAGACCAAGCAGTGCTCTTCCTGCGCGTGGTGGTGCAGTGGAACTACCGAGTCCGGCGCCATGCGAACGAGAAAGGTCATCGATGACAGTTTGGGTTCCTGGTGCAATATCTTGATCTGCACGCCGGGGGCGTAGTCCTGCCAAATGCCTTCGTGCGCCCGCATCGTCGTCGTGCCATCGGGTGGTGCGGCTTTCACGCGGTTCAGAACGCGCGCCCGCATGAGATCGCGCTCGCCTGCAGCAAGCTCTGTGGGCCGCAGCGCATCGGCCAGCGCTTCGGTCACCTCGGGGTCAAGCACGCGTTCGGATTCCAATGCCATGGCACCCTCGTATGCTATGTCTCGAGTGATTCGCGCAGTGCATCCAACGCTCGCCGGATGTGTGATTTCACTGTGCCTACCGGGAGCCCGGTTTCGGCAGCGATCTGTGCATGACTGAGACCGCGGAAAAACGCCATGCCGACCAGTTCCCGTCGCAGCGGGGTAAGCGCGGCAAGTACCGTGTGCACCACCATCCCGGACTGGAACAAACCAAGTAGGTCCTCGGGATTGCCGAGCACTCGCTCATCGGGTGTTTCTTTGGGTGGTTGCTCGGTGGCGAAGGCGCGCTGGCGACACTGTCGCTGGCGCAACATGTCGATGGACCGATTGCGAGCGATCGTCAACAGCCAGCCCTGGACACTGCCTTGTGTTGCGTCAAAGTGGTGTGCTGTCCGCCAGACCTGCGTATAGACGTCGCAAGTGACTTCCTCAGCGTCTTCCACGTTGTGCAGCACGGCTCGTGCTACTGCGACAACTTTGCCTACCGTGGCATCGTAAAGGCTGGTAAGCGCCGCAGTTTCGCCTTGCGCGATCTCCTTCACGAGCGGCAACAAGTCCCCCACCCATGGCTCGCCTGTGACGCCGGCGTCGGCGTCAAGCGGCGGCGCAATGTTCGACGGTTCGTTGCCCACCCTGGGGTTGACCTTCAGCCGTTTCACCGCTCATCGATTGGGACTTAAAGCGTGCGGGCGATACGCCCGTTTCTCCCTGAAGTCCCCCTTATAAAACGGATAGAAACCGGCCGTGGATGCACCGCACGGAAAATTTCTCGGAGACCGGCACCCCTGCCATGCCTGCCACTGGCCCGCATAGACCTTCGTCGGCGGGGGCGCCGTCACGTTCGATGTGGTCCCGTACCCACCTTGTCTAGGTCCTTGACGATCCACGCCCACGGAACACCCCGTCCCGGTCGAGCCTTCGGCGCGGAACTGGCCGCTTCATCAATCCTGAGCGTCTGTAGGGAGCGAGTCGGGATCTCCCTAAAGGGAACGACTGCGGTCACTCGACGCTCCCCATATCCAGGGACTACCCTATCGTCCAGAAAGTGCTCACGGCCAAAAAAAACGCCCAGTCCCAACTCCTTGATCCGCAGCGGCCGCTCGTATTGTTTGTACGTTGTCGGATCAATGCCGAGATCGGCAAGTACCGCCTTCCCGGTATAGCTGTAGGGGAAGGGAGTCTCAATGCTCTGGGAACCGCCAAAGGTCATGTAGACCTTGCCATCCTGATGAAACTCGTTGCGCTTCGCGTGACCACCAAACTCGTCATGATTGTCCAGCACAAGGATAGGGCGATCGGCGCCCAACGCGCGGCGATACAGATGGGCAGCGGTTAATCCGGAAATCCCCGCTCCGACAATGACAAGATCGTAGTGCTCACCGGT
>Ga0306920_100008135_pt1 | contig 13898 bp, 15 predicted proteins | sample flu12Cox44000170_FD_204666 | JGI IMG/M metagenome (GOLD analysis project Ga0306920, IMG submission 204666) | Lab enrichment of tropical soil microbial communities from Luquillo Experimental Forest, Puerto Rico - flux4day.12C.oxic.44.000.170 (v2)... | ecosystem: Environmental > Terrestrial >...
ACGTCGCTGTAGTTGGGATCATATTCATTCCAGTAGCTTTCGCCGAGCCCACTGTCGACTATTCCATAATCGACGTTGATGTAGACGGTGACGTTCGCGCTGAACAGGCTGTCGTATAAATTGGTGACATACTTAACCGCAGCGTCGAACCCTGCGGGAGCATCGTTATAGTTTGTGCCAGGGATGACAACGATGTTCATGCAACCTCTCTCGGGCGAGCCCTCCGAATCGAACTCTAGGACTTACCTCGGCAGAACTTCGAACCACAGATTTCTTCGCTTCTGGCTTCCCTCATCTCGTTTTTTGCGCGCGCGGCAAAAAGATATTTAGAACGGTAGAATCATGCCGTCTTGAGGTACTTCAGCACAGTCGCGGGTTTCTTCGTCTGGACGAAACAAAATTTGTGTAACTCGGTCAACCCTACACTCGTAGTGGCGGACGAGCACAAGTGGTCTCTTGGTACCAATACCAAGGGCCTGTTGTAGAGCGGGAATGCTCGGATTACTGGGCCGCGGCTGAGGGGACGCAGCGTACAGTCAACCCCATTCCGAACGAGGTTACAGATCACACGGTGCTGCGAAGCCCCCGGCCCGCTGCCAGTACCCGTCCAGCCATGGCGGCCTCGCGGTTCAGTAAAGCTCCTCTTGAAACATTCCCGCAATGGTCTGATGCAAGACAGCGGTTAAGCGGGCAATGCTACACGCGAGCGTAACGGCGCTGGAGCCACTGCTCGTGCCTCGTCGCAGTCACGGCCGCAAGATCGTAAGCACGCCGCCGTTGTTCCCGGGCTATCTCTTCGTTTTGGTGGTCCAGGGCTGGTGGATGCGCGGTGGGCCGCGGGTGTGCGTCATCTCGTGATGGACGGCGAGCATCCGGCGCGTGTTCCCGATGCTGTCATTGCCGAGATCAAATCCCGAGAACACAACGGCTTCGTCGAGCTACCGAAGCCGCGCGGATTCGTACCCGGTATGCGGGTGCAGGTGACTGGCGGGCTGCTCTATTCGTGCCAGCGAAAGGTTTTCATGGTCTCGCCTCCCGATACTTGCGTATCTTAGTCGCTTCATCCCCCGGTGCAGGATTTGTTACTTAGCGCCAAACATTTGTTCGTCGATGCCATGTTGCATTTCAGCGGCGTAAGCTCATCTCAAAGTCAAATGCTCGCTCTTGATGATGGTGCGCTCGCCCGCCTCGCGATCGCCGCCAGCCGCGTGGACCCGCGGGAGCGCGGCCGGTGGCTGCGGGCCATCGCCGGCAAGTTCGAAGCGCTGTGCGAGGGGGATATCCCTGCTGGCGAGGACGATCGCACCCCCGAAGCTCGCCGCAAGGCGCTCGAACGCGAGCGGCAGGACAACGATCTCCATCTTTGCAAGCTCTGGCTTTCGGGCAACGCGCTGCAGCGGCTGATCGAGCAGTTCATCCTCGAAGGCTGGTTGACACCGGAGCAGGCGGACGACCACGGCCGGGTCGAGAAGGCGATCGCGTTTCTGCTCGAACAGCACACCCACGCCGGCGGCTGATTGCCTTTCCAGGGACGGGAGCGATCGGCTCCCATCGATTTGTCACGCGTGACATTGAATCCGTGGTGCGTCCGCTATTGTAGTCGCGTTCCTCCTCTGATGCTCCGGAGTCAGGAACAAGACCTGCAGGAGCCCGGCCGGCTCTCGCCGTACACGGCCGGTCGGGCACCCTTCAAGGGGAGACAAATGCCTCGCCCGCTGTCAACTTCCTCCGACGATAGCGGCATCAAAAAAGTCAGGCCGTGTATTTATTTCTACCGGGCCGCCAGCGCCACGCTGCGCAGCTACATCACCGGTGCCACGCCCACCAATGCCGCGCGGGCGATGTTCGGGCACGATCCTGTCACCGACATGATCCTGCGTGGTGCCACCGGGCCGGCGGAGATCGGCGGCACGCCGGGGTGGGCGGCAAGCCTGGGGGGCGTCGCCATCTACGACATGATCCAAGACGCCGCGACCTACAGCGCCGGCGCTGAGCTCATCGGCCGCGCATTGAAGATCAATCTTGATGGCATCGCCGAATATCGCGTTCCCGGCCGCCTACAGAGCGCCGCGGCCGCCGGCCAGTGGGTGGGCGAAGGTCTGGCCGCGCCGGTGCGCCAGCTGGCGTTCTCCAACTCCGCGTTGCTGCATCCGAAGAAGTTGGAGGTACGGTACGGCTACAGCCGCGAGCAAGCCGAGCATTCGAATATCGAAGCCGTTGTTCGCCAGACCTTGGGTGAGGCAACCGGTCTGGCGCTCGATCTACAGATGCTGTCGGCGGATGCGGGTGACGCGACTAAGCCGCCAGGATTATTCCTAGGCTCGGACGCCCTCTCACCGACGACCGGCGGTGGCATAGCTGCGATGGATGGCGATCTTGGCAAGCTGTTCGCCGCTCTGGCCGCCAAGAGCGCCGGCAAAAATCCGGTCATCATCGCCGCCGCCCCGCAAGCGATCATGCTCAAGCGCAACGTCGGACCGAAATTCGATGTCGATATCTTGACCTCGACCGCACTCGCCGCCGGCACTGTTGGCGTGGTGGAGATCTCCAGCTTCGTTTCCGGATTCTCTTCCGTGGCCGAATTCTCCACCACCAGGGCCGGATTGCTGCACATGGAGGACACGACACCGGGGCAAATCGTGTCGGATAGCGGGACGCTGGCATCGCCGGTCAGATCGTTCTTCCAGATCGAAGGCATCGGATTGAAAAGTGTGCTGTGGGCGAGCTGGGGATTGCGGGCGACCGGCCATGCGCAACGGCTGCAATCGGTTACGTGGTGAGACTCGATGATGACTCCTGAGGAACGCTGTCAGCTCGCCGAGCTTTTTCGAGAGGATGACCGGTTGCGCGCCGAAGACGCCGATTGGGCGGCCCGCACGGCACTCGTGCAAAAATTTGGCGCCGATGGAGTGCTGTACCGGACCGGGCCCGAAAACACGCCAGCGCCCGCTGCCGACAACGCACGGATCCGGTCTAGCAATGGCGCCGCCTCCGATTGGAGCGGGTGGGAGAAATGGCTCCGCGGCCACCTCGATAACGAGCGCGCGAAAATGCACGAAGCCGTCGCCGAGGGCATGGCCGTGTTCTTCCATGAGCAGCTAACCCCCATCGATCGCACCTTCGCTGAGTTGCGGGCTGAAAACATCGAGCTGAAGGGCCTCATCACCGATGCGCTCAGTCGCTTCGCCAAGATCGATGATGCCGCCAAAGAGCTTGCAAGCGAAATCGGCTGGCTGCGGCAACAATGGCAAGCCGACAAACGCGAGACGCAGATTCGCAACGAAGCCATCGTCGAGCGCAGCGGTCGCATCGCGGAGTTGCAGCGCGAGAACGCCGCCGCCCATGCTGATTTGAAGCGTCAGCAGCTGGAGCAGGCGTTCGCCGAGCGCGATCACCGCATCGAGCACATCGAAACCCGTCTCGGCATGCTGCTCAAGTTCCTTGGCGCCGATCTGCCGCGTGGATTTTTGGGGCAAAGCGATGCGTAACCGCGTGCTTTATCATCCGGCGCTTGTCCGCCGTTATACCGCGGCGATGCTGCATGAGGCGCGCCGGCTGAAAAAGCTGCGTGAAGACATCGAACTCGAAGCGCAACAGATGCGCGAGGAGATGCGTCAGATGAAGGCCGAGTTTCGTCGCTTGCGATGGATTGACGCCGCTCAACGCGCCGAGCGTGATCCGAACGCGGCGCTGAACTAGGGACACTCATAAATCGCGATTGTTCGGCAATCGCTGGCTGCCGCAAACGACGTTGAAGCGGATTGCCCGGCTTGAAGCTCAGGCGATTTTCTGCCGCCGTCGCCACCAGGCGAGAAGGCCACCGCTCGCGAAGATCACTAGCGGTCCGGGCACAGGAGACGATATTGGGCCACGGACGAATTGGAAATTGAATGGTGGGACCTGCGTGAAAACGTCAAGTTCTGCAATATTGTTGAGAGGGTTGAAACTAATGCCCCGCACGCTGCGGCGCTGCTCCACAAAACCCTGATAGTGGTGCTGATCATCAGCCCTGTAACGGAGGAGACGAATGCAACTGCAGATCGACATCATTCAAAAACGGGCTCACCAGTCCGCCCAGGAAGTCGCAATGAAAGGCTATCTGCAAACCTACATCGAAGAGTACCGGCGGGTGTTCGAGGCTGAGGTCGACCTGCTGTACAGGCAGTGGAAACAAGAGAAACAAGAGAAACAAGAGAAAGAGGATGAAGGTGGGTAAAGACAAATCATTCGGCGGCGCGCGCCTAGCGCCGCAAACGACGTGTGCGGATTGCGCCGGAGACCGGAAGCTCAGGCGATCTTCTTACGCCGTCGCCACCAGCCGAGCAGGCCACCGCCCGCCAAGATCAGGCCGGGACTCGGCCAACGCGATTACGATGCCTAAAGCAAAAGCGTGCTGGCCGTAGAAAGCCAGCACGCTTGTAGCTCATCGGTGATTGGTGGGAGCTTGGGATCCAACCAACCTTTCAGGCGACGAGCTTACGACGGCGGCGCGCCAAGACGAGAAGACCACCGCAAGCCGCGATCAGACCGGGCAGGCCAGCACCCACGATTGGGCCGGGAACGACTGTGGGAGCGCCGACAACACCTGTGTTGCCGTTAGCGCCCATGATGTCCGCGGCAAAGAATAAGCCTGCGTGTCCATTAGAGGGGGGGTTTTGAACAAAACTCGCCGTGCTTAAGCCGGTGGCAGAGATGTCGAATGTGATCGGGCTGAGTAGCTGAGGAGGACTCGTGCCGTTACCACAGGTCGGACAGTCAATTGCATACTGCCACGTGCCGGATCCATTACCCCCGATAGAGCCGGCCGTCGTAGAGGCTAACGCTACGGCTGGGTTATTCGTAAAGGAGGTGAAATCCGTTAGCGTGGGGATGCCGGCGAGATCCCACGCCAGCGTATTCATTGAGAGAGCGCCCGTTTTGGCAAAGGTCTCGCCCGCCGTCAGCGTCACCACGACCTGGACTTCGGGCGTGGGGGCTGCCCCGCGAGCACATCAGTTATCGTGACGGTCCCAAATGGGGCGGTCCCACAGGTTCCGGTGCAAAAGTCCGAAGTGAGGAGGAAGCTTAGCATCGCCGCGGACGCCGACGTGGGGGCGCCCATCACGGTGCCCACACCTATCACCGCCGCCCCCATCAGCGCGGCGCGCACAATGCGGCCTCTCCATGACAGGCTCCTTATCTTTTTCCGCTAGAATGTTGCGCGTCCACCCGGCTTCTGGCGCGAGCCTTCCTTGCAAAGGTGGATGCTGCACCAAACTGTGCCGGAAGGAGAACCAAGTCAACATTTTTTGGACGAGTACTGGGGCGCTGCAATAATTCGTGAAGTGTTCGTATCGTAAGCCGCTGTCGCCGAACACAAAGATGACAGTTGTTCGGATGGAACCATCAAATGATGTGTAAATCAGTGAAAGAAAGTGATGAGCGCAGTAGTAGCCCATACTTTTTGTGAGCCCTAATGCTCTAATGTTCCAAGCCCTAATGGCCTAATGTTCCATACCTTTTGTGAGCCTAATGCCCGAATGTTACGTACCCTTTTGTGAGACCTAGTGCCTAATGTTCCATACCCATTTGTGTTGAGCCCTAATGTTCCATACCCTTTGTGAGTAGCTGCCATGCCTTTTGTGAGCAAGCCTGCCGGTGGGGTAAAAGATACGTAGCGTGGCGTAGCCGCAAAGTAAGCGCGTAAACCTGTGCGATCTGCGCGGTAATGGGTACACGGCATAGCCGATGACGCAGAGCAATAAGCACATTGGCGTTAGGCAGGAGAGAAGGTTTTCTCGAAGATGGGCAACGCCAAAACCGGCCCAAGAAATTAGGTTCCTCTGGTACTCATTAACGCGCAGATCGCTGCTCCGCCTCAGCTCAGAAACCACAGCTCCAGCGCGACTGTCAGCAAGATGCCGAGCAGAAAGGCCACGAGAAGATAAACAGCGAGCGGCACGTTCATGGCAATGCGACGCGAAGTGCGGAGCTGAACCGGAATAATCGTGACAAAGACTGCCGCTTGCCACTCGCATCAAGGCCCTCGTTGCCAACCGCCACGCCGAGCGGCGCACCATCCGGAGGGCCAAGGCGGGATGGTGACCTTGGCAACCTCACTAAGTCCTTGGGGGGGGCTAAGGAATTTACCGCCGACGAGGATTTTGCCGGGCGCGGGGGCGGTTTTGGCCGAACGAAACCAATCCAACATTGGCCTTTGAAAACATTGGGCGTAAAACATTAGAGGAAATGTCCTGTTTTGGGGGTTTCGCGGGGGTTCCCATGGCCAAAAGCCCTGAAAAGCCGCCCTTTTCCGTGGTTTCCGCCCTTCCGGTACAGGTTCCGGACCCGCCCCGGCCGCTCGGCCTGCATGGCCGGCAACTGTGGGATACCGCGCAGCGCGAGTATGCGATCACGGATGTCGGCGGACGTGAGCTGCTGGCGCAGGCGTGCGCCGCGGAGGACACCGCTGAGAGCCTGGCCGAGGCGATCGCGCGTGACGGCCATGTGATCCACAGCCGCACCGGCGTCCCGCGCACACATCCTGCCGTCAAGGACGAGCTCGCGTGCCGTGCCTTCGTGGTGCGCACGCTCGAGCGGCTTGGGCTCAACGTCGAGGCGGTGAAATCGCCGGGTCGGCCGCCGGGCGGCGGCCTCGGCTGGGTGCCACAACGCTAGAGGAAGACACCATGGCCGGTACGCGCCGCACACCTGTTAACCGCTCGCCGCTGCCGACGATCATGCCGCGAGCCATCCAGCTGTTCGAGCAGATGCGGCGCTGTAGCTGCACCTGCCCGCCGATCGACTGGGGAGGCAAATATTACGGGCGGCAGCAATGCCCCGGCTGCAAACGATGGTGGAGCTTACAGAATGACCTCTGTGACGAACTCCACACGCCCGTATGGGCATATCCGTGCGTTGAGGATCCGCGCACACAAAACCCGTACCCGCCGTTCACCAATGCGTACCGGTCCTGGGAGCCTAATCGCAACGCGCAGGAGCTATGGCAAGCGCTGGCAGAGGCCTCGCGGGAGGCCAAACGCCAGGAGCGCGCGGCCCGCAAGGGCGCCGCCGCAGCGACGCAGCCGCCCGAGGCGCCGCCGGGCTGACGTTATGCTGCCTCCTCAGTTTCTAGCTCGGCGTCGAAGCTGATGATGACCGCGTGTAGCCCCTCGAATTCGGTGCGAAACCAGTCTTGCGCAGCGAGCCAGTCGAGGTAGGACGGATCGTCAACGAGAATTTCTTCGAGCAACCGGCCCTTGTATTTCCCGAATGGCATGACGTGCGCGTCCCTCTGTTGCACGCGTATGAAGGCAAGCGCTCGGACCAGTTCGCGATCGCGCGGCAGCGTCAGGGCGAATTCGTCCATGATGAGTCTCGCCGTCGCATCGTGCCGAAAATCCCAACCGAGCCGCTGCTGAAGCGCTTCCGGCACGATCTCGGGTGGCGGCTTGGGTGTGTGTGCTGTCATCGCCGCGCCTCCTACACCGCAAACACGATCTTCATCACGCGCTCGAACTCGATCTCGACGTGCTCGGGCAGGTCGACCTCTTCGCGCAGGATGGCTCGGAGTTCGGCGTCGAGTTCGGCGGTGTCGAGAGTGTTTGCGTTGTAGCGGCGGTTGGTCTCGTCCTTGTACCAGTCGGCCAGCTCCTGGAGTCGCCGATGGCTTAGCCCCGGCTCGGGCTCGACCGTCACCATAGTTCTCTTCGCCGCCTTAACAGCAAGCCACGCGCTAACGTCTTTCCCGGCAATCGCATCGTCGACCAATCCTTTCACCGTGGGCGTGAGTTGACCCGGCTCCGCTCCGCGATTGAGGGTGATGAGGGCGTCGAGTTCCTCGAGACTGTCGAGACACGTTCCCTTGATCTTCTCGAGCAACTCGTTGCCCAACATCGCGCGAATTGTCGCCACGAAATTGGCCCCCACCGGCGCGCCGTGCTCGTCGAGGGGGTCCGGCGGCGGGTCGGACTTCGCTTTTGCGCTCGCGCGTGCGTTTGTCCGTTTTTCCCCCTTCGCAACCGAAACCTCGAAACCTAGCCCGTCGTTATTGGGTTTCTCGCATTTCGCAACCGAAACCTTTGGGGCGGTAGGTTTCGGTTGTGAAACGCCAGAAGTGCCCATTTCATCGCATGGGTTTCGGTTGATCGGTTGTGAAGCCCAATTTTCCCCCAAAAGGCGATTGAAGGCCTCGCGGAAGTGATTGAGGCGATATCCCTTGCGGCTATCTTGGGGGCCGAACTTGATCTGTTCGGGCGCGATCGCCAGCGGCTTTAACATCCGGGCGAGCCTATTCTGGGTCAGCGGCTTGCGGCTCCTCCCCATCTCCGCCCATGGCCGCCCCAGCTTCGCAGCCAGATCGTCGGCCAACTCGGCCGAACCGATCGTCACCTCGCCCATAAGATCGCCCGACTGCTCGGCAAAGACGTCGCGGATGTCCCGCAACAGCAATTCGATCAGCGAGGCGCTGTCGTCGGCGGCGGCATGGGCATTGGCCGTGAGCGCAGCCCGGCGGGCGCGCTCGGGCCATTCGCCCTCAGCTTCATCCGCGATCGCCAGTATGGTCACCCAGTTGTCGCCCCCACGGTTGAAGAGTTCTTGCGGCAGGATGGGATCTCGTTCGGCGATGCGGCTCTCGTGGTCAGCCACCCAGCGCACAATTCGTCGGCGCAACTCGTCGAGATGGCCGGTGCGGCCGACGCGCAGCGGCGTGATCTGTTCGCTGGCCCGGCGGCGCTGCAACTCGGTGATGATGCTGCGATCGGCGAGCGTGGCAGCTAGGCCGCCGATGCCGGATAACGCGATCGCGCTATAGACGCTAAAGCCCCGCACCTCGAAATCGTCTCCGACGGTGCGCGTCACCATGCCGTCATAACGGTGGCTGGCATTGAGTAGGCCGATCAATTCCTCATCCTCGCCGACGAAGCGGTCGACCTCGTCGATCAGCAACGTCGGATGATATGCGTCGATGATGCGGAACAGCGCGGCCTTGGTGATGCTCTCGGTCGTGTAGGGGCGGCAGACTAGATGCTTGAGCACATCGAGCAGCGTAGTCTTGCCGCTGCCTCTCACGATCGAGCGCACCCACAGCTTGGGCGAGATCATGAAACGCCGGAAAACGTAGCTGTGCACGACCCAGAGCGCACAGAGATCGCGACAATGGGCAGGCATGATGATGTGGTTACCGATGGCAGTGGTGATGTCGTTGATCAGTGCGGCGCCGGTGACCTCGTCGGGCCATGGCTCGATCTTGGGAAATGAAATCGTCTGCCCCGGCTTGTTGTCGGCTTTCGCGTGCTCGGCCTTGCGCAGGCGATCGAGGTAGCTGAAGCTGACCCCAAGTTTCTTCGCTGCCCCCTTTTTCTGCCGTTCGTATTCGAGATCCGAGAGCCCCATCAGCCGCTCAATCTCAGCGTCGGGGTCTATTGCCTGTTCTTCTTCCTCCGGCTCTTGCTCGGGCGCTTCCTCGGACGATGGCTGCTTTACCTGATCAAGCGCCTGGTCAATGAGCGCATCCATCTGCTCGCGCGTGCCGCCGGCCGCGACCCACTCGCTCAGGTCCTTCACCCCCTCGAACATGATCACGCGCACATGCGCGGCGACCTTGGATAGCCGCTTGGCGATCTTCGCCGCGTGGTCCTGTCCCGGCAGCATCGGTCGACCGTCGGGATGAAATTTTAACTTGCCGGTCTCCTTGTCCTTGAGTTGCGGATCGTTGTCGCTGACAACGACGACATCGGCCCCGCGGAAAAACTCGTCGTATTCCTTGCGCCACTTGTTGATGCCGCCGGGATTGGTGGTCGCCACATAGCCGAGCTTCACCGCAGTGTTGGCGTCCTTCTCGCCTTCGGTGACGAGCACGCGCTGTACGGCCTTCACCGCCGCGAGCAATTCCGGCGAGCGATACGGCACCAGGCGCACGCCCTTGACGTTCCAGATCCAGCCGCCCCTGCCGTCGGGCCTGCGCTGGCGAAAGCGCTCGTCGGAGTCGGTCGTGTCGAAGCGCACCACCTCGAACAGCAAGACGTTGTCTCCGTCGGGATAGGGATAGGTGGCGAGGATGGGCGGCCACTTGTCGCCGTCGCCGGGCGGAGCCCCGACGCCAAGCTCGTCGAGGTTGCGACGCAGATCCCAATACAGTTGCCCGCGAATTTTCTCGTTCAACCCCCAATGATAGGCGATAAGCTCAAGCGTAGAGCCGCCGCGCTCGGCGCTGTGATCATACCAAGTCCGCTTGTTGATGTTGTACGTGCGTGCGCCGTAGGCACCATCACCACTCCAACGCAATTGCTTGGGGGTGCGCAATTGCGGCTCACCCCATAGCTTGATCGCAACCGCTTCGCAGAATGGGGAAAGATCGGGCAAATCGGTCATGCTGCGCCTCCCCACGCGTCTTCGTGGTCGTCGATGATGCGCTCGCCGTGCAGGTTGGCGATCACGTGAGCGTCCGCGCGCGCGGCGCCGTAGCTCGCGTGCGACCATGACCAGCCGCGCCACAGGACGAGCCAGTCACCGCCGCGGGCGTCGCGCACGACGTGAATGGGATGGCGGGGAAATTTGAGGATGACTGCGGTCACGACTGCCGAATTCCCGAAATGAAACGGCGCCGCTCTCGCGAGTGACGCCATGGTTTCACGACTCGTATCTCTTGCGTGCCATCAGCGCGCGGGTTGCCGCGACCCAACCATGGTCGAAGGACACCAAGGCTAGCCTTGCTCATGGTCAGCCCCTCAAATTGCGCAGATAGACGATGGCCGCATCGACAACGGTCGCGGCAGTGTTCAGCCGTGAGCTATTTGCCGGGCTGCGCGACCGGCGTCCGGTTGACTCGATGACGGCGAGCGCGAACTCGAGTTCATCGACCAGGTCGACGAGCACGCGATCTCGCAGGATCGTGGCCGTGGACGGGCCGGCGGTGGGCGTGGTAGGGATGTTCAGCATGGCTCAACTTCTCCTTGAGCTGTGCGACCTGATGGGAAACCCGGTCCGGGCGATCGCTAAATGACCGGACCGAACGGAATTGAAGCCCGGTGGTTTCGACCCGCCGGGGCTTCGCATTTCGTCAGGCGGTGGCGGCCTCGCGCTTGCTGGCTTCATCGAGCAGGCGCTCCATGGCGCGGACCGGCACCCGCCGCAGCTTTCCGACCTGGATCGTGGGGATGTCGCCGCGGTCGGCGGCGTCGTAACTGCCGGTTCGGCTGAGTCCGAAATACTTCCTCCCGGCTTCCGGCACGCTCAGCGTGAGCGGCTCGCCCTTTTGTGGCCGCGCTTTCTTGCGTGCCGACTGGCTTCTGGACATTTTCGCCTCCTCTGGGAGCTAAACGGTCTGTAACATACTAGCAGGACCACTTTTAATGCCAAAGTGGCTTGTAAAGACCGCTAGCTTTTGTCTATGCTGTCTGTCGTGGTCCCACCACGTCCGCCGTGGTCCACTCACAGAGACAGCGAGGAGTCATGCCCCGGAAGCCCCACGACATCGTCCACATCAACTTGCGATTGCCTGAGTCCCTACGCGGCAAGATCGAGCGCGCGGCCAAGAAGCATCACGTCAGCATCAACAACGAGATGCGGCTCCGACTCGAAGATAGCTTCGAAAAACCCGAAGCCGCCCGCCGCCCGTTGAGCGACATCGTCATGGACATGGAGATGCATTGGGGGCGCTACGCCGATCGCTTCCTATGCCTCGATCTGGCCGAGCAGCTTGCCAACGCCGTGCTGGCACAGGACCCGCAAGCCGCTGACTTGGCGAGGTGGTGGCTCGATCGTGTCCGCATGTATCACCGCTTCGAAAAGGAAGACGCATCATGAGAGGTCACATCCGCAAGCGCGGCCGCAACTCTTTCGAACTCAAGTTCGAACTTGATCGCGTCGATGGTCGACGGCGGATCGCCTATCGCAACTTCAAAGGCTCGAAGCGCGAGGCACAGGCCGAACTCACCCGGCTGCTCGCGCAGATGCAGACTGGCGGTTACGTCGATCCCGACAAGCTCACCGTCATCGAGCACGTGCGCAATCGCGTAGCGTTATGGCGCGGCAACGACACCATCTCGGCGCGGACTGCGCAGGGATATGAAGGGCTAATCGAACATCAGATCGCGCCGTTTCCAATTGCCTCCCGTCTGCTGCAAAAGCTTTCGTCCACCGATATCGAGGCGTGGCACGTCGACCTTCGCACCAAGGGCCGCCACGACGGCAAGGGTGGCATCAGCCACCGCACCATCAGCCATGCCCACAAGATCCTAAAGCGTGCCCTCGACGACGCTGTCCGGCACAAGCTCGTGGCGCGCAACGTCGCCACCGAGCAACGGCCGCCGAAGGTCAATGCAGAGCCGATGATCATCCTCACGCCGGGGCTGGTGAAGGAACTACCGGCGACGCTCGATGGCTTGCCGATCTGCGCGCCCGCCATCGTCGCCTTGCATACCGGCATGCGGCGCGGCGAACTGCTGGCGCTGCGCTGGCCCGACGTTGATCTCGACCGCAAGCTGATCAAGGTCCGCGCCGCCCTCGAACAGACGGCAGAGCATGGAATCCGCTTCAAGCAGCCGAAGACCGCGAGCGGCGTGCGCTCGATCAGCCTGCCCGATATTGTGGTCGAGACCCTAAGCGAGCATCGCCGCCAGCAACTCGAAATGCGGCTCGCACTCGGGCTCGGTAAGCCGCCGCGCGATGCGTTGGTATTCCCCTCGCCCGGTACTGAGCGCCCATGGGGGCCGGATAGCTTCTCCGCAGCGTGGGGCGATCTCGGCCTCGATGTCAGTTTCCACGGGCTGAGACATACCCACGCTTCGATGCTGATCGCCGCCAAGGTGCCGATCACCGAGATCGCAAAGCGGCTCGGGCATGCCTCGCCCGCGACGACGCTCTCGATCTACGCGCACATGTTCGAACAGGACGACAGCAACTCGGCGGCCGCGATCAATGCCGCGCTCGGAGGGTGAAGCGGATCAAGGCGCTCGGCTGAAGGTGCTACGAGAGATCATCCCCTTTGGCCCTGTGGAACAAATCGAGGTTGCGAGTGTAAATGGGAAGTGTGCTGCCGTATATATCGGTATACTCAACATGCACCTCTAGCCTGCCAAGCGCTTGGCGCACTTGATCACGCGACAGTATGAATTTTGAATCGCTGCACTTTGACGCAAGAAGAAGCAGGACGATCACTCCACCTGGACGAATGCTGCGATTCACAACGGCCCTTGGTAAAAACATTGTCCAGTCAACGCCGGGCTGTAATTTCGGCATGGCATCGATGAGTGGTCGCGATGGGTTCGGCGCATTGATGATCCTGATCGACTTGATGATCATTGGACCCGTTCCATTGTTCGTCAGCTTTACGTAAACCTGCTTTTCATAGTCGCCTAGCAGGACGGACGCCAGCGGCCTAACGGACAGCCGGTTGTGTTTCCGCTGAGCCGCGGACGATCCGATCGAAAAAATGAGTGCTATGATTGCGACTGCAACGCTTCCGATCGCTGCAACGGCACTCGCCACCTGCGGCTTTGACACGAGTAAATCGAACACTTGGTCGTAGATCATGTGTCCCCTCCGGCATCGGACACCACCACACAATCGCGATAGGCCAAAACGTCCCACCGCCGCAAGCGCATGCGCATCGGGAGATGACGATGGATGATGCTGAAAAGAAACGGCTGGCCTTCCGCCCGAAGAGGCCGCCGCTGCCTATCGCGCCGATGCGCGCTCGCTGTTTGGGAAATTCGCCAAGTGATCCGGTGGCAATCGGGTGGCAATTCGCAGCGGAAGCCTCAGTTTTTCGGGCAAAAGTGAGCAAACCTGGCGGTCTCGTTGACCGCCAGGGAGGTGGTCGTGGCGAGGATGGTGTAACCGTCGGGCGCCGCGCCGCTCACCGCTTTCGCGGCGAGGTTGCCGCCGGCGCCGCCGCGATTTTCCACCACCACCGT
>Ga0306920_100008136_pt1 | contig 13897 bp, 11 predicted proteins | sample flu12Cox44000170_FD_204666 | JGI IMG/M metagenome (GOLD analysis project Ga0306920, IMG submission 204666) | Lab enrichment of tropical soil microbial communities from Luquillo Experimental Forest, Puerto Rico - flux4day.12C.oxic.44.000.170 (v2)... | ecosystem: Environmental > Terrestrial >...
CTGCCGCCGATCCTACGACAGCTCAAGACCGATCATCCCCAGCTGGAACTCAACCTCAAGGCAGGTTTGACACCGACGACGCTGCAAATGCTAAAGACCAATGCGCTCGACCTGGGTCTTTGCGCACTTCCGATCGAGGATCCGGCGTTTGAGACGGTCCCGCTCTTCAAGGATGAGCTTGTCGCCATTCTGCCCGCCGCGCTCGGGCATGTTCCCAAGAACGTGACACCGGCATTTCTTTCCCGCTGCCCGCTGATCCTTGGAAGCGAGAATTCGGCGCTGCGTCGAACGATAACGGATTGGCTGGCGCTCGCGGGTCCGCCGCCGAGGCCACTGATGGAGTTTGATAACGTTGAGGCGATGAAGAGCGTCGTGGCTGTGGGGCTTGGTGCGTCGATCGTCCCGAGCCTATCCTTGGGCGCCGGACACGTCGGGTCGGCGAATATGCTTGTGCGGCCACTCAGTCCGCGCGCGAGCCGACAGGTCGGATTGGTCCGTTTACGCGGAAAGCGGGGCACCGAGGGCATGGAGCTCGTCTTCGCGGCACTGTTAGGCTTGCGGGGCCAGCGCTCGCCGGCGAGATCAATGTAGATGTGAACTGTGCTCCGCGACGGATGGGGCCGCTTGCTCGGAAGCGTCAAATAGAGCGCGGGCTTCGAGCAAAACGAGAGGCGATCTGAACGCCTCCGCGCCAAACAGCTAGGCGGAACGCTGCCGCTGCTCGGCGAGTGCCAGCCACTGATGCGCTAGCTCTTCGTAGCGCCGCTTGCTTTCGTCGTGCCAGCAGCGGTTCGCGAGCTCCTGGCATTCCGCCGCGTGCGCACGGAATCCTTCCGCCCTCGGGTCCGAGGGCTCACGCTCCAAGCGATTGCGAGGTGCGAGGAAATTCATTGTCATGGGGACCTCCACCACTCTCCATCTTGAAGCGGAGGCTAGCGCGATCGTTACGTTCGCGCTGTGATTGCGATCACAAAAAACCGTTTTTACCATGGGACCGGCCGTGCGCGGTGCGTGGGAAAAAATCACGTTTCTGAAATGGGTTAGGGGCGCTTTCCCGGGCAAAAGCCGCGGCCGAAGGCGGGGCGCCTTATAGGCGCGATCTATGGCGGGGACTTCAGCGGGGCGCTGGCCGCAATACCCGGTCTGGTTGCATTAGCAATGTGCCGCCAAGGCCCTTTAGCTTCATCTGCCGTACAGGCCTCCGGGGCATGCGGCCGCGCGATCGCGCGAAGGCGGCTCACCCCTCGGCTTCGCGGTCGAGGACCGCCTTGTTCTCCACGCAATAATAGCCCGCGAGCCGGCTCACCAGCGAACGGTGCACCCAATCGTTGAGCACCCGGCTCACATTTTCGCGCGCAATGCCTGCCATGGCGGCGAGGTCGCTCTGGGACACTTTCTGCCGGATGAGGATGCGCCCTTGCCCCAGGTCATGGCCGAACGCTTCGGCGAGGTTCAACAGCGCGCGCGCAACGCGTCCCTTCACGGAGAGAAAGTTCGTGGCTAGCAGCGCATCGTTGGTGTCGCGCAGACGCTGTGCGAGCAAGGCCGTCATGCGGTGGTAGAGTTCCGGCGTCGCTTGCCCAAATGCCTCGAATGCGGCGCGGCCCACGAAGCTGAGCTTCGAATCGCGCAGCGCAGTGACCGAAGCCGAGCGCGGCCCCCCGTCGATCACGGAGAGTTCGCCGACGACGGAACCAGGCCCGAGTATTGCGAGGATGCGCTCGCCGCCCGTCGCCGCGGCCACGCTCGCCTTGAGCAAGCCTTCCTCGATCCGATAGCATCCGTCGCCCTCATCCCCCGCCACGAACAAGGTCTGAGAGGCGGCCAGCGAGACAGGGCGCGCCTTGGCGAACAGACTGTGCGACAATTCTGCCGGCAAAGCGGCCAATAAACTTTCCGGTTTAGGAACTGACTTCGCCATCGATAGTCTCGTCAGTTTGCAAGTGGACGGCAAACCCGAAATCGGTTTTGGACACTCCGCCGCGAAAGGTCGTGGGGAAGCCTTACGCCGGAATATATGCCCAGGACAACATGAGGAAGGCCATCACAATCGAGTAGATTATGACTCCCGCCTCATCCGAAGCGCAACTCCACCCTCGTCTCACCATCTTGGTCGGGCTCATGACGCCATTCCATGTCCGCGACGGCTCGCGCGCAGCACCATGCGTGCGCGCACCCCAACTTCTCGCATGGCGCCATCGGTCAGAATGTGAATTGGCTCACGGCCGGCAGCCGAAAGGCGCCCGCCGTCGGGGTGGGCGCCGATATTGCATGAATGCACGAACCTTCGAGCTTCGCGACTTCCTGATAGGACTCCTTGTTACAAACAATTTGCTTCCGATGCGGCTCTCTCTCAGCCGTCACCTTCGCTGCGCTATTTGTCCAGGCAGTTGATCACGAATTGCGGCCGATCGCGCGGCAGTATTTTTTGGTCGGTGGCCTGTTTCTGGCAGCCGTCCACCCTTTCTTTTTCCTTCGCCCTTTTTGCCGCCAATTCCTGATACTCCGGCGCGATGACGGAAGGCTGATTTCGTTCGGCAGTGCCGTCCAGACAATTGATAACGAATTGGGGACGATCGCGCGGCAGGATCTTTTGCTCGGTGGCCTGTCGATGACAGTCGTTGATTTTTTCTTTTTCCTTCGCCCTCTTTGCAGCCATGTCCTGGTGCTCGGGCGCGATGGCGGCGGGCTGACTCTGGGCCTGTCCCACAGCGGGCCTGGGAGCCGAGATCATGATCAGCGCGATGAGGAGGGCCGCGGAGCGAAAGACAACCATGCCTTAATCCCTTCCGGTCAGCGATGAGATTGTCGGTGCACCGGCTGGCAGGAACGGCATGGCCGTCGCCGCCGATGTCTAGCTCTTACACGCCGAGGCGGACGGGCTCATCGGCTTTGCTGCTCCGCCCGCCGCGGTCTTATCGGTTCGCGCCTGCCTGGTAAGATCCCATAGTGAAATGCTATCGGCTTCGCTTTGCCGACGTGCGAGCCCTAATAGTACGCGTCCTCTCAGAGTCAATCGTATTTTTCAGGAGATGTCGCGAACGGCACGTCGGCGCCGCGATGTGAGTGAGCCGTCGCGGACGCAGCCGAACCGCTTCGCGCAGAGCTTTCGCGCAGGACCCCAGGCAGTAAGATGAACGCTCCTTGGAAGGAGCGCGACGATGGCGACAGTGAGAGTAGGCCTTGTGGGATGCGGCTTTGTCGCCGAGTTGCACATGTACGCCTATCAGCGGGTTTATGGGCTCGACGCGCAAGTGACGGCGGTTGCCGCGCGCGGCGACCACGTGCTCGATTTCGCCAAGAAGCACCAGATCCGCACAAGCCATCGCGATTTCCGAGCTCTGCTCGCTGATAAGGAGATCGACGTCGTCGACATCTGCACCCCGCCCGCGTTGCATGCGACGATGATCGTCGAGGCCGTGCAAGCAGGAAAGCACGTCATCTGCGAGAAGCCGTTCACCGGATATTTCGGACGCGGCGACGACAAGACTCCAATCGGCAAGCACGTGCCGAAATCATTCATGTACGAGCGCGTCATGGAGGAGATGGACAAGACCTGCGCGGCCATCAAATCCAGCGGCCGGCTGTTCATGTATGCGGAAGATTGGATCTATGCGCCGGCGGTGGCGAAAACCGTCGAGATACTCAAAGCCACCAAGGACAAGATCCTGTTCATGAAGGCGGAGGAGAGCCATAGCGGCTCGCACGCCGCCCATGCCGCCCAGTGGTCGATGACCGGCGGCGGCTCGCTCATCCGCATGGGCTGTCACCCGCTGTCGACGGTGCTCTATCTGAAGCAGGTGGAGGCGTGTTCGCGCGGCGAGCGGATCTCGGTATCGGAAGTGACCGCCGACGTCGGCAACGTCGCGGCTTGCCTGCCGCCGCGAGAGCGCCCGTTCATCAACGCCAATCCGGTCGACGTGGAAGATTGGGGAATGCTGACGCTCACCTTCTCGGACGGCACCAAGAGCACGGTCTTTTCCGGCGACATGATCATGGGCGGCGTCCGCAATGTCGTCGAAACATATACCAGCGGGGGAACGCTGTTCGCGAACATCACGCCCAACAACCACATGACGAGCTATTTGACCGACGAGGAGAAATTGGCGGGCGTCTACATCACGGAGAAGGTCGATCGCAAGACGGGCTGGCAGTTCATCTGCCTCGAAGAGGAGTGGACGCGAGGCTACTTGCAGGAGATCCAAGATTTCATGGAATGCGTGGCGTTCGGACGGCAGCCGCGCGCCGATCTCGGCTTGGCTTACGAAACCACCAAGATCAACTACGCCGGCTACTGGTCGGCCGAAGAGGGGCGACGAATCGCGTTGTAGCTCCGACTTGTCATGCGCGGGCTTGACCCGCGCATCCATCCCCTTCGCAAAAAGTCTTTACAAAGATCGATGGATTGCACCCGCAACTCGGGCTTGCCCGAGTTGCGCAGGATTACGCGCCGCAAGTCGGGTAAACCCGACTTGCGGTGTCAAGCCCGGCAATGACGCCGGAGACGTTACTCGGCCGGCGCCGGGCCTGCGCGCGGCCGGCGCGCCATCTCGAACCAGCCGAGAATCCCGCGCGGCATGAAGACGACGAAGAGAATCAGGAGAATGCCGTAGATGGCATTTGCAGCGCCGACGAAGTTGGCGCCGAACCACACCCGCAAGCCTTCGGTCAGCGCGATCGTCAGCAGCGCCCCGACAGTCGGCCCGAGCATCGCGTACATGCCGCCGGCGATCGCCGCAAACACGATCTGCAGCGACACCCCGATCCCGGACACGCTCTCTGGATTGAGGTACATCAGGTACTGGCCGAACAGCGCGCCGCCGAGCGCGGTCAGGGCGGCGCTGATGATGGTGACGCGCAGCTTCTCGCGCGTGACGTCGATGCCCACGGCGGCGGCAGCCTCCTCGTCGTCCGAGATCGCCTCGAGCGCCTCGCGACCGATGCCGCGGTCGATCCAGCGCCAGACCAACAGCCCGCCAAGCCAGACGAGGAGGGCGATCGCGTAGAAGTAGCGCTTCTCGGGAAACTGCAGCGCGTACCAGGAGTGGCCGATGCTTCTTGGCGTCATGCCGAGCGAACCGCCGGTGATGTCGCGCGCCGCCACGATCGAGAGCAGCACCACCTGACCCAACGCGAGCGTGACGAGCGCGAAATAATGGCCGACGACTTTGAGACGAAAACACGGATAGCCGATGATCAGGCCGAGCAGCGCCGACAGGACGATGCCGAGCGGAATGCCGAGCCACGGCGTCACATCGTAATAGTTCCACAGCAGCGCCGGCACGTAGGCGCCGACGCCCATGAAGGCGCCGTGGCCGAGCGAGACCAAGCCGAACCGCCCCATCGTCGACCAGGCGGTGTAGATGAAACCCCACAGCAGGATTTGGATCAGCAGATGGAGAAAATAAGCGGGCGTGACGAAGGGCAGCGCGAGCAGGACGCCCAAGCCGGTGAGTGCCCCTATGCGCCGCGCGTTCATCGGCCGACGATCCCTTGCGGGCGGATGAACATGAGCACGATGAACAGCATGAACGCGAGCACGTAGGAGAGCTCGGTCGAGAAATAATAGCCGCCGATCGCGATGATTTGGCTGATGATGAACGCGGCGACGAAGCCGCCGATCATGTTGCCGAGCCCGCCCAGCACGCAAATCATGAAGATAAGCGGACCGAACGTATTCCCGATGAAGGGATGCACGTCGTATTGCAGCGCCAGCAGACAGGCGCCGAGGCCGGCAAGCGCGCCGCCGATCGCCGACGTGACGAGATAGATGCGGCGCTGATCGACGCCCATGAGCCCGATGATCTCGCGGTCCTGAGCGATCGCGCGAATGGCGGTGCCGATATAAGTGCGCTTGAGGAAGAGATAGAGCGCGGTCGCTCCAACCAGCGCCACGCCGAAGGCCAGCAGGCGCGAGTAGCTGATATAGATGCCGCCGATCTCGATGATCGGCAGCCGCACCCCGATATTGCGGAAGTCGGTGGTGAAGAGGAGCGTGGCGAAACTCTGCAGGAAGTAGAGCAGACCGCCAGTGGCGAGAAGCTGGTTGATCGGCGCTGAGCTGAGAATCGGCGCGATGATCAGGACGTGAACCATCATCCCCAGTGCCGCCACGCCGAGCACCGACACCGCGAATGCGAGGGGGAGCGGCCAGCCGTATACGGCAAAGAGCCAGTAGACCGCGTACATGCCGCACATGACGAGATCGGCGTAGGCGATCCAGACCACGTCGATCACGCCGAAGATCAGGTTCAGACCGAGCGTGAGCAACGCCAAGACGCCCGCAAGCAGCAGGCCGTTGATCGCCGCTTCGAGCAGGAACATGTCCATGCCCGCTATAACCCCATATAGGCCTTGCGGATGAATTCGTTGTTTTTCAGCTCGGTCGAGGTGCCCGCCAGGCGAATGCTGCCGACCTCGAGGAGATAGGCGCGGTCGACCACCTCGAGCACCTGCTGGACGTTCTGCTCGACGATGAGGACCGTGAGCCCTTCCGCGCGAATGCGGCGGATCAGATCGAACACTTGCTGCACGACGAGCGGAGCGAGGCCCGCGGACGGCTCATCCATCAAGAGGAGCCTGGGCCGCGACATCAGCGCGCGACCGATCGCGCACATCTGCTGCTCGCCGCCCGAGAGCGTGCCAGCGGGCTGGCGTCGTCGCTCCCGCAGCTGCGGAAAAAGCTGGTAGACCCACGCAAGCTGCTCGGCGAAATGGTGGCGCGCCGCGGGAATGAAGGCGCCGATCCTCAGGTTGTCCTCGACGGTGAGCCTTGGAAACAGCCGCCGATTTTCCGGAACATGGGCAATGCCGTGCTCGACGATGCGGTGCGGCGGAACGCCGACGATCGAACGCCCGTCGAGCGTGATGGCGCCGGCGAAGGCCGCGACGAGACCCGATATGACCCGCATCAGCGTGGTCTTGCCGGCGCCGTTGGGGCCGATCACGCCGACGGTTTCGCCCGCCGCAACTTCGAGCGATACGCCGAACAGCGCGCGCAACGAGCTGTAGCCGGCGGAAACGTCGACGAGCGAGAGCATGATCGGCTTAGGCCCGCCTGCCGAGATAAACTTCCGCCACGCGCGCATCGCGCGCGGCCTCGCCGGGCAGTCCGTCGAAAATCTTCTCGCCGTGGTCCAGCACGATGACGCGCTCGACGACCCGCATCAGCACGCCCATGATGTGCTCGACCCAAACGATCGTGATGCCCATCCGGCTGCGGATGCGCGCGAGCAGGTCGGCGGCGCGTTCCATCTCGGCCGCGTCGAGGCCGCCTAAGCTTTCGTCGGCCAAGAGCAGTTTCGGCCGCGTAGCGAGAGCGCGCGCCAATTCGAGCTTCTTGAGCGCGGCGGCACCGAGCCCCGCCGTGGTGGCCGTGCCGCTCGTCAGCCCGACGAGGTCGAGCGCTTCCTCGGCCCGCCGGCGCGCCTCGTCACGACCGATCCTGCCCGCCTCGCCGTAATAGGCCGCGAGCGTCACGTTGTCGATGAGCGACAGTTTGCGAAAAGGACGCGGGATTTGGAACGTGCGCGCGATTCCTCGATGGCAGATCTGGTGCGCCGGCAGGCCGGTAATGTCTTCGTCGCGGAACCGGATCGAGCCGGCCGTCGGGCGCAGCGTGCCGGCGATGAGGTTGAAGGTCGTGCTCTTGCCCGATCCATTCGGCCCGATGAGACCGACAATTTCCCCTTCTCTGACGTCGAAGGACACCCGGTTGACCGCCAGGAATCCTCCGAAGCGCCGGGAAAGGTCGGTCGCGACCAGCATCGTTCAGCGCATGGCGTAGATCGACGAGGCGGGCAACGGCAGGACCGGCTCCTGGGTCTTGATGTTGGTCGGCCAAACGACGGAGATATGCTCGCCGGCATTCTGCATCACGACCGGCGTCGAGCGCTCGTTCTGGCCGGAGAGCTGCGTTCCCGGCGGGTAGAACTTCACCCCGTAGCCCTGGATGGTACCGCCGGGCGGGATATCGACGTCGAGCGCGGCCTTGCGCACCGCTTCCGCGTCGAAGCCGCCATATTTCTCCTTGGCGATGGGCAGCACGTTGTTGAGCAGGATCCAGGTCTGATTGAATCCCATCGAGCAATGCGGCGGCACGTCCGTCGCGTTGGTTTTCGCCTTGTAGCGCTCGACCATCATCTTGGTGAGATCGCCCAGGCCCGGCGCGAGCGACGCGGGATTGAGCAATTGCGCGGGTACCGGATCGATGTTGCAGAAATTATCGACGTCCTTGCCGAAGGTTGCGCGCAGCTTGTCGAGCTGGCTGTAGCCGGCGCCGTTGCCGACCAGCATCTTGAAGCGCAGCCCGGCCTCGCGCGCCTGGCGCAGGAACAGGGTGATGTCGGGGTTGTACCCGCAATGGGAAATGACGTCGGCGCCGGCGCGCTTGAGCTTCGTCACCAGCGAGGAGAGATCGGGCGCGCTCGCCGAGTAACCTTCCCGCAGCACGATTTGCAGGCCGCGCTCCTTGGAGAATTGCTCCGATGCCTGCGCGACCCCGACTCCATAGGGTCCATCCTCGTGGATGATCGCGACCTTCACGTCCTTTGGCTCAAGGGCGAGTCTCGCTTTGGCGTTTTCCGCGAGAAACGCGGCGAATGCCTGGCCATATTGATCGGAGTGGATCTGCGCGCGGAACACGTATTGCCGATTTTGGTCCTTGAACACCGAGGTTGCGATCGCGGTGGTGATCCAAAGAATCTTCTTCTGCGCCTCGACCTTGGCCGCGAGCGGCACGGCGTGCGCGCTCGCATACACGCCGAGCACGATTTCGACCTTCTCCTGGCTGATCAGCCGCTCGACCTCGTTGATGGCGGCGTCCGCCTTGCTCTGCGAATCGGCGTTGATCGGCTGGACCTTGTACTTGCCGGCGACCCCGCCACGCTCGTTGACGATGTCGATCGCGATCTGCGCGCCGATCGCGCAGGGGACCGAGCCCGCCGCCGCGAATGGCCCCGAAAGGTCATAGATGACGCCGATGCGGATCGGCGCGTCCTGGGCGCGAACGAGCTTGCCGCCGAGGCTGAGCGCGGCGACGGTCGCCGCCGAGTTCCGGAGAAGCGATCTGCGCGACGTTATCGTTTTCATGGATCCTCCCTATGAGCTTTTGCGGTCGATGGACGCGATGCCGCAGCGTTTTCGGGCAGTATTTGGATAACGTCCGTTGGAGTCAACGCGCCCGTCACATCGGCCGGCGACCGAGGGCGGACTGCCCCATCCAAAATCGGTTGCACATGCGTGCGACGAAGTCCGGTTGCGTCCTGCCCGCAAGCCGTTGTTCGGCCTCCTGATAAGGTCCGACATAGCGAAGCCGAGCGGGCAAGTAGGGATAGATCCGCCGCGCCCGCCCAAGAAACTGCTGCACGTCGCGCTCTTGCGCCTTGCCATAGCGAAGCGCGAACGCGTCGCGTAACCGCGGTGGAAGCAGCGCCGCCGTCAAGGCCTTGTACCCGGCTGGAATGGGCAGCCATGTGTCCGCGCCGGCGAGGAGGCGGTGCGCCATGACGCGCGCTGGAGCGGTGACGGTCAATGTGCTGGATCGTGCCATCGCCTCGGTGTAGGCGGCAAACGCCGTCCAGTCGCGTGCGAGATGTTCGCTCGGAATCCCGAACAAGGCCGCGAACAGACGGCTTTCGGTGTAATAGCGCTCGCGTTGCTCTCTCGTTAGGGCGGGCAGCACGAGCGCATAGGCCATAAGCGCCGTCTCCACGAGTGTCGCGTGCACCCAGCGCAGCGCGGACACCTCGTTCGCGCAGTAGAACGAGCCTGCGGGAAATGGCCCAGCCGCCGATTGCAACGTGCCCTCGATCGAAGCGTGGCGACGATGCAGGCGGCGCGCCGCCTCGAGGCTCTGAGCGAGCGTCCCGAAGACCATCGTGAAAACGGTGCTGAAGGTGCGATGGAAACGGCCGATGGGATTGGCAAACGTGTCCGAGTGCTGTTCGATCGCAGCGGCAATCCAGGGATGGGCGAGCTGCAGCAACAGCGCGCGGCCCGCGCCTAGGAAAATCGCGGCCTCGCGGTCGACCTGCCAGGTAATCGATCGCGGACCGAATACGCCCGCGAGCGAACCGGCCGCCGCGCCACGCACCAGCGTGAGCTCACGCTCCAGGTTTTCCGTGCTGACGATTTCGAGCGGGTCATACTCTGTTGGCGCGTTCATTCTTGTCGCCTCGATCCCAACTCTGCTGATCTCTGTGGACGATCGTAACGGTTCGCGACACTGAGAATGCCATTGGACCCGCCGATGACGTCCTTCCACTGGAACACGCATTCTTAAAAAAACCGCGACTTGCTCGTGGCAATAGCGGAATCGACGAGTTCGCAGAGGTCAATCGACGCGCGTCAAAAGCTTGCGCTCCCATGCCAGCGCGTGGCGCACGATGGTTTGCAGGTCGTCGAAATGCGGGTGCCATTCGAGCAGAGAACGGGCGCGGTCGGAAGCCGCCACGATCTGTGCGGGGTCGCCAGCACGCCGGCCGGCGAACGCGATCTTGAAGTCGACGCCCGAGACCCGCTTTACCGTCTCGATCACCTCGAGCACGGAAAAACCCCGGCCGTAACCGCAATTGAGCGTGGCGGAGACGCCGCCGCCGCGCAGATACGCCAGCGCATCGGAATGCGCGCGCACGAGATCGGACACATGAATATAGTCTCGAATGCAGGTGCCGTCCGGCGTCGGGTAGTCGGTGCCGAAGACATCCACTTTTGGCCGCAGGCCGAGCGCGGTTTCGACCGAGACCTTGACGAGGTGGGTAGCCCTTTTGCTTGACTGGCCGATGCGACCGAGCGGGTCGGCGCCGGCGACATTGAAATAACGCAAGATCACATAGCGCAGGCCATGGGCCGTGCCGGCGTCGCGCAGCATGATCTCAGTCATCAGCTTCGAGGATCCATAGGGCGACATCGGCACCGTGGCATCGTCTTCGCGTACCGGCACGCGCTCGGGATTGCCGTAGACCGCGGCGGTCGAAGAGAAGATGAAATGGCGCACGCCCCCTTTGACGGCGCTCTCGATCAGCGCGTGCGAGTTCACCGTATTGTTGTGGTAATAGCCGAGCGGATCGTGAACCGAGTCTGGCACGACAGTCGAGGCAGCGAAATGAACAACGGCGTCGACCCGGTGCTCCGCGATCAACGCAGCCACGCGCGGTCGATCTCCGACGTCACCAATGACGAGCGAGCTGCCCTTCGCTATCGCCCAATCGAAACCGGTCGCGAGATTGTCGAGCACCACGACGCGCTCGCCGGCATCGACGAGCGCATGGACCATGTGGCTTCCGATATAGCCGGCGCCGCCGGTGACCAGGACCGTCATGCTGGGGGCCCGCTGCTATCGCCTGGCGTTGCTGGTTCGGATGTCGGGAACGTCCGGTTGGGGGCGTGCATACCGGGAGTCGTTGTGAAGCGCGCGAAGGCACCCGGATCATCAGGGTCCGTCGTTCGCAAGCTCATTTATTCTGATATGGATCAGGCGCGCCAATGCCGGCGTCAGGCGCCTTCCAATCTGTATCGAAGACGTCGCTGATCCCGGGATCGAGCTGATCTCTGTGGACGATCGTTAGCGCCGTAAGAGCTGTACGGTTCGCGACGCCAAGTTTGTTATAGATGTTACTGAGGTGAACCTTCACGGTACCCTCGGTGAGATTAAGCCGGCGGGCTATCATCTTGTTCGAGTTTCCCTCGCACAACGAGACGACGACTTGCCGCTCGCGTGGGGTCAATGTCTGCACGAGCTGCTTGCTCTGCACTCGACGCCCCGTTTCGCGCTCCATCGCAGCGTCGACGACATCGGCCGGGAACCATTCTCGACCCCCAGCAACCTGCCGAACGCAATCGGCCAAGCTCTCAGGGGCGATATCCTTGAGCATGATGCCTTTTGCACCACGTGTAATAGCGGTCAAGATTTGACTATCGGTAGCAACCGCGGTCAGAAATATAACCTTCGTGCCAAGTCCATCCGAAGTTATACCCGACAGGACATCGAGGCCATTCAAACCGGGCATGCTGATATCGAGCACAGCGATGTCCGGCAAGAACTGCCGAATGGCTTCTGCCGCGCCGATCCCATCCCCACAGAGCGCGACCACGTTGATGTCCGGCTGCGCTCGAAGAATACTGGCCATCCCGTGAAGCACGACGGGGTGATCGTCAGCCAGAACAATGGAAATGGGCGGCCGCGGGCTGTTCATGCCAATGGCATCCGTATCTGGAGCTCGGTCCCTCGTGGAGAACTACGCACGTCCAGCGATCCGCCAAGTTCAGCAACACGCCCGCGCAGCGAAACTGGACCCAGCGCGGCATCGACAGGCTCTTTGTTGTCATCTGTGCAAGCTGAGCCGGTGATGCCGTGTCCATTATCTTGAATTTCTATCGCGAGATGTTCGTTCGTTTTGCGCATACCAACCCGAATCGTTGAAGCTTCGCCATGCCGAACCGCATTGGAAATTGCTTCCGCCAGCATAAGCGAGAGATGGGCACCTAATTTTGCTGAAACACTCGCATCCTTTGGGTCCACGGAGAAAGAGATCGTGCATTCCCACAGTTCGCCGAGTTCGGAAATAACCCGCCGCAAATCCCGGCTCAGGAGAAGATCAGTTCCGGCGTCCGATTTTGGCAAGGTCTGGCGCACGAAATCTCTGATCCTGATCTGTTCGTTATTCAGCAGCTGTTTGATCGTATCGAGTCGCGACTGGGCATCTTCATCGCGCTGGCCATCAGTCAACAGCTTGAGCTGAAACCTGGCCGCCGTCAGACTTTGCAGAATGCCGTCGTGCAGGTCACGAGTGAGCCGAATCCTTTCTCGGGCGGCCGCAGCCTCTTCGGTCTGGCGCTGCAAAATTTGCCGGTCGAGCTCCATTCCAATCCGCGACGCGACAAACTTGATCAACAGCAACAAGAAATCACCCCAGCTGCCGCGGTCCAGAATGAAGACCCGCCCCCTGCAGAGGGTTCCCACAAACGGTGCCGTCCCGACGCTGCGAATTTGAAATCGTCTGATGAGTTCCTCGTTAATGATCGGGGTCTTTAAGCGAGCCGCCCCGCCTTGCATGTCGACAAAACCGGATCTCACATTGGTGGTCACAAATAAGGAATCAGAGTAGTGTTTCGACCGAAGGAAATTGTCGAGTTCTCCGGCAATTTCCCGCGTATGCTTGTAAACATTATCTTTCCAGACGGCGACATTGACGAAAGGCTCGTCTACTTCCTCCCAAACAACCAGCACCCGTGGCACTTCGAGGGTACGCGCACAATGGCTGAGCACTGTTGCCAGGCTGGGAGAGCTCATGTGTGACGCATCGGGACCTGGCCAGTCGGCGAGCTTTGACAGCTGGTCGCGCCGCCGCACTCGCAAGGCGCTGAAATATGCCAGGAACCCCCCGGCCGCGATCAGGTCCAAGCCGCGGACAGTCGCTCCCTTCAAAGCAAGGCCGTCGGAGATGCTCGCCGGAGCGGACCGCGATCCGACCGCTCCCACGGCCAATATTATCGCAGCGAGCACGGCGCCCGTCCCCAGCACCCCCTGCCAATCCCAGCGCAGGGCGGCCGCGAGGAGAATGACGAGTATAAACAACGCAAAAAACGGACCGGGCCTTGCCTGGCTCAGGATGACCAGTGTCGCGAGAAATCCGATATCGGCGGCATGAACGAGATATCCAGCCACCGGGCCAGGATACTTCCAAAACGGGATCGCGATCAGAGCGAGCGCAAGCGCTGAATATGCAATAATGATCAGCGTCGCAGTCGCGGAATCAGCCAATTGGCCGGGGTCGAGCCAAATCGCGAGCAGCGACAACGCGCAAAGAATAATCCGGCCTTCTGCAATGACGCGCTCGCTGTGGGCGTCGAATACGTCCGCTGGGGTGATCTTCTCCCCTAGCAAGATCCTTCTGGA
>Ga0306920_100008137_pt1 | contig 13896 bp, 14 predicted proteins | sample flu12Cox44000170_FD_204666 | JGI IMG/M metagenome (GOLD analysis project Ga0306920, IMG submission 204666) | Lab enrichment of tropical soil microbial communities from Luquillo Experimental Forest, Puerto Rico - flux4day.12C.oxic.44.000.170 (v2)... | ecosystem: Environmental > Terrestrial >...
CACGTCGGCCGGGTCGACGTCGCCCGCGTCGATCAGCATGCGCAGAGCCATCCCCCATGGGTTGCCCGACGGCGACGACTCGGGTGTGTTGAGGTCCCCGTGGGCGTCGAGCCAGACGATCGCGAGGCGGCCGTGCCGGCGGGCCAGCTCCCGCACCGCGCCGACGTGGGCACAGCAACAGCCGCCGAGGACGAGCGGTCGTGCGGGCAGGGCGTGGGCCGTCGCCTCGATCTGCGCCTCGAGCGTCTCCTCGGCCACGGTTGCCGCCTCGGGCCAGGGCAGCTCCATCGCCGCGGCCGCCGCCATCGCCTCGCCGCCGTCGCCCCACGCGCGCGGCACGCGGACGAGGCCCGCGTCGAACTCGCGGCCGCACGAGTGACACTGGTACTCGGGCCCGACCGCGACCGCCGTCAGCGTGCGGCAGTCGGGGCAGCGTGCGCGCAGCGTGCTCACGTGCGCCGCTCCCAGCGGTCCTGGCGGCGGATCTCGTGCATGCCTGCCCGCTCGTAGAGCCGGCGCGCGCCCGTCGGGTTCTCCGCGTCGACGCCGAGACCGATCCGACGGAACCCACGGTCGTAGAGAGCCGCGAACGACCGGCGTAGCAGCGCCTCGCCGAGGCCGCGCCGGCGCCACGGCCGCCGCACACCGAGCGTCCCGACCCAGCCGAGCTCCGGGTCGCCGGCGCGGCCGCCGTACGCGAGCGAGAACCCGGCGAGCTCCGTCCCGTCGAACGCGAGCAGCCACAGCTCCGGATCGAACCCACGCGCGCGGAGATAGAACTCGCGGAAGTTCGTCGCGGACACCGCGTGCCAGTTCCGTCCGTCGACGAAGGCCTCGTTCAGTGCAGCCCGAAGCGGCTCCGCATCCTCGTCCCGGTAGGTACGCACCGCGATGCCGGCGGGCAGCGGCGACGGCGACGGGGCGTCCGTCAACTCGATCTGCATGGTCAGCGAGGAGCGCACGTAGCGATAGCCGCGCGACTCGGCGAGCGCGGCGAGCTCGTGCCCCGGCGGGCAGAAGACCGCGGCCAGGCTGCCGCGCGACTCCGCCCATTCGAGGAACGGCTCCCAGTGACCCGGTGCCGCGGCGTCCAGCTCGACCTCACCGTCTTCCACCCAGACGTCGCCGTAGCCGACAACGCGCCCGGCGACCTCGAGCACGCGGACGTTCTCGGGCTTGATCTCCTCGTTGCGGAGCCAGCTCCGAACCTCCTCGGCGTCGACGCGGCGGGCGTCGCCGAACGACGCGGCGAAGAGGGCCGCGATCGCGTCCGCGTCGTCCTCGGATGCTTCCCTAAGCGACGACGAGCTCATCGAGCGTCTCCGGCAGCGCCAGCAGATCGGGCAGCTCGCGTGTCGGGCGCGCACCGTCCGTCGCCGTCTCGCCGAGACGATTGACCCAAACGCTGACGAGCCCGAGTTCGTTGCAGGGCGCGATGTCGTGATAGAGCGACGCTCCGACGTGCACGTGGCCGTCGTGCGGCGCGCGCGTGCGGTTGAAGAACTCCTGCCAGTGCTTGTGGTTGGGCTTGTACGAGCCGATCTCCTGCGCGACGACGACCTCGTCGAACACCATCCCGAGCTGCACCTGCGACGCGGCGATCAGGTCGTCGTCGGTGTTCGAGAGCAGCGCGAGCCGCCAGCCGCGCCGGCGCACCTCCTCGAGCGTGTGCGGCACCTCGGAGAACGGCCGCCACACCGGCAGCGACTCGGCGAGCTCGAACTCCTCGCCGGCCGGCGCTCCGAGGGTACGCATCGCCTCGTTCATCACCTCGCGGTACGAGCGCTTGCCCGACTCCTGCAGCCCCGGCTCGATGCGGTGGTACTCGGCAAGCTTCGCGTCGGCGGCCTCCTCGCCGAACACGCGCGCGAGCTCGCGCCGCACGCCGCCGTTCCAGTCGATCAGCGTGCCGTAACAGTCGAACGTCGCCCACCGCTCCATGCGGCGAGTCTACGCTGCGACATCGAGCGGGGGCCGGTACGCGAGGATCTCCCAGCCGTGCGCGTCGAGCCACTCGCGGCAGTCGCGGTAGCCGGGTCGGCGCTTCTCGACGAGCTTCCAGAAGGCAGGCCCGTGGTGGTGCTCGACGAGGTGGCACACCTCGTGCACGACGACGTAGTCGAGGACGTCGTGCGGCGCGAGCACGAGCCGCCAGTTGAACGACAGCGAGCCGTTGCTCGAGCACGAGCCCCAGCGGCTCACCTGGTCGCGGATCGTCAGCCGCCGATAGCGCACGCCGAGCGCGGCCGCCTCCGACTGTGCGATCAGCTCGATGCGAGCGCGCGCCTCGCGCCGGCCCTGCGCCTCGGTCAGCCGCAGCCGGTCGAGGGCGAGCTGCGGCGGCGCGGTGCGGGCCAGCTGCCGCTCCAGCCACGGCAGATGCAGCGCCACCGCATGGTCGATGTCGGCCTCGGTCGCGCGCGGACGCACGACGAGCTCGGGCGGGAGCCCATAGCGGACGACCATGCGATGGCCCTTCACACGTTTCGAGCGCCGTATGTGCAGCTCGACCGGACGCCCGCCGACGTCGATGACCCGCATCGCCAGACGGTATGAGTCGCCTCGGACGGCAACGTTTGTGCTCATGCGCGCTGGATTCGCGCACGAAGGGCCGTTTTCCTACGCGAAACGTCGAACGACGATCGACGCGTTGTGACCGCCGAACCCGACTGAGTTCGACACCGCGACGTCGAGATCCGGCACGTCGCGGGGTGCGTTCGCGACATAGTCGAGATCACAGTCCGGGTCCGGCTCTTCCTGGTTGATCGTCGGCGGCGCCTTGCGGTCGACGACTGCCATTGTGGTGAACACCGCCTCCACGGCGCCGGCGGCGCCGAAGCAATGACCCGTCGCGCCCTTCGTCGACGAGACGAGCAGGCCGTTCTTCGCATGGTCGCCGAACGCGTTCTTGATCACGCGCGTCTCGGCCGCGTCGCCGAGCGGCGTGGACGTCGCATGCGCGTTGACGTAGCCGACCTCGCTTGGGTCGACGCCCGCGGACGCGAGCGCCATCGTCATCGCGCGCGCGGGGCTCTCGCCGGTCGGGTCGGGCTCGGTCATGTGCGCGGCGTCGGACGACATGCCGTAGCCGACGAGCTCGGCGTAGATCTTTGCGCCGCGCGCCTGCGCATGCTCGAGGTCCTCGAGCACGAGCACCGCCGCGGCCTCGCCCATGACGAGCCCGTCACGCTCGTTGTCGAACGGGCGCGACGCGCGCGCCGGGTCGTCGTTTCGCCGCGACAGCGCACGCATCGCGTCGAAGCCCGCGATGCCGACCTCGGTGATCGGCGCCTCGGTGCCGCCGGCGAACATCACATCCGCGCGCCCGAGGCGGATCGCGTCGAACGCGTCGCCGATCGCCATGTTCGACGCGGCACACGCGGTGCACTCGCTCATCAGCGGGCCTTTCGTGCCGAGCTCGATCGACACCCAGCCGGCACCCATGTTCGGGATGATCGACGGGATCGAGAACGGGCTGACGCGGTCCGGGCCCTTGTGCAAGAGCACGTCGTAGCACTCCTGGTAGCTGTGCAGGCCCCCGATACCGGTCGCGATCGACGCGCCGAAGCGCTCGGGCGCCTGCGCGACCTCGACGCCGGAGTCCTGCTCGGCCTGGCGCGCCGCGGCGAGGATCATCTGCGCGAAGCGGTCCATGCGGCGCGCCGTCTTGTGATCGATCCATGTCTTCGGGTCGAAGTCCTTCAGCTCGCACGCGAAGTGCACGTTGTAGTCCGTGTGGTCGAACGCGGTGATCTCCGCCGCACCCGACTCGCCGGCGAGCAGACGCGACCACGACGTCTCCACGTCGTTGCCAAGGGGACTGACCATCCCCATCCCTGTGATCACCACGCGCTTGCTCATCACATACCCAACCCGCCGTCGACCAGCAGCACCTCGCCCGTGATGAACGAGGCCTGGTCGGAGGCGAGGAAGCGTACCGCGCCGGCGATCTCCTCCGGCTCGGCCACGCGGCCGAGCGGCGTGTTCTGAATCATCGCCTGCGTCGCCTCCTCGGGGAGCACGTCCGTCAGCGCCGTCTTCACGTATCCCGGCGCGACGACGTTCGCGCGGACGCCGCGCGAGCCGAGCTCGCGCGCGAGCGACTTCGTGAACCCGATGATCCCCGCCTTCGACGCGGCGTAGTTCGCCTGGCCGAAGTTGCCGTGCACGCCGACGACCGAGCTGATGTTGACAATCGAGCCCGAGCGCTTCTTCATCATCGGTCGCGTCACGGCGCGGCACGTGTAGAAGACCGAGCCGAGATTCGTGTCGATCACCGTGCGCCAGTCGTCGTCGCTCATGCGCGCGAGCAGGCCGTCGCGGGTCAGCCCCGCGTTGTTGACGAGCACGTCGACGTCGCCCGCCTCCTCGATCAGCCGCTTCGCATCCTCGGCGGACGACACGTCGGCCTGGATCGCACGGCCGCCGATCTGCGCCGCGAGCTCCTCGGCCTCGTCCTTGCCGGAGCGGTAGCCGACCACGACGGATGCGCCGGCGCGCGCGAGCTCCTGCGCGATGGCGTGGCCGATGCCGCGCGACGCACCGGTGACAAGCGCGAGCTTGCCGTCGAGACTGCAAAAAGCTTCAGCCAAGCTCGGCGGTCGCTTCGTCCAGCGACTTCAGGTCGCTGACGGAGATCGTGCGCACGGACTTGTCGATGCGCTTCAGTAAACCGCTGAGGACCGAGCCGGGCCCGACCTCGACGAACGTCGTCACGCCCTGCGAGATCAGCTCTCGCGCCGCCTGCGTGAACTTCACCGGCGCCGTCAGCTGCTGGACGAGCAGCTCGCGGTACGTACGCGCATCCTCGAGCCGTGCGGTCACCGTCGACATGAACTGCGCCCTGCCCTCGACGAGCTGCACGCGCTCGATCGCGGGCCGAAGCCGGTCGGCGGCCTTCTCGACGAGCGGCGAGTGGAAGGCGCCGGAGACACGCAGCTTGATCGCGCGGCGGGCGCCCTCGCGCTCCGCCTCGGCGCAGGCCTCGTCGACCGACAGCGTCTCGCCCGAGATGACGAGCTGCCCGGGGCAGTTGTAGTTCGCGGGCCACACGTTCGCGATCTTCCGGCAGAGCGCCTCGACCGCCTCGTCGGCGAGACCGAGGATCGCCGCCATCGACCCGGGGCGCAGCCGCGCCGCCTCGGCCATGGCCAGCCCGCGCTCGCGCACGAGCGCGATCGCCTCGGGCACGTGCAGGGACCCCGCCGACCCGAGCGCCGAGAACTCGCCGACGGAGTGGCCGACCACGAAATGCGGAACGATCCCGCGCGTGCGCAGCGCCGTGTCGAGCGCCAGCGACGTGGCCACCAGCGCCGGCTGCTGCACCTCGGTGTCGACCAGGCTCTCGGCCGGCGCCTCGAAGCACAGGTGCTTCAGGTCGACGCCGGACGCCGCGCTGCCCGCCTCGTAGACCGCCATCGCCTCCGGCACGGCTTCGGCCACGTCGCGACCCATCCCCGCCTCGAAGGAGCCTTGCCCGGGAAACATGAATGCGACCTTGGTCATGCGAATGCTCCAGTTGTCGGGGTTGTCCACTCGATCAATGCCGAGCCCCACGTGAGGCCCGCGCCCATGCCGGTGAGCAGCACCAGTGTGCCCGGTTTCAGAAGACCTTGATCCGCCGCGTCGGCGAGCGCAAGGGGGATCGAGCCGGACGACGTGTTGCCGTAGCGGTCGACGTTGACCACGGTCTTCTCCTTCGGGATCCCGAGCTTCTTCGCAGCGTGATCGATGATCCGGACGTTGGCCTGGTGCGGGACGTACAGATCGATGTCGTCCACGGTCTTGCCGCACTCGGCGAGGATCGCCTCCGCGGAGCTGACCATCACCCGCGTCGCGAACTTGAAGACCTCGCGGCCGTTCATCTTCACGTGCTTCTCGGGCTCCTCGAACCGCCGCGAGCCGCTGCCCGGCAGCCAGAGGTTGGCGCCCCCGGCGCCGTCGGCGCCGAGCTCGAAGCCGAGAAACCCGCCGTCGTCGACCCGCTCGAGCACGACTGCTCCCGCGCCGTCGCCGAACAGCACCAGGGTCGAGCGGTCGGTCCAGTCGAGGATCTTCGAGAGGACGTCGCCGCCGACGACGAGCGCCTTGCGCGCCAGGCCGGCGGCGAGCATCCCGTGCGCCTGCGCGATCGCGTAGACGAAGCCGGTGCAGCCGGCCGAGAGGTCGTACGCGGCAGCGTCGGGCATGCCGAGCTGGTCCGCGATCAGCGCGCCCGCCGAGGGAAACGCCATGTCCGGCGTCACCGTCGCGACGACGACGAGGTCGATCGTCGCCGGGTCTGTGCCCGCCATCTCGAGCGCACGGCGAGACGCGGGCAGCGCGATATCGGTGAGCGCCTGCTCGTCGGCGGCGATGCGGCGCTCGCGGATGCCGGTGCGGTCGATGATCCACTCGTCGCTCGTGTCGACCAGCGTCGCCAGCTCGTCGTTCGTGAGGACGCGCTCCGGCACGTAGCAGCCGAGCCCCGTCACCGAGATCGGCGCGCCGTTCGTGCGCGCGATCACTGTGCAGCTCCGGCGCCGCCCATCTCGGCGCCTCCGCTATTAGGCGACTCCGTCGAGCCTACGTCGCCATCACCCACCGCGAAGGTCAGCGTGCCGCGCACGGCGAGCCGGCCGCCGACGGTCGCCTTCACCTTGCCGCGGCCGACCGGCCCGCGCACGGTCTCGACGACGCACTCGAGGTCGAGCACCTCGCCGGGCCGCACGACGCGCTTGAACCGCACGTCGTCGATGCCGGCGAAGAGCGCCAGCTTCCCCTTGTTCTCGGGCTGCGAGAGCACGGCGACCGCCCCGCACTGCGCGAGCGCCTCGACCATCTTCACGCCCGGCATGATCGGGTTGCCCGGGAAGTGGCCCGCGCAGTCCTCCTCGGTCACGGTCTTGCGCGCGGTCACGCGCTCGCCGGGGACGAGCTCGAGCACCTCGTCGATCAGCAGCATCGGGTCGCGGTGTGGCAGCACCGCCTCGATCTGTTCCTTGTTCATCATGCGGACCGGCGTAGGCTCGACGGAGCCGGAGAAAGCTGAGGTGCCGGCTCTGCCGGCGCCTCAGCAGAAAACAGCTTGTTCCGCAGCCCGTTGCGCCCGCGGTGGGCGTAGCACTTGGCCGTGCCGACCGGCAGCCCGGTCGCGTCGGCGATCTCCTCGAAGGTCGCGTCGAACGCGTCCTTCAGCCCGACGACCTGCGCCTGCGCCGCGGGCAGCTCGGCGAGGCGGCGGCCGAGCTCGCGCCGCGTCTCCGAGGCGGTCAGCTCGCGCACGGGGTCGCCGTCGCGCGCGACGCGCGTGTCCTCGAGCAGCGGCTCCGTCCGCTTCGCGAACCGCTCCTGCGCCACGTCCTTGCACGTGTTGACGACCAGCCGGTGCAGCCAGGTCGAGAACGCGGACTCGCCGCGGTACTGGTCGAGCCGGCGCACGAGCTTCACCAGCGACTCCTGCGCGGCGTCGCGTGCGTCCTCGGGGTCGCGCAGGAGGTGCTGCGCGGTCTTGTGCACGCGCGGCGCGTGCCGGTCGCACAGGGCTGTGAGGGCCAGCTTGTCTCCGTCCTTGGCGCGTCGGATGAGGATGGCGTCCGAGAGCCGCTCGTAGACGAGCGGCGTGCTCTGCCGAAACTCGGCACGTATATGACGTGAGCGGCGCGCCGGAGGTTGCACGTTCCGACGAGTCTATTGAGCCAGCGTCAGCGGAATCACGATCGACACCGGCCCGAGCGCGTCCGTGACGGTCACCACGAGCGTGTAAGTCCCTGCTGGGAGCGGGTTTCCGGAGGCGTCGGTGCCGTCCCAGTCGAGCGTGTGCGTGCCGGCGCCGAGCGTCCCGTCCCAGAGCGTCGCGAGGACCGTTCCCTGCCGCTGCACCTCGACGTGGACGGCGACGGGCTGCGTGAGCGTGAACGACAGCGAGACCTGGCCCGGGGCGGCGGTGACCGCGATCCCGCTGATCGAGCGGTCGACGACGATCGGCAGCGTCGCGCTCGCGCCCGCACCCTTCGCGGGCCGAGCGTCGAGCTCGAGCGTGTAGCGGCCGTCGGGCACGGCGCTCGCGTCGAGCGTGAACGTGTTGGCGCCGGCCGCGCGCTGCTCGTTCAGCGGCGTCGCGGCGATCGCGCCGTTCGCGTCCACGAGCTGCGCGGCGACGTGCGCGGCCGCGCTGATCGTGAACGAGACCGTCGACGTCGCCCCCGTGCCGTCGGGCGCCGGCGTGATCACCGAGGGCGCCGCGGTGAGCCCCGCCAGCAGGAAGGGCGGAGGAGGCGGTGGCGGAGGAGGCGGCCCGGCGCCGCTGCCGATCGTCCCGCTCGCGGCCAGCACCCCGGGCGCGGTGATCGACCAGCGGTACGACGCCTTGCCTGCCGGCGAATGCCAGGTCCAGTCGACGACCGCGCTCGTGCCGTGACCGTGCGCCGCCGGCTGACCCTGGCTGTCCGTGACGGTCACCGTCCACGCGAGTGCACTGGAGAGCCGTGCCTGGAAGCGAATCGGCCCGCCGAGCGTCCCGGCGACGGTCGGCGCGTAGAGCTTCGGCAGGCCGGTCGCCGCGACGCGGTTCGCGATCGCAGGCAGGAGCCCGTAGGCGCCGTTCCCCGGGCACGTCGTCGGCCCGGTGTCGCGGTGGCCGGAGATCGCATGCAGCGTCACGACCTTCCCGGCCTTGAACTTGAGGTTGCCGCCCGACGTGTACGCGACCGTCGAGAGCGGATCGATGTGCGCGACGTCGAGCCGCCAGGCGAGCAGCTTGACGAGCGCGGCCTGCTGCGCCGCGGTCGGCGCGGCGCTCGTGAAGTTGCCGATCAGGGAGACGCCGACCGTGCCGGTGTTGAAGCCCTCGGCGTGCGCGCCGATCACGTTGCGCGTGATCCCGCCGCCGCGGCCCTCGTAGATCGTGCCGTAGCGGTCGACGAGGAAGTTGTAGCCGATGTCGTTCCAGCCGTTCCCCTGCACGTGGTACAGCTGGATGCCGCGCACGATCGCGGCCGCCTGCGCCGGTGTGTAGCTGTTCGTCCCGGCGGTGTGGTGGACGACCGCCAGCTTCAAGGTCTTCGCGATCAACGGCCTCGCGCGGACGATCTCCTCGTTCGCATGCCACTCTGCCCGCGTCACGATCGGCGGCTCGTCCGCCTGGGCGAGCGTCCGCACCGGTGCCGTCGTCACCCGCGACCAGAGCTCGTACGCGCGCAGGTGCGAGACGTGCCCCGCTGCGCGGAACTGCACGCGGTCGGCGCCGCCCGTACAGTCGGGGTCGTCGCCGGAGGCCGGCCGCCACGCGCCCCAGCGCCCGCCGATGCGGTGCACCCGGTAGAGCACCGAGCCGCCGCCGCGCCACTTCGCCGCCAGCATGTTGAAGCGGATCGCCGGGGTGGCCGACTCGAGCGACCGCGGGCCGAGCGGGATCGCCTGGACGCGCATGGCGACGTCGCCGGCCCGGGCGAGGGACGGGGCGATCAGCGCGCACGCGCACGCGGCGGCGACGGCCAGGAACCGCACGGTCATACACTGTTCGTCAGGGATGAGAAAGCTCCTCACGGCGCTCTTCCTGTTGGCGCTGGCCGTGCCGGGACACGCCGCGGCCGCCACACCGCGCGTGCTGGCGATCCACTTCACACAGGACGTCAACCCGGTCACCCAGAGCTGGCTCAACAACCAGCTCGGCCGGGCCGAGTCGGGCCACTACGACGCGGCGGTGATCGTGCTCGACACGCCCGGCGGGCTCGAGGAGTCGATGCGCAAGATCGTGCAGAAGCAGCTCTCGCTGAAGGTGCCCGTGATCGTCTACGTCGCGCCGAGCGGCGCCCGCGCCGCCTCTGCGGGCGTGTGGATCGCACAGGCGGCCGACCTGCTCGCGATGGCGCCCGAGACGAACATCGGCTCGTCGACGCCGATCCAGGGGAACGGCCAGAACATCGGCAGCGACCTGCGCCGCAAGGAGGTCAACGACGCGGCGGCGTCCCTGCGCGGGCTCGCGAAATCGCACGGCCGCAACGCGGAGTGGGCCGACTCGGCGGTCCGGGTCGCCTCGAACCTGACGGCCGTCGAGGCGAAGCAGAAGAACGTGATCGACATGATCGCCGCGTCGCTCCCCGGCCTGCTCGACCGCGCCGACGGGATGAAGACGGTCCCGCGCGGCTTCGTCCTGCACACGAAGGACGCACAGATCACGAACGTGTCCCCCGGCTTCTTCACGCGGTTCCTGTCGACGCTGATCGACCCGAACATCATCTCGCTGCTGTTCCTCGCCGGCATCGTCGGGCTCGGGTTCGAGCTCTTCCACCCGGGCGCCGTCATCCCGGGCGCGTTCGGCGCGATCTGCATGATCACGGCGCTGTTCGGCTTCTCGGTGCTGCCGGTGTCGTGGGGCGGGCTGTTGCTGGTGCTGCTGGGGGTCGCGCTGCTGGTGATCGACGCGCACGTGACGAGCCACGGCGCCCTGACGGTCTCGGGGCTGGTGGCGATGGCGATCGGCCTGATCACGCTGTTCCACAACGCGCCGGCTCCGTACCACGAGAACATCTGGCTCGTGGTGACGATAACGGTCGTGGTCGGCGCCTTCTGGGCGCTTGCGATGTCGAAGGCGATCTCGGTGCGCCGCCGGCCGGCCGCCGTCGGCCCGCATCAGATCGTCGGGATGGAAGGGGTCGTTCGCGACGACCGACACGTCTTCGTCCGCGGTGAGCTCTGGCAGGCCGAGTCCGAGCAGCCGCTGCGCATCGGCCAGCTCGTACGCGTCGACGCGGTACACGGCCTCACCCTCGCCGTGACGCCCGAGTAGGATCGCGGCGTGACTGCTGCACTCATCGCCGCGGCGCTCGTTGTCTTCCTGGTGCTGCTCTTCCTCGTCAGCGCGATCAAGGTGCTGCGCGAGTACGAACGCGCGATCGTCTTCCGGCTCGGCCGGCTGCTGCCCCACCCGAAAGGCCCGGGCCTGTTCATCCTGATCCCGATCGTCGACCGCATGGTGCGCGTCGACCTGCGCACGGTGACGCTGAACATCCCGCCGCAGGAGGTGATCACGAAGGACAACGTGCCGGTGCGCGTCAACGCGGTCGCCTACTTCCGGATCGTCTCGCCGCAGGACGCAATCGTTCAGGTCGAGAACTTCATGGTCGCGACCTCGCAGATCGCGCAGACGACGCTGCGCTCCGTCCTCGGCCAGCACCAGCTCGACGAGCTGCTCTCCGAGCGCGAGAAGATCAACGCGATCCTGCAGGAGATCATCGACGAATCGACCGGCCCCTGGGGCATCAAGGTCACGATCGTCGAGATGAAGGACGTCGAGATCCCGACCGGGATGCAGCGCGCCATGGCGCGCCAGGCGGAGGCGGAGCGCGAGCGCCGCGCGAAGATCATTCACGCCGAGGGCGAGTTCCAGGCGTCGGAACGGCTGAAGGACGCGGCGAACGTGATCGCCAACCATCCGATCGCGCTCCAGCTTCGTTACCTCCAGACGCTGCTCGAGCTCGGCGGCTCCGCGTCGACGACCGTCGTGTTCCCGATGCCCATCGACCTCATCCGGCCGTTCGTTTCCCCACCTGACTGACCTCAGGTCCGACCCCGCCACCGGCCGCTGGGTCGCCATCGCCCCGGCGCGCGGCACCCGGCCCGGTGCAGCGGCGACCGCCGGCGACGCCGGCTGCCCGTTCGACGCCGGGCGCGAGGACCAGACGCCGCCCGAGACGCTGCGGCTCGGCGACGGGCCGACCGGGTGGGACGTGCGCGTCGTGCCGAACCTCTACCCCGCGCTCGAGCGCCAGGAGGTCGTGATCCACGGCCCGGTGCACCGCCGCTCGCTCGGCGAGCTGCCCGACCCGACCCTGGACCGGATCGCGGACGCCTGGCAGCGCCGGGCGCACGACGCCGGCGGGAACTGTTTCGCCCTCGTCAACGAGGGCCACGAGGCGGGCGCCTCGCTGCCGCACTCGCACTCGCAGCTCGCGTGGCTGCCGCGCCCGCTTGCGCGCGCGCTGCCCGAGACGATCCCGGTGCTCGCGCGCGACGGCGTCGCCGCGGGCTGCCCGGTCGCGTCACGCGTGCCCTACGAGGTGACGATCGCGCCGGAGCGGGCCGAGCCCGACGGCCTGCGCAGCGACCTGCTCGCCCCGGCGCTGCGCCTGCTGGCCGAGCTGGTCCGGCGCCTGCAGCGGCTCCGCGGCGAGGAGGTGCCTCTGAACGTGTGGCTGCACGCCGGTGCGCACTGGCACCTCGAGCTGTTCCCGCGGACGACGCGGCTGGCCGGCCTCGAGCTCGGCGCGGAGGTGTTCGTCAACCCGGTCCCGCCGGAGCAGGCGGTGCAGGAGCTGTCCGGCTAGGCCTCCAGGTCAGGCGAGCTCGGCGCGCTTCTGGTCGCGGAAGCGGCGCGCGGCCTCGATCGCCGCACCGAGGTTCAGGCCCTTGTCCTTGGCCTGCTTGATCAGCATGACCGTCTCGACCGCGTCCATGTCGTAGATCCGCTGCTTCTTGCCCTTGGTCGGGATCTGCGCCTTGTTCGTCCAGTAGTCGAGCTGCATCTTCGAGATGCCCGCGATCGCGCAGACCTGCCCGAGGTACAGCTCGACCTTGCCCAGATGATCCACCATGTCGATCGGCTCGAGCAGATCGACCTGCTTCGTGTACGCCATGTCGTTCCTTTTGTGGTTGGAGGTTGCCGCCCCGACCCCTCGGAACGAACCTTTTACCACTATTGCTTGAAAAAGGGAAGCGCGCGTGTGGAAAACGAGGTTCTTACGCCTCGCCGACGGGCCCGTTCTCGGGCTCCGCGATTCCCTCGGCCGAGTCCTCGCCGGACTCCACGACCGGAGCGAGCGAGGACACGAGCTCGCCCTCGCGCAGCCGCATCACGATCACGCCCTGCGTCGAGCGGCCCATGCGGCGGATGTCGTCGACCGGCATCCGGATGACCGTGCCGCCGGTCGAGATCAGCATCACCTGGTAGCCGTCGCGCACGACGCGCGCGCCGACGAGGTGCCCGCGCGCCTCGGTGAGCTGCACCGTCCTGACGCCGAGGCCGCCGCGGCCCTTCTTCGGGTACTCGGAGACGCGCGTGCGCTTCCCGTACCCGTTCTCGGTCACGACGAGCAGGTCGGCGTCGTCGGAGGCGATCGTCACGGAGATGACCTCGTCCTCGTCGCGCAGCCGCATGCCCTGCACGCCGGAGGCGTCGCGGCCCATCGGGCGGACCTCCTGCTCGGAGAACCGGATCGCCTGCCCCTTTGCCGACACGAGGAGAACGTCGTCGTCCCCGGTCGAGTGGCGCACGCTCACCAGCTCGTCGCCCTCGCGCATCTTGATCGCGATGATCCCGTCCGCCTTCAGCGACGTGTTGTACGCGGCGAGCTCGGTCTTCTTGACGACGCCCTTCTTCGTGGCGAACAGGAGGTACTTCGCCTCCTCGAAGTTGCGCGTCTGGATGACCGCACGCACGGTCTCGCCCTGCCGGAACGGCAGCAGGTTGACGATCGCGCGCCCCTTCGACTGGCGCGACCCGAGCGGCAGCTCGTGCACCTTCAGGCGGTACACCTTGCCGACGCTGGTGAAGAACAGGATGTAGTCGTGCGTCGAGGCGACGAAGAGGTGCTCGATGTAGTCCTCTTCCTTCAGGTCCATCCCCATCACGCCGATGCCGCCGCGCCGCTGCTCGCGGTACGCGGTGACGGGTAGGCGCTTGATGTAGCCGGAGCGCGTGATCGCGATCACCATGTCCTCTTCCGCGATCAGGTCCTCGAGCTCGAGCTCCTCCTCGGCGGCCACGATCTCGGTGCGGCGGTCGTCGTGGCGCGCGTACGTCTGCTGCAGCTCCGCCAGCTCCTGCTTGATCAGCGCGTCGATCTTCGCCTCGTCGCCGAGCAGGTCGCGCAGCTCCTCGATGCGCTCCTTCTTGTCCTTGTACTCCTGCTCGAGCCG
>Ga0306920_100008138_pt1 | contig 13895 bp, 15 predicted proteins | sample flu12Cox44000170_FD_204666 | JGI IMG/M metagenome (GOLD analysis project Ga0306920, IMG submission 204666) | Lab enrichment of tropical soil microbial communities from Luquillo Experimental Forest, Puerto Rico - flux4day.12C.oxic.44.000.170 (v2)... | ecosystem: Environmental > Terrestrial >...
ACTGGAGCAGGTCATACCTACAGCACGTCCCGATCATAGTGGTCCATAGCCTGCATGCCTGAAATAGCCCCTACATTCAGAAGGATCGAGCGCACGAATGTACGACCGAACACATAGGTACAGTCCTTCGATTGTTCGCTCGGCAGCCTTGCGCAGCAAAGTCTTCAGGGGATGGAACACCGGCTCGATGGGGTTAAGGTCCGGAGAATACTGCGGCAAGTAGCGGAGGCTTGCGCCAACAGCGCGGATCGCGTCCTCTACACCAGCAACCTTATGGAAGGGTACGTTGTCAGCCACCACAATGTCCCCACGCTTGAGCGTTGGTGCCAGACATTGCTCTACGTAAACCAGGAATGCTTCGCCGTTCATGGCTCCTTTGATCAGCATGGGAGCTACGATGCCGGTTTGACGCAGGCCAGCGATAAACGTCACCGTCTCCCAGTGGCCCATGGGCACGTCCGCAAACAGCCGCTCTCCGCGGGGGTTCCAACCGTTCAGGCGCACCATATTGGTCGTGATTGCCGTTTCGTCGATGAACACGAGGCGAGTAGTGTCAAGCCAGCCTTGCTCGCGAATCCAGCGTCGGCGCGCGCGAGCCACGTCGGCTCGCTTCCGCTCTGCCGCCCGCAGGCTTTTTTTTGAAGGTGATGCCATGGCGAGCGAAAAAGCGCGAAAGCGCGCTGCGGCTTCCGGGGATACGTCGCCTATGCAGGACCGAAACGATCTCATTCAACGTAAGGTCCCGTTGCTCGCGGATCAGGGCGAGGATCTGCTGCGAATATTTCTCCAACGGAGAAGTGCTCCCGCCACGGGGCATCGGTTCGCAAATCCCGTCTTCGCGAAAGCGTTGCACCCAACGGATCGCCGAACTGGCGCTGACCACGAATTCTTCGGCCGCCTCGCGTCGCGATCCTCCTCCTTCGACAAAGTGAATTACGCGCATTCTCAGCTCACCAGGGTACGGTCCGCGCATTGTCCAGCCCTCCGGCGAATCAATGCGTTAGACTCGCTCCTTCGGAGGCCTTTGGGAATGCCGATTCACTCCGGTCGGGACGTGCTGTAGGTTCCCGGGTCCCTCGCTGCGCTCGGTCCCGGGAATGACGCTGCATATGCTTCGAACCTTGGAAACGCTACTTTAATCGATAGCCCCAGGCTCGCGCGTGGCGTCGAGCTTGGTTCGATGAATCTCAACGCGCCCCATTGCAGTGAGACGCACGATATTCACCGTGCCCGCGTAACCTGGCGAGCCGCAATAGTAAGCTTTCTTGACGCCGCCGACGGTAGCCGGGCGGTTCCAGTGACCGAGCGCGATGTAGTCTGCGTTCGTCGCTGCGAGCTCGTCATCTCCTATGAGCCAGGAGGGGCGGAGCGGGGTGGCGCGGTCAGGCAGCGGCATATAGTGCCCGTGGGCAAGCACAACTTGCCATCGCGTGGAGCGCTGTCGCGGATGCTCCAATGGAATCATGTCTCCGTAACCGCGATGAGCGCGACCCCACACTTCGAGCTCAAGGTCGTCGAAGACCACGGCCTCCTCGTGAGTGACACCGATCACGTGGAGGTTTGCGGCGCGCGAGATCGCGCGCTGCACATAGATCGAATTGGAAACGACGGGATCATGATTCCCGGGCAGCAACACGATCGGCAGGCCCGCTGCGGAAATAAGACCGGCGGCACGCTCGACGAGCTCAACCGGAAGTCGATGCGAATCGAACGTGTCGCCGGCAAGCACGAGCACGTCGGCCTCGCAGGCTCGGGCGACGCTCAACACGGCCGACAGGGCGGCGGTGCCGTTTCCGCCGCGCAACGGCACCGTATAGTCATGCTCCAAGTGCAGATCAGAGCTGTGAACGATGAGAACGTCGCTGCCCCTCCGCAGTGTCATGGATCGGACGTTCCGTTGGGAAAACCCCGCATATTCATGGGCTCAGCAGCACGCATGCTGATGCGATGATGAGGCACCATGTCACGTCGCGCGCGCTCGCCCATGGAACCTCGCGTGACTGTCACTAGATTGCCAATTTCACGTCGTTCATGCCGGGCCGAGTAAGCGTATCGGGGGATGGCGTGAATGAGTTCCAACGAACGGTACCGGACCCAAGCGGAAGATTGCCTGCGGATTGCTCGCTCGCTCCAGAACGATCGCGACAGGCCGTTCTGGCTGAATCTGGCGCAATCCTGGCTGGCGCTCGCGGAGCATTCCAGCCGAAGGACGTCGTCCAACCCAGCACCTGCTCCGTCGGAGGCTGATTGAGCAGCTTGAACTGCATCCTGCTCACAGCGGCAAGTTGTCATGCTTGCGGGCGGGCATTTCCGCGCGTTTGTTTCGAAGCATCGCGAGCGCGCGTGCAACACGGGGGCGCGTTGCGCGCGGCATGATCACGTCGTCGATATAGCCCCGTTCGGCCGCCGCGAAGGGCGACAGAAACCGCTCCTCGTATTCCCGCGTGCGCGCGGCAAGCTTGGCGCGGTCGCCGCTGTCGGCCCGGAAGATGATCTCGACCGCGCCTTTCGCGCCCATGACGGCGATTTGCGCCGTCGGCCAGGCATAGTTCACATCTCCCCCGATGTGCTTCGACGCCATGACATCATAGGCGCCGCCAAAGGCTTTGCGTGTGATGACGGTGACGAGCGGGACCGTGCATTGGCTGTACGCGAACAGCAGCTTGGCTCCGTGCTTGATCAACGCGCCGTATTCCTGGTTCGTGCCCGGCAGGAACCCGGGCACGTCGACGAAGGTGACGATCGGAATTCCAAACGCATCGCAGAAGCGCACGAACCGCGCGGCCTTGCGTGATGCATCGATGTCGAGCACGCCGGCAAGCACCATCGGCTGGTTTGCAACGAAACCCACCGATGTTCCACCGATACGGCCAAGACCGATAACGATGTTCTTTGCAAACGTCTCTTGCAGCTCGAAGAAGTCGCCCTCATCGACGACCTTAAGGATCAGCTCCTTGATGTCGTAAGGTCGATTGGGGTTGCCCGGCACCAGCGTGTCGAGCGATTTCTCTTCGCGCGCGATGTCGTCCTCGCAGGGCCATTGCGGCACGCCGGCTTCGCTGTTGGCTGGAAGAAAATCGATGAATCGGCGTATCTGCAGCAGGCACTCGACGTCATTTTCATACGAGCCATCCGCGATCCCCGATTTGGTTGTATGGACGGAGGCTCCGCCCAGTTGTTCCGCGGTCACGACTTCGTTCGTCACAGTTTTAACGACGTCGGGCCCGGTTACGAACATGTAGCTCGTGTCGCGCACCATGAAGATGAAATCCGTCATGGCGGGAGAATAGACATCGCCGCCCGCGCATGGACCCATGATGACGGAAATCTGTGCAATGACGCCGGAGGCGAGGACGTTGCGCTTGAACACTTCGCCATAGCCGCCGAGCGCCGCCACCCCTTCTTGAATGCGTGCCCCGCCGGCATCGAAAAGGCCGACGATGGGAGCGCGCGCTTTCATCGCGAGATCCTGGATCTTCGTGATCTTCTGCGCGTGAGCCTCGGAAAGCGAGCCGCCGAATACGGTAAAATCCTTGGCAAAGGCGAAGACCGTGCGGCCATTCACGCTTCCCCAGCCGGTGACCACGCCGTCGCCTGGAATTTTGCTCCTCTCCATGCCGAATTCGGCCGAACGGTGCTCGACAAACATGTCGAGCTCCTCAAAGGAGCCCTTGTCCATTAGTAGCTCGAGCCGCTCGCGCGCCGTGAGCTTGCCCCGCTCGTGCTGTGCGGCAATGCGGGTGGACCCTCCCCCCGCACGCGCCCGTTCACGGCGTTGCTCGAGTTTTTCCAGGATTTCTTTCATCGCTTGGTTCAGCCACGGTCCGGCCGAAATTCCATAGCACGTATGGACCTTTGGGGGTAACCTAGAGCATGATCGGAAAAAGATCATGCTCAAACAAAAAGCTAGCGCGGGATGATGATTCATCCCACACCAGCCAATTCCATCGCCTCAGAGTATCCGAGGGGAACAAGACATGCCCAAGGCGTTTCGCTTCTGTGCTGCTGTATTTGTTGCCGGTCTGACCGCGGCGATCGGGCCGGCCGTTGCGCAGTTTCCCCCTGCGCCCGACGACCAGGCGGAGCAGCCCAAGTCCAAACGACCTGCTGCCGCGCTCGCGACGGGGCCAAGCATCAACGGAAATTGGAGCGGACAGCTCCATCAGGTGGGCAGCGAGACGCCCTACAAATTTGAGATCATGATCAACGGCAACGGCGCGCAAACCAGATATCCGGACCTCGATTGCACAGGCAAGCTCACTCGCGTCGGCGCGTCCAAATCATATGCTTTCTTTGTTGAGACCATTACGAAGGGTCAAGTGGACAAGGGGGGCCGCTGCCCTGATGGAACCATCACGGTAGCCCGGCAAGGGGACGATCTCAGCCTGGGATGGTTCGGCAGCGTGCAGGGGGACACGATTATTGCCTACGGCACGCTGAAGAAGAAGTAGTAGAAGTGAGTAAGCTATTTGGCGTGCAAAATGCGGCCTGCCGCCTCGAATTCCGCCCAGCGCAAGGCGCGCGCATTGAGCGCGAGCTCGTCGCGTCCCCACAACTCCATGTTCCAGTCTTCATCCACATGGGCCGCGCACCAAGCTTGAGCGACCGATAACGCCTCCTGCGCAACCGCCAGCGCGATCAACGCAGAGCCGGTCAACGTGGTCATTGCATGCACTGCGCCAAGCCGCCATGGATCGCCTGGAATGGCGGCGCGCGCGGCGCACAGCGCCTCGGGCGGCTGATTGACATGCCTGATGCCGGTCCCCAGCACAAAATGCGCCCCGAGTGAGGTCGAAGCCCAATCCAATACCGGATCCCAAGCCGCGGTTTGGCGCGCCACCAAGCCTTGAGGATTCTCTGCGCGGTAGCACACCAGATCGGAAGCGAGATATTTTTCCACCTCCGCGGTCACTTCCGACGGCGATTGCGTCACTCCATCGATGATGCTGTTTGCCAATCGCGTGAGCGGCATTTTGAGCGGATCGATGATGTCCTGCTGGCTGTCCCATTCGATGGCGAGAGCCTCCGCCACGGCGCGCCAGGGACTTGCCAGAGAACGCCCACCCGGCGTGTTCACCGCGCACCGATCGAGCACGACGCAGAAGGCGCCATCGCTCTCATTGACGCGGGCGCGCTCGTAAAACCGTCGGCGCAACGGCGGCCGCATGGCTCGGCGCGCTGCTTCAATGGGATCAGCCGGTCCTGGAAATATGTGATCCAGCAATTCTCGCATAAAAACAGAATCTATGGTGACTCCTTGGTCGGCACTACTGCATTTCGTGCGCGGCGCACTCCCACCGCCATGCTGCGCCGCAGCGCAGCCTCACGGCAAATTGTTTAATCATTTCCGCGGCTTATAGACTACGCACCGACATTTGCGGGATGGTTGCGGCCATCGCCTGCCATGTTGGTGCCGCAAACACGATTGAGTGAAACCGCCACGGTAAAACCCTGTTATGACGTATGTATCGGTGGAATTTCGACAGGCGCTCCACTAGTATCCGCGCCGGATTCGGCGCCGGGTTTCACAACGCGAGCCGAAGAGCCGACGCGGAATCGCGCAGGGGTTTTGGAGGCTGAGCGCGGCTCGCGTGCGTGCAGAGGAGTCAATGAAACCTACCGACATTTCGGCGCCTGACTATTTCCACAAGGTCGTGGATTGTCAGTGGGCTTGTCCGGCACACACGCCTGTTCCCGAATACATCCGATTGATCGCGGCAGGCCGCTATAGCGACGCCTACATGGTCAACTGGAAATCGAACGTATTTCCGGGAATTCTTGGACGGACTTGCGATCGGCCGTGCGAGCCGGCGTGCCGCCGCGGCCGGGTAGAAAAGGACCCGGTTGCGATTTGTCGCCTCAAGCGGGTGGCTGCCGATTTCAAGGACGACATCGCCAGCCGGCTGCCGCGGCCAGCCGCCGTTAAGAACGGCAAGCGCATTGCGCTCGTGGGCGGTGGGCCGGCTTCGCTTACTGTCGCGCGCGACCTCGCGCCGCTCGGCTATCACTGCGTGATCTTCGATCAGGATCCGAAGGCAGGCGGGATGATTCGCACGCAGATTCCGAGATTCCGTCTGCCGGAATCCATCATCGATGAAGAGTGCGATTACATCCTCAACCTCGGAATCGAATTTCGCGGCGGTCGCCGCATCGACAGCCTGAAAGCCCTGCTCGATGAAGACTGGGACGCGATTTTCGTCGGCTCGGGAGCGCCGCGCGGGCGCGATCTCGATATACCGGGTCGAAAGGAAGCGGCTGCAAACATTCACATCGGCATCGATTGGCTTTCTTCCGTTTCATTCGGGCACATCGACAAGATCGGCAGGAGAGTGATCGTGCTGGGCGGCGGCAACACCGCCATGGACTGTTGCCGCTCATCGCGCCGGCTGGGCGGCCAGGATGTGAAGGTCGTCGTGCGCTCGGGCTTCGAGGAGATGAAGGCGTCCCCATGGGAGAAGGAGGACGCCATGCACGAAGACATTCCCATTCTCAATTTCCTGGTGCCGAAGGAATTCACGCACCAGAGTGGCCGGCTCACCGGTGTGGTGTTCGAGAAGGTGAAGGCCGAATACGACACGAAAGGCCGGCGCAGTCTCGTTGCGACCGGAGAGCCCGACCAGCACATGCCCTGCGACGACGTCCTGGTCGCGGTCGGTCAGGAGAATGCGTTCCCCTGGATCGAGCGCGACATCGGCGTTGAGTTCGACAAATGGGACATGCCCAAGGTCGATCCGAAGACCATGGCTTCGACCCACTCCAAGGTGTTCTTCGGCGGCGATTCGGCGTTTGGACCAAAGAACATCATCTGGGCGGTGGCGCACGGCCATGACGCGGCGCTTTCAATCGATAAGTTGTGCTCGGGGCAGCCGATTGAGGATCGCCCCGCGCCAATGGTGGATATCATCAGCCAGAAAATGGGCATCCACGAGTGGAGCTATGACAACGATATCGCACCCGATCGGCGCTATCGGGTGCCGCTGCGCGACAAGGTGGTCGCGCTACGCGACATCAAAGCCGAGGTCGAGCTCGGCTATGACCTCGATCTGGCGCTCAAGGAGGCGCATCGCTGCCTCAATTGCGATGTCCAGACCGTGTTTACCTCCTCGCTCTGCATTGAGTGTGATGCCTGCGTCGATATCTGCCCGATGGACTGCATCACCTTCACGCAGAACGCAGACGAGGCCGATCTGCGCACCCGTCTCCAGGCTCCGGCGCAGAACCTGACCCAGGACCTTTACGTCGCGAATGATCTCAAGACCGGGCGCGTCATGGTCAAGGACGAGGACGTCTGCCTGCATTGCGGCCTATGCGCCGAGCGTTGCCCGACCGGCGCCTGGGACATGCAAAAATATCTCATCGACATGACTCATGCGGATGACCTATGCCGAGTAGCAGCCCGATCAGCAGCGTAAACGACTTCGTCGTCCGGTTCGCGAACGTCAACGGCTCGGGCTCGGCGAGCGCGAATGAGCTGTTTGCGCGCGCGATCCTGCGCATGGGCATTCCGGTCGCGCCGCGAAACATCTTTCCGTCCAATATTCAGGGGCTGCCGACCTGGTACGAAGTGCGGGTATCGGAGGCCGGCTACCTTGGAGCGCGCGGCGGAACCGATCTCATGGTGGCCATGAATCCGCAGACCTGGGACCGCGATGTCGCCTCCATCGAGCCCGGTGGCTATCTGCTCTACGATTGCACCAAGCCGATGCCGCAATCGAAGTTCCGTTCCGACATCAACGTGATCGGAGTGCCGCTCACCGCTATCTGCAACCGCGAATATACCGACCCTCGTCAACGTCAGCTGTTCAAGAACATCGTCTACGTCGGCGCGCTTTCTGCTCTGCTCGATATGGACGTCAAGGTGCTCGAGCAGTTGATCGGCGAGCAATTCAGGTCGAAGGAGAAACTGATCGGCGCAAATATGCATGCGCTCCGCCTCGGGCGCGACTGGGCGCTCATGAATCTCGCTTGTCCCATCGGTCTGCGGTTGCGCCGTGCTGATAATGTCGGGGACCGGATCTTCATCGAAGGAAATTCGGCGGCCGCATTGGGCGCGGTCTATGGTGGCGCCACCGTGTGCGCCTGGTACCCCATCACGCCGTCATCCTCGCTCGCCGATGCGTTCACGAGTCATTGCCGGCGGCTGCGCGTCGATGCCTCGACCGGCAAGAGCAAGGTAGCCATCGTTCAGGCCGAGGACGAGTTGGCGTCCATTGGCATGGTGATCGGCGCAGCCTGGAACGGGGCGCGCGCATTCACGGCGACGTCCGGCCCGGGAATCTCGCTGATGCAGGAATTTCTCGGCCTTGCCTATTTCGCCGAAATCCCGGCGGTCATTTTCGACGTGCAGCGCGCGGGGCCGTCGACGGGCATGCCGACGCGCACGCAACAATGCGATTTGCTTTCCTGCGCTTACGCCTCGCACGGCGACACCAAGCACGTTCTGCTGTTTCCGGAGGATCCCGCCGAGGCGTTTGATTTCGCCGCGGCTGCGTTCGATCTGGCGGATCGGCTGCAGACTCCGATTTTTGTCATGCTCGACCTCGATATCGGCATGAACCATCGCCTCTGCCGTTCGCTCACCTGGGACGATCGTCGCAAATATGACCGCGGCAAGGTGATGACCGCCGCAGAGCTCGAGGCCGGCAGGGACTTCGGCCGCTATCTCGATATCGACGGGGACGGCATTCCTTATCGCACCTATCCCGGCACGCATCCCAGCAAAGGGTCCTTCTTCACGCGCGGCACCTCACGTGACCGCTATGCCCGCTACACCGAGGAAGGCGCGGCTTACGCCGACAACATGCAGCGGCTGGTGCGCAAGTTCGAGACCGCGAAGGACCTGGTTCCCCGGCCTTTACAGGCCAACGCCGCCAAGCCGACGAAATACGGCGTGATCTACTACGGCTCGACCTCGCCGGCCATGGACGAGGCAATCCATCTCATCGAGGGGCGCGGGTGCGTGCGTTTCCGTTTCACTCCAGCGTGACGAATTTTGCCGCCGACCACGACTTTGTTTTCGTGGTCGAGCAGAATCGCGACGCACAGTTGCGCTCGCTGATCGTCAATGAATGCAGCATTGACCCGGTCCGTCTGGTGCCCATCCTGCATTATGATGGCACACCGATCACTGCCCGCTTCATCGCGCGCGCTATCGGCGAGCATCTCGACGCGTTGAAAGTGACGCCGCTGCGCAAGGTAGTCTCATGACCTATATCGCCAAGCCCAAATTCCACCACCCGGCGCTGCCGAAGAATTCTCTTGGCTACACGCACCGCGACTACGAAGGGTCGGTATCGACCCTGTGCGCGGGCTGCGGGCACGATTCCATTTCCGGCGCCATCATCGAGGCGTGCTTCGAGCGCGACATCGAGCCGCATCGGGTTGCCAAGCTTTCCGGCATTGGATGCTCGTCAAAGACGCCGACTTATTTTCTTGGCAACTCGCACGGCTTCAACTCCGTGCACGGGCGCATGCCCTCCGTGCTCACCGGAGCAAACCTCGCCAACCGCGATCTCATTTACCTCGGTGTCTCGGGTGACGGAGACTCCGCCTCGATCGGGCTGGGCCAATTCGTGCACGCGCTGCGCCGCGGCGTGAACATGGTCTATATCGTGGAGAACAACGGGGTCTATGGGCTTACCAAGGGTCAGTTCTCGGCGACCGCGGATCGAGGATCCAAGTCAAAGCGCGGCTTGCTCAACACCGACAACGCCATCGATCTCGTGGCGCTCGCCCTCGGGGTCGGCGCCACCTTCGTGGCGCGCTCGTTCTCCGGCGACAAGGAGCAGCTGGTCCCGCTGATCAAGGCCGCGATCGAACATGAGGGCGCGGCGTTCCTTGATGTCATCTCGCCGTGCGTTGCGTTCAACAATCATGCCGGCTCGACAAAGAGCTTCGATTACATCCGCGAGCACAATGAGGCGGTCAACCGGCTCGACTTCATCACCGGGCGTGCGCCGATCACCATTGCCCATGAGCCCGGGACGGTCGAAGTGGTCGAACAGCACGATGGCTCAAAGCTCGTGCTCAAGAAGATTGCCGCGGATTACGATCCGCACGACCGGGTGGCGGCGATGACATTTCTGCAGCGCAACGCGGAGATTGGCCAGGTGGTCACCGGGCTTCTCTATATCGAGCGCGAGCCCGAGGATCTGCATCGGCACTTCAACACCGTCGACGTGCCCCTCAACACCTTGACGGAAGCCGACCTTTGCCCGGGCGCGGCGGCACTCGACAAAATCAACGCGAGCCTGCGATAGCGCTGGGTTGGAAGCTCCCGATAGAACGGGATGATCCCGAACGCAAAACGCGCGCTCTCGACATTCAACGATATAGCCAGATCGGGCATGTCCGCTCATTGAGGAGGAGCCGCTGCCAATGGTGCGCCGCGGTAGTGCTTCGAGCGGTTCGAGTGAGTGTGGATTTTGCTGCATCTGCTCACGACCGGAATTGGCACGAACGCGAAGTGCCGAAGCACGCTATCAATGTCGGATGACTGAGGCGAAGCAGACCTAATACAGATTCACCGATTTGCCGCAGGCGGCGACCACGTGAACAAGCTCTCGCTGAGGCCGGGTGCGGGCGCCTACCTGCGCTTCGCCTGGCGAGCATAATAATACCCGCCATAATACCCGCCGGGAGAGTGTCATCACGCGGCTTTCAACCGTGATGGGCCGAGACGCTCTTGGCCCACTCGGTCAAAACAGCACCGGGCGCTGAACGGCTGATATCGCCTAAACTGAGAATGCCGACCATCCGCTTGCTCTTGTTGATCACAGGTAATCTGCGGACAATCAGCTTCTCCATGTGCTGCACCGCCTTGGCAAGGTCGTCGTCATCACGGCAGCAATGGATGCTTGGGGTCATCACATCACGTGCCGTCGTGCGGAGTGCATCGAAGTTACCTTGCACGAGACCTTTGCAGACGATGTCTCGGTCGGTCACTATACCGATGAGACGATCGTTCTCTCCGATTGGGATAGCGCCAATATCGTGCTCGCGCATCAATTTTGCAAGTTCGGTCACAGGCGTGTCGGGGTTAACCCAGTCGACGCCCTTATGCATTGCGTCTTTGACTTTCATGGCAGAACTCCGTTGATGGAATTTGCAGATCTCAATTTCCAGTGCGTAAGTCGGGCAGACCCTCGGGGTGGCTGGACCGCCAGCCGTTCCACAGTAAGCGGGCGCCCGTGTGCATGAGTTTTTGAGTGTCAGCGGCAAGAAGCTTGCTGTCTTCAGCAATCATCTCAATCTGACGACTGGTCCACTCCTCGCAAGTAGTCATCGCCTCCGAAACTGAGCGAGTAGCCGTCAACTTCGTTGCAAGTTTGGAAGCAAGAGCTGCTTCAGACTGCACGCACTCAAGCCAGTGCCGGTTAGCCTGTTGGAGGGTTTCGATTAGCTCCCTCTGTACATTGACAAGCTCATCAATGCATTGCTTCCCCATCGCCGCAAACTCTGGGAAAAGCAGATTTGGCGGTAACTCCTCCGCCCGATCGATGTACGATTCTTGTTGGGGCATGACGCAGTTTCCATCCGCTCGCCCTCAACCCACATGACACATTATTTCCTCCCTGTAGGCGGAGGGCGTCAAGTTAAAAGACAGAAAACTAAAGGCTCGCGCCAACCGCAATTAATGGAACCCATGAAGTAGGCAACTGCGTGTGGTATTCGCAGATTATTGGTTCCAACCTCCACTGAGCTACGGCCTTTTGTGATCCAAATGTCACGGTCGTAATGGAACTCGGCATTTTCCTCGTTCCATTGTCAGTACTGCCGCGATGTTGTCAATCCAACCGTCCACGATTCGCTAGTAAACTTCGGATTCAACAAGGGAGTCCCGACAGTGCAGATAAAACAATTCGAATCGCCCTCGTTTCTCCCGACGCTGGACGCGCTTGAGGCGGAATTTGGACGCGAGGCCGGGCGTACAAGACAGGGAGGTGGTGCAATGGATTCTACGTTTACACCGACACAATCTGAGTTCCCTATGCATCTGAGAGCCGCTAAGCCGACGAGGCGGTCATCGCGCGATCCGCTTACCAAACGGCCATCACTCGCTAGGCGTGTGAGGCGCGGGTCCGTTCGTTTCTTGATCATCTTGTGCTTGGGCGTTGGTACCACTTTGGCGTGGCAGTCATATGGAGATGCAGCCCGGGGGATGATAGCAAAGTCATCACCGCAGCTCGCTTGGTTGGCACCGGAAACCGGACCTGTTGTGTCGGCCACACCGAACGTGGTGACGGCTGCCTCTGTGTCACCCGATGTGCAACAGTTTGCGCGCGATCTTGCAGCGGTGCGGCAAAGTATTGACCTGCTCACAGGCCAACTTGCGGCCGGTCAACAGCAGATGGGGAGCGATATCGCCAAACTGCAGACGGACGCGCAGGAAATTCTGCAGAAGCTCTCAGCGGTGCCGTCACGGCCAGCCGCAGTGCCAACTCATAAACCGGCCCCGGTGACGCCACCGCCGCAGGCGCGCAACTAATCGCTTTTCAGTTTCCCTAAGGTTATCCCGCACGTGCGGATTTATGGGCGGGCCTCACCCTGCGTCGGGTGCGGCCGCTTTTAGGGCGCAGTGAAGCCAAACGGTAGTAAGTCACTCCTGCGACTTTAACCTCCTACTCTATAAAATTCAGATACACATCTATGTTCTGGATATGGATTGCAATCAGGACTGAAATGACTGCACCAATCAATGGACCTAGCAGCAGGGCTAGACATATGAGCCAAGTCGGTTCACGCAGGCGACGTGTGTTGGATTGTCCCTCGAAAAATTCTTGTCGTTCCCACCGGCCTGCATAGTACATGGTCAAGTCCCCTCACGGTGCCGCCGACGACATACTAATTGGGCTGGAATGATCTGCGTCAAGTATACGAATTGTCCGTTTTGGACACTTTGCCGGATTGACCGCTCTACTGACCGCTGGGGACTTGGGAACCTTTACACCACATCTGCGTTGTGAGCGAAGCCGCGCGGGTTGGGGACCCCCGTCTCGATGGGAAAGCCAGAAGAGTATCGGCGTTACGCCCAAGAATGTTTGGAGTTGGCGAGCAACTTGCGAGTGCCGCGAGCCCGAGCCGCGCTCCACCATATGGCGCATGTCTGGCTGCGGTTGGCGCAAGATGCCGAAATTCAAAGGAGCAGAGCTCAAGAAGATGAGGTTGGTGAGTTCAGCTGAGAATAGGCGCGGGCCCTCTCTTTTGCGACCTGCCTCCATGCCTCGGCCATCTTGCTCAGAATCCGGCGGTGGCGCTCGGTCTCGGCCTCCTGGGCTAGACGATCGCATTCCTCTGCGAATTCGAGGAATTCTTTTGACGGTTCCATGATGGAGCAACTGCGCGCTCCATACGGCCGTTCCTATTGCATGCAAGTCATGCATCAGGGAACCGGCAGCCGCGGACATACCTGTTAGCTCACCGTTGAGGGGCGGCTAGCGCATGCGGCGGGATGTCCGCTGCCGTCGAAAGCTGACACAAGCCCGGACGGGCGGATTCTCGTTTTGACCGCTCTAGCGACGCTCCTCACTACTGAAAACTAGACTTTGGTCGTCCACTTCCTGAACCGGAAGATTTTCCAGGTGCGCTTGGTTGTGCATTTCCCAAATAGACATTGCCGGAGCCAGCGTAGCGTTCGAGGCAGGGGATATTGAAGGAACTAGCGTAGCCTTCCCGACGGTACTGTCCGTCGCAGAGCGGCTTGCAACGTTCAACCAAACACCTATGGCCACCGCGATGAGCCCTGCGGCGGCAACTCCTATGAGCGCGCGCATCGAGGTCTCCTCGAAAACGCTCCTTCCCCCTCATGGCCCAGGTGCCCAATAAGCGCATTATGCGCCCCAAGGCGCTTAAGCTCCTTGGTTCAGGAACTTAATTGTCCTGAATTCGTTTAAAGT
>Ga0306920_100008140_pt1 | contig 13894 bp, 9 predicted proteins | sample flu12Cox44000170_FD_204666 | JGI IMG/M metagenome (GOLD analysis project Ga0306920, IMG submission 204666) | Lab enrichment of tropical soil microbial communities from Luquillo Experimental Forest, Puerto Rico - flux4day.12C.oxic.44.000.170 (v2)... | ecosystem: Environmental > Terrestrial >...
CCCGAGCGCATCTTCCTGCGCCCGAATCAAAGGCCATCTGTGTCCCGCGCCCTCGCACGGCACCGTAAGCCAACCCCATTTCCAGCCCCTCGGTCCAGCACCGCCCACCCGCACCGCAAGCCGTCGCTGATCGCGCGCGGCCTGCAGGGCAGGCGGGCCTGGGCAGCCGCCGCTCTGGCGGTCCCGGTACTGGCCGTATCCGGCTGGGTCACCGCCAGCCACTGGCCGGGAGGCCCGGCACGCCCGGCCAGCGTGCAGGTGTTCCGCTCCGCGCAGGCCGGCGGGCAGCAGGCCACCCGGGTCAACGAGCCGGCCGGGGCCGGGCCGCGGGTGGCGGGTACCGGCGTGCTGCCGGCCAGCACCCGGGAAAGCCTGACGCGGCTGCATTCGTCCGCGCCCAGGTACGCCCCGGCCGTCCGGCAGCGGCAGGCCACCCGGGTGCAGCCGGTCGCTGCACCGCTCTACCAGAACCCCTTCCGCAGCGTGAGCGGGCTGCTCGCGGAGCGGGTTGACATGGGTGCCGACTTCGCCGGGACAGGCCCGGTGTACGCCATCGGCGGCGGCGTCATCACCAGCGCGACCGCCAGCAACGGCGGGTGGCCCGGCGGCGGGTGGATCACCTACCGGCTGACCGACGGGCCGGATGCCGGATTGATGGTCTATGTAGCCGAGGACGTCACACCCACCGTCCAGGTGGGCCAGCAGGTGTCGGCAAGCACGGTGATCGCCAACATGTACAACGGCGGCGACGGCATCGAGACCGGCTGGGCGATGCCCGACGGCGCCTCCGCGGAATCGGAGATGGCGGCGGCGGGCGGCATCAGCGGCGGCGGCCCGTTCCCCACCATGATCGGCCTCAGTTTCGACAGCCTGCTCACGTCGCTGGGCGCGCCCGCGGGCAGCGGCAGCGGCCAGTCTGGTAACGGGCTGCTCCCCGCCGGCTACCCGGCGGTCTCGGGCTGACCATGGGCGGTCAGTTGCGGCGTCAGGGCGGTGGCGTCAGGGCTGGGGTGGCCCGATCAGCGGCGTCCTGATCGGGCCCGCCAGGCCGATGAAAACGGCCATCTGGTAGCCGCCGGGGTTGGCCTGCGGGTCCGGGTAGTTCTTCCACTTGTTGGCGACCCAGACGTTGCCCGATGGGTCGATCGCGACGCCGGTGTTGCGGGTCAGGCCGTCGAAGCCGTATCCGCTGGCCGGCGATATCGGCTGCCCGGTGCCGGTGCCCGGAGGGCAGCTGGCACCCGCGGCTGGGCGATCCCCACCCCGCCTGCCATCCCCCACCCCGCCTGCTCCCGCGCCCGACGGCGTCCGGTACCAGCGCAGCACAGCCAGCCGCGCACTGCCCGCTGGCCTGGCCCGCCCGCACCCGGCCCGCGCGCATCACCCAGGACAGCCGCCGCCCAGACCGCACGCAAGCAGACACGCCGCTGGTGAGCGGAAAGGGACGCAGCCAGCCCGCGGCGGCCGGTCGGCCGGCCCGGCGCGAAAATTTCCTGGTACCCATGTCGAGCAGACCGTCCCGCCGTTCGACGCGTGGGCAGAAGAGCAGAACGCGAAAGCCACGGCCCAGCCGGGCCGCATGGTGACCGCATGACAAGAAGGAGCACAGCGATGCGATTCCTCGGTTACACGCTGGCCGACCCGGCCACCCCGATGCCGGAGCCGACCCCGGAGCTGTACGCCAAGATGGACGAGCTGGTCACCGAGGCCATCAAGGCCGGGGTGATCGTGGCCACTGGCGGCCTCGCGCCCGTCGAGGAGGCGACCAAGGTGCGCTACGCCGGCGGCGAATTCACCGTCATCGACGGGCCCTACACCGAGGCCAAGGAACTGATCGGTGGCTGGGCGCTCATCGAGGTGCGGGACAAGGCTGAGGCGATCGAGTGGACCAAGCGGTTCCTGGCGACCGCCGGCGAGGGCGAGTCCACGCTCCGGCAGGTCTTCGGCCCGTGACGCACCGGTCCGGCGGGGCTGCGGGTGCCTGACCCCAGCCGCGCCGGTTTGCCGCAGCCTGGCTGCGGTGATGTGATCAGGGCTTGTGACCGGCTCGCCGACCAATACCGCGATCGAGACGGTCATCCGGCTGGAGTCATCCCGGCTCATCGCGGGGCTGGCCCGGTATGCCGGCGGCGATATCGGCATCGCCGAGGAACTGGCCCAGGACGCGGTGGTGGCCGCGCTGGAGCAGTGGCCGCGGGAGGGGGTCCCGGCCAACCCGGGCGCATGGCTGATGACCGTGGCCAAGCGCCGGGCGGTCGACCTGTTCCGCCGTAACCGGGAACTGGAGCGCAAGTACGCGCAGATCGGGCGGGCGCTTGAGACCGAGGCGGACGATGGCACGGCGGCGCTGGACCGCGCGGTGGCCGACGACATCGACGACGACCTGCTCCGGCTGATCTTCATCTCCTGCCACCCGGTACTGCCGGTGCCGGCCCGGGTGGCGCTCACCCTGCGCCTGGTCGGCGGGCTGACGACGGCTGAGATCGCCCGGGCGTACGTGGTGCCAGAGCCGACGATCGCCCAGCGCATCGTCCGCGCCAAGCGAACGCTCGCCGCCGCGCACATTCGGTTCGAGACCCCGGGCGGGCGGGAGCGGCCTGCCCGGCTGGCGTCCGTCCTGGAAGTGATCTACCTGATCTACAACGAGGGCTACTCGGCCACCGCCGGCGACGACTGGATGCGTCCCGACCTGTGCCATGAGGCGCTGCGGCTCGGCCGGCTGCTGGCCGGGCTGGCGCCCGCCGAGCCGGAGGTCCTTGGCCTAGTGGCGCTGATGGAGATTCAGTCCTCCCGGATCGCGGCGCGGACCGGGCCATCCGGGGAACCGGTGCTGCTGCTTGACCAGGACCGGGCCCGCTGGGACCGGCTGCTGATCAACCGCGGCCTGGCCGCCCTGGCCCGGGCCGAGGAGCTCGGCGGCAGCCACGGCCAGTATGTGCTGCAGGCCGCCATCGCGGCCTGCCACGCCCGGGCGTTCCGCCCGGAGGAGACCGACTGGGGGCTTATCACCAGGCTGTACACCGAACTGGCCGAGGTGGCGCCATCACCGATCGTGGAACTGAACCGGGCGGTGGCGGTGTCGATGGCCGACGGCCCGGCGGCCGGGCTGGCCCTGGTCGATCAGCTCGCCGCCGAGCCCGCCCTGCGGAGCTATCACCTGCTGCCAAGCGTGCGCGGCGACCTGCTGCTCAAGCTCGGCCGCGCTGACGAAGCCGAGGCCGAGTTCCGGCGGGCCGGCGAGCTGACCCAGAACGCCAGGGAACGGGAACTGTCCGCGCAACGGGCCCGCTCGGCTGGCGCCCAGGCTCCGGGCGCCCCGGCTGATAGCCAGGCTGAGCCTCCCGGCTAGCCCCACGCCTGGCCGCCCGGGGGAGGCCGGCTCCCCCCAGCCGGGTGAGCGGATTCCCGCCGCGGTGGGATGCCCCGCCGCGCCGCGCGGCCGAACGTTGAGCCATCCGACGACAGGGAGGCTCACCATGCGGCGAATGATCGCGCTGATCCTGATCAGCGTCTGTGCAGCCACCGCCGCCGGCTGCGGCGGCGGCTCCGCGGGCCAGCACGCCAGCGGCCCAGCCGCCAGTGGGACCGAGCAGGCCATGACCGTGATGCGGGACCTGGCGCGGTGCATCCGCAGCCACGGCATGCCGGGCTGGCCGGATCCGGTCCTCAACCCGCTGACGAACCAGCCGGACTTCCCGCCCGGGGCACCCCGGGTCCCGCCGAACATCCAGCAGGCCTGTCAGTCCATCGCGAGCCGGCTGCCGCCGCAGGCGCAGACCAGCCAGCCGCCGACCGCCGCGAGCATGCAGGCCTTGCTCCGTTTCGCCCGCTGCATGCGGTCCCATGGTGTCGTCGGCTGGCCGGACCCGAACACCCTGGGCGAATTCCCCATGACCCAGCAGATGAGTGCCCAGTTCAAGGGGCCGGCCGACCAGTCCGCCGTCCGCATGTGCATCAGGTACGTGCCGGGGGGCAGCCAGTACCTGCAGTTCGTCGGGGCTGGGCCGCGCCCGGCGCCAGGCTCCGGCAATGGCTGACGCCCGGCCAGCTGTGCTGGGCACGCTCGTTGTCCTGCTGCTCGCGGGGGCTGGCTGGGCCGGGTACTCGGCCGACCTGCTCCGCACGCATCCCGCTCCGGCCGCGCCCCCGGGCGTCACCACCGGCCGCGCGCTGGTCGTCCGCACCGACGTCCAGCAGCAGACCACGGTGACGGGGATGCTCGGGTACGCGGGCAGTTACTCGGTCATCGCGCCCGGCTCCCCGGCGGCCGCCGGCGGGACAGCCACCATCACCTGGCTGCCGGCCATTGGCACCGTCGTCTCCCGCGGCCAGCGGGTGTACGCGGTGAACGGGCTGCCGGTCGTGCTCTTCTACGGCCGCCAGCCGGCCTGGCGGGCGCTGGCGTTCGGGGTCAGCGGCGGGCCGGACGTCCGGCAGCTCAACCGCAACCTGGCCGCGCTCGGGTATGGCCCCGGCCTCGCTGGCGATCAGTTCAGCCTGGCCACCCAGCAGGCCGTGACCAGCTGGCAGCAGGCCACCGGGCTGCCGGTGACCGGGACCGTGCCACTGGGCCAGATCGTGTTCCTGCCCGGCCCGCTGCTGGTGGCCCAGCAGGTCGCGGCCACCGGCGGCCCGGTGCCCGCTGGCACCCCGCTGCTGCAGGGCACCAGCACCGACGCGGACGTTCAGGTGCTGCTGGATCCGGGCCTGGCGCCAGGCGTGCGGGCCGGGAACCGGGTGCTCGTGACGCTGCCCAACGGCGCTGCCGATCCTGGTGTCGTAACCCAGGTCAGCCGGGTGGCGCAGAACCCCGCCAGCGGTTCGCAAGGCCAGGACTCACCCGGCAGCCAGCAATCACCGGTGGTGCCCGCCACGGTGCGGCTGCTCCGGCCCTGGCACGGCGCGCTGGATCAGGCCCAGGTCCAGGTAGCGATCACCTCCGCGGTGGACTGGAACGTGCTCGCCGTCCCGATCACCGCTCTGCTGGCCCGGCCTGATGGCCAGTTCGCCGTCGTCGTGCTGGAACGGGGGGTGGGACGGACCATCCGCCGGACCGTGCCGGTCCAGACCGGGCTGTTCGACGAGATCGCCGGCGACGTCGAGGTCAGCGGGCCCGGCCTGGCCGCTGGCCAGTACGTGGAGGTGCCGTCGCCATGACCGGCCCACCCGCTGTGCTGGAACTGCGCGACGTGCACAAGACCTACCCGGGTGAGCCCCCGGTAGCCGCGGTGCGGGGCGTCAGCATCACCGTCCAGGCCGGGGAGATGGTCGCCGTGCTCGGACCGTCCGGGTCGGGCAAGTCGACCCTGCTCCACCTGGCAGCAGCACTGGACCGGCCGACCTCCGGCACCGTCCGGCTGGCCGGCGCGGCCGTCGAGCGGCTCAGCGACCGGCGGCTGTCCGGCATCCGCGCCCACCACGTCGGGATGGTGTTCCAGCAGTTCTTCCTGCTGGAACAGCTGTCGGCGGCTGACAACGTGGCCCAGGGGCTGCTGTACCGGGGGGTGCCGGCGGCCAGCCGGCACCGCGCGGCGACCGAGGCACTCGGCCGGGTGGGCTTGGCGCACCGGCTCGGCCACCGGGCCGGGAAACTGTCCGGCGGCGAGCGGCAGCGGGTCGCGATCGCACGCGCCATCGTGGGCCGCCCGGCGATCGTGCTCGCCGACGAGCCCAGCGGCAACCTGGATTCGGCCACCGGCGCGGCGGTGGTCGGTCTGCTCCGGCGGCTGAACGCCGAGGGTGTCACACTGGTGATCGTCACCCACGATGCCGGGATCGCGGCTGCCTGCCAGCGGCGGGTCGAGTTCCGCGACGGCCGGATCGTCACAGACACTGGCAGGGCGGGCGGCCATGGCTGACCGCGCTGCGCTCTCCCGGCTGCGGGCCGCCGACCTGGTGCCGGTGGGCACGCTCGGGCTGCGCACCCGGCGGCTGCGGGCCGTTCTGTCCGGCCTGGGCATCGCGATCGGGGTCGGTGCCATCGTCGGCGTGCTGGGCATCACCGAATCGAGCCAGTCGAGCCTGCTCGCACAGCTCAACCAGCTTGGCACCAACATGCTGACGGTGACCAACGGCCAGATATTCAACGGCCAGGAGGCCGAGCTGCCGGCCACCGCCACGGTGATGATCCGCCGTATTCCGGGCGTCCTGCGGGCGGCGCCCACCGCCGTGCTCTCTTCGGCCGGTGTCTACCGCAACCAGCTTGTGCCCAGCGGCCAGACCGGCGGGCTGGCCGTGCGAGCCTGCGACGGCTCACTGCTGCCCGCGCTGGCCGGATCGGTGTGGCGCGGCTGGTTCCTGAACCCCGCCGCCGGGCGCTTCCCGGTGACCGTGCTCGGCTATGAGGCGGCGCAGACGCTCGGCATTACCCAGCCGGGGAGCCGGGTCTGGCTGGGTGGCCACTGGTTCACCGTCAGCGGGATCCTGCACCCGCTGCCGCTGGAGCCCGAGGTGGACCGGTCGGCGCTGATCGGGTTCGGGGTGGCGGCGTCGCTGTTCGGCTACGACGGGCATCCGAGCCGGATCTACGTGCGTGCCGCACAGGACCAGGTGACAGCGGTGGCGGACCTGCTCGGGGCAACCGCGGACCCGGCCAGCCCGCAAGACGTCAGCGTCAGTCGTCCGTCGGATGCGCTCGTCGCCCGGATCGATGTACAGCGGTCCGGAGTGGCGCTGTTCGTCGGCCTCGGCGCGGTGGCGCTGCTCGTGGGGGCGGTTGGCATCGCCAACGTTATGGTGGTGTCGGTGCTGGAGCGCCGGGGGGAGATCGGGCTCCGCCGCGCCCTCGGCGCCGCCCGTCGCCATGTCGCCGCCCAGTTCCTGATCGAGTCACTGGTGCTGGCCACCGCTGGCGGCGTGGCCGGTGTGATCATCGGCACCGCGGCCACCGTGGCCATGGCCTACCTGCGCGGCTGGACCACGCTGATCCCGGCCGAAGCGATCTGGGGCGGGCCGGCGGTGGCGGCGGCGGCAGGCCTGGTGGCCGGCCTGTACCCGGCGCTGCGGGCGGCCAGACTCTCCCCGGTCGACGCCCTCCGCACCGGCTGAACGGCCCCGCCGGTCGGCATAGCACGGCTTATGGCTTCGCAAAGCCCGGCAGACCGGGTACCCGGATAGCCCCTTTCGCGTGCTATATCGAGCGGTCGTCAAGCGCGCTGTCGAGCGGCACCAGTCCCTGCTGCAGTCCGAAGATGGCCGCCTGGGTCCGGTCGGCCAGGCCCAGCTTGGCCAGGATGCTGGATACGTGAGTCTTCACCGTCTCCTCGCCGACCGACAGGGCCCGGGCGATCTGGCGGTTGGAGCGGCCGCGCGCCAGGCCTGCCAGCACGTCGCGTTCCCGAGGGGACAGCACGTCCAGCGGCTGGGCCCGCCCGCCGTCCCGGACCTGGCGTACCAGCAGCGCCGCGGTGCCCGGTTCGAGCACGCTCTCCCCGCGCGCCGCGGCCCGGACCGCGGCCACGACCCGGTCCACGGCGGTGGTCTTCGGCAGGTAGGAGAGCGCGCCCGCCTGGATGGCCGCAATCACCCGCTCGTCCTCGCCGAATGAAGTGAGCACGATCACCGCCGGGCGCCACCCGGTGGAACCGTTCTGTATGGCCTGGAGCACCGCCAGCCCATCGGCACCCGGCATGACCAGGTCGAGCAGCAGCACGTCCGGCCGCATCGCTGCGAGCCGGGAGATCACGCGCAGCCCGTCCGCGCACTCGCCGACGACGTCGATGTCCTCCTCCTGGGCGAGCACGAACCGCAGGCCCTGGCGGACCACCTCGTGGTCGTCGGCGATAAGCACCCGGATCACGGCTGGCCGTCCTGGCTGACGGGCAGCCGCACGAGGAACGCCACCCCCTGGCCGGGGGCGGCGTCGAGCCGCAGGTCGCCACCCAGTTCGGCGACCCGCTCCCGCATGAGGGTCAGCCCCATGCCATGCCGCTCGCCGATGGCCTGCGGGTCGAACCCGCGCCCGTCATCGCGGACCTCCAGCGTGACGGTGCCATTCTGCTGGCCCAGCCGGACCAGGATCGTATCCGGCTGCCCATGCCGGGCCGCGTTCCCCAGTGCCTCCTGGACCACCCGCAGCACCGCGTGCTCCGTCACCGGATCCAGCGCTACCTGCCCCAGCTCGGTGGCGACCTGGATGCCCAGGCGGGCCTGGTACGCCTGGCACAGCTCGGCGATCGCGGGCACCAGGCCCACGTCTTCCAGGGCGACCGGGCGCAGTTCGAGCAGCAGGGCCTGCATCTCCCGCATCGCCCTGGCCGCGGTGCGCTCCATGGCCGCCACCTCGGGCCGCAGCGCAGGGGTGTCCCGCAGCGCCTTGCGCAGGCCCGCGGCCAGCAAACTGAGCGAGAACAGATCCTGGGATATCGAATCGTGCAGCTCACGGGCGATCCGCGCGCGTTCGGCCTGGCGGGCATCGGCGCCCGCGCGCAGGCGCTCAGCGTCCACGGCCTCGCTCAGCTGCCCGGCCATCCGGTTGAACGCGTCCTCCAGCTGGCTGATCTCGTCACCACCGGACACCGGTACCCGCGGCCGGAAGTCACCGCTTGCCACAGTCCCGGTCACCTCCGCCAGCCGGGTGATCCTGCGGATCAGTCGCCGCGTGCTGAGCAGGCCGAACACCGTGCCGACCGGGATTACCAGGGCCAGCACCAGCCCGCCGGTGACCAGCAGCTGGCGCACCTGCGCGGCCGGGAAAGCGCTGCCGCTGGCGGCTGGTGCCTGGACGTACACGCCGCCGAGTACCACGCCCAGCCCGTGCACCCGGACGGGCGAAGGCGTCCCGGCCGGGGAGCTGCCGGCCGATGCCGGGGAGCTCTGGACCGGCGCCGGGGAACTCCGGACCGGTGCCGGGCTGCCCCCGAGCCCACTGACCGCCGGGGACGGCGACTGGCCGGTGGCCAGAATGCCGGCGCCGATCTTGGACAGCGGGATTTTGACGACTGGGCTGACCGCCCAGACCACGGCGCCGCGAGCGGTGCTGCCGCTGCCCTGGCTGTCAAGTCCTCCCTGAGCGGCGAAGCCGAGGCGGAGCCCGCGCGGGCACGCCGCCGGGTTAGAACTGGCGAGTACGGTGCCGTCCGGCAAGATCAGGGCCTCGGCCGAGCGGGCGTCCAGGCACCGCCTGCTCGATCCGGCCGCCGCATTGCCCGTGGCCAGCAGGCCCAGGGCCGCCGTCTCCCGCCCGGTGGCTAGCTCCTTCAGCTGCCGCGTGCTGGTAGTTCCGGCCGGCAGATGAGCCGCCAGGATGGCAGCCGCCACCGACAGTCGCTTGGCGTCCGCGTTGGCCTGTTGTGCCACGCTCGCGGCCCGGCTGGCATGGCTGGAACTGGCCAGCATCCGTGGCAGCAGGATGCCGAGCACAATGCCGTCAATCAGGACGACCGCGGCCGCCGTCACCAGGACATAGGAGACCGCCATCCGCATCCGAAGGCCGGACCACCGCACCCAACTGACCTCCGCATCCGCGCCGGGGCGCGGCCATCCGCGCAGCTGATCCAGGGTATGCCCGGGCAGTGCGGCGGGGCCTCCCGCGAACGGGGGAGGCCTGCTCCCCGGCGAACGCGGGTCAGGGTCGGCAGCGGCCTGGCTGCCGTCGCCGAGCGGTTTACCGGGACCAGTTTTGCTTTCCCCTTGACCGCTTTACAGTTAGCGGGTGGGTGCCGAGGAGCCCCTCCCAGGGCGGTCCGGACCACCGCTACAGGTATGGGCCGAGGGAGCTGACCGGAGCCTGCCAGCAGGCCCCTCCTACCTGGTTGGCCGCGATCCCGGCTGCGACATCGTGGTCACCGATGCCCGGGTGTCCTGGCATCATGCCGTGCTCACCAGTGAGGGCGGCCAGTGGGTGCTGGCCGACAACGGCAGCACCAACGGCACCTACGCCGGGGACCGGCGGGTGGACCGGATCGAGATCGCGGGCGAATGCCTGGTCCGGCTCGGCCATCCCGCCGACGGGCCGCTCCTGAGCTGCACCGTCAGCGCACCCGATCACCCGCACGCCGTGGTGGACCCTCTTGTCGGCTGGGACGACGTGCCCGCGGCGCCCGTGGAGCCGCCCGCCCCGCCCGTGCAGCCGCTGGCCGCAGGTGATGTGGCCGCCCCGCCCGTGCCTTCACCGCCTGGCCCGGAGCAGGTCCCTCCGGTCGGCGAGCCGAGCGTCGTGCGGCCTTTGCCCACTGGGACGCTGCACATTGGCCGGGCCGAAGACAACGACATCGTCGTCGCCGACCCGGCGGTTTCCCGCCACCATGCCGAACTCCGCAACGCCGGGGGCCAGTACCACCTGGTGGACCTGGGCAGCAATAACGGCACCTTTGTCAACGGGCAGCGGATCACCGCTGCGCCGCTGTCGCCGGGAGATGTGGTGGTGATCGGGACCTCCACGTTCCGGCTGGCAGGCCAGGAGCTGCAGGAGTTCGCCGCCCCGGCTCCGCAGGCCGCTGGGGTACCGCATCCGGAGCCACTTGCGGCCCAGCAACGCATCGCGGGCGATGCGGAGGGCCCGCTCGAGATCCCCTACGCGGTCCGCTGGCTGGTGCCGAACGGTGAGCGGTTCGCGAACTTCCAGATACTCAACGACAACGACACCCAGCTCGACTACTACCGCCAGTTCGGGCATATCTACGCGGTCGGCATCCCGGCCAAGAAGTGGCGGCTGGTCGTCGTTTCCGACCCCGAGCTGCTCGATCAGGTCGCGGCCGACGAGGACCAGTTCGACAAGCGCGTCGAGGACATCAACTTCTTCGCCCAGCTGAAAAACTCCCGTGGCGGCGGCATCTCGGTGATCAGTGACGGCGAGCACGCGGAGCATGTTCGCCGGGTCATGCTGCCGTGGTATGCGCCCCTGAATCAGCGGACACAACTCGGACTCATGAAGGAGCAGGCGCGCAAGCTGGTCGCCGCCTGGTCAGCGCTGCCGGCCGGCCTGCCGCTCGATGCGCGCACCTGGATGGAGCGCTACACGCTCGAGATCTCCGGGCGTGGTGCGTGCAATTACGACTTCGGCCTGCTCGACGGCAGTGGCGAGCCGCACCCGTTCGCGGTGGCCGTGCCGGAGAGCACCAAGGAGAGCATCCGGCGGGTTGCCGAGCCCCGCCCCGACTCCGTGCTCTTCGCCGGGCGCGCGGCGCGTGCGCGCCGGAACCGCTACCGCCGTCAGAACGAGGAACTGGTCAGAACGGCCGACGCGCTGGTGCGGGCCCGCCAGCACACCGGCCCGCTCGGTCAGCAGACTGACCTGCTCAGCCGCCTGGTGAGCACGCCGGATCCGGAGACGGGCGAACTGCTCGACGCCGGGACCATCAGGGACCAGATCTTGATGCACCTGTCCAACGGTTTCAACGGGCCGTCGATCACCGCGGCGTGGCTGGCTTACATCCTGGCCACGCGTCCCGACGTCGAGCAGAAACTGCTCGCTGAGATCGACGGGATCACCGGCGGCGACCCCGACTATGACCTGCAGTATGACGACCTGCTGGCGCTCCCCTACACCACCCAGGTGATCAAGGAGACGATGCGCATCTACCCGCCGATGCCGGTCACGATCCGCCGCAGCCGCAAGGACGGGATGCTCGGCCGCTACCACATCCGCAAGGACGACATCATCCTGGTCGGGACCCTGGCCGCGCAGCGCGACCCGCGTTACTGGGGATCCGACCCGGACCGGTTCGACCCGGAACAGTTCGCCATGGACAAGGTGGTGAACCGGCCACGGCACGCCTTCATACCGTTCTCCATCGGCAAGCGGCAGTGCATGGCGCAAGAGGTCACCTTCATGATGCTCCGTGTCCTGCTGTTCGAGGTCGGCAGGCATTACCAGTTCCGGCTCGCGCCGGGCGCGGCGGTGACGAAGAACACGGTCGTGACGACCAAGCCGGCTGGGGTCACCGTTGTCCTGCTGCCGCGCGAGGTGGAACACGCCAAGCATGCGCTGGAGCCGGAGCGTGCACCGGCGCCGGAACCTGCACCGGTGCGCGAGCGTGGGCCGCTGCCCGCCGTTCCTGACTGGGGAGAGCCGACCGAGATCCCGGCGACAAGCACGTACCGTCACCTGGTGATCGCTTATGGCAGCAATTTCGGTGCGAACCGGGAACTGGCTGAGCGGTTCGCTGAGCGTGCGCATTTCTACGGCTACACCAGCGACATGATCACGCTTAACGACCTGGCGGGTTCACCGCCACGTCCCCAGCCGTGGCTGCTAGTGGTCATGACCTCCACCTACCAGTCGAACCCGCCCTCGAATGCGACCGCGTTCCGGGACTGGCTGGAGCTCACCGACCCTGGGGCATCGGCCTGGCAGGCTTGCCGGTACCTGGTCTGGGGGCTGGGCAACAGCCAGTGGAACGCGTTCCTTGCCTTCCCCCGCTACGTGTACGCCAAGCTGTCCAGCCTCGGTGCCAGCCCGCTGGCAGAGTTCGCCTATGGTGACGTGGGCTCACCAGGGTGGGAGCACCTGCACGCGGACTGGCAGTCCCGGGTCTGGCCCGTGCTGCTTGAGCTGTCCGGGGCCCGGCCGACCGAGAACGCAGCCGCCCGGGCAGCCCACGAGCAGGCGGCCGGGCGGGTGCTGACCGGAGCGCACTCACGTATCGCGATGGAGAGGTCGCTTCTTGGGCGGCTGCCCGCGCCGCCCATGGCCGGCCGGGGGTCGGGTGTCTCGTCCGTCTTCCGCTTCAGGTCGTCCGGATCGCGGCGGCGGGCCACACCGTCGCCAGCCGGATCGCCGGGACAGGCCAGCCGGAGCCAGCCGAGAATGCTGCTTGCCCCGACGATCCTCGCCAACGCGGTCGGCGTGGAAACCATCGAGGCGCGAGCACTTACCTGCCGGGCGCTGCAGCCGCCGGAGTCGCCGAAGCAGACACGGCACCTGGAACTCGGTTTGCCGCCAGGTACCAGCTACCGGGCCGGCGACCATATTGGCGTCTGCCCAAAAAACGACGAGGACCAGGTCGGGCGGATGGCCCGGCATCTGGACGCCGAACTCGACAGCCTGCTGGTGGTCCCGAAGACGATGAACGTCAGCGCGGTGCCCAGGGATACCGTCCTCCAGGTGCGCAACATACTCACCAACCTCGTTGACATCACCGGCCGGCCGGCCGGGCCGCTGCTCGACCTCCTCATCGCCAAGGCCGGCGATCCCGCCGAGGGTTCGCGGCTGGCCGGCATCAGGGACGTCCTGGCGGCGCCGGATGGCCCGGATTCACCGTTGCGTGCGGCCGTCGACGCGGGCGGCTACAGCGCGCTCCGGCTGCTCGACGATTTCCCCTCGTGCTCGCTGAACATCTTCGAGTTCCTGCAGGTGGCTCAGCAGCTCCGGCCCCGGTACTACTCGACGAGCTCAAGCCCGCAGATCCACGGCGAGGGTGTCGCCCATCTGACCGTCGGCCTGGAGGCCGTGCCCGTGCCCGGCATGGCCGGTCATGATTTTGCGGGCATGAGCTCGCACTATCTGCACGGGCTGGCGGAAGGCGACCGGCTGAACGTCTTCCTCGACAGCGCCGAAGGATTCCACCTGCAGGACGACGTGACGAAGCCGATGATCTTCGTGTCGGCTGGCACCGGCTTCGCGCCGATGCGGGCGTTCCTGTGGGAGCGGCTGGCGATGCGGCGCGCCGGTGTCCCGCTGGCCGAGGCGGCGCTGTTCAACGGCATCCGGTCGCGCAGCCTCGACTACATCTACCGGGACGAGATCGAGCGGTTCACCGCCGATGGGGTTCTCGATCACGTGCAGGTCGCGGCATCGCGCGAACAGCCCGGCCACCGTGAGCACGTCCAGGACCGGATCCGGGAGCAGGGTGCGCTGGTCTGGCGCCTGCTCGCCGCGGGCGGCTACGTTTACGTCTGCGGCTCGCTGGCAGTGCGCGAGGCAGTGCGCGATGCCTGCGTCGACGTGGCCGCG
>Ga0306920_100008142_pt1 | contig 13891 bp, 14 predicted proteins | sample flu12Cox44000170_FD_204666 | JGI IMG/M metagenome (GOLD analysis project Ga0306920, IMG submission 204666) | Lab enrichment of tropical soil microbial communities from Luquillo Experimental Forest, Puerto Rico - flux4day.12C.oxic.44.000.170 (v2)... | ecosystem: Environmental > Terrestrial >...
CAAAAGCGGCAGGTTTTGAAGACGCATGGCAACCTCCACATGTCGGAACGGTGGCCATTATGAACCTGCAGCCGAGGATTTGCCAGAGGATTTCGGCTCAAAACCCGCTTCCGGAGCCTCATTTGGCGTACCGGGCCGAGACTGCGCCTCCCGGCGTTCGCGTCGGTTTTCGAGGATGACGTAGAGCATGTAAGAAATAATCGCCAGATTTCCAATCAGCAGAGCGCACCGCCAGAAGGTGATCCCGCGAAAAAGCTCGCGCACCTCCAGCGGAAGAAGAAGCGTTCCAGAAAGAAAAGCCACCCACTCGGCCCAGGTCCGTTCCTTCCACAACCCGTAAGCTTCGGTGAAACGAAGAGTCGCATAGGAGAAGGCGATACCGGCGGCGCCCCATAGGCGGGCATCGGTGATGCTGTCAGCGAAGTCGAGAAACATCTGCGCCGGCCGGCGGTCGGTACTGATGTGAAGTAGCGACAACAGGCTCTCGGCGATCAGCCAGGTATCTTTGTGGACGAGAGCGAGGGCACAGAGTCCCATGAGCACGACGAACACACCTTTGAAGAATTCCAGGCTGGCAACGGCGCGGAGCATGCGCCGTTGGGTGATATGGGGATCTGTCTTCTTTCCTTTCTGTCGCATGAAAGCGGGTACGAACGAACATGCAGGGTATCACGGCGGAGGAATCGTCGCCCATCCGGAATTGTCCAAGGCTCGCCCCTGGACTTACCTCGGTAACTGGATGGTAAAACCACCACATGTCACGATCACCGCAGAGAAATCATTATGCGAATCATCGCTTATGTGCTGGCCGCCGTAGGCCTTTGTAGCACCGCCGTATCCGCGCAAGAAACGCCTCAAACCGCACGGCAGGCATTACTTGAAATGTTCTTCAGCAAGACGCCGGGAACGTTTGTGAAGCACCTTCCGGCGGCAACACGCGACGTTCTAGAGAAATCCGGGGCCCTGGCGAACCTGCAGCAATATTCGTTGCTAGCCGGCCAGATGCAGGCAGAAGGGCAGAACCTGCAGACTTTCGAAACAGGGTCCGTGCTTTTGTCGGGGGAAAACCCTAAGACAGGACAGAAAATTGAAGTCACGGGTGGAGAACGATGCGCTCCGCGCGGACGAGGACGATATCGAGTTGTCGTTCCTGACCTACAAGAATGGACAGGTGCAACGGACTCCGTTCATGCCGCACATGACATTTTCCATGAAGCAGGAGGCGCGGGTCTGGAAGCTGAATGAAATATCGGTCACGATTCGTTTGCCGCTGTCGGATCCGGATCTGTTGAAGGCAATTACTGACGGCATGAAGGCGCGGCAGAATGCGAGTGCCACGCTTACGCCGCGTAGCCAGCCTGTTGCGTCTCCGGCGGGAACTGACGCGCAGGTGCTCGCGGCGATGCGGACGATTCTTACGGCGGAGATCACCTACGCGACGACTTATCCGAGAGTTGGGTACACCTGCACGTTGTCCGACTTGGATGGCTTCGGGGGCGGCGAGCCAAACGAGCATCAGGCGATGCTGATCAACAGCGGGCTCGCCAGCGGAAAACGATATGGATTTGTGTTTATGCTTTCTGCTTGCGCGAGCACACCGGTTACCGGTTTCCGGTTATCTGCAACACCGAATGCGAATACTCTCGACAGAAAGACGTTTTGCGCGGATCAATCAGGTGTGATTCGTGCCTCTGAGAGCGGTGATCCAGCTAGCTGCTTTTCGAACGGGACCGCTGTGCAATAACCCCCTTCACCACAGGGGACACCTTTCGACTTCGCTCAGGGTAGGCAGGGTTGCACAGGGGACTTCATTTGTTCTTTTCACGGATCGCCGCCCTGAGTTCCTGGACTATTTCCTGTGACGCTTTGATTGCGGCGGCGTGTTGATCCACCGGGAAAGAAATTGCTCCAACGCGAGCATGCCCACCACCGCCATAGCGCTCGCAGATTCTGGCTAAGTTCACCTCCGGGGGCTGCGGCGCCCACGGATTCGATCCGACCGAGACCTTCACGCGAAAGCTGCTCTTACTCAAGCCCACACTGTAGACCGACTCAGGATGCAGATAGTAGGGAATGAATTTGTTGTATCCCTCGAGATCGTGGTCGGTGACGTCGAAGAAGATCGTTCGGTCTTTGCACTCGGTTCGCTGTTTCAGGATGTCGACGGAGAGTTCGTGACGCTTGAGCAGCGGCGGCAACAGAGGAGCGACGAATGGTTCTTCGAGAATCTCCGCCAGCGATTTGTTTGCGAGCAGCGGGATCAGATTGGGTACGAAGCCGTGATCGGGGGCCGACTCGATCACCATGGTCAGCTTCATCGCCGGGGCTTCCATCTCGACTGCAGTTTTGGCGTCGGGATAGAGCGCTCCGTCGATGACATCGGTCCAATGGACCAGATCCGCTACCGGCGCGGGATTGAAGCCGAAGCGCTGTTGCGCAATCATCGCGATAAAACTTGTACACGACTTGAAGTCAGGATCGTAGAACTTGCGGTTGCTCTGGTCCTGTTCAAAGTGTTCTGCGTCGGCAGGCGTGAGAAACGCGCTCTCATGGTGATCGAACCACCACGTGATCGCCGGAGAGCTGGAGTACTTGAAATCGACGATGGCGTTTTCGTCGCCGTCAAATTGTGCTTCGTCGAAGAGCGCGCCAGCGCGGTGGACAAGGCCGGTGAACTCGAATTCGACGTCGCTACGGATGCGCTCGCGGTAGAAGCGAGAGAACAAAGCGGCCGAAGAAGCTCCGTCGAAACACTTGTCGTGATAAAAGACCCGAACTCGCAATGAATGCCCCGTTTCCCGCTGGATTCCCGCGACGCGGTAGCATTGCATGCATTCCACACGGCGCAGGTAAAAGCTAATAGGATTGCCAGCTTATGGGAGGAAAGTCAAGGGCTGCGGCGAGTCGGCGAATCCAACAAGGATACGCAGCCCTCCGGTTGGCGAGCAACGGATGGTTGATTCTTGCCTAGATTGCGTTCGCTTGCTTTTCCGCCAAGTCCCCAATCACGGGCAGCTTCCACATCTGGCCCTGATTTGCCTTCAGCAGCAAGACGATCCAGAGGATGAATCCACCGAGACTGACCAACAGGTGGAGCGGAAAGGTAATCAACGCGAGAAAGGGTACGATCGTAAAGATAGAGAGCCCGATGTGAAGAATGAGCAGGGCAGCCGCGAAAAACAGGCACTGAAATGAGTGGAACCGGATAAATCGATTTCGGTTGTAAGGCTCCATCACGAGAAAAATGATCGCCGGGATGATGGTGATGTACGCCAGCATGCCTGCAACGTTATCGGCCATGCCCTGGGCAGGGGCTGCGACCGCGCCAGCGGGAGCGGCAGGGATGCGACCGGCACAGGCCGCGCAGGTAGTAGTTCCGTCAGCGATCTGTGCGCCACACATGTTGCAAAAAGCCATAAGGAGCCTCCGATTTGGGTTTGGTACAGGCGTTCCAGGCGAGAGTTTCCGCACTCAAGCGGCGTCCGCGGCAAGCTACCAAAAACGACTAGTAAAAGCAATGGCCAAATCGTGCCACACAGCGCCTTTACGCAGGGGCGGAGTACTTCTCGGCCATGCCACCGATGAGCGGAAGAGCGAATCTCTCTCCTTGCAGTGCCTTCACCACGACAACGATCCAGAGGAATAGTGCAGCCAAGGCCACAATCGTGACAAAAAGGACGGCAAGCAACGGACCAGCCATGGGGATGAAGAGTAGTAACAGCGTAAGGAGCCTTACCAGAACCGCCGCGGCCACGCTGACCAACCAGAGCAACAGGCATTGCACCGAGTGAAAACGCACGAACCAATCTCTCCGATAACGTTTGAGCAGCAGAAAAGCGAGCGCCGGTAGAAACGTGAAGTACGCGCAAGCAGCGAGAAGGTGATCTCGCGTCACAGCGGGTCTCTGCCTGATTGCTGATTCCGTATACATAGAGCGGCCGCAACCCGGGCAGAAAGCGGCCGAATCGGGCATTTGCGCAGCACATTCAGGGCACGACTTCAGTGCCGTTGCGAACTGTTCCGTCGCGGGTCCCATGGAAGTCCCGATATTGCCGAAGGAATCAATTTAGCGCATTGACGCAGGCGATGGCGAAGAGTATGTTTCGTGCAAATTTCGATCGGAAAGCAGACAGCGCAGGCGGAATCGCTGCGGACTGATAGAACAACAGGTCAAAGGGGAGTTGCAGTGAGTTCGTTTTGCGTGGGTTGCGGAAACAGTATCGCCGAGGGTGAGCGGTTTTGCGCAGCGTGTGGTCGCGACGCACAGGCGAGCGCGAGTCTGCCCGCAATCGATCCTCAGGTTGCGTTCGGACTTCCACCCGAGACGAGCACCAAAGCTATCTTCAGCCTTATCTGCGGTGTGTTTTTTATCATTGTTCCCTTCTCGATCGTAGCCGTTATCCTCGGCTACATTGCCCTCTCTGAGATTCGAAGGAGCCCGGGACGATTAACGGGGCGGGGGCTGGCCATTTCTGGAATTGTCCTCGGATATGTCGGCATCTTGCTCATCGTTGCCTTCGTTGGGCTGGGAGTCTATGAAGTTCGCAAAGCTGAGCGGGATATCAACGAGCCTGCCGGCGAGAGATCAATCGTTGCGTCTATGCGGACGTTGAACATGGCTGAAATTGCTTACGGCCAAGCTCATCGCGAACTGGGATATACGTGCTCGCTTTCGCAGCTTTCGGGCGCGTGGCAGATCAGCAGCGAACTGGTCGGCGGCAGGAAGCATGGATACCAATTCGAGTTGAAGAATTGCACCTCGACAAAGCCGGGTGGCCCTGTCGCTAAGTATCAGTTGCTGGCGTACTCGGCAGACCCTGTAACCGCGGACGCACCGGCGTACTGCACAGATGAGTCCGATATCATTCGCATGACGAAGAATGGTCCAGCACATGACTGCTTTGCTATGGGCACTCAGTGGAATGATCCCGGTACGAAAAGTGGCGCTGTGTTCCAATGAGACTTCATCGCAAGGAGGAGAACAATGTTCTGTCCGCAATGCGGAGCCAGTAACGCCGATAACGTGCCGGTGTGTGTTCAGTGCGGAAGGAATTTGCAGGCAGCCGTCCCAGCCGCCCCGATACAGACGCCGGGAGTTGTTTTGCCTCCCGGGGCAGCAATCCAGAATTATCTTGTGTTCGCGATCCTGACTACGGTCCTTTGCTGCCTTCCGGCGGGGATTCCCGCTATCGTTTACGCAGCGCAGGTAAATGGGAAATTGATGGCCGGGGACTTCGCCGGCGCGAAGGCCGCGTCGGATAACGCCAAAATGTGGTGCTGGATCTCGTTTGGACTGGGGCTGGGTGTTTCCGTGATTTGGGGCATTCTGGCGATGGTTGGAATGATTGGCCACCTGCGCCCGCGGTAAACACTTTTCCATGGTGGTGCGTCGACTCGCGATGGTGATGGCGTTCGTCGTCCTTGCAACGAGCGGGGTGGTCTTGCTGCGGCTATTCGATCCGGCACATTCCCTGATCTTTCCTCCATGCCCGCTACGCTATTTCACGGGGTTGTATTGTCCAGGTTGCGGATCGCTGCGCGCCATGCACGCCCTCCTGCACGGCGACTTGCGGCAGGCTCTTGCGATGAACTCACTAACTGTGATCCTGCTGCCGTTCATTGGATATGGGTTGGTTTCTGAAATGTACTGGCATCTTTGGGGGCGTCCGCTCGTAGGAACGAAGTTGCCAGCGAATTGGATTTGGACTCTCTTTGCCGTTATCGTGCTGTTTGGAATTGCGCGAAATCTTCCCTTCCATCCCTTCGATTTGCTGGCTCCAGGAGCCTTGTTGCATTTGTGACTTTGTTTGCAAACCCAAAGAATGAGAACGTCGCAGGCGTTCACAACGGGAAATAGGCGTCATCCCGAAGCCCCGCGCTTTTTCCAGCGGGGCGAGGGATCTCACCTACGATGCGTACGGACGGGAGATCCTTGGCTCCGCCTGAAGAACGGCTCCGCTCAGGATGACCGCCTAGCTGGATTTGTCGTTTATGCGCGCCGGGCGTCGTTCTTCTTGCGGCACTCTTCGCAAATGCCGTAGATCTGGAAGGTGTGGCGCGTGGTCAGGTAATGGTACTTTTCGCCGATCTCCTGCTCTAACTGGCGGACTTCCGGGGAAAAGAACTCGACCGAACTTCCGCAATCGGTGCAGACCATGTGGTGATGGCTGCGGCGATTGTATTGGTGCTCGTAGCGCGCGATGCCATCGTGGAAGGCGACCTCGCTGGCCAGACCGCATTCGGCCAGCAGTTTCAGTGTCCGGTAGACCGTCGTGTATCCGATGCCGGCGTCTTTCTTTTGAACGAGCCGATGAAGTTCGTCGGTGGAGAGATGGTCGCGGGTTTCGAGGAAGGTACGCAGGATGGTGTCCCGTTGCGCGGTTTGCTTCAGGCCGACACCCTTCAGATGGCGATGGAGGATATCCTGGGCCTCGCGAATCATCTGGCGCGAAATGGTGGGCTGATCGTCGACGCGCTTCTGGAGCATGGGTGAAGGGTCAGAATACCACCCCGGCATATTGAAAATGAAATTCATTTTCAGTGGTGCCGCCCCCCTCTGGCATACAATCAGAGATTCTCCATGAGCACGATGGCTGAAATTCGCACGCCCACCACTCGCAGATTCCCGCTTGTACGCGTTCTTCTCTGGATGTTCTTAGCGCTGGGCCTGCTTCTGGCTGGCGCCGTTGGTTACGGCTATTACATAGCCCACGCTGCCCTGCCCCAGTTGGATGGCCAAGTACAGATCGCGGGGCTTTCAGGACGGGTGACGGTCACGCGAGACGCGCATGGGGTGCCGACGATCGAGGCGTCCACGCTAGAGGACTTGTTCTTCGCTCAGGGTTACGTGACCGCCCAAGACCGGCTGTGGAAGATGGACGTAATGCGCCGCTTCGCCGGAGGGGAGCTGTCGGAAATTCTTGGCGAAGATACGGTCAAGCTCGATCGTGAGCAGAAGATTCTGGGAATGCGGGATACGGCGAGGAAGAATCTGCAAAATGCGATGCCGCGCGACCGGAGTTTCTTTGAAGCGTATGCGCGCGGCGTGAATGCTTACATCGACACGCATCGCAATCGGCTTCCCATCGAATTCCGCATTCTAGGCTATTTGCCGAAGCCATGGACGACGGAGGATTCCGCGGTCATCGGCAATCAGATGGTGAAAGATCTGAACTATCACTATTTTTACGACGCGCTCACTCGTGAGAAAGTCTTAGCGAAACTAGGACCGGAATTGACGGCGGATCTTTATGTAAACCGCTCCTGGCATGATCGCCCCCCGACCGTTATGCGGGAGGATGTGAACGCGCCTGACAACACTCCGAACTCTGACTCCGACGATGAAGACGACGATTCCCCGGACACCTCGGTGACTCGGAACGAACTACGCGTAGCGAGGTCGGGCGACCTTTCGTCCGAACAAGTTCCGGTCAATGGATCGAACGACTGGGTTGTTTCCGGCGCGCACACAGTAACGGGAAAGCCGCTGCTCTCGAACGACATGCATTTGGGGCATCAGATGCCGAACCTCTGGTATGAGGCGCATCTGCATTGCGGCGCATTTGATGTTGCGGGGGTGACACTGCCTGGGGTGCCGTTCGTCATCGTTGGCCACAACCAGCGTGTAGCGTGGGGATTCACGAATGTCGGGCCCACCGTTACTGATGTGTACATCGAGAACTTCAACCAACAGGCGGCCTATCAAACGCCAAAAGGCTGGATACAACCCGAACATCGAACTGAAGTGATTCACGTCAAAGGCAAGCCGGATGTGAACATCGACGTGAAGATCACGCGGCATGGACCTATCATCACGGAACTGGTGCCGGGCGAAACACGTCCGGTGGCACTGCGCTGGACGCTCTACGAAGGTATGCGGGTTCCGTTCTTTGATATCGATTCGGCGCAGAACTGGGACGAGTTCACAAAGGCTTTCTCGCAGCTGGACGAACCAGGTCAGAACGTCGTTTATGCCGACGTAGATGGGAATATTGGTTATCACGCGACGGGAAGAGTGCCAATTCGCGCTGCAGGCGATGGCAGCCTGCCCGTGAGTGGGGCCGATGACGCGCACGAGTGGATTTCCTACGTCCCTTACGACAAGCTGCCGAATGTCTACAATCCTCCGTCGGGCATCATCGCTACGGCCAACGGACGAATCACGCCGGATGGCTATCCCTACGCGATCAGCATGGAATGGGAAGCTCCGTGGCGTACGGCGCGCATTTATCACATTTTGGAGTCAGGGCGTAAGTTTTCGAGTGCCGACATGCTGGGCCTCGAAACCGATGTTCATTCGGAGTTCGACCTGTTTGCAGCGGAGCGTCTGGTGTACGCCGTCGATCACGCAACCAAACCTTCCCAAAGGGCCAAGCAGGCGGCGGATCTAATGCGCGGGTGGGATGGGCGGATGCTGGCTTCCTCTGCTGCGCCTACCATCACCGAGGCTTCGCTCCGTGAGTTGCGCAGGCTGCTGCTTGAACCAAAGCTGGGTGCCACGCCTGCGGAACATCCGCGCGATTCCGACTCTGAGCTCTACCTGGAAGAGGAACGCAGCGAGGTGAATTGGAAGACGTATTCCTGGCTGCAACGGTCGGTGTGGATGGAAAATGTATTGCTGCATCGCCCGAAACGGTGGCTGCCGGAGAAGTATCCAAATTATGACGAACTCCTGACGGCCGCCGTAGAGGCTTCAGCAAACGCTCCAGATGCGCCGAAGGACCTAGCCTCCTGGAGATGGGGCATGGTGAATGCGGTTGAGATACAGCATCCGATTCTGGGCAGGATTCCTCTTGTCAAATTCTGGTCTGGTCCTGGCACCCTGGAACAATCCGGTAGCGGATACACGGTCAAGGCCGTGACGCGCCATCACGGACCATCCGAGCGATATACGGCGAACATGGCGGACCTTGATCAGTCAACATTGAATACCGTGACTGGTCAGGGTGGGAATTTCCTTAGTCCCTACTATATGGATCAGTGGAAGCCGTGGTACGAGGGCACAACGTTCACGCTGCCGTTTAGCAGCAAGGCTGTGGAGACAGCGAAAGCTCATCGGCTCGTACTGCAGCCAGCAAACTAGCGCAACGATTGTGTTGTCGGGAACGTTGCGAATTGATGATTGGTGAATGAAGCCCGAACGAAGGGTCTTCATTCAACATTCAACAATCAAAATTCAACAATCTTTAAAAGAAGTCAATCGCCTTCACATCGCCGACATGCCCGACGATGTCGATGCTTCCCTCGGGCACAAAGTCGTTGATCAACAGAATGTCTTTGGTAGTGTCATAGACGAGTAGCCGGCCGTCCTGCGCTACGTACTCCACATTGCGGGTAGTGAAGCTCTGCAGGCCCGTAACATCGCCATTATCTGGAGGGATGAGCACGGAACCGTCCGCGGTTCTGTAGATGGACAGGCACCCGCGTACTTCGCCATTGCCGGGAAAGTTGGCATTGCCGATGTTCGTACAGTCATGCGAACCGATAAACACCTGGCCATTGGCGGTCAGATCCATGCGGTCGTGATAGCCGTCTGTAATCACAGCCGTCCCGGTAACTGTTGCCGAAGCTAAGCTAACGACATCCAACCGGCCGCAGATGGTGGCCGCGGTCGCCTGGCCGGCACAGTCGTTGTTCGTGGGCGGAGTGCCGGCGACATAGAGAGTCGAACCGTTCAACAGGGCCATGGTGGCGGCATCGACGGGAATGCTTTGCGTGACGGTGAGACTGCCGAGATCGAAAACGCTGACGCAAGCCTGCGCGACGGTGGCGGGATTCGAGCCGCAAGTTAGCGGGTTTGATCCATTGAATGCGCTCCCTCCGCACTGCGTGCCGCAGCTCAGGATGTAAGCGGTGTTCCCGTTGACAATGGCGTTGACTGGCCGGCTGAAGCTGGGAGCGGTAACAATCGCGCACGGGGAGCCTGGAGCTACGGGGTTCGGGGGCGTCACGCCCGTGGTCAGGCAAGTGGTATCGACAGGGGGGATTGCCGCGCCTGGAAACAAAACTGTAACTAAGTCGGAATCGGGGCTAAACACCAGCAACTGCGTTCCTGTTGAATTCGAAACCACAGTTTGCGCGTTGTTCACGGCAATCGCGGTGAACGAACTGGTCGCGAAATTCAGCGCCGCGACTGCGCCCACGAATGAGAATCCATTCACGGTTGCACCCGGCACCGCGGCAAATCCCGTTTGACTGGCGGTGGGGACCACGATACTTGTGGTCGAACCGGGCAGCCTCACTCCGCTGCCGATGGAGCTTTCTGTCGAGGTATTGACTGCAAAAACCGTATTGGTACTCGAATCGACCGTCGCCACTATGTTCCGTGATGGGGATATCGCCATAATGCCGGGCGAGTTTCCGCCGACCAGGGGAGCAATCCGGGGAAGTGTGTCGTTGTTGCCATTGATAATGACCAGTCCGCCGAAAGTGAACGTTGCCGTAACGCCCTGAGAAGCCAGCACCCTATGTGCCAACCCGCTCTTGGTCGACTTCGTGGATCCCCCACCACAGGAGGCCAGGTTCAGGCCGATGCACAATCCCACCACCATCAACACGCTCTTCCTCAAACGGCAGGCTCCTAACGACATGAAAAAAGTAGATTTAACTGTGAAATCGTGGATTATAACAGACCCGAACCGGGCGCTCCGCCCGCTCGCGCCAGTTGAGATTGGGTGCAGGAAGGCTGGTCAATCCTGTATTCTCAGAGATTATGGCCGCTGACTTTTTAGCGCGGGTCAAACAGTCCCCCATATTGTGCGATGGGGCGATGGGCACGGAGTTGTATGCGAAGGGCATCTTCATCAATCGGTCCTACGACGAATTGAATCTCTCGCAGCCGGACCTGATCCGTGGCATTCACCACGACTACCTGCAGGCCGGCGCCGAAATTATAGAAACCAACACGTTTGGTGCGAATTCGTTCCGGCTCGCCCGGCACAGCCTGGCTGACAAGGTAAGGGACATCAACCACGCAGGGGCTCGCCTGGCTCGAGAGGCCGCCAAAAGCTTCGATGTCTGGGTCGCGGGATCGGTTGGCCCGCTGGACACCCGGATTGAACCTCTGGGCAAGACTTCCTACCGGGAGGCATTCGATGCCTTCCGCGAGCAGATCGCAGCACTAGTCGAAGGCGGCGTGGATTTGCTGATCCTGGAGACGTTTGGATATCTGGAAGAAATTCATCAGGCCATTCTCGCGGCCCGCGAAGTGGCGCCCTCACTCCCCCTCATTGCCCAAGTCACGATTGACGAAGACGGCAATTGCCTCGACGGGTCCGATCCGGAGACTTTCGCGCCGAAGCTGGCGGAATGGGGCGCGGATGTTATTGGATGCAACTGCAGTGTGGGCCCCGTCGCGATGTTGGAGGCCATGGAGCGAGTTCGCGCCGTTAGTTCCCTTCCACTCGCTGCACAGCCGAATGCCGGCATTCCGCGATCAGTGGAGGGCAGGAATATCTATTTGTGCTCCCCCGAATACATGGGGAGTTATGCGCGGAAATTCATCGCCGCAGGCGTTCGGGTCGTGGGCGGATGCTGCGGAACCTCGCCGGACCACATCCGCACAATGAAGTCTGCCCTGCGCGTCGGAGAGGCGCGGGGGAAGACTGCTTCCACGCACGTGAGCAGCGGGCCTGCGCCGAAGGAGATCGCAGCGGTGCCGCTGGAAAAAAGGTCCCCGCTTGGAGCGAAGCTGGCGCGCGGCGAGTTTGTGACCATGGTTGAGATCGTGCCGCCAAAGGGAATCGATATCCGTAAGGAGGTGGACGGAGCACGATTCTTGAGGTCCGTCGGCGTGGACGCGGTGAATATTCCGGACAGTCCGCGCGCGTCGGCACGCATGAGCAACCAGGCGCTTTCCCTGTTGATTCAACGCGAGGTCGGAATTGACGCGATCCTGCACTACACGTGCCGGGATAGAAATGTTCTATGCATTCAAAGCGATCTGCTCGGAGCGGCCGCCGTTGGAATCAGGAATCTGATCTGCATTACGGGCGATCCACCGAAGATGGGGAATTATCCGGACGCGACTGCGGTGTTTGACGTCGACGCCATTGGGCTGGTCAACATCGTTCGAAGCTTGAATCATGGTCTGGATCTTGGCGGCAATCCGATTGGGACCGGAACCGGATTTGTCATTGGCGTGGGAGCGAATCCAGGCCTTACCGACCTCGACGAGGAGGTCCGGCGCTTCGAATACAAAGTCGAGGCGGGTGCGGAATACGCCGTGACACAGCCGGTGTTCGATCTGCGACTCCTCGAGAATTTTCTGCGAAGAATTGAGCACTGCCGGATTCCCGTGATCGCCGGCATCTGGCCACTCGTCAGTGTGCGCAATGCGGAGTTCATGAAGAATGAGCTGCGTGTGTCTGTGCCGGATTCGATTCTGGAGCGCATGGCGCGCGCGCAAACTCCCGAGGCAGCGCGAGCGGAGGGTGTTGCGATTGCGCGCGAGATGTTGATTGCAGCGCGCCAAACCGTGCAGGGAGCACAGATCAGTGCACCGATGGGACGATACAGTTCAGCCGTCGACGTTCTGGAAGCGTTGGGCACGCAACCGACGAAGTCGGTTTAGAAACTTCTGCTTATCACTTCACGAGTTCCGCTCCGGAGTTCTGCCCAACTACTTTCGCGCGTTTAGTGAAGCGTTTTACCAAATCGATCTTGCGCGTCAAAGCCCGTGACTGGCGCGGGTTTTGCAAGTGCGCTAAACGTCGCTCCCAAATAGTCCAGTTTCATTCCGGAACAGAGTCGCTGCAATTTTTTTGATGTATCCCACAAAAAAGACTGGACACCATCCCGGAATAGTTGCATTAAAATAGAGACACGGAGCGAATTCCCGTTGGCCAAATTTGAAGAGTGCCTCCAGCGACTGGAGAAGATAGTTCAGGAACTGGAGAGGGGAGAAGTTCCCCTGGAGAAATCACTCACACTGTTCGAAGAGGGCATGCAGCTTTCTTCCGCCTGTAGGAAGGAACTGGAGCAGGCGGAAGGCAAGGTTGAAGTCCTGCTGAAAAAGAATGGGAAACTCCAAGCCGAACCTTTCGAGCCGCCGGCAGAAAAGGTGTCCACTCGCCGGTAAGCTTCGGCGACTCGGAAATTCAATAGCAGTCTGTGTGATGTGGTTTTCCCAGCCACCCGCAGCTTAGTCGAGCGTTAACAGCACTGTTGACGACGGTAAAGATCGGGGGATGTATGGCACAAAATGTAGTTGTTCTGGAGAAGGATCCGCATGTGGCCCGGTCGCTGGTCGGCGGACTTCACCCTCATTTCTCCGTAGATGTGACTGGCTCCCGCGAGGAATTGCGGGACAAAGTCGAACGGACCCAGCCCGAAGCCGTGGTGCTCAATATCGAGTACTGGCGTTTGACGGAAGTGGAGAGTTTGCATCGCGACTTTCCCCAACTGCCGATCGTCTGCACGCATCGCATTCCTGACGAGGAAATGTGGATGGCCGCCCTGGAGGCGGGAGCCAGTGACGTATGCCCCTCCGATGACGTGGGCAACGTTCTAACCTCCGTACTGCGGAGCACCGCTCTGTCGCGCAGCGCCGCGGCATAAATCTCCAACATGGCAAACGGACGCCCGTTGGGCGTCCTTTTTTCATTTTCCGCTTGCATCGGCGGCCCGAAGTTCGCAAGTCCCACTTCTGGCAAAGTCGATCAGAAGTGGGAACCCCACACGTTTCTGTTCGCCCCGCTTGTTATACTGCCACTTCATGTTGAACCACACCCTGCGGGAAGGCCAGCAACTGGCGGACGCTGCGCTCGACCGCCTGATCCCGCTCGAAACGAAACATCCGGTTTCGATCCACAAGGCGATGCGTCACAGTGTATTCGCCGGAGGCAAGCGGCTGCGCCCGATTCTGTGCATGGAATCGGGCCGGATGATCGCG
>Ga0306920_100008143_pt1 | contig 13890 bp, 19 predicted proteins | sample flu12Cox44000170_FD_204666 | JGI IMG/M metagenome (GOLD analysis project Ga0306920, IMG submission 204666) | Lab enrichment of tropical soil microbial communities from Luquillo Experimental Forest, Puerto Rico - flux4day.12C.oxic.44.000.170 (v2)... | ecosystem: Environmental > Terrestrial >...
TCGACTGCCTTTACCGCAACGGTAGCGATCTCCGGTCCGAACCACTTATGGGGCGCCGGCGGGAACTAGAAACCGCCGTGGGAGAGCCACCAAGGCAACTGCTTCTTTCGCGCCGCCTGGCGCCGAACGGCCTTACCGCTTACAGAATCGCCAAGCGCGAAGGGTTTGAAGGAATAGTAGCCAAGGACAGCGATAGTCCTTATGAAGAAAGCCGTTCCCGGAAATGGCTCAAGGTCAAGACGCACCAGGAAGAGGAGTTTGTCATCGGCGGATTTACAGCACCTACCGGGGCGCGGAAGTATTTGGGAGCACTTCTGCTCGGCGCCTATCGCGGGAAAAATCTTTGCTTCGTTGGCAAAGTCGGTACCGGATTCGATGGACACACACTGGCCCAGCTAGCCAAAGCATTCCGGCCGCTGATTCGCAACAGTCCGCCTTTCATTCAGCCGCCGCGCGAGAAGACCGTTACCTGGCTTGAGCCGCGGCTGGTGGCGCAGATCGCGTATCAGGAATGGACGGCCGACCAGAAACTGCGCCAGCCGGTCTTTCTTGGATTGCGCGACGATAAAGAGCCGAAAGGAGTCGTATTACCGGAAAGGCGTTGATGTCGGCGGGTCGTCACGACATTGCCCTCATTTTGATGAAGAAGCGAGCGTGTCGAGGCGATCGGCCAATCCGTTCAACTCCCAGTCGCGAGCGATAGCCGACGCTATCGCCCAGGTGGGCGCTTGGTCGTTCAAAGGAGGCACGTGAGCAGCCTGATCCATCGTGGCAATCCAACGATAGAGCCGCAGACTATCAGCCTCGTCTTTGAATCTGCCATTGGCGAGCACTTCCTCCAGCGTGCCGTATTTGCGCAGAAGGCTCGCCGCGCCTTTAGGACCAACTCCTTTCGCGCCCGGCAGCTTGTCCGACGGATCGCCTCGGAGTGCGATAAAATCCGGCACCTGTTTAGGTTCGACCCCGTACCGCTCGCGAACCTCTGCGGGGCCGATGCGTGCCATCTGGCCAGCGCGCACCGGCTGGAGAATCGTGGTTAATTCGGATGCGAGCTGAAAAGCGTCGCGGTCACCCGTTGCCACGATGGCGGTTCCGCCGCGCCGCTCCTCCTTGGCAACCGCGGCCGCAAGAAAGTCATCGGCTTCATAACCCGGACTTTTGGCCGACGCAAAGCCGCAGGCAATGACAAATTCCGGCAAGAGTTTAAGCTGATCGCGCAACTCGGAGTCGAACGTACGGCCACTCTGGTAAGGAGGGAAAGCACGATGACGGTAGGTCGGCACATCGAGCGTGTCCCAGCCGGCCAGGACCGCGCGCGGCCGTTCGCTCTCATAGAGCCGCAGCAGAAAGTTGGCAAATCCGACGATCGCGCCACCTCCCAGATCACCGCGCCGGCGGATCGACTTTGGCAGTGCATGGTAGGCACGGTGCGCAAACGAATCGCCATCGATAACCAGCAAGGGACGGCTCACCACAATAGCCTAAATTACTTTCGTGAAATGGTCGAAGAGAAGTGCGTTGCATTTTCAGCCTGATCGCCCTCTACAGCACGCAAGCTGGTCGCGATGACTTGTGAGCACTCTGCCATTGGGAAAATGCCCGAATGGCTTGCGCAAGAGCAGGGCAGAGTGGTTCCGAATCGCGCTCTGTTCAGATGGTACAATGCGGCGAGAAGCGCCCTCATACTTCCGGTGCCGTAGTACCCAGCCAGTCAGAAATTCTCGTGCACTCTCGGGCTCATCCGCCGGTTGGCTGTCCCAAAGGTGATTGGGATTCAATCTCTGCATGAGCGGGACAGGTATTGAGATTTCATTCTGCCCAGAGTTGCAAAACTCCTAACTTTTGCACTGTTGAGCGAAATTCATGTTTTACTGGGGTTTTTGGTTTGCGAAAGTCTGTTGCAAAAACCCATTATTTTGCAGGGATTTTTGTCACAGTCGGAAGCGGCGATATGAATATTGGCTACGCGCGGGTGTCGACCCTGGACCAGAACCTCGACCTGCACCTGACAGCGCGCCGCTACAAGGTAGACTGTACCTCTAGGGGTACCGACGCTACCTATGTTCCATGAAGCCCGCGAGCTTGCTCGAGCGCCCAGTCTGGCGCAGCCTGCGCAGCGCCTTCGCCTCGATTTGGCGAATCCGTTCACGTGTAACGGTGAATAGGTGGCCCACCTCTTCGAGGGTGCAATCGGTCTTCTGTCCGATTCCGAAACGCATCCGCAGGATCTGCTCTTCACGCGGCGTGAGCGTTGCCAATACCTTGCGCGTCAAGTCGCCGAGATTGCCCCGGATTGCCGTCTCGACCGGTGATGGCGCCAGTTGGTCCTCGATGAAATCGCCGAGCGAGCTTTGCTCCTCGTCACCGATGGGAGTTTCGAGCGAAATTGGTTCTTTGACGATCTTGAGCACGCTCTGGACCTTGTCCAGTGGGATATCCATGCGCTCGGCGAGCTCTTCTAGGCTCGGCTCGCGGCCGAGGCGCCGCACCAACAGGCTCGTCATGCGCAGCAGCTGGTTGACAGTTTCGACCATATGGACAGGGATACGAATCGTACGGCTCTGGTCGGCAAGCGCACGCGACATCGCCTGACGAATCCACCACGTCGCGTAAGTTGAGAACTTGAAGCCGCGCCGGTATTCAAACTTGTCGACTGCGCGCATCAGGCCGATATTGCCTTCCTGAATAAGGTCGAGGAGCCCGAGGCCATGGTTCGCGTAACGTCTGGCAAGACTCACGACCAATCGCAGGTTACCTTCGGTCAGCTCTTTCTTAGCGCGCCGGCTTTTGTCCTGCCCCGACGCGATGGCCGCGAGGGAGTGCGCAAATTCGTCGGTCGTAACCCTGACCCGGCGCTCGACCGCCTTGATTGTCTTCTGAGCTTGTTTGATTCGTGCCGAGATATCGAGCAGATTCTCACGGCAGCCGTTGATGTGCAGTATATGGCGGCGATCTTTTGCCCCAGCCGCTTCGCGTAAGAGCTGCGATTTGCTGCGGCAGGTCGCCTGTTCGTAGCGCTGAATCAGCATCTGCGCATCGCGCGCGTCCTGGAACAGGCGGCGCATTTCAGCGATGACTGCCTCGCGGAGATGGGGCGAAAGCTCGAGCTGATGCAGTTTGCGTTTGATGCTCTCCCTGAGCCGTATGTGTGATTTCTCGAGTCTCGCCTTCAGGAGCGCTTTGGGCCGGTCCTTGAGTTTCTCCTCGAGATTCTCGATCCGGCGCTGCAGCGACTTGAGTTTTGTGGTCGCGGTGAAGAGCTTTCTGAGTTGCTTTTCGGAGGCTTCTCGCCCATGCTCTTCATCATTGTCTGTGGGCTCTTCATCCTCCTCGAAGATGTCGCGCAGGTCGGCCTCGCCCGCCGCAACCCGAGCGCTCATCTCGATCACCACGTCGAGCGTTACCGGAGAACGCAGAACCTCCTCCTCAACTTCGTGCTCGCTGGCTTCGATGCGCTTGGCGATTTCGACTTCTTGCTCCCGCGAAAGGAGTTGAAAGTTACCCATCTCCTTAAGGTAGAGGCGAACGGGGTCCAACGACTCGCTGATCGAATCAGCGACCGGAGCGGCCTCGGCACTATTGTTGGATTCTTCCTTCACCTCCGCCTCGAGTTCGCCCTCGGCTCCATCTGCATGGACGTTGTCGAGAAGCTTGATGTCCATCTCCTGGAAGCTCTCAGCGTGAAGTTATGGTTAAACTGGAGCCGGTAAGTGCTCGTCGGTAAGCGCACTGCCATCACTTTCGCTAACAGGCGCCCAGGTGCTCACTCGCCCTGATTGCTGGCGGCATCCAGACATCGAATGTGGCAGAGTTCTTCGGAACGAATATCTCAACGCGTTGGGCATTGTTTCAGACACCGAGTTCGCCACCGAACATCATCGAAAATACTCCAGCGTCGCTTCTAGTCGGCCCTTTCAACGAACCCGGGGTAGATACAATATATACCTTCTCTCATTGGTGCGGGCATCTTGACTACGACGCGGGGGATCGTGATCGTCGGACGTCGCTGACGAGCCCTATCCTTTCCAGGCCGCAAACAACGATGTACCCCAAATCGGGTTGGCGCCACGTCCGTCCCAACCGCGCAGAGCCCGGGCGCTCGTGGTGGTTACGATGCCAATTCTCTCCTTGAAAGAAGTGCATCACGGCGAGCCAACTGATATTACGGCTCGAGTCTTCGCCGGTCCGAGTGCAGGGCTCGCTGTGGCACACGCTGTTGACGAAGCATACCGCATGGAGTGAGAAGACCAAGCGGATTGCGCCCAGCCAGAAAAAGGCGGCAAAACTGAAATACAAACCGCCAAAATATGACAGCGCAAGAATTGCTGGCTGCATAGGCCGCCACATTCTATATGACGAGTGATCCAGATCAGGGCAAAATCGCGGGATCGACGGTGCCTCGGCTTGCCAGAGCCATCGTAAGTGGGCCCACCAAAAACCGTGTAGCGCAGGACTCGACACGTCTCCTGGAGTGTCAGTATAGGCGTGGTGCTTTCGATGACTAGCTACCCAAGTAACCGGCGATCCTGAGCCATTGAACATTGCAAAAAATATCAGTATCGCCCGCACCAGCGGGTTCAGTCGCAGAGAACGATGAGCAAGGGCTCGGTGATAGCACACAGTAGTGCCGATTCCGCCCATCCAGGCGAGCGCGAGCGCGCCCAAAAACACACGCCAGCCGGGCAGAGGAAACCGAATCAGGCCGACAACGGCGGTCAGATGGATCAGAATGAACCAGGGCATCACCATGAAGTCATGTTTGGTGGTGCGCCACCAAGGCCACTCCGATGGGTGGACGGGGCAGTCGGGGTTAAGAGATCGATCGATTGTCTGAATCACAAAGGCACTTATCTCCAGCTGGCTACGCAGTCATTGTTTTTGCGAGACGGAAACCCTGGGTTGCGTCCCCGAGCGCGCCAAGTGGGATGATGTGCGACCGGGGGCCGGGCTATCGTCTGCGGCTTATCGGCTGCATGATGGAGCGCCTCGAATCGACCGATCTTCACGCGCTCAAGTCTGACGTCCAACTTTCGCTCGATTCCCTGAAGCGAGAGTCCGTCCTCGGGCATCACAAGACTGAGAGCTTCACCGGACTTGCCTATCCGGGCTGTCCTTCCGATACGATGGATGTAGGAATCGGGAGCATCCGGGAGGTCGAAATTGATAACATGGGAGACGTCCGGAATGTCTAGTCCGCGTACGGCTACGTCGGTGGCGACCAGGACGGCGTAACGTCCCGTGCGAAACCCAGCCAGCGCCGCACTACGCTGATTCTGAGAGCGCCCGCCGTGAATCGCGATCGCTTTGAACCGATTGCGGATCAGCAGCTTCGCTATGCGATCCGCCCGGCTCTTGGTACGAGTGAAGACGATGGCAGAGTTGACTTCGGTGCGGCTAAGCAGATGCAAAAGTATCGGCGCTTTGCTTTCCAGCGTCACTGGATAGATGGTCTGCCGGCAGGCGGCGGGAGGTGTCGCGATCTCGCCCACTTGCACGCTTGCAGGGTTGCTCAAAAACTCGCGCGCGACACGTTCGACCTTGGAATCCATCGTTGCCGAAAACATTAGCGTTTGGCGGGGTTTCCCAGCCGTTCGCAGAATTCTGCGCAATTGTGGGAGGAAGCCCATATCGAGCATCCGATCCGCTTCGTCTATGATAAGCAACCCGATTCGATCTAGTCCTACGGTGCCGCGTTCGAGATGATCGATGAGTCGTCCAGGGCATGCGACCAGGACCTGGACGCCGGCACGGACTTCGCGCACTTGCCGACTGATCGATTCTCCTCCCACGATAACCGCCGCACGCAAGCCGGTGTTTCGGGCGAGCAGATCGAACTCATGACGGATCTGGGAGGCTAGTTCCCGCGTCGGTGCGAGGACTAGCGCGCCAATTCCTTCAGGTCGATTGCCGTGAAGACGATGAAGGATGGGCAGTAGAAACGCCGCCGTCTTACCGCTGCCGGTTTCGGCAATAGCGATGAGATCGCGTCCCGCCAAGGCGAGTGGAATAGCGCCTGATTGAATCGCTGTTGGTTTACGATGGCCTCGCTCGCGAATCGATTGCAATAGTACTGGTGACAGGGACAGTTCAGAAAAAGACAAAACACCTCCGTTTTCAGAGCGTTGGATTCTGGTTGGCGATGCGATTGGTTCTGATTAGTGTGCGGGGCGCGCGTTTAAGCTGTGATTGGCTGGCCGTAGTCTATGGATAAAGAGTCGACACGACAAGGCACCTGCTGTTCGCCAAACGTTGGGCACTGGCAATGGGATGCGAGCGTGAAGCTCGACGAAAACTTGCTTCGTGGATTTGTGAAAGGCAGCAAGTCTAATTGGCCAGTCGCCTCGCGCAGTCGTTTGCGATCCTTATCATCGTTTTCGCTGATGATTCGCGGACAAGCCTCCGACAACCACCGGTTAGTGACCGAATTTTCCAGAGGACGACCCTCGCCATCAGTTGCCCATACACCGTGGGAGAGGAGGACGAAGCGACAAAACGCGCGACCGCAGCGGCGGCAGGTATGCGCCAGCCGCGAGCCTCGCGCCGCGCTCCAGTCGAGCATCTTTACCGCGAAGTCGTGTGTGTCCCAGAGATTTTCGATCATACCGTCGGTCGCAACCTTCCAAAGCGACTCTGTTCCTGCTGGTTGTCAGCTCGCCAGGTTCCGGTTCCGCGCTTTTCCGTTCCTCAGCGACGGTTCAGGCTCGATCCGGATTCGGCGTCCCTGCAGCTCGCTGTTGTTCAAAAGACCGAACGCGACAACCACGTCGGAGACCTTCGCCATCTCCACAAACCCGAACCCGCGGCAGAGCCCTGAAACCCGATCGGTAACTGCCAGGGCGCTGAGAGCACCTCCTGCCCGTGAAAAATGCTCCAGAAGATCACGGCTGGTAACCGAGTTCGCGAGGTTGCCAACGTACACCTTCGGCATCTAAAAACCTCCTGTCTGTCCAAGCGGTTCGGATCATGCCTGCAGGCAACCAGTAGGCGGTCGGGGTGGGCTTGCTCCGAAGGCGAGTGATGGAAGTATATCTTTTGCCAACGGGAAAGAAATATGCCGATTATCTCTGTCGATCAGTGCCCTGTCGTATAATTGGGGCTCGAAGGCATAGAATGAAAGTGGTGCTGGCGAAGTTCTTTGTAGGATCTGGATGAAAAGAGTGAACAGATATTTGTCTCCGCGATGAACTGCGGACTCGATCACGAATATGAGCGCCATCGTCGATCTTGAGGCCGAATACCGGCTGACTCGAGCCGCACTTCTGAATGCGGGAGTGGATATAACCGACAGCATGGACGCGCTTTATCGCGACTGGCGTCGATGGCGTGAGCAGCGGAAATCCCTGGCCCCCGTCGATCACGCCAGAGTAGCTGGGTTGGACCAATGGTGGGCCGGCCACTTGGAACAATTCCGGAGCCTGATCGACCCGCCCCACGTTGCGGCTCGGGCCGAACGGACACGTAAAGACCAATGTGCAGTTCGTACAAGCCCACATCCTGGGGGAAGCAGTAATTTGATTGGCAGCGCATCCGGTTAGCGAAGCCTGGCGCGTTCAGGTCGCATTTGACGGACTTTGGGAGGGTGGTAAATCCTCAGGACACAGCTGCCGAAGGGCGGCGACTGTCCTCTATGGCCTCGTTCGAATTCGGAAAGTACAGGCCAATCTACGAATCCCCAAGGCGGTATCATTCACGACTCGAAAGTCGTAAAATCAGTATACTGCGCTAGGACGTTCCTTTCATTTTACCCGGGAATGAGCCCGGGTCCTCTGTTCGGAGCCACCCCGGCAAACACTATCGGAGGGCAAATGCCCGGCAAATTGTACGTAGGCAATCTTGCCTACTCGGTTTCCAACGACGATCTTCATCAGCTTTTCTCACAAGTCGGTCAAGTGCAAAGCGCGACCGTGATCACGGATAAATTCTCCGGACAATCGAAGGGCTTCGGCTTTGTCGAGATGACAACTGCGGAGGAAGTGGCCAATGCAATCCGCCAGTTTAACGACACCGAACTCAAGGGGCGGAATATTAAGGTGAACGAGGCCAGACCACGCGAGTCAAACTTCGGTGGAGGCAATCGTGACCGGAGCGGTGGCGGCGGCTCTCGCGGCCGCAACCGCTGGTAGCCGTGGCCACAACCTTCGCTGAGCTTCTGTCTTGACTGGGTGCATTGAAGTTCCGGCGCCAAATCCAGCGCCGGACCAGAATCGCTTGCCTGTCAACGACCTAAAATTCAAACCAACTTGAGAGACAATACTGTATGGAAAAGCGCCAGAGAGAACGGGTCCGTCAACAGAAACAATCGGACAAGCAACACCGTCGCGTTCAGCGCGCCGCTGAGCGGCGGGAACGCCAACTCAAGGGTGGCAAAGATGGAGACCTCGAGGGAATCATTCCGGGGCCGCAACCCGGTCAGATTGTTGAAGTGCCCTAAACTCTTTCCCTACAGCGCCCCCCGAAATCGAGACCATCCAAACTGAGGATGTCCATGCAGCTGACCTGCCCCACAAATTCGGACCGGATCAAGATAGAGATTCCGGCCTGCGTGATCCGGGTTGGGCCGACCCGGCCGGCAGTTTTGATCCTCAACGGGGTTAATTGAGTGACTCCAATAATTCACCCCGAACGGGTGTTTCGGCCCGGCGCCGGAAGTAGCAGCGGTGGGGGAGAAGCTTTAAGTTGGAAGGTGTTGGCGTCGACAGCTCTATTTGTGTCCGGGTATATCGCGAATCAGCGTGAGAATGGCGAGGAATTCCTTGGCCGAAATCGCCGCCCCGAGCAAACTGAGATGCTCAAGAGCCTGCAGCTCGCCCTTGGTCACGTGGTGACGCGCCAATAGCGCGCTATTTTGGATGAACCGCTGCCATGACGGTGCCTGCGTCGTCCGAGGCTTGGATTCTGTAGGGGACAGGAGAACTCTCGCTTCGGGATGGGCCAGGACTAATAATTCCTGCGGGTCAAGCCCGAGCGTTTCGGCAATGCGTGCGACTAATTTGAGCGATGGCTTGCGCCGTCCACTTTCGATGAAAGCAACGTGGCTGGCTTCGACGCTCAGCTTCTGGGCAAGCGAGCGCTGAGTTAAGCCCAAAGCTGTGCGACGAGCTTTCAAGAACTCACCCAGCTTCGTCATTGTGCGTTTCATATACTATTCGTCTGCTTGGTCCCTCGCTGAGCCAGCTATATTCTCTAGGCTGACTTCATTAACATATAGATTATAATAGAAAGTAAATAATCGACAACACATAAATGAGCAATATTGTACTTATTAAAGCAGGGTTAGCAGGAATTCTTGCTCCTAAAAAGTCAGGGCATGCTATGATTGTTTACGATGAGCAAAGCGCCGATCGCGAGAACCTCATCAAAGGCGCCTCCCGGTGCGTAGGCGTGCTGGGAACTATTTTCGACAACATCCCATAAAGGCAATTAACTTCCAGCAATCGGAGGGGTTCGGATGCCAGCAAGGAACATTAAGGCGACGACACCACCAGGTTATGCGGAACGACGAATTCTAAAGTATTACTTTAAACAGCCTTCGCGGTTTTGCACCGGTGAGCTGTGATCGTTGCAGAATATTCGCCGCCACAAGCCTAAGCGACAATCCTAGCAAGGTCCCTCCGAGTTCGACCGATAGTTGGTCAGGTTTGAAGGAACTTGGTCCGAAAGGCGCAATTCTGGCTGCGCCAACCGATTCGGGACGACGCCGGCGTGGAGCCCGACGGAATCGGTCAGCGGCGTCGCCTGGCTGGAAGAAAATCTCCGCCACCAAGCATTCATGCAGGACATTGCAACAGAGTAGGAAATGTACTTCAAAGATTCTGCGGCTAACCCGCCCAAAGCGAGAGGGGTGAGCGGTGATGGCCAACAAAACTTCACAAACGCAATCCGCGCGGCGATCTGCGTGAGGTCGGAGTGTCCTTGGGCTTTTCGCTTCGGCTTGGATGACGAGGATTTCTTCATTGTCTGCTTCTTTTGCGCTGGTTTTTGCCCGCCGGCTTGCTCGCTTGTTCATAGGGCCTTCCCTATTTCGATATTTAGATTCCATCCCCTCCAGTTCTTTCGCGGCGCTCAGCTGCCACTATCAGCCATCAGGCCAGCTCCCTGAGAGTTACCGCCATCAGCAGGCGAGTGGCCGCATGCGCTATATGGTTTTGCCGCTGATCTCCCTCTTGCCAAAGGCGCAAATGCTCCTGAGCGCGCTGAATGTGATACTCGGGTGTGCGTCTGACCCAATCATTGTCTGGATGCGAGGCGGCACCATGCTTCATGAGCTCGGCGATGATTTCGAGCGCCTCCGAGAAAGGTTGCGGTTCCATAATCCTCACTGCTGCCATCGTATCAGTCGCGAAACTTATTCAGCAGCCGCCTTTGCCGCTTGCATCGTTCGTCTTCGGAGAAGGGCACGTTGACTCATTTTACGCTTGCACTGTTCGCCATAAGAGGAATGCATTTGCGGTGCTGACTCCGACGACCTTCTCGGCGAGAAACCTTTCCCATGGGACATCTGTGGTTCGCTGAACCCGAAGACCACCTGTTAGCATCGCTTGGCCACACTGGTTCTCCGAAGGCTACGCGGCGTAGGACGCAACAGCAGCCGGGGGGAACACTCGCGGGGGGGGTTATGCATGGCCAAGCGACTCATTCTCAAGCACGCCTTAGCTGCACAGCATCAGATCCATCCTTGAGACACTGCGTAGCGCCCGTATCAAAGCACCCCACCTGATCAGTGGGGCAAAACTATATTTGCTCACTGCACGAAGTGAGCACCTTGAGGCGAATCTTATCCAAAGCCTAAAGGACCGAAATCGACTGGTGCACCAGTTCTTCTGGGATCGCGCAGTGGAGCAGCAGAGTGGCGACGGTCGACGCCTCAGATGGTTGAGGAGCTCAAAAGAATTCAGGCCCAATTCACGCGAACCATCACGGATTTTGAAAACGCGAACAAGGCCCTCTAGGGGAGGCTCTCGGGGTTACTGAGGAGGTCATCGAGAAAGTCGTCGCGGCCGCTAAGGCCGGCACAATGGTAAGAGAGCGCGGCGATCGTTTGCCAAATTGTTGAGCATCGTTCTTTGCGCGGGAAAACGACGTAAAGGCGAGGGATAGGGGAATGGTGGTGTGGTGGAAAAAGCTCGAAGAGATTCTGACCCGTTTCGGTAGAAAAATGGCCAACGGCGGCCGATAGCTAGCAGGGCAGGGCGCACAGCCTCACACCACCCCATCGCGAATCACCCACGCAGATACTAGCTTTTTTTCGCCCATCTTTTATCCCTTGATACGCGCTTTCTTACCTCGCGCTCAATCGCGGCATCGATTCCGACCACCGTATAGCCGATCGTATTGAGGAATTTGTAGAGCCGCAGGACTGACTCGTGGGGAGTATTAGCCTCCCACAGGCGCATTGCATCTTCGGTCTCGACCAGGTTCGATAGCCAACTCTGGCGCTTCGCCAGAATCTCGTTGAGCAAGCCTGCGATCTTTTCGGCATTCGCACAATACTTGTTTGTTCTTGGGTCGTAAGGACCGCTCATCAAGCCCAGCGTGACGCTGGCATCCCACACATCCTTGCCTGTCAATGACATCGTCGTGTTCCTTTTTAGCCCATCCGGTTGCGGCTAATGTCCCCAGGGGTTCAACGGGTTAGCCCAAACAGGACCGAGGGTATGACTGTTCCAAGTCGGCTTCGCCACTGGGGTTTGAGCGATATCTGCTCGCCTGCATGATTTGGTGGAGCAGCCAACGTTGCTCGGTTGACCCGAATCTACCGGTCTGCGCGAGGCGATCACTGCAAAGAGGACCGCGGGGAAGGGACTCGCAGTGTTCTTGCTTCGATTATCTACACCACGCAAACCCACCCGGATTTTCACGTCTGGCTCGTCCCCTCAGCAACAATCGCACACCGACATGATCTTATCCCTATTTGAGTTGCTCCGTTTCAGGGTTCGTGGGCTTCGTTCTCTGTCTCAACATAGTTGCGCCGCCCAGAAGCCACCCACTCTAATCTTCGATGATTTCGAGTACGACCTTGCGGTTGGTCCGCGCGGCGACTGCGCTAAGCACGATGCGGAGCGACTTGGCCGTACGCCCCTGCTTGCCTATCACCCGGCCTAGGTCCTCCTTCGCCACTCGCAGTTCGAGTATAGAAGCCGTGTCGCCCTGCGTCTCCCTGACATCGACTGCATCCGGGTTGTTGACCAACTGCTGCGCGACGAACTGGAGAAACTCCTTCATGGCCGCCTCCGCTGACGGTACCGGGCGGTTATCGCAGCGCTTCACGCCTGCTCGATCTGCTTGCTGCGCGGCGGCAGCAGCGGAATAGTCCCGCTGGCGTTAAAGCATCTTTGTTGGGATCCCGATCTCCTTGTTAGGATTTCGGAACCTTCTGGCAAGTAGCGGAGGCTGCCCTGCTGGATCATAACCTCCTCCGAGATCAGCACCTCCTTGATGTTCGGCTGAGACAGGATCCTGGGCCCTCTTGCGCTTCGCTATGATGTACTATGTGCCATTCGGCGCGCGGCGAGGGGTTCCTGATGACTTCGCGATTACGAATTCCAAGCCGCGGACAATCGCCGCTGCTACCGCTGGCAGGTCTTGTCAATGATCATCCGAAGTCCTCTTCCACTTATCATCTGAGACCCCCGGTCGGATCGTCGAACACGCCGCCCCAGGCAACGAGGCGTTGGTTCTTGGTAATGATGATCGAGTCGCTCGTAGCGGCGCGATACGAACTGGAAGAAAAGAGTGTCTCCCCGTCGGGCGATTGGACAACGTCAGTTCGGGAAGGGGCGCGGTGGCCGGGTTGCCAAGGCTCCGTGTCCCCATGCCGCGCAAAGCCGGACGTGTGCCGCGCTTCCGGCTTTCACCAAACGTGAACGGTTAGCTGACGAACGGCGCGCTTTCGGGACACTTAGTCTGGAAAAATGCATCTGGATCCGGGAGCACCAGCGCCTGCTTTAGGACTTCGTCCATGTGCTCGACTTGGCTGAGGGTGACTCTCTTGAGCACCGGCTGCGGAATCTCATCGACCTCCTTTTCGTTTTCCTTCGGCAACAGAACGGTCTTGATTCCGCCGCGATGTGCCGCCAGCACCTTCTCCTTAAGCCCGTCGATCGGGAGCACACGCCCGTGCAACGTGATTTCACCCGTCATTGCGAGGTCGTTACGCACCGGCACGCAGCACAGCGCGGACACCAGGGCCGTCGCCAGCGCGATCCCGGCAGACGGCCCATCCTTCGGAATGGCGCCCTCTGGAATGTGAACGTGTATGTCGATCTTCTGGTAGAAGTCTGGCGATAAGGCGAATTGCTCCGAGCGCGAGCGCACGTACGATAGCGCCGCCAGTGCGCTTTCCCGCATCACCTCACCCAGCCGACCGGTGATCGTGAGTTTGCTGCGGCCTGGAAGAATGGTGACCTCGATGCTCAGCAGCTCACCACCAACCTCAGTCCAGGCAAGCCCGGTCGCCACGCCGATCTGCGGCTCTGTCTCGGCCATCCCGTAGCGAAACCTGGGCGGCCCCAGGTACTTCGAAAGGCTCGACGCCGAGACTTTCACGTGCGCGTTGCGGTGGTTCTTCACTACTGTCACCGCAGACTTGCGGCAAATCGAGGCGATCTCACGCTCGAGGCTGCGGACGCCGGCCTCGCGCGTGTAGTACCGGATGATGTCGAGGATTGTCTGGTCGGAGAACTCAATGTTCTCCTCTTTGAGGCCATTCAGCTCGCGCTGCTTCTTGAGCAAGTACCTCTTGGCGATCTGGAGCTTTTCAGTTTCGAGGTAACCGGCGATACGGATGACCTCCAGGCGGTCCTGCAGGGATCGCGGAATCCGCTCCAACGTGTTGGCGGTCGTGATGAACATCACCCTGGAGAGGTCATAGTCGCAATCGAGGTAATGGTC
>Ga0306920_100008144_pt1 | contig 13889 bp, 9 predicted proteins | sample flu12Cox44000170_FD_204666 | JGI IMG/M metagenome (GOLD analysis project Ga0306920, IMG submission 204666) | Lab enrichment of tropical soil microbial communities from Luquillo Experimental Forest, Puerto Rico - flux4day.12C.oxic.44.000.170 (v2)... | ecosystem: Environmental > Terrestrial >...
GGTGACTTCACCCGAGCGGCCGGCCGTGAACGCTAGCAGCACGGCTCGGTGGGCGGTTGCAAACTCGCCGAACCGACGGGTTTGCCGAGCAAGCATTTCGAGCGGTGCGAGCGCGGCCGCCAGGCGCGAGACCAATGTTGCAGCTTCTTCGAGATCGGCTTCGCGAATGAGAATGCGCGGATCCCGGCGATGCAGGCTTGGGCGTTCCGCACGAAATCGCGCGAGTGCATCTGCAATTCCAACGACGCCGGGTCGCGGCCGTGGACCGCGCAGGATTGCCCGCTCGAGTGCCGCGATGGCGCGGGCGTGTCCATTCTCGGCTTCACCCAGCCGGAACAGCGGGTGCTTGAGCAGCGCGAGGAGCGTCACGGGCGGCAGTCCGCCGAACGCCGCTTCCGCGATCAGCCGCGTAAACCGCCCTGCGGGCGTGTCGGTGAGCGCATCGCCGCCGGAGTCGTCGACCGCGATGTGCCAGCGCTCCAATGCCGCGATCACCCGCCGCGCAAGCGCGCGGTCCGGGGTCGCCAGCGCGGCTGTTTGATGCGCGCGCTCCAGTGTTTCACGCAGCGCAACCGCGATCGCCAGCGCCTCTTCGTCGGCGTTCGCCGCTTCGATCACGATGAGATCGGCGAGTGCCACCTCGACCGCTTGTTGGTCGAGCCGCTCACGCCAGCGATCCGTCGCGGCGGCGGGTCGCATCGCTTCTGATAACAGCCGTTCGCGCCCATGTGGCGCCGCCGGTGTGAGCGACTCGACCATGCTGCGATCGATGCCCAGGCCTTTGAGCAGCGCCTGCAGGGCAAATTGCGGGTGCCCGTAGGTCGGCGGCCCCGGCGTGTCGTTGCCCGGTTCATGGCCGCCGATAAGGCCCCAAGCAGAATCATCGAGATGCGTGTCGAGGCCGGGCAGCACCACGGCGCCATGCGGCAGCCGTGCGATCGTGGTGAGTAGCGCCGCTGTCGCGGGAATCGAACCGGTCGAGCCAGCCGCTATGACCGGCCCTTCAGCCGCCGCGGCTAGCCGCGCAGTTTCGGCCGCAATCAGCAAGTCGCGCCGTGCCGCCGCTTCGATGGCGCCGCGCTCGTTGAGGATCGCCGGCCATGCTTCGCGCGCGATCTTGAGAAATTTGAGCGTGAGTTGCCAGTAAGGGTCGAAGCGTTCCGGCACGATCTCGTCGAGCCGGTCCCAGCGCACTTGCCGCGTCGTCATGTCGTCGATCAGCCGCGCGAGGTCGTCGGCGAGCCGCAGCGCTGCAGCCGGGCTGTGGGCGACGAGCGGCGCGCCGCCCGCGCCGTGCAGTTCCGCCGATTCAGCCCATCGCAGCACCAGGCGTGCGAGCAAAAGCCGCCGCTCGAGCGGGCCGAGTGCGGGCGGGAGGTCGAGCGATGTTTCGGCGAGCGCGCCCGAGGCCGCGTCGGCGAATGTGAGTTCGTCCTCGTCGATGTCGCCGATCGGACGGATGCGCGGCAGCAGCGCGGCATCGCGGCCAAGCGTGTCGAGAAAAACGTCGCGCGCGAGCCGGCACGCACGCCGGGTCGGCAAATAGATCGTCGCAGTCGTGAGCGCGAGCGGTTCGTCCGATGCCGGGAAGCCGGGGACCAAACCGCCGTCGATGAGGGCACGGATGAGCGTCGGCAGGAACGGTGCCGACGGCGCAATGGTGAAAACGCGCGCGCTACGACCGGCCGCCATGACTTACGCTGCGCTGGCGATAATCGCGGCCTCGGCTTCGGCTATCGCGGCAGGCGTGCCCACGTGCATCCACAGGCCTTCGAGACGCAACCCGTAGAGGCGCCCTTGTGCTTCCGCGCGGTCGAACAGGCGCGTGAGGGAGAAAGGTCCGGCGGGGGCGTTGTCAAACAATTTAGGCGCCAGGATGCCGGCTCCGGCGTAAACGAACGGCACGATTTCCCGCTCGCCGCGGCGGCGCAGCCATCCGTCTGGGGCGAGCGCGAAGTCGCCGCGACCCTCGTAACCGATGCTCGTAGCGGTCGGTGCGAGGAGCAGCAGGACGTCCATGGAGGCGGGATCGAATGCGGTGGCGAGGCGTTCGAGATTCGGCCGCACGCCTTCGATCCAGATGGTATCGGCGTTGACGACGAAGAACGGATCGTCCCCAAGCGTGCCAAGCGAGTTGGCGATGCCGCCGCCGGTGTCGAGCAGCTGCTCGCGCTCATCCGAAATGATGACGTGGGGCCGTTGGCGTCCGTCGACGTGGCGCATGATCTGATCGGCGAAGTGATGGACGTTCACGACGGCGCGCTCTACTCCGGCATCCGCCAGGCGATCAAGCACGTAATCGATCAGCGCCCGGTCGCCGACGCGCACCAGGGGCTTGGGCATGCGGTCGGTGAGTGGGCGCATGCGTAGACCGATGCCGGCCGAGAGCACCATGGCGCGGCGCGGCGCAGCCTGCGCGGTGCGCGGCTTGGGTCGAGAGTCCTCAAGGATGGCTGTAGTCGATTCGCTCATGATTCGGGTGCCGGCACGTGCGCGTCATACCATGCCCTGAGCGGCGCGAGCGTCGGTTGTGCCAGCGACCGGCGCAAGTACCGCCATACCCGTGGGAGATGACGCAAATATTGCGGCTTGCTGTCCCGCCGGTCGAGCCGCGCAAAAATGCCGAGGATCTTGGTGGCCCGCTGGGCCGCCATCAGTGCGTAGAGCGCGACAAAATTGGCCAGGTTGAAATGCGGGTCGTCGGTCTGGCGGGCCTGGGCGTAACGGCCGAGCAGCGCAAACTCGAGCGTTTCGGGCAGGTCGACCCGTGCATCTTGCAGCAGGGACGCCACGTCGTAGGCGGGCGGGCCCATCATCGCGTCCTGGAAATCGAGCAAGCCCACGCGCGCGACCCCGGTACGATCGGGAAGCCACAGCAGGTTGGGCGAATGGAAGTCGCGCAGCACCCAGTGCACGGGGCCGGTGGCCGCGCGTGTGAGCGCAGCGCGCCACAGCGAGAGGAACTGCTGGCGCGCCTCGTCGGAAACCGTTCCGCCCCGGTGAGGGATGTACCAATCGAGCAGCAATTCCGCCTCGATCAGGAAGGCGTCGCGGTCGTAAGTCGGCAGGCGATGATCGACGCGCGGTGCGACCGGCAGCACTTCCGGAGCCGGCGCACGGTGCACGGCCGCCAGCACGTCGATGGCGGCCCCATAACGCTCCTCGATCGGTGCCGGCGGATCTCCCGCGACCACGCCTTCGCTGCCGAGGTCCTCGAGTATCAGCAAATCTTCAGCGAGATCCGCTGCGTAGATGTCGGGTGCCGAAAGCCCGAGCGAGTGCAGCGCCCGCGCCATCGCGACGAACGGCCTCACGTCCTCGGCTAAATGGGCGATGGCGCTGTAGGGCAGGCCGTTTCGCACCGGCGGTCCGTCGGGACGGCGCGGGGCGTTCATCAGCACGGCACGGCGCGCGCCTTGCACGAGTCGTTCATAGGTGCGGGTCGACGCGTCGCCCTGCAGATATTGCCGTTCCGCGTCGGCGAAGCCGGAATGATCGAGGAACCGGCGTATGGTCGTCATACGCACCGCGCGCGGTGCAAACATTCCGTGCCCGGTGATGCGGGCGTCGCGATGATTGAGCCCGCGCTCGGGCTTGAGTGTGAACGCGATGTCCAATCGGTCCCTTGGCAGCGAATCGGCAATGCGCTCAGGCCATTCCAGCAAGACCGCTGCGTCAGGTGCATCGTCGAAGCCCAGCTCGATCAGTTCGTATGGCTCCGACACGCGATAAAGGTCGCCGTGCACGATCGTGAAGCGCGGCAGCGCATAGGTCTGCACAAGGGTGAAAGTCGGGCTTGGCACTTCCAGGCGGTGGTCGCCCGCGAGATGACGCACCAGAGCCCGGGCGAACGTGGTTTTTCCGGCGCCGAGGTCGCCCGAGAGCGTGACGAAATCGCCCGGCGCGAGCATCGCCGCCACGTCCATAGCGAGCCGTCGCGTTGCTTGTTCGGTCGCCAGCGCCACGGTGAAAACCGCTTCGCCGGACCCGGAGGCAAGCATTGTTATTCGGCCGCCGCGCGCGTGGCCGCCTGCTCGAGCGGGAACACGCAAGTCACTGTGGTGCCGCGGCCGACGGCAGAATCGATCGTCACCGTCCCGCCGTGCAATTCGACGAACGAGCGCACGATCGAGAGGCCGAGGCCGGTGCCGCGATGGCGCGAGCCCGACGTGTGGGTCTCAAAACGGTCGAACACGCGATCCATGATTTCCGCGGGAATTCCCGAGCCCCGGTCGGTGACGGAAAAGCGCACCGCATCGCTGTGCCGGTCCGCCGCCAAGGTGATGGTCTCGCCCTTGGGCGAGAAGCCGATGGCGTTGGAGAGCAGGTTATAGAGGATTTGCCGGATGCGGCGCTCGTCGCCCGTGAAGCTGCCGATGCCGGGGGCCGCGCGGATGTCCAATCTGAAGTCCTGCTCGGCAAGCCGGTCGCGAATGCCTTCGGCGGCAGCCTCCATCGTCCCGCGGATGTCGACCGGAGCGAGGTTCAGCGTCATGGCGCCGGCGTCGATGGTGGCGAGGTCGAGGATGTCGTTGATGATGGCCAGCAGCGCCGCGCTCGAGGCGGTGATGTAGCCGAGATATTCCAGTTGCTTCTCGGTGAGGGGGCCGGTCGCCGGCTCGTTGAGCAGCTGGGCGAAGCCGATGATGTTGGTGAGCGGCGAGCGCAGCTCGTACGACACGTGATGGACGAAGTCGCTCTTGAGGTTGTCGGCGGCCTCCAGTGCGTCATTGCGTTCGCGCAGCGCTCGCTCGACGTTCGCCGTGTCGGTCACATCGTGGAAGGTCACGAGCGTTGCGCCGTCGGGGAGCGGCACGGTCGCGCAATCGACGACGCTGCCGTCGCGCCGCTCGATCCGCCTTGCCATCCCCTCGCGCTGTTCAAGCCCGGTGACAGCGCCGCGCAGCGCTTGCCAAGTGCTCTCATCGCCGTGCAGCGGCCGGCAGGCCGCGATCACCGCCTCGATGTGCGGACGTTCGGCAAGCGCTGACGGCGCAAGCTGCCACATGACGGCGAACACTGGATTGTAGAGGCGCAGCCGGCCGTCGCTGCCGAACACCGCGACGCCTTCGGAGAGGTTGTCGAGGGTCTCGCGCTGCACGCGGATCATCGCGTCGAAGCGCCGCTCGAGATCGAGTCGCTCGGTCACGTCGTCGAACAAATAGGTGACGCCGCCCTCCGGGCTCGGCGTGGTGATGACGCGCAGCGTGCGGCCGTCCGGCAGGTGCCACTGGTGTTCATGCGATTCGAGCGCCCGGTAGGCCGCATGCAGCTGCCCCTTCCACGAGCGGAAATCCGCCTGCTCGGGCAGTTTGCGCGCGGCGCGCAGGCGGTCGAGCACTGCGGAGTCCGTGGGCTGGTGGTCGAGGAACTCGGCAGGAAGCGCCCAGAGGTCGCGGTAGGCGGCGTTGTAGAACGTGAGCCGCTGGTCGGCGCCGAAGATCGCCACCGCAGTCGGCAGTTGATCCAGCGTGCGCCGATGTGCCTCGACCATGCGGGCCAGCTCGGCCCGCATGGTTTCGATTTCGGTGGCGTCGATGCCGATCCCGGCGCTCCCGTTGTCGGTCGTGAGATCGAAAATGTCGAACATGCGCCGCGTGCCGGCGACGATCACCGGCAGGCGTGCCGCGAAGGGCTCGCGCTGGGCGTGGGCGTGCTCGAGGCTCTGGCGCCCGCCACGGTCGAGCAGATCGAGATTGCGCGCGACCGCATCGGCCGTGTCCTTTGCCTCGACCGCGATGGCATACGCCGGATTGACGAAGGCCAGGCGTCCATTCGCATGGCGCGCCCAGACCGGCGACGGCAAAGACTGGATCAGCGCGCGCATCGTGTCGATGTCGCGCAGCAGTTCGTGGTGGCGCTCGGCGAGATCGACGAACTCGCGCTTGATGCCGCTCGCGTCCTTGATGCGCAGGATGGCGCGCCCGCCTATCGCCCGGCCGTCGGCTTCGACGAAACGCCCGGTCAGGGTCGGCATGGTCATGGCGAAGCTCTTGCCGACCGCGCGCAACTCCTCAACCGTCCGCTCCATGGCGCGGGCGCGCTCCGGGTCGAGCCAGGTGCCGAAAGCGAGCACGCGGCGCGGGACCGCCGCAGGCGTGACGATCGAAGCCTCGCCGACGATTTCGGGCTCCTCACCGGACGCCGACCACGCGATGATGACCTGCGGTTCGGCATGCAGCAGCGCGTTGGCGCGGTCGGCCTGATCGCGCAGCGCGATGATCTCGGCTCGCGCGGCCCTCTCGCGCGCCGCCGCGCCGGCGCGCGTGCGCACCAGCGCGATCGCGGCGACGACCGCGAACCATACGACCCCGAGAGTGAGCGCCAGCGCGGCGATCTCGTGACGCTCGAGCGCCGCGAAGGCGGCAACGATGGTCCTGAACACGGAAGGTGGGCTCGCTTCCGCGGCAAACGCGGGAGCGGCCGAGGCCGTCGCGAGGATAGCAATGGCTGCCGCCCCGCATCCGCCTAAGCGCAGACGGGCACGCGGGCCTCCGCTTTTCATCCGGATGCCATCCGGCATACTGCCTGCCCCTGGGTCGGCCGCGGTGGGGTCGCGACGCAAAACCCGACAGTGATCCGGACAGCGTCCGCCGCGCCGCCTGCGAATCGATCCACTCTACCCCCGAGGGAGTCGCGCCGGTAAGAGTCCAGATCGTGAACGGGCGTGGAGCGGGAATTTCGGCAACCGATGTGACTTTCGCGCCACGGCATCATGCTCTATCGGAGATGGACGGGAGAATTGCGGTGCGGCGTCCAACCCTCACGGCTCTATTTTTGCTCGCGGCCCTGGTGCCGGCCTTCGCCGAGGTGAGGATCCTGTCGAGCCCGGGCGGCGAGGTCACGGAATATCTGCGCCTGTTCGAGGCCGTGCGTGCGACCGGCGAGCGGGTCGTCATCGACGGGCCGTGCCTCTCGGCCTGCACGTTGCTCCTGAGCACGATCCCGAACAGCCGCATCTGCGTCACGCGCCGCGCCGTGCTCGGATTCCATGCCGCGCGTGCGGTCGACCGGCAGGGCCGCATCTACGCGGCGCCCGAGGCAACCAAGGTGGTCGCCGCCACCTATCCGGCGCCGGTGCGCGCCTGGATCGCGCGCCACGGCGGGCTAACCAAGCGACTCATCCTGCTGCGTGGCCGCGAGCTGGCGGCGATTTATCCGCGCTGCAGTTAGGTAGTTTCGCTTTCGTATCAGATAAAAATTTAGACCGATTTATCATAAACCGCGCACGCCGCATCCACCGCGGCACCCGCGGGCAGCGCGAAACCGTTGCGGCGCAGGACCGCTTCCAGCGCGGTGAGGCAGCGCAGAATATTGGCTTTGCGGCAGACGTAGCCCATGGTGCCGATGCGCCAGATTTGGCCCACCAGCGGCCCGAACGATGTGCCGATCTCGATGCCGAAGTCGTGCAGCATCTGCGCACGGACGCTCTCGCCGTTGCCGAGACCCGGCGGAACGAGGACGCCGGTCACATTTGCCATGCGGTGCGCGGGATCGCCGAAGAGTTTTAATCCCATCGCTTCGAGCCCAGCGCGCAGCGCGCCGCTCGCGACTTGGTGGCGGGCGATCCCGTTGTCGAGCCCTTCGCTTAGAACGACGCGGGCGCATTCGCGCGCCGCATAGAGCATCGTAGCCGCTTCGGTGTGGTGATTGAGCCGGCGTGGCGACCAGTAATCCATCAACATCGCGAGATCGAAATAGTTGGAACGGATGATCGGACCGTCGCCTTCCTCGATGCCCGCAGCCCTGATTCCTTGCTCGACATGCTTGCGCCCATTGACGAGCGCTGCGATGCGGTCGTTGAAGCTGACCGGCGCCGAGCCGGGCGGACCCGAGAGGCATTTCTGCAGGCCGGCCGAGGCGGCATCGACATGCCAGGCGTCCATCTCGAACTCATTGCCGCCGAGGGACGCCGTGCAATCGATGTAAAGCAGGACGTCGTGCTTGCGGCACAGCGCGCCCACTTCGGCGAGCGGCTGCAGCATGGTGGTCGACGTGTCCCCGTGGCTCATGGCGATCATCTTCGGCCGGTGGCGCCGGATGGCGGCTTCGATTTCATCGGGCGCGAACACCCGGCCCCATTCGGTTTCGATCGAGGCGACCTCCGCACCCGCCCGGCGGCCGATTTCGACCTTGAGATGGCCGAACCGGCCGAAGATCGGCACCAGCAGCTTGTCGCCCGGCGGCAACACGGAGGCGAGACAGGCTTCGATCGCGGACCGCGCGGTCCCGTTGACGAGGAACGTCCAATGATTGGCGGTCCGGAACACCTGCCGATAGAGCGCCATCACCTCGTTCATGTAGGCGGTGAACTGCGGGTCGAACTGCCCCTGCAGCGGGACCGACATGGCGCGCAGCACGCGCGGGTAAACATCGACCGGCCCGGGCCCCATGAGCAGGCGGGGCTCGGGGTCAAGCTCGCTGAAGGGCACCGGGGCCGCGGCAGGCTTGGTTTGTTTTTCGCCGGGGGTCATGCTGATAATTCCGGGTCGGGACCGCATTCACCCGCGCAGCAATACGGCGAGGTTGTCGGAACGCTACGGGCGGGTGGGAGGATGCAAGCCCGACATTAGCGCAGGCGGGTCCGGCCGTAAACAAAACAATCTCCGCGCCAGGGTTTGTATCTATTCGCATAACCAGCGAGTGGGCGACCATCCGAAGATGCGCGCTGGAAGCTGGTGTAACCCGCTTGTCAGGCGCGGGCACCCTATCCATACTGCGATTGACGGAAATCGTGCCGCGGTCCGGTGGAGCCCGCCACGTGACGCTACACGCGAAGCTGTACTCGGCTGATTCGCCCCGATCCGGCGGAACCGATGTCGCGTGCCTTTTATCCAAGGCACTGTTTGCGAGCCCCTCTAAGCGGGGCTTTTTTGCTCGCGCGGCACCGGCAGCGGCGGCGAGTTCTTCAACAAAAAGCCGGTCCAGCATACCGAAACCGGAGGGACGCAAATGACGATTGCGGTCGAGGTGCCCGGCCAAGTGCCGTGGTGGAAAGAGCCGACGAGGGAGCAATGGAAGGCGTGGGTCGCGGCTTGGTTGGGTTGGACCCTCGATGCCTTCGACTTCACGATCTTTCTTTTGATCATGCTGCCGATTGCCAAGGAGTTTGACGTTCCGCTAACCGCGGTCACGGCGGTGTTCACCATTACGCTGTGGCTTCGTCTGGTCGGTGCGACGGCCGCCGGTTGGATGGCCGATCGAATGGGCCGAAAGGCTCCGCTGATGATCTCCATTCTCTGGTATTCGGTGTGCAATTTCATCGCCGGGTTTTCACCCAACTTCGCGTTCTTGTTCTTCTTCCGTGCCCTCCTTGGCATTGGCATGGGTGCGGAATGGCCGGCTGGCGCGGCACTTGCCATGGAGTCCTGGCCGGCGCGCTCGCGTGGCTTCATGAGCGGAGTGCTCCAGGGCTCGTGGGGGCTCGGCTTCGCGCTGTCGTCTCTCGCCTACGGCTTCCTCTATGACCTGATCGGTTGGCGCGGCTTGCTGTGGATCGGCATATTGCCGGCGCTGGTCGTGGTATGGATTCGTTACTACGTGAAAGAGCCGGAAGTTTGGGTCGAGAACAAGCGCCAGCAGCGGGAAACAAAGACCGAGGTGAAGGCGCCCTTGCTATCCATCTTCAAGCGCGGGCTGCTGTTCAACACGCTGACCGCATGCCTGTGGATGGCGAGCGCATTCTGCGTCTACTACTCGATCTGGGCGCTGTTCGCGACCTACCTGCAGAAAGAGTTGAATTGGACGCCGCTGATGGTGGCTACGCCCTTGTTCTGGGCAAACATCATCGTGTTTGTCGGCAGCGCCATCTGGGGCGTGGTTTCCGATGTGTGGGGACGTCGGCCGGGCATCATCGTGCCGGCGACTATCGCGATCTTCGTCACGCCGTTATACCTGTGGTCCCAAGATCCGGCCTACATCATCTTCGGCTTCATCTTGCAAGGCATGTTCGGCGGTTCGATCTACGGCCAGAACCCGAGCTATCTGTGCGAGCGCTTCCCCACTGAAGTGCGGGGAACGGCGTCCGGATTCATCTATCATCAGGGAGCGATCTGGGGCGGCCTGATCGCGCCGGTGCTGACCTATCTGGCGGTGCAGATGAACCTCGGCTTCGCCATGCCGATGATGGTCAGCACCATGGTCTTCCTGGTGCTGGTCGTGATCGCCGTGCTGCTCGGCCCGGAAACCAGGGGCAAGCGGCTGACGGCCGATCTCGAGGTGGTCAAGGTCGCCCAGGCCGCGTGATCGCCAATCCCCGAGGCGCCTGCCCGACAGGCGCCTTGGGAACGCTCAGACGATGCTTGCCGCGTCGGCAGGGGCGCGTGGTGCCAGGCGAGCGTCTCATCCATCACCCGGCGGAACGTTAACCCCGGTCATCCTTCGATCGGAACCCAGATTTCGAATCCGCCGGTGCCGTTCACCGAATTGAACTCGGGACCGTAGCGTTCGAGCACCGGCGCGTCGGCGGGCTTGTGTCCTGACTCCGGCAGCCACTTGCTCCAGATCGCCGAGAAGGTGCGCCGGATCGAGGAGATGTGCTCGCTTTGCTGGAAGACGGCGTACCTCTGCGCCGGCACCCGCAAGGTCGCGAACCCCTCAGGTAGATCGGAGAAGTCGCGCACTTCGACGCCGGCCAAATAGTCGAAGTTGCCTTCTTCGTCGGTGTTGTAGCACGCGCCGTAGGCGGTCTCGCCCACCTGCCTCGACACATGGCCGAGATAAGCGTGCAGCCGTTCCCATTGCGAGGGAATGCCGGCGCTTGTTTGCTGGGTGTAGCGCGCGTTGAGCCCCGCGAGCAGCAGCGGCTTCGTGGTTTCAAAGCGAGGCTGCGCGAGATTCGGCCTCGGGGTGGAATCCATGATGATCGGCTCCCTGAGCGAAAGCTTGGCGAGGTGGCCCTGACCGCGGACCTGTTCCGGGGTGAGTCCGAACTGGTCGCGGAAGGCGCGCGTGAACGCTTCATGCGAGCCGTAGCCCGCATCGAGCGCGACGTTGAGAATGTCCGGTGCGCCGTTGCAGAGTTGCCGTGCCGCTTCGCTCAAGCGCCGTGCGCGCACGTAGCGCATGAGCGAGTGGCCGGTGACCGCGTCGAAGACGCGGGTCAGGTGATACGGCGAGACGCCACTGTGGGCCGCGATCTCCTCGAGCGCGATCGGCTCACGCAGGTGGCTCTCGACGAACCAGAGCGCCTTTTGCACCGGGTTCATGGCCGCGAACGTAATCGTGCGCGGCCGCGCCCGCTTGATCGCTTTTGCGGTCGCGCCGGCGTGTCGCACCCGCCGCGAGGCAGCGGACTATCGGCCTTGGAACTGGGGCTGGCGCTTCTCCATGAAGGCGGTGCGGCCCTCGCGATAATCCGCGCTGTCGAGGCAGATGCGGCCGGCGCGCGCGACGGCCCCGAGGTCGCGATCCGCCGGGTCTTTTAGAATATTGTCGATGCACAGTTTGTTCGCGGCGACTGAAAGTGGCGCATTGCCCGCAATCGTGCGCGCAACTTCGAGCACCGCGTCGTTGAGGCTCTCCTGCGACACGACCTTGTTGATCAATCCGATGCGAGCGGCTTCCTCCGCGCCGATGCGGTTTGCCGTGTAGAGGATCATGCGCGCGTGCGCGGGCCCAACGAGTTGCACGAGCGTGCGCAGGCCGTCGAACGCGTAGGCGATGCCGAGGCGTGCGGCCGGAATGCCGAACTGACTGTTGGCCGAGGCGATGCGCAGATCGGTGTGCATGGCGATCGCCAGGCCGCCGCCGAGACAGAAGCCTTGGATCGCCGCGATGCTCGGCTTCGGGAAACTGGCGAGGCGCGCGCGCCCGCCGCTCGTCAGGCGCGCGTATTCCTCCTGGGCGTCCGCATTCGCGCGCCGCTTCTCGAATTGGCTGATGTCCGCCCCGGACACGAACGCCTTGCCGCCGGCGCCGGTCATGATCACGACCCGCACCGTGGGATCGTCGCGGAAATCGTCGAGGATTTCCTCGAGGCCCTGCCACATTTCGACCGACATGGCGTTGCGTCTTTCCGGCTGATTGAAGGTGATGAAGCCGATCCCGCCGTCCTTGGCGGCGAGCATCTTGCCGTCCGCATATTCGCGCAGCGGCGCAGTCCCGGCCAATGTATCCATCATCACACCACTCCCTTCTGGCGCATGGCGCCGATATCGATCTCGCTGTAGCCCGCCGCGCGCAGCACCTCATCCGTGTGCGCGCCGCCCTCCGGTGTCGGCAGCCGGACCTCCCTAGGAAGGCCGCTCATGTTGATGGGTGAGGCGACCACTTCGGTATCGCCCAGATCCGGACGGTGCATCGGGGTCGCCATCCCGAGATGCCGCACCTGCGGGTCGGCGAACATCTGATCGATCTTGTAGATCGGCCCGCAGGGAATTCCGGCACCTTCGAACAGCTCGATCCAGTGCTCGGCCGGCTTGTGCCGGGTGATGTCGCCGATCGCCGCGTTGATGGCTTTGCGGTCGGCGCTGCGGCCTTTCTGGTTCTTCCACTCGGGCTTGTCCTTCCATTCCGTACGGTCGATCGCGTCACACAGCCGTTCAAACATGCGCGCCGAACTCGCCGCGATGTTGATGTGCCCATCGCTGGTCGGAAACACGCCGGTGGGGATGCCGGTTGGATGGTCGTTGCCGGCCTGCGGCGCAACTTCGCTGCTGATGAGCCAGCGCGAGGCCTGGAAGTCGAGCATGAAGATCTGCGCCTCGAGCAGGCTCGTGTGCACCCAGCGGCCGGTGCCGGTGCGGGTGCGCTCGAACAGCGCCATCATGATGCCGAGCGCCAGCAGGTTCCCGGCGCTCAAGTCGGCGATCGGAATGCCGACCCGCACCGGGCCCTGCCCGGGCAGGCCCGTGATCGACATCAGTCCGCCCATGCCTTGCGCGATCTGATCGACCCCGGCGCGTTTGCCATACGGTCCCGACTGGCCGAAGCCGCTGATGCTGCCGTAGACGATGCGCGGGTTAACGGCGCGGACGTCGTCGTAGGACACCTTGAGCCGGTGCTTCACCTCGGCGCGCATGTTCTCGACGATCACGTCGGCATCGCGCGCGAGCCGCATGAAGGCCGCGTGACCCATCGGGTCCTTCAGGTTGAGCCGCATCGCGCGCTTGTTGCGGTGGAGGTTCTGGAAATCGAAGCCATGCCGATTGCCAACCGCCTCCTCGCGGTCGGTGGCAGGCGGCTCGATCTTGATAACGTCGGCGCCCCAGTCGGCGAGGTGGCGCACGCACGTCGGCCCCGCGCGCGCAAGAGTGAGATCGAGCACCTTGATGCCGTCGAGCGGAAGGCTCGCCTGGGAACGCTGGTTCATCCTGCCCTCGGATTTGCGCGGCGTGTGCCGCAGAGGCAGGAAGGCTATCGAACGTCGGAACTGCGCTCAAGCTGTTGCGCCGCCCACGGCTGGACAAATCCGAGCGGGCGCGGATAGCCTGTCGCGAACTTTCGCGGGAGGGTGGCCTTGCGCTTGCGGCTTGCGATTTTCTTCGTGTTCACCGCCATCGCGCCCGCTTTTGCGCAGCAGACCACCAAACGCCGCCGCCGCCCTCGCTCCCATCGACGTTTCCGCAATTCCAGACCTATGCCGGCGGTCTGATGAACTGCGACACCCGCTCAGCGACGTGCCAGAGCACCTGCAGCGTCAGCAACTCGCCTGCCGTGACTTTCGCGGCCCCGACGAGTGCAACGGTCGGCACCCGTCCCGACGCCGGTACGCTCAGCCAATGTTATCTGGGCTGCAACACCCAGGCGCTCCCCGCAAGCAGATCTGCGCCCCACCGCATTGAACCGGCGGATCATTCCTCACAATCCTTCGAACAGCGCGGTCGAGAGATAGCGCTCGGCAAACGACGGCAGCACCACAACGATGGTCTTGTTGGCCATGTCGGGAC
>Ga0306920_100008145_pt1 | contig 13888 bp, 14 predicted proteins | sample flu12Cox44000170_FD_204666 | JGI IMG/M metagenome (GOLD analysis project Ga0306920, IMG submission 204666) | Lab enrichment of tropical soil microbial communities from Luquillo Experimental Forest, Puerto Rico - flux4day.12C.oxic.44.000.170 (v2)... | ecosystem: Environmental > Terrestrial >...
TTCGCCTGGCCACGCTTACTGGGAAGCCACCCGCTCTGTTTGACCGGGAGTTGGAGGCTTGTACTGCTCCTCCTCGATTGACGCGCGCCTTGCCTGTCGGGGACGGGGCCGCGTTGCTCAAGCGTCGGCCCGACGTGCGGCAGGCGGAACGGCAACTTGCGGCGGCGACCGCCAACATTGGAGTACAGACCGCACAGCTCTACCCGGACGTGGCCATCGGTGGCGAGGTGGGTTCGGCTGGACTCGTACGTGACGCCTACACCTCCCCGACCAACCTCTGGAACCTCGGAGTGGTCCTGAAGTGGCAGGCCAACCAGAGCGCCGCCCGAGCCCGCATCGAGGGAGCGAAGGCCTCGGCCAAGTTGGCTTTGGCGAATTTTGACGGCGTAGTGCTCGCGGCCTTGCGCGATGCCGAGATTTCCCTGAATACCTACGTTCACGATCTGCAGCGGGAAGACACCACGCGCAAAGCGCGCGACGAGGCTGAGCGTGCCGTTCGCGAGTCCGAGAGGCTACAGGCCACAGGCCGCGCCACCGCACTCGCGGTGATCGATGCGCAAAGGGCCTACGCCGCCTCGGAAGAGACCCTGGCACAACTCGAAACAGCGATAGCGCAGGATCAGGTCGCGGTGTTTCTTGCGCTCGGCGGTGGCTGGGGAGAAGACACTGCAGGCGGGGCATCGACAGTCGAAATAGAGAAGCGTTAGGTCTGGGGCGGTGTCTCAAAACTCTCGCCACTACCGCGACAGCACTCGCGGCTTCCGATGCGGCAATCGCCGACGCTCAGGTGAACGTGTTCCTCGCGCTGGGCGGCGTTGGGGAATCCTGAAACGCCTCCAAGCCCGTCTTACCGCGCGCGCAACCGCGCGCTGCGCGGCCCATGCCATCCCGGTAGACCTCCAGATTCTGCGTTGCAGCCTTGACCAGGGGCCGCGATTCCCCGCCCCCAAACGAGACCTGAAGCCGCTGTGCAATCGAGCGTGCGATCTCGTCCTGGATCACGAAGACATCCTTCATCTCACGATCGTAGCGCTCCGACCACAAATGATATCCGTCCGCGGAATTCACCAGTTGTGCCGTGATGCGCAGACGGTTGTCAGTTCTGCGCACGCTTCCCTCAAGTATGGTGCGCACGTTCAGTTGCTCGCCGACGATCCGCGGGTCGATGTGTTTGCCCTTGAAGGAGAAGGCAGAGCTGCGCGCGACGACGTGGAGGTCCGCGATCTGGGCGAGAGCGTTGATGATTTCTTCGGTAATACCGTCGGCGAAATACTCGTTCTCCGCGTCGCCGCTCATATTCACGAACGGCATTACGACGATCGAATCGCTGACCGCGCTCTCGGCGGCGGCGGGCGGGGCGCTGTGTGCGGTTACCGGTGCGACCAGTCGATAGCCTCGTTTCGAGATTGTCTCGATAATGCGTGGTTCGCGGGCATCGTCCTCAAAGGCGCGGCGCAACTCGGCAATGCAGCGCTTCAATACATCCTCGGTCACGGCGATGTTGGGCCATACGGCCTGAAACAGCTGCTCCTTGGAAAGCGTTTCGCCGGGGTGCTTGGCCAAGCACAGCAAAACGCGCATTACCTTCGGCTCGAGGCGAACGGTTCTGCCTTCGCAAGAAATGCTGTTAAGGCTGGGAGCTACGACCCAGTTTCCTATTCGAAGGTCGTCCATAGGGGCTGTCCTCCGCGGATTTCGATGATCCGGCCTTCGACGGCGGCCGCGACATGCGCCACATCCGCATCGATCGAAATGAATTTGTCATCGACATGTCAGCTATAGGCCGACTCCACTGAGACTTCGGCGTTCCCGGCCTTGGACCTGACACTCTTCAGTGCAGTGCCCCAGGCAATTACCTGATCCAGCATCGCGCTCAGTGCCCTGGTGTGAGCCGGATCGGGCTTGAACACCGCGAAGTTCTCGAAGTCCGTGAACATCGAGAGCTTCACCTGCGAGCGCACGTCCGCGACCATGAGCTCGGCCATCACCAGGCGCAGCTGTTCAACCGCACGGACGCCGCCCGTGCCGGCGTAGCTCACGAATCCGGCCGCTTTGTTGTTCCACTCCAGGAACAGGTAGTCGATAGCATTCTTGAGTGCTGCCGGGATGCCATGGTTGTATTCGGGCGTCACGAACACGTACGCATCGAAAGAGGCGATTTTCGCGGCCCATCTCCTCGTATGAGCGTGGGTATATTTGCCGAGGCTCGGCGGCAGGGGCTCATCCAGCAGCGGCAGGCCGTACTCTGCAATATCTACTAACTCGAAATCGGCATCGCTACGCTCGGTGGCAAGCTCGAATACCCACCGCGCGACAGCCTCATTGTTGCGGCCAGGGCGCGTGCTTCCGGTAACGATCGCCACGCTGATCACGTCGGTTACTCCTCGGACGTCGGTTGAAATGGGGCTGCGGACCCTGCCGCTTCGCGCTGCATGGGGGGAGCTTGCGCGCAGACCTGAGAAGAGCGCTAATAGGTTGTTGTAAATACACATAAAGAACGCTAAATGGGGCCAGGTTGAGCGGCCGCGCCTTCAGCTTCGGGGACTTTCGACTGCTTCCGGAAGAGCGGACGCTGCTCGAATCGGGAAAACCGGTGCGTATCAGCAGCCGGGCGCTTGATCTCCTCACCATCCTCGTCGATCACCCCGGCGAACTCCTCAGTAAGAAACAATTGATCGCGCACGCTTGGCCAAATACGCGAGTGGAGGAAAACAACCTGCGCGTCCACATCGGCACACTTCGTAAGCTCCTCGGGGAAAGCCCGGCGGGCGTGAGCTATATCGCAACCATTCCGGGACGTGGCTACTCCTTCGTCGGGCACGTGGTGGCCGAGAGCGCGCCCTCTCTGCTCGCCACGGTTCCTGTGCCGATCACTCCGGGGCTGTTGCCCGCTCCCGTTACGCGGATGATTGGACGGACCGAGACGCTCGATAGGTTCTTGTCGCGGATGCGTACGGAACGCCTCGTCACGATTGTCGGGCCCGGCGGTATCGGCAAGACCACGCTCGCGCTAGCCGTGGCCGAGCGCCTGCGCGGCCTCTTCGAGCATCGGGCGGCCTTCGTGGATTTATCCCCGCTTGCCGACCCTCAAGTGCTGCCCTCAGCGTTGGCTTCCGTACTCGGCGTTCCGACTCACGCCGAATGTCCGCTAGATGGCTTGGTCGCTCTCTTGCGGGAGAAGCGCGTGCTGATTGTGCTCGACAGCTGCGAGCACCTAGTCGAGGCCGCGGCGACAATGACCGAGGCGCTACTCAAGGGCGCTCCCGGCGTGCAGATCCTCGCGACCAGTCGCGAGGCGTTGGAAATCGAGGGCGAATGGGTGGAACAGTTGGAGCCGTTGGGGACTCCTGACTCCGTAGTCGGCTTGACAGCCGCCCAGGCTCTCGCGTTCCCCGCCCTTCAGCTATTTGCCGAGCGCGCGGCCACCAGAGTTGAGGGGTTCACACTCTCGGATAAGGACGTGCCTGCCGCAGTAGAGATCTGTCAGAAGCTGGACGGCATTCCGCTCGCGATTGAGCTTGCCGCCGCTCGTGTTGGAGTCTTTGGGATCTCGGGACTTGCCGAGCGGCTGAATGATCGGCTGGCGGTGTTGACACGCGGTCGTCGTACTGCGCCCCCGCGCCACAAAACACTGCGAGCGATGCTCGACTGGAGTTACTGCCTCCTCTCGGCACGCGAACAGGAGGTCTTGAACCGCCTAGCGATCTTCGCGGGAGAATTTGCATTGGACTCTGCGAATGCGGTGGCTGCATCGGCGGAAGAACCAAGTGCCAACGTTGCCGAGACGATGGCGTCCCTCGTCTCAAAGTCGCTGGTCACTGCCGTGCTCCGAAACGGCGCCCCCTTGTATCGATTGTTGGACACCACCCGAGCCTACGCGCGGGAAAAGCTTCTTCAAGGCGCGCACTTCCATATGGTTGCCAAACTGCATGGCGAAAATCTGTGCGCCGCCCTGGAAGCATTGCGAGCCTCGCCCGGACCTGCGCTTGCCGCAGAGCTCACATCGATCTACAAGCCAATGGTCGACGACATCCGTGCCGCGCTTCGGTGGTGTTTTGCTCCGGCGGGCGATGCGCACCTTGGGATTAAACTCACGGCTGCCGCGACCTCGCTGTTCATGCGTCTTTCACTGCTGGACGAATGTCGGGGCCATGTCGAGCGAGTATTGCGGGACGAGGCCCTGGTCGCGATGACTGACCCTCTTGCGCAGATGCGGCTCAACCTGGCACTCGGGCATCTTCTGCTGCACACGTCCAGGGCGGAGTCGGAGCTGACCGACGCGTTTGAGAGGGCGCTGACGCTTGCCGAGCAGCTCGGGGCTGCCGCGCCTCGTGCCGAGGCGCTCGCGGCGGCGTGGATTGGGAGTACCCGGTGCGCCGAGTATCGCAAGGCGCTCGACTATGCCCAGCGTCTGCAGCCCGCAGCCGAGGCGGCGGCAAGTCCCGTTGACTTGGCGCATGCTCGAATGCTCGCTATACCTCTCCACTACATGGGCGAGTTCGCAGCGTCGAGCCACGTCATCGAGCGCGCCCTGGGAGATCGACGCAAAGAGGCGCGAGTCGCGCATGACCAATGGTTCTACGTCGACTTTGAAGTGGCGATGCGTGCGATCGACGCGCGCAACACCTGGCTGCTCGGCTTTCAAGATCGAGCCAGCGAACTGGCGCGCCACAGTCTCGAGCGTGCGCTTTCGATCAGCCACGCGGCCGGCATCTGTTACGCACTCGTCACGGCGGCGTGTCCGGTAGCTCTGTGGCGGGGTGACTGGGCCGAAGCGCGTCGACTGACATCCATGCTGCGGGTGTGCTCGAGCGAATACTCGCTCCGCTCGTGGGCAACCTGGGTGCCGTTCTACGAACAGGTTCTCCTGTCGCGAAGCACTCCGACATCTCGACCTGTTGACCTGACGCCGTTCGATACAAGCGAACTGGACGTCCACCAGATCGATGAGCTCGCCACCTTTGGAGAGGGGGCCCTTCCGCGCGAGGCGCTCACGCGCGTTGAGAGCGGCCGCATCGGCTGGAACGCAGCAGAGATCCTGCGCCTGAGTGGCGAGCATTTGCTCAAAGAGCGTGGAGCTCACGTCGCATCGTCCGTCGAAGCCACTTACCTTCGCTCTCTGGAAATCGCTCGCCGCCAGGGCGCATTGTCGTGGGAATTACGGACCGCAACGAGCATTGCGTGCTTATGGAAACAGCGAAATCGCGAGCGGGAGGGGCGCGAGTTGCTCGCCGAGGTTCTAGGCCGTTTCACGGAAGGCTACCAAACCGCCGACCACGCAAAGTCGGGCAAACTGCTGCAGGAGTTGTCTGCGTCTGGGTGACCACCTACGACGCTCTCCCTCACTGAGCATCACTGGCCAGCTACTGGTAGCCTCCCTGCGGCCTGCTGTTGGCGCACTCGCCCGAGTGTGGCAGGTGCCGCAGAATGCCGCCAGCAGGAACTCATCAGAAGCTGTGGCGGGGGAGTTGGGTTGGCCGTCGGCGGTTTGCCGAAGGCCCGTCACGGGCGGCGAAAAATCCGTCCGCACACTGGCCTGAACAGGGGGATCAACAAGCGATCTGAGATTGTGCCGACGACTCGAGCGCGTGAGAAGCGTGAGGAGTACGCGAAGGGCGTGTGGAGTCCCGTTGCCATCGTTCCGCGCGCCGAGCCACCTTTGATGTTACCGTCACCCAAGCGAGTCTCAGCACAGCGATCACGACAATCGATGGACGGGGGCACAAAAGACACCAGGCGGCTCTCCGCCCAGGAGCATCGATCCCAGCTCCGTCGCGCTCTCTTGGCGAGCACGATCGGCATCACGATCGAGTGGTACGACTTCTTCCTCTACGGAATCGCGACCGGTCTGGTGTTCGCGGAGCTGTTCTTCCCTTCCTCGGCACCCCTAGTCGGCACGCTACAAGCGTTTGCGGTGTTTTTTATCGGGTTCATCGCGCGGCCAATCGGCGCTGCGCTCTTCGGTCACTACGGCGACCGCGTCGGACGCAAGCCAACGCTGATTGCAACGCTCCTCGTCATGGGTCTGGCGACGTTTCTCGTCGGGCTAGTTCCGACGTACCAACAGATTGGATTCAGCGCAGCGTTAATCCTGACGCTGCTGCGCTTCATGCAAGGTATCGGAGTTGGCGGCGAATGGGGCGGCTCAGTGTTGCTTGCGATGGAATGGGCACGTACTACCGAGCACCGCGGCTTTATTGCCTCATGGCCACAGCTTGGGGTCCCGCTAGGGCTACTGCTCGCAAACGCGATCGTGCTGTCTTCCAGTCAACTCTCCGGTGAGGCGTTCCTGAGTTGGGGGTGGCGCGTGCCATTCGGGTTGAGCCTCGCGCTGATTGGCGTAGGCTTTTACATCCGGATCCGCGTCCTCGAGACTCCCCAATTCAGTATTTTGGTCACGCAGAAACGGATCTCACAGCGGCCGATACTCGAAGTCCTTCGCAAGCACCCCCGGGAGGTACTCTTGTCGGCCCTGGTACGAGTTGGCGAGCAAGCGCCCAGTTATGTGTTCAGCGCATTCGTCTATTCGTATGCAACCACAGTGCTCGGAATAGCGCGCGATTTCCTCCTGCGCTCGCAGCTGGCCGGCTCGATCATCGCGTGCATCGCCATTCCCTTCTTCGGCTTTGTCTCCGATCGGATCGGCCGTCGGTGCACGTACCAGCTTGGGATCGTGGTGACAGCTCTCTTCGGATTCGCCTACTTTGCGATGCTCGAGACGCGCTCGCCGGCTCTCGTGTGTTTTGCCTTGGTTGCCTCGTCGATTCCAACCAGCATCATGTACGGGCCACAGGCCGCGTTGATCGCCGAGACATTTCCGAGCCGCTTGCGGTATTCAGGCGCATCGCTTGGCTATCACTTGGCGTCTGTTTTTGCTGGCGGAACTGCGCCACTCATCGCGACGACACTCGTGGCTCGCTATCATACCGGATTCAGTGTTGCGTTTTATCTGCTCGCGTGCGCTGCGACAGGCTTTATCGCCACGCTTTTTCTGCAAGACCGCACGAATCAGAGAATCGAAGAAGAAGACTACGGCCCGAGCTGAGGCTCGAGGGTTTCGCAACAGCGAGTCACGACCGCGCTACTTAAACCTCACTCCCCTGAGGTCGATCGAGATTTCTTAACGGTTCGGTAATAAGGCGGCGGTCGGCTCAAGTAAAGCGGTTAGCAGCGATAAAGGCTCACGACGCAGTCAATGAGACCTCCCGCCCTGCTTCGCCAATCAGTTCGTTCCCACTTAGGCGCTTGTTCGAGTCGAATCAGTCGCGTTGGTCGACTGGATCGTGGTCGCGTCCGCCATTTTTATAGGTCTTTTCTAGCAAGTCGAGAGACGAGCCGTGTCTTCAGCTAACAAAAGAGTGCGTGAACCGACAATTTTCCCGTCCGAACTACACCGGTAATCGAAACCGTGGGCCGCACGACCTGGAATCCGGCGTGAGTTTCGGTCCCCTGCAGGCTAACGGGAACCCGGCCAACTCTCGAGAGGTCGTCCATCGGGGCTGTCCTCCAGCCAGCCTCTCCTACTTATACGGAGAGTACCGGCCTCACCAAAATCCCACTTCAATATCACCGCCCCCTCACGACTTGCGCGCACATACACCTTATAAAGGCTCAAAGTTAGTCACTAAATGATCGCACGAGCGGACGATCTTTTTCGCATACCAAGCACACCGAGGGCCCGGACATGGCTTACGCAGACCGCAATTCCAAGGAGCCCGATCCACGCTGTCGGCGCAACTCGGTCGAGCCGGTGCCATGAAAGAAGGGCGCCAGGTCGCGCGCAGCCCCGCGCCTGTCGAAACCGCCTACATCCGATGGCGGGCAGAGTTCGCAGCTTTCGAGACGAGTTGCTTCGATTCGCTGTGTAAGTTCGTTCGCGTCCAGTTCGACGACTTGATGGACGAGTACTACCGAGAGGGGCATGAGGCGTTGAACGACTTCCCGGCGTGGGCCTTCGAGCGCTATCTACGAGAGGTGGCCCCGTGAGCGGACCCGCTGCAGCCGCTGTCTCCTCGGGAGGATCACTCTCTGACCACCTGACAGAGCGCTGGATCGTCCGTATCCCTGTCACTACCCAAGGGAGGCTTTGCTTCTTGTGCCTCGCGAGCCGTGCATTCGCGTCAAGGTTCTCATCTACAGCGTCGCAGTGACACTGCTGCTCAGCGCGGGCTACGCGCCCCGGTTGGCAAGCGCCGCGTCGCTGTGTGAGAACTGTGAACTCCAGATCGGAATCGGCGCCACCTATCACTTCTGGGGCTCGACGGGTGGCGTGGTATTACCGATTAGCTTGAACTGGAGCGACGGCCGCTACGAGCTCGGACTCTTTCGTCTGAGTACGCGGCAGATTCTTTACGACCAGCACTCGCCATATGGGCGCCTGATGGCACATCCCTACTGGGGGTTGTCGCTCTCGCGCCGCTGGCGAATATTCACCCGAGGTCCGGTCAAGGGGTTCTTTGGCTTCGGAATCTCCGCAAAGACCGAATCAGACCAACTCAGCATCACGCGCCTGGACTTTGCCTCTCAGCTCGGGGTGCGCTTTCCATTGCCAGGCAATCGGGTGATCGCCGAACTTACGTTCCGACACTGGTCGAATGGCGGCGTTCGCCTGCCGAATCACGGACAGGATTTTGTGACCTTGACGGTGCGCCTCAATTCGGGATTCCTCGGGCCCGACAGACCCGAGCTCGCAATGGACGGCGCGGTCAATTTCAAGCTCGCACTGGGTGCCGACGATACACGTACCGCGAACTTGCCGTAGGGGATGGTCGTTTACAGTTGCTCCACTCAGCTGTGCGGTACGCGCGACGCCGAACGTGGCGAAAGCTGCCAGCGTTCCCGTTACGGGACTGAAGTGTGGGAAGAAGAGCTTCGGAAATACCAATGCCGCTGCGGTGCCGTACAGAAAGAAGTCGTACCACTCGATGGCTGTGCCGATAAAGCTCGCGAACGCTACCCGGCGGATAGTATTCCGCTGCGCGATTTCGTCGCTTACCGCGCGCGCAACCACGCGCTGCGCCCCATGCTTTCGATAACCTCGCGGAAGCCGGGATAGGTATATAGACGCGCGCTGGCAGGCAGGGACGGCGTAAAGAAGAACTGGCAGTGGGGGTCACGGGTCTCGAAAGCCTCGCGAGCGTGGCGAACGGCGTCCTCTTCGCGTGCCGCCCCAGACGCGGCGATTGCAAGCGCTCCCGGGGGAGCATATTGATGCCGCGCCCGGGAGAGCAGTTCGCAATAGACCGCGTCGGCATCCGCGGACTTGCCGCAATCCGCCAAGGTCAGTGCGCGAAATGCCATGGCCCACGCGTGCCGCCCCGACATTGCGAGTGCCACTTCCCCAGCGGCGATCGACTCCTCGAGCTTGCCGCTCAGGCGCAGGGATTCCTGGAGGACGACGAGAGCGAAGTAGTTCTCGGGCTCTATTTCAAGGCCGCGTCGGCAGGCTTCGATTGCTTCGTCAAGTTTGCCGACATCCATGCACGTCAGCGCGTATATGGCGTGCGCATAGCCCGAAAGGGGATCGGATGCGACGGCTAACTTCGCCTGCGCCATCCCTTCTTCCAGCTGCCGCTCCGAAAATTGAAGATAAAACAATCCGTACCAGGTGCGCGCCTGAAGATACTTCGGATTCAGTTCCAAGCTGCGAAGAAACTCGCGCTCGGCGACCTCCCGATCCCAAGTCCCTATCAAGGACGCCATCGCCAACGCGGTGTGCGCTTCCGCGAGTAACGGGTCCAGCGTCACGGCGCGTACCGCGGCGTCCATACCCTTGGGCATTGAATGCTGAGCGCGGGCGAATCCGTAGTAACCATGTGCCGTATAGGCGTCTGCGAGTCCGGCCCACGCCAGAGCGTATTCCGGGTCGAGTGTCACCGCGCGCTGGCAGCACTCGAGCGATCGCGGGATTGCCGGCCCCCTCTTGTAGAGCAGTGCGCGCCCTTTGACATACGCCTGGTAGGCTTCCAGATTCTGGGTTCCAGCCTTGACCAGCGGCCGCGATTCCCTGCCCTCAAATGAGACCTGAAGCCGCTGCGCAATCGAGCGTGCGATCTCGTCCTGGATCGCGAACACATCTTTCATCTCACGATCGTAGCGCTCCGACCATAAATGATATCCGTCCGCGGATTTCACCAGCTGTGCCGTGATGCGCAGACGGTTGTCAGTTCTGCGCACGCTCCCCTCAAGAACCGTGCGCACTTTCAGTTGCTCGCCGACGATGCGCGGGTCGATGTGTTTGCCCTTGAAGGAGAAGGCAGAGCTGCGCGCGACGACGTGGAGGTCCGCGATCTGGGCGAGTGCATTGATGATCTCTTCGGTAATACCGTCGGCGAAATACTCGTTCTCCGCGTCGCCGCTCATATTCACGAACGGCATTACCACGATCGAATCGCTCACCGCACTCTCGGCGGGGACGGGCGAGGCGCTGCGTGCGGTTACCGGTGCGACCAGTCGATAGCCTCGTTTCGAGATTGTCTCGATGATGCGCGGTTCGCGGGCATCGTCGTCAAAGGCGCGGCGTAACTCGGCAATGCAGCGCTTCAATACATCCTCGGTCACGACGATGTTGGGCCATACGGCCTGAAACAGTTGCTCCTTGGAAAGGGTTTCGCCCGGGTGCTTGGCCAAGCACAGTAAGACACCCATTACCTTGGGCTCGAGGCGAACGGTTCTGCCTCCGGAACAGATGCTGTTGAGGCTGGGAGCTACGACCCAGCTTCCTACTCGAAGGTCGTCCATCGAGGCTGCCCTCCCGCCAGCCGGTCTGATTATAGGCTGAGCACCGGCCTCACCAAAATTCCCCTTCGATATCACCGCTCCCTCACGACTCCCTTGCACCTACGCCCTATAAATAGCTCCCAAGGAGTCGAGTAAATGATCGCGCGAGCGGACGATCTGGCTGGTTCAGTTGACGCAGCGGCGCAGCGGGATGACGAGAGTCAATTACCATGAATTCACAACTTACTAGTGTCGCATTCCCAAGCGACAACGGCATTGGCGGCTTCTCAGAGGTGGCCGCACGGCTCGTGGAAGCAGCATCCCTTGTGCGCGAGGGTTACAGCGAGGCCGCCAAAGCTCACGTCGCGCGCGCGCTTGCGCTGCTTCGCGGGGATCGCAGCTCGATACCGGAGAGTGTGCTGCCGCTTAACGGGGGCGCGGGGAAAGTCGTGCGCGGCGGCCTCGCCGCCTGGCAGAAGCGGCGACTGACGGCATACATCGACGCGCACCTCGGCGGAAGGATTCGCATTGAGGATTTGGCGGGGCTGCTGAAACTTAGCGCAAGCCACTTCAGTCGCGCCTTTCGCTTGACATTCGGTACTACCGCTCATGAATACCTGTTGCGCCGACGAATTGAGGTGGCGCAGAGCCTGATGCTGACGAGCCGTGAGCCACTGTGTGAGATTGCGCTGCGCTGCGGGCTCTACGATCAGCCACATTTCACGCGCGTCTTTCGGCGGTTCGTTGGAGAAACCCCCAATGCGTGGCGCCGGACGCGGTGGGGCGAGATTGAGGATCGGTCTACCGACCCATCGAGGAATCCTATCGACCCGCCCGGGGTTCGCGAGCCCACCTCTGATGATCCTCGCAGCGCAATTCCGGCAACAATCGTGATCGCTTCCCACTGAAAGAAGGCTGGGCCACGTACCGATTGCCTTCCTCGTACTCGGCGGGCTCGCTCTGCTCTATACGTTGGCGGTCACATCGGAAAGGAGAGAGAAGAGCTCACGCGCGCGGCGAAGCGCGCCAGGCCGATCGCGCGCATCGGGACTCCCGTGAGACGTCGAGAGCTCGGTATAGTGATCGGGCGTCGCGGGGCAGCTCTACATGCATGGCGCCTTGCCAGCACGGCGCGAGCTGGACGAAGAGCCGCCGCGTCGCTCCTAGGGTGAGTGCCGGCCTCACCAAAATTCCCCTTCGAGATCACAGCCCCCTCACGACTTTCCTGGGCGCAAACCCTATAACAGTTCCAGGTAACCGGTAGGCGCTCGGCGCGAGCGGATGAGACGTATCACAGACCCGGCGTGCGGAGGACCTGGAAATGGCTAACCCAGATCGAAATTTGCAGGACGTCGTATCACAAGAGTTGAAAGACAGCCGTAGTGAGCTCAATCAGGCTACCGCTGCCGCGGAACCGGAGCTCGAGGCTGCGCGCACGACACGGGAGCTTGAAGTCCCTGAGCTGCGACTCAACTGCTGGTCGGGCGGCAGCAACGCTGTTTCGAGCGCGTGCTGGGATGGCAACCGGGCTGAGCGCTTGAAGCTATCCCCGTTGCGGTCGCCGCGGCCCTGCGCGCAACGACAACGCTTGCGACTGACGGCAAGGGCGGAGACGTGTCCGCTAATCGAAACCGGCGACTATGTAATTGATTGAAGAACGCACGGCGAACGGCCAGCGTTTATCGGAGAGCAACAGCCATGACCTCGCTTGTCAGACAACGGACTCCTCGCGACAAACAGCGGTCTGTCTTGAGAGGAACTGATCCGGTGCAAGTGGTGTTCATGATCGTTGCCGCGCTTGCGGTCACAACACTCGTGGCCTTGGACTTTTTTTTCAGTTAATGCAGTGGTCAGGCAGCCATGTGAGCAGAGTGAGCTACCGTGGCGTGCTGCCTTTTTGGGTGGTATCCACGCCGACATGGTGCGCTGACTCGCGCAACATTGGAGCTGTGTGAGGTAACCGCGCGGGGCGTTTGGAGGGCGCTCCGCGTCCGCTGTGTGAATGCGTACTACCTGGGAGATAGGGTCTTGATAGCCGGGGCGGCGGCCGATGAGTAGGAAATCCGCGATGTCCAAATCGGGTCCCCGCTTTGGGCGCCGACGTCTTGAGACGCCTGCTGTTCGCGAGCAGGGAACTCGGCTGCCACAGTTCATCAGAATTGGGCCACGCCAGGGCCACGATGCAATGCGAAGCTCTTCGCGCGAAGAGAGGAGGCGGCGACGTGACAGTTACTCATTCGGCTTCGGTAAAGGCCGCCGTACCGATGGCGGAGCACATTGGTTTTCTGTTGGGGTACGTGCTGGTGACAGCGGCATTGTGCCTCCTCATGAGCGTCTATCTCGCTGGCGGGTTTCGCAGCGCGCGTGCCGGTCTGGTAGCCGCCGGCATTTTTGCCGCCACCTACGCGCTGCTGTACTTATTGGTTAGCTCCGAGAATTACGCGCTTCTTGTCGGCTCCCTTGCGTTGTTCGCACTGCTTGCTACGACGATGTTCTTGACGCGCAGATTCGACTGGTATGCTCAAGCGGCTTCACCGAATCCGAAGAGCTGACAGCCGCTGCAATAATGTCTGGGAGTGAAAAAATCCGAGTGGCGATCCTCTTCGGCGGCCAGTCTGCCGAGCACGAGATCTCGATTCTTTCAGCGCGCAACGTGCTCGCCGCGCTCGACCGCTCCCGCTTCGAGCCCGTCCTGATCGGCATCGACAAAGCGGGCCGGTGGTTGACACAGGATCCGAAGAAACTCCTCGCCAGCGAGCGGGATCCGCGGCTGGTGCGTGTTGGCCCCGGGTTGCCGGTGCACTTGCCGTCGTCGGCACGGCTGCCGCCGTCACAAACGCCGACCGTCGGACAGATCGACGTCGTGTTTCCTGTACTTCACGGCACCCTGGGCGAGGACGGTGCCGTCCAGGGATTGCTCGAGATGGCCGGTATCCCCTACGTCGGCGCCGGGGTTCTCGGATCCGCAATCGGCATGGACAAGGACGTCATGAAGCGGCTGCTGCGTGAGGCCCGAATCCCGGTCACAGACTTCCGCACCGTCCGCCACGATGACTTCCTCAATCACCCCGAGCAAACATGCCGCGATGTAGCGGCGCTCGGCTTTCCCCTCTTCACGAAGCCGGCCAATGCCGGCTCATCCGTGGGAATCCGCAAGGTGACGTGCGCC
>Ga0306920_100008146_pt1 | contig 13888 bp, 18 predicted proteins | sample flu12Cox44000170_FD_204666 | JGI IMG/M metagenome (GOLD analysis project Ga0306920, IMG submission 204666) | Lab enrichment of tropical soil microbial communities from Luquillo Experimental Forest, Puerto Rico - flux4day.12C.oxic.44.000.170 (v2)... | ecosystem: Environmental > Terrestrial >...
TCTCGACGAGCTCGGCTATCTGCCATTCGCGCAATCCGGCGGCCAGCTCCTGTTCCACCTGGTCAGCCGGCTCTACGAGCAAACCTCGATCATCGTCACCACCAATCTGACTTTCGCTGAGTGGCCGTCGGTCTTCGGCGACGCCAAGATGACCACGGCACTGCTCGACCGGCTCACCCATCACTGCGACATCATCGAGACCGGAAACGAAAGCTGGCGCTTCAAAAACCGCGCCTGACTCCCACCGGCTCGCCCACGGGGGCCCACAGGTAACCCCCGCGCATCGCTCCAGTCCGACTCGTGGCGGTCACATCACGATGCGCAGGTCCCCCCTGTGGACTCCGTGGACGACCCTCCGCCGGGGGTCAATGTTGGACGCCGAGCCAGGGTCAAAGTTCAAAGCCGATTGACACACGATCACCGGAAGCGATGATCACGTTCGACCGGAATCCGCGATCACGTTCGACCGGATTGAGTGATCATCTTCCGCCGGAATCTGTGATCACGTTCGACCGGAACGCGCATGCCGGCGCCGCGCAAGGCGCGCTCGGCCAGATTGTTGTCGAGGCCGAGGCGGGCCGGCCTCGAAGGAGCGGCACTGGTCGGCGGAAGGCGGAAGAAAAGGACCTACGCGCCGGGGATGTCGGTGTCGCTGGTAGCGCTCGGTGAGGTCCAGTTTGCAGAAATCGCTTTTGCTAAGTGGGCCGCCTCATCCGGCAACACTTTCCCATCGTGCCGGAGCCAATACCGGCACCGGCGTGTCGTCGCCATAGAGGGTCGCTGACGCGATCACTTCGGCGGTGACCACCTCGGTCAGCGGCGCCAGTGCTGCCGTCGAGAGCCCGGCTTACGGCGCACAGGAAGGCAGCGCCTACAATGGGCATTTCGGCTGCACCTGTTATCATCCGTCGTTCGTGTTCAACCAGCTCGGCGATCTGGAGCGGTGCGCCCTGCGCTCGGGCAACGTGCACAGCGCCGCTAGCTGACGAGAAGTGCTGGAGCCGGTGGTCGTCCGCTACCGTGGCACTGTGACGCCTCTCTATTTCCGGGGTGATGCGGCCTTCGCCAACTCGGAGATCTACGAGCTCCTCGAAGCCGAAGGCATGGGTTATGCGATCCGGCTACCGGCCAATCGGGTGTTGCAAGACAAGATCGGCTACCTCCCCAAGCGCCCGGCGACCGCCACAGGAGGTGCGCCGCTACTATGCCAACTTTGGCTCCAAGCCGGCTCATGGACAAAGCCCCGACGAGTGGTGGCAAGGTCGAGGGCATCCGGGTGAGCTTTATCCGCGCGTCGGCTTCATCTTCACCAATCTGGCGCGGCCGGTGGAGCGTCTCGTCGCCTTCTATAACCACCGCGGCACCTGCGAGCAGCACATCAAAGAAGGCAAGGGCGCGGTCAAGTGGACTCGCCTATCATGCCGATCCTTCGCCGCCAACGCCGTCCGTCTCCAGCTCCATGCGCTGGCCTACAATCTCGGCAATCTCATGCGGACGCTGGCGATGCCGAAGACGGCGGAGCCGTGGTCGCTAACCAGCTTGTGCGAGAAGCTGATCAAGATCGGCGCCAAGGGGGTGAGCCACGGGCGTTACGTCACCTTCCAGATGGCTGAGGTCGCGGTGTCACGGCAGATGTTCGCGGAAATTCTCTCGCTCATTGTCCGGCTGCGGGCACCACCCGCGCCAGCATGAAGGCGCGGGACGCGGATAAGACGAGCAAACGACGGAAGAGTGCGCTTTGATGCACCAGCGAGTTTTCGCGCCTCGGCCGCTCCATTTATCGGTTCGACCGTCTGCTACCCTCACGAGGCGGGATTTATCGTTGCCGAAGGCGCCCAGAGGCGCGATCCTGCCCTCAAAATCATCCTGGATCGGGGGAATGTCGGTTCAATTTTGCTACGGACGGCGTGGCCGACGCCCAGACACTCTGGCCGTGACAGTTTGCCTTCCCATCTTCCCCGCAATTACCTAACTAGTGCTTAGGATCAAACAAATGATTCAGTGCCGTTCGAGCCGATACCGCAGGCTGCTTCGGGTTTCTCGAAATCAAGTGAATCATCTGACTGCATCTGAGCACTAGTGGATCGCCGCGTCAACCTTTTCGATGGTGGGCGATCCAGATGAAGCATTTGGGATCGTCATTGGTTTCGGCGAGGTAACGGTTGATTGCGGTCTGGAGCTCAGCAACGCCTTTGAAGCCGGGCTCGCGCCTCTGGCGGAAGAACGTTTTAACTCGTAGCTCATCTGCCGCAAATACTTTAGAACGTCGCGGTAAAATAGCGATCTTACACGGTACTTAAATTTTTGCTTGGCGCGTGCTATCTTCCTCTGCGAGTAATCGGTAACCTTGTGGTCAATTGTGGCGTTTCCTTGCATTCCGATCAGCTCGATTATATTACGTTTCTTGTTTAACGATTTCAGTGCCAAATCTGCATTACTTGACGTATAGGTATCGGTTTCTTCATAATCCATGTGACCCTTCAGCTTGGCGGGAACGCCGCACCCGGGACAGAAAAGCGCGATCTGATCTTCGAACTCAGAGACGTTCCTCCGCCACCAACCTGGAACAGGGTCGATCCCATTGTCGGTGCCTTGCGCGAGATCGAACGATGCCGCGACTTCGCAAAAATATGCGCGTAACTTGCCTCTGTTTTGGACAATAGAAGCTGACCACTCGTGGTTGACGTCGCATTTCGAGATGCGATCCCACATCTCCTCCTCTTCAAACAAGTCCTTTCCGGTAGTAAGCAGGGGCGAGTGCGATGAGTAGCCCCAGTGGTACAGTGCATGTGACCTCACGGGTTCCAAAGATTTGATGCCATGTTGAGACCCGTGAGTATTGGCATTTATGAAGCCAAATACCTTCTTGGCAATGTCAGCGTGCTTAAAGATATTATTTGTAAAAAGCCCCCGCTGATTTTTGTTCGGCACCTCTTCGACGAAGATGTCACAGAGCTCTTCGAAGTTGCGATGCATCGCGGGATTTCCCCCCATCATCCCAATGACACCCGGAAAACCTTCTAAGCTGCGCACCGCTAATCGAAAATTTTCAGGCGTCATCTCCCAAAAGGCATTTTGGTTCTCCAAAAGTCGAGTACAATTTGAACAAGCTAGGTCGCACTTGTTTGTGATATCGATTTGTATAATCTGCATTTCATAAGGGCTCACCATATTTGCCATTGCTTTCTTACGAAGCGGATTAGGCACGGCACTGGTGAGAGATTCTCCGGACACTTGAAGGTGCATACGGCTCCCAATTTTAGGGTATTTCCATGGCTTATTCATGCCACCTCCTTTGCCTGGCGCTATTGTCAACCGACATTCGCCGAATTCCGGCGTTTTCGCGGCCAAGGATCGCATTTCTGACCGGCTCGGGCAAAAGTAAATCGTGCCCGCCGCCCGCATAGAGGCGGCAAAGCGGTTTTGACGGCACCGAGCCCGGCTCCAGCACCGGGCGCCAGCCATCAGCGCTGTGCACGTTGCCGGATCGCAAAACGCACCGCTCGACATCGCCGAGCTGGTTGAATACGAACAGCCGGTGATAGCAGGTGCAACCGAAATGGCCGTTGTAGGCGCTACCTTCCTGGTCGCCGTAGGTCGGGCTCTCGCTCGAATCCATGTCGAGCACAATCCTCTTCGGCGGTCGCCGGTGGTGTACCTTGTCGATCCACTGGCCGGGCAGATCGGCAAAGAGCGGCAAGGTTCTCGGGTCGGCAGAGCCACCTCGTCTCGAACCTGCCCATCTGGCTGGCCGACGCTGCAGACCTAGTGATCGCCCGATCGCCCACCACCCAGCGCATCGCCGGGTCGCGGCACAGTCTCTCGGCGTCGTTCACGTCCTCATAGCCGGCCAGCCGCCCGAATACCGACTGACGCAATAAGCCGGCCAGTCGGTGACGACCGTTCTTGCCGGTGCGTGCGTCAGTGAGCGTATTGGCACCCGTATCGGTCAAGCCCAGAGTGTCATCCAACTCGCGGTAGGGTAGCAACCCGGCATCGGAGGTGATCGCCGAGCCGCGAAATTGCAGCAGCAAGCGACGGGCGAAATCGAGCCGCAGAGCGCCCTTATCGACTTCACCCGTAGGGTCCCCCATCACCGCCCCGTTTGTTCCCCACAAGAAGCTGAATTCTAATCTAAATCGACGCCACCGCGCTCAAAATCGCCGCTTCATCCGGGGAATGCGAGCTAATATGGCCTCACCCACGGACCGCTGACGACGATGACACTAACACCTGAGAGCACGCCGCCAACTCAACGACTACCGCGAAGAGCCCTCGTTTAGCTCTTAGGCAGGCTGAGGTCGCCGCGTCTATTTTGGCGAGGCGACCAACAATTCGGAGCCCTCCTGTTCGACCAGTTCGCAAAATCGCAACGCATTCTTTTCGAATCTCGTGTTCTCCGCAATGCTCACATTGCGAACAATGTTTTCGGGTTTCGATGATGGAAACAGGACGATGCTGTTGGGGTGACTGGTTAGCGCTCCCTTCAGCATGACATCAGCGAGCATCCGGATATCTCTGAGATTCAAGTCGGTTTCAGCAGCCCATCTCTTGCAGATATCATGCCGATCCATGAGCGCTTGATGCACCTGTCTAAGCTGCCGGGAGAAGACCCAATAGTGGATTCGGAAGCTGCCCGGGTAGTTAGACTTCGGGGAAACCACACTCCAATCGAATTGCATCACCTCGCAGAACGGCCGCCGCTTCTCATAAAGATCAAGGGCCCGCGAAGCCTCCCCCCCGATTCCGAAGACACCAATACCCCCTGGAAGTGACGCAATCCCTCAGGAATTCCAATAAATCGTCTCCTAGATCGACCACCACCGGGTTCATCCATCAAAAACATGTCCACCATGTCCAGCTGAAGCTCTTCCAAGCTACGCGCAAGCGAGAGTTTCGCTTGTGCGGCGCTGAACGCGGCTTTTGACGGTACGTTCATGGCGGAAGCCGATTTGGAGAGCCCGCTCCCGCTGGCGACCACCGGATCGCGCCGGAGTGTCCGCAATACCGGACCCAGCATCGGACGGGCCACCCGAACGGGCAAGGGGCGCATGACCGGCGGTAGTATTCCGTACTTCGTGGTCACCGTCATCCAGCCATTGTGTTTCTTAAGAAAATTGCCTAAATACCCCTCGGCAGCGCCATCAGCGTACGATGGGGCGACGTCGAAATGACGAATACCTGCGTCATAGGCGGCGTCAAGGCACCTGGCTGCGTCGTTCTTGTTGACCGAACGAGGAAAGGCGCAACCGAAGCCAAGCCTTGTCGTGCGGCGGCCTGTTGATAGGATGACTTCCACGTCCGTGTTATTGCCGTACCGGGGAAGATTTTTCAAGTGCCCCGCCAGCCTTACGGCCAACGCCAGCAAAGTATGAGTCTGATTGGCAAAGCCAGAAGCGGGACTGAAGTGCTGCAAACATATGCGTTACGCGTTCCAAAGAGCCGCAGATCCGAATCGACGACGCCGTCTAAGGAACCTCTGCAAAAGGCTATCGGCCAGTGACCGTGATATAATGCGCAGCGGGGTTGGATTGGTGCGCATAAGTTAGGGGCGATGAAGCAGCTGACATTTGCGGCGGTAGGGTTTGAGCGCTACGCCAAGACGACACGGCGGGCGAGGTTTCTGGCCGAGATGGAGCGCGTACTGCCATGGCCGGCTCCGTGCGCGCTGATCGAGCCGTTTTATCCCAAGCCCGGCAATGGCCGACCGCCGATCGGGGTCGAGCGAATGCTGCGTATCTACTTGTTGCAGCAGTGGTTCAATCTGTCGGACCCGGCGGTGGAGGAGCCGCTCTACGATTCGCGGGCGATGCGCGGTTTCGTCGGCGTCGATCTCGGCCGTGAGCCAGTGCCGGACGAGACGACGGTGTGCCGCTTCCGCCACCTGCTCGAGGAGAATGATCTCGGTCGGCGGCTGTTTGATGAGGTGCAGCAGCACCTGCCTCGCAACGTCAGAGAGAGATCGCCTGCCTCCGCGACGAGGCACGCCAGCCAGTAATGTTGACTATTGCGGTAAGTACACGCTCGAGCCACGGAGGCCTTTCGGTGGTTACAAACCGCAGCGTAATTAGGCGTTTCGCGAGAACTCGGGGACTGACCGCGACACTGACAAACCACCCAGCGCGGATTAATCGGTTCGATACCGGAAGCTCTGCATAAAGACAGGCTCTTAGCGCACGAAATAGGGTATGATAGACAGGCTCGGACAACGGGTTCTTGGCAGAGGTAAGCTTGTACGCAGACAGTTGACACTCGAGCGGCCACAGAGAATAGTTTCGGGTAGCGGATGCATCAAATGAGATGCCCAAACTCCGACAACGTTGTGTGAGATAACCAAGTCTGGTCGCAAAAGCGTCTAGAAGCATAGCGAAGTGGGGCCCGTCAACCCGACTCGTTGCGTACAAGTTCCCGCCATGAACACGATAGTAGGCCAACGGCTGATATATGGTTATCACTTCGCCATATAATGGCGCATTGCACTCCAAGATCATGTCCATATGATGCTCACGGGGATTCTCCAACTCGAAGCCACCGTCGGTACTGATCTGGTCTAGCAGTGCTCGCGAATACGCGTTACCGGTAACAGGAGACAAAATCGATCCCCCGGCGCGAAGGAGCTGCCTGCGAATCGTCGCGGTGTCCAGATTTGGCGGATATTTCGGTGCGATATGGGCAAGTTGCCGCCCTAATTCATCGATGGTAACGAGGGGACACTGCGTCTTCACTGTCGCAGGCGTCCAGCATCGGGCGACAGTTGCAGCGGCCTGCGGAAAAAGAACATCGTCCGCGTCAAGAAAGATCAGGATAGGATGGCGAGCAAGCGGCCACGCGCTATTCAATGCAGCGATCTGACCGTTATTTGTTTCTCGGAGCACAGATTGGATCCGGTCGCCGTACCGTGAAATGACCGCCCGTGAGTTGTCCGTCGAACCGTCGTCAACGACGATGACTTCGCAAAGCGGGTGGTCCTGGTTAAGGGCGCTGTCGATCGCTGCGGACAGAAAGCGCCCGTAGTTGTAGTTAAGCACGATGATACTGACGCCTAACAGGTCACTCATGATGTCCGCCCATCGAGAATACGCACCCTCACGTGATCTCGGGTTATTGAGTATTATGGCCAGCCCTCAGGATGAACCACCCCAATTTAGTCCGCAGCGCGTTGCCGGTCCACAGCCTTCTGGATGGCATCGCGCAGAGCGCGGCCGCGGTCGCTCCAATCAAAACCGGTGCTGCATTCTTCGTAAGCGGCCCGTTGCAAGGAGTTAAGGCGCTCGACATCGTCTATCACAGCAACGACGCCTTGCGCGAGCTCGTGCATCGATTCGAAGGATAGATAGTGCAGCCCGGGCGTCAGCGGCAAGCCGGCGATACCGCCGCTTAAAGCGGCAATAGGCACTCGATTGAAGATATAGTCGAGTGTCTTGAGCTTGAACCCGCCGCCGGTTCGCTCGGCGACGATACCAATTCTGACGGTACGGAGAATCGGCTCCAGATCCTCGACGAAACCCAGGAAGCGGATCGCGCGAAAATGCTTCTTGGCCTGCAAGTGGTCGGGGACATTGCCGACCACCCACAGCTCTATCTGACTCTGGTGGAATAGTTCGCCGGCCGCTGCCATGAATTCACTCAAGTTCATCTGCTTGGCCAGCCAGATGGCGCTGCCGAGGATCAGCGCTCGGCGCGGCGTCACGTCGTTGATGTCGCGGCACGCGACGTGCCGGCCTGCATAGCCGGGGGTCAGCAGTACGGTCTTGTCCAAACCGGCGAAGCAGCGAAGATCTTCAGCGGTAATAGCCGAAACCAGGTTGGACTGCCGAACGAGTTTTTTCTCCAGTCGGTCAGCCTTGCCCGCATCGACGCTCAAGCCAATCCCGCGCACAATGTTTCCGCGGAAGTTCCGGGCCATATTCCGTCGTACCTCTCCTTCGCATTGGTGGGCGATAAAGACCGAAACGACCCCCGCCTTTCGGCGCCGATAAGCCTCAACCGCAGGCCAAACCCACCCCATTCCGAGATGATCCACGATGATCGCATTCCAATCACGCGCCATTTGCACTCGGAGCGCGCGACGGAACGACGTGGTATTATATTGGTTCGCGACATTCGGAAGGCGGTTTAACAGACTCCGGACGGCAAGACGCCCGCCCATTTCTCGATCGCTTTCCGATGGTACGATGACCCATTCGATCCGGTTGTCGCTGGCGCCTCGGGCGCGACCGCCGGTACGGCACATTGCCAAGATCGTGAGCTGCACGCCAGCGCAGCTCAGGCTCGACAGAAGATGGAAGCTGTACGTCAGGTCTCCGGCGTCAGGCGGCACCGGATCCATCCGCGTGAGCCAGAGGCACCGCAGTGGGCTCCGTTCGGTCTCAATGAAGTCACGCATCGATTCTGATGTTATCGCCGGCAAGACAGGACGAACGCCCGACCTGATTGATTATCATTTCAGAAGCCGCTTAAGCCCTCCCTTCACATATTTGGGGGCGGCGACGGTGACTGCGCGAAGCGCATCGTGAAAATCCATTTGCTCAGGATGGACAAGCGACAGGCGAAGAGAGTGCGGGGAAAGGGCAAGCTCAGGAATGGTTTGAAGCGAATGCTGATTGCAGAACACCAAGGTGTTCTGACGATACCAATAGGCAATCCTTCGATTCCGCCAGATTTTCGGTCGTATGACATCGCAGACGGTGTAGTCATTATCGGCAAAAATCGCGGTCCAATAGGTCTGCCATTGCTCGTTTACGTGATCCCTGCCGCCCTGACCGGGAATCGCTGCGGAGAACAATACCACCGGAGCCAAGCGTGTCAGGTCCTCGACGAAACCAACAGCGCGCCCTTCCGATAAGTGCTCTGCGACCTCAAGCGAGATTACAAGATCGAACGATCGTTCCAGACGAACCTCCTGACGCAGGTCCATCGGTTGAAAGTTAGCAGCGGGGATCTGTAAAAGATCTCTGCTCACGTATTCGCCATCGATCCCCACGACGTCGGCTACGCCCTCATCGCGGAATACCCGCAGCCACGTACCTTCTCCGCACCCGACGTCACATACCGAGGTGACCGGCGGCATTAGCCGCAGAATGAGTGGAACGACCTCTCGTGCTGAACTGTATGACAGATTACGGAAGTATCGATAGAATTCGGCGTCGTACACCCTGCGGCCCCGCGTCGACATATTGTGATCCTGCTAAACTAACACACATTGCAAACCTTTCAAGCTGCCGTTAACCTGATCAGAGGTGTAGAGATCGTGCACGGCTCGTGCATGACGTTCTGGCCAGGTGAGTTAGCGCATCACGGCAGATGTTCAAGGATGTTGTCTCGACACCCCTAACCGCGGAATTATTCCCGGGCCTGGGGAATATTGGCCGCTAATGCTTGATCGATTGATCGTTTCAGCCAAGGCGCACCTTCCTCAGAGTACAATTGATGTTTTGAGGGAGCTGCGTCACAGAGGGAGAGGGCTGCGTTATGTGGTCTTTCCGAAGCTTGGTTACCGTCTAGACCAATGGGCGAGGGTTGTTCAGATCGACGAATGGAAGGCGTTCCTCACCGAATTACCACTTGCCCGGCTGCAAGCGCTCGAGATTTCCCCCGGCGATAAGACCATCTGGCGCCAAATCGGCTTTGGCTCTTACACCGCCGTAGATTTTCCAACATTTGATATCACCACGGATACCCTTCCATGTGTCTTCGACATCATTATAGCCGAACAGGTATTCGAGCATCTGCGTCATCCCTATACTGCCGCACGAAACATCCGTACTATGTTAAAGGACGATGGCATCTTCCTAATCGCCACGCCCTTCCTCATCCGTGTTCACGGCATGCCGCGAGACTACACACGATGGACACCCGACGGGCTGAGCGGTTTCCTAGAGGATTGCGGATTTCACGCGGAAGTTCATTCCTGGGGGAGCAGGAAAGCGGTGATAGCAAACTTCAATCGATGGGCCGAGTTCGGATTCGGACGTAGTCTCCGCAACGAGCCCGATTTTCCGGCAGTCGTTTGGGCGTACGCCCGGAAGAAATCGACTTAACCGACTTCTTTACTCTTTACCGATCGGCAGTTTCGCTGTGTGCCACAGCACTTGGCGCGCGAACGCGTGGACCACCGTAACAATTATTGCGGCGGGGCGGCGATGTTGCCTGACGCGATAGAACGCACGAATGAGCCCGACGGTTGCTTGGCGAAACGACGAAAAATGTCTTCGAACCGAGCGGCGATCTCGTGTATCTCGAAGTTCGCGCGCGCATAGGCGAGTCCGGCGTCGCCTAGTCGCCTGCGACGGTCCTCGTCATCGATCAGCGACCTTGCCAGCCTCCGAAATGCCCACGAGTCCTCAGGGTCGGCGACGGCGCCGGCCGATGCGGCAAGAACGGTACGAGCTGCCAAATTCTCGCTCGAGATGGCCGCGAGAATTGGCTTTCCCGCGAACATATAGGTCAGTACCTTTCCGGGCACCGAGAACTTCGCGGCTTCCCGTTCGAGGATAGCAATCAATATGTCGGCCGCCGCCAGCGCTTTCTGGAAATCGTCCTCGGTTTGGAACGGGAGCACGACCAAGCCAGGGAATTCTCGGTGTCGTAGAGACAACCATTCGGCGCCGTAACCCTCCGAGATAACGACGATACGAACATCCGGATCGTCGCGAAACTCGCTCGCGAGGTCAAGAAGGACCCGGGGATTGTGCTTGAAGCCGAGGGTGCCTGAATAGAGAAGCACGCGCTTATCCAAGAGACCATGCCGCGCCGCCCAGTCATTGTCTTTCGTGGGCAGCGCGCCGCTTGGCGCCGTACCCCAGTTCTCAATGACCGTTACGCGGTTTACATCGACACCCCAATCGGCTACCAAATCGCGAAACTCGTCGGAGATTACCACAACGCCGTCACTGCGGCGCGCGACGCTATGTTCGAGCAGAGCATAGCGCCCTGCAATAAGATCGCCGATTACCGGTGCTTTGGATAAGACGAATTCGATCCCAATCGAATAGACATCGTGCATCCACAGTAGAAATGGCGTGCTCGAGCGTCGGCACATCTTCTGAATAATCGCCTGGACCTCGATCGGGGTATTCCCGGAAATGATCAGGTCCGGGCGAAAGCGAGCCATCATGGCTGCCGCTTTGGCCCCATAAGCTCTCTCTTGGAGAAAGCGCTTGAGAAGATTCCGTTTGGTGTACTCCGCATCGAGCTCCACCCGGACGACGGTAACTCCGTCGCCGTGAGAAAAGCACGTCGACGAGCCGGAAGGCGTTTGGCACGAGGGGCAATAGGCATACGCGACATCATGCCCGAGACCAGCCAAAGCTTTGGCGAGTTGTTGATTTTGCGCATAGGTTCCCATTTCGTGCAGGATGATCCTCATCAGCGGTCAGGCCTAGTCGGAGAAACGCGCTGAGCGAAGCGAGCTGAGTGTCGCGAGGAATTTTCGCATCCCCCCTGGCGCCATTGAATGAGATTTCGCCGATCGGGCCGCGGCGCCGGCATACATGCGACGGCCCACGCGTGCGTTATCGCCACATCACGCAACCCCATTTGTGAAGACCTAGCTGCCGATCGTGAGAAACGACAGACGAGGGTAGATGCCGTATCTTGCGAAAAGCGACGCGCCGAGGGCTCAACGAGGCAGGACGCGAGCCGGTATTGCAGTTGCCCCGAGCTACTTCCGAGAGGATCGTGCCGAACCTGCAGGCAATGTCGCCCACAGACAGCTTGCAATAAACGCCCCTTCTCGATATCCGGGTTCAACCGTTGACGTAACTTGCGCGCATCGATCGACGCCAAGCCTCCATCATTCGCGGCATGAATCCTTACCGGGCCAGCGGTCTTTGGATCGTCAGCACGTCCGCTAGAATTGGCCGACCAGCACATCGTCGTTGCCCATCGCATAAGACTTAGCATAAAATCACGAGCATAGGTGTTTCCATCGGATCAGTCTATAGCCAGCGCGCTTGCCATCACGGCATAATGATTACTGGAGCTCCATCCTGCGCCGCAGCGCGCGTTATTGGTTCAGTACGTCCTTCAGTTCCCGGACGACGCGACGCCAGCTTGCGTTGTGCCGCCGGTGCCATGCCGCTTCCCGAAGCGTGAGCAGCCTCTCCGGCTCGTCGATCATGCGGGCAAAAAGCTGTGCCAGTTCATCCGGCGAGATCTCGGGCGAAACCAATGCTCCTGCACCAAGCCCGACGATGTCGGGAACCCCGCCGACATCGGTGGCAATAATGGGAACGCCCAGCCGCAAAAACTCGAGGAGTGCAATCCCGGTCAGTTCGGCACGAGACAGCATGCATCCGATATCGACGTTGCGAACTATCTCGATGAAGCGCTCAATATTGACGCGCTTGTCGATTAAGCCAAAATAGGTAACGCCGTCCTGGTGCGCGATCTCGACCGGACATTTGCCGATGACATGCAGCCGGATATCGTAGCCGGCGCGCCTCATGAGGCGAACTGCCTCGGCGATCGTTGGCAAGCCCTTGCGCTCAGGATAGAGCCCGATGAAGCCGACGACCAACGGAGTTCCGCCGCTTGGGCGCCTCCGCTCGAGTTCTCGGTCAAACGTCTCGAGTCGGCGCTCGGGAATGTTTGCGCCGGGCGGTATGAGGCAAATTTTTTCCTTCGTCACGCCATAATGCTGGACGATATGGGACGCCGTGCGCGTGCTCATGACCAGAACCTTCCGGCTGACCGCATATCCATCACGCTCGACGTCCAAGGCCTGACCCAGGGCCGTATCATCGATTTGTGCGGCCGCGTCGAAGTCTCGATAATTGCCAAAATATTCGCCAAGCGTTCCGTCGATGTAGCAATAAGGCGTAATGCCAAACGCGCTGTGGAAGCGCAGGAAATTCGAGCCAAAGAGCTGGAAATTGTTGATGACTGTGGAACCGCGCAATGCCGGAAGGCCCCGCTTCCAGATTCCGTCGAGGAAACCGTTGGTGAATTTGAAGCCGTGCCGTCCGCGGATTCCGCCCCGCAACTTCCACAATCCCGCGCGGGCATAGATCGCGGAGGCCCGAACGCCTCGCGGGTAGAGGTTAACCATCGCCGTCAGCACGCCATCCTGTACGCCCTGAAGCGCTAAGTGATAGGTGATGCCGCTGAAGACCCGAATATCATTCTTCGAGTCACATCCTACGAGATAAGTCGTAGGTGCAACCGGGTTCGGCGCGCGCGCCATTACGATTCTAACCCCAATTCGGTGATAATAGATGGTTGATATCGATCGACACTATTGATGAGACTGCGGGAAAAACCCGATTTACCAGTGGTCACCAGCGAAGGCGTCCCAATGGTTCCAGGTCCGCTCCCCCAGACGTTCTGGACGCGACTAATGCCAGAAATCCTTCGGCTCGAAATAGAGGCGCAACGACGGCCATAGCGTCTCGCTATCGTCGCCGCCCGTCTCGACGAGGCAGCCGTCAGTCGGCCCGGCCGCCCGACCGGTGCGGATGTCCTCAACGGCAAATGCTTCTGCAGATCCCATCGTGCCTTATTCGGCGACGAAGGCGATCGCGTCGCCATAGCCTTCGTCGAAGGTGTCGTTGCAGCCAAGCTGGAGAATGTGCAGCCGGTCCGAGGCCAGGTCAGTATCGACCACGCGCCAACAATCAACGACAAGTCGGGTCGGCCCGCCGCCCGACCAGCCATTGAAGAACGCTTTATATTCCGCGCATGGTACCATTACCACAACCGCCTCGGCGGTAGCGACCGCTTCAGCTGCTGAGGCGGCAAACGCGACCCCGGGGCCGAGCGCGCCGCGTCGAGCGCAAGCGGATCATGGACGACCACCCGGCGGCCCATCTTTTCCAGGGCCGCCGCCAGCATCAGACCTTGGGCGTGCTCGATGACCCCGGTATCCGGCTTATAGGCGAGCCCGAGC
>Ga0306920_100008147_pt1 | contig 13885 bp, 12 predicted proteins | sample flu12Cox44000170_FD_204666 | JGI IMG/M metagenome (GOLD analysis project Ga0306920, IMG submission 204666) | Lab enrichment of tropical soil microbial communities from Luquillo Experimental Forest, Puerto Rico - flux4day.12C.oxic.44.000.170 (v2)... | ecosystem: Environmental > Terrestrial >...
ACCATCGCCGCCGACAACGACATTGCGCTGACGGCAATCGGCGATTGAGGGTCGTGCACTTCGTGCTGTACGCATGACGGCATCAGACTCGAAGCATTGGGCCGCCCGACCGCGGTTGTCGTCACCATCGAGTTCCTGCACGAGGCCGAGGTTCAGAGGGATGCGCTCGGCATGCACGATCTCGCTCCGGTGGTCATCGACCATCCGCTCAGCACCTTGAGGGAGGCCGAGATCGAGGCGCGCGCCGAGCAGGCGAGCGTTCGGTGCGTCGCCGTATGGCGTGGCCGGGATATGCACCGGTAAAGTTCTCGTGACCGGTGGCGGACACCGCATCGCCGGCTGGACGGGCTTACCCGAAAGTGTTAAACGCCTGCGCCAGCCGCGCGCTACGCGTAATTTATGAGCTGCGGCAAGAAAGGGAGGAGCAGAATGGACGAGATCGAGAACGTCAGTCGTCGCAATTTTTTTAACAAGCTGGGGGTCACGGTCGGCGCCGCCGGGCTCGTCGGGGCAGGTGCGGTCGTAGGTCCGCCAATTTTGAGAGCCGCCGAACCTGCCAAAGGGAAGATCCCCGACACCCCCTTCAGGACGGGCCACCTGACCTTCTTGAGCGGGCCGGCGGCGGTGCTCGGCGAACCTTCGCTTAAGGGTCACACGCTTGCGGCCGAGGAAATCAACGCGCAAGGCGGGTTTCTCGGCAAGCGCAAGATCGAGACGGTCAAAGCCGACGAGGCCGCCGGGACCGATGCAAATGTCAAAGAGCTTCGGCGCATGAAGCTCTCGGAGAATATCGACCTGTTTACCGGCGTCATCTCGAGCGGCAACTCGCCGGCGCTGGGCCCGGTCTGCGAGGAGCTCAACCTGCTGTCGATCTTTACCGACGGCTGCACCGATTTTCTGTTCGACAAGGCCGTGCCGAACCCGAAATACTTGTTCCGCATTACCAATATCCAGTCGGCCGATGGCATCACCGCGGCGATCGGCACGGCGCAAGCGTGGCCGAATGTCCGCAAGATCGCGCATATCCATCCGGACTACAGCTACGGCCGCAATGCCGCCGAGCATTTCACTTTGGCGATCGAAAGGCTGATCCCGGGGACGCACATCGTCTCGGAGAATTGGCCGGCGCTCGGCACCTCGGATTTTACCGCCCATATCACCAAGATTTTGTCGTCAGAGCCGGATCTGCTGTTCTCCTCGGTATGGGGTGGCGACTACGTCGCGTTCTACAAGCAGGCGCTGCGCTATGGCCTGTTCGACAAGATGAAGGTTGCGACCACGTTGGCGCTCGGCACCGCCCCGCATGCGATCGGCAAGGACCATCCCGAAGGCGTTCTCGCCGGCGTCCACGCCAACTATCACTTCACCTACCCGGGCGGCGACCGGTGGCCGCTCAACAAGTCGTTTGTCGAGCGCTATTACAAGCGCTGGAACGAATACCCGAACTTCCAATCGGAAGGCGCCTACACCGCGCTTTATCTGCTGAAGAACGCAATCGAACGCGCCAACAAGCTGACCGGTGGCTGGCCGGAGGACGAGGCGATCATCAGCCAGATCGAAGGTCTCGGGATCGATGCCCCTTCCGGGTACCTGTACATCCGGCCGGACAATCACCAGGGCTACAAAGATACCGTCATCGGGTTCAGCAAGAACCTCCCGGATTATCCGTTTCCGGTGTGGGACCCCGACCGCATTGTCACGATCCCGATCCGCAACATCACCGCACCGCCGGGCTGGCCAAAGCCGGGGACAACCCACAACGAGTCGACAGCGGCAGCGAATTGGCTGAAAACCACCTGGCCGAAGATCGCAACCTGAGCGCAGCTACCCTGACGGTTCCCTCTCCCGTATTGCGGGGCGCATTGCGGGAGAGGGTGCTGCGCGCAGCAAATAGGGTGAGGGCCCGACCGGCGAGTTCCAAAGGGTAGCGGCGGTGTCGATACTGGTTGTCCAGATCCTGAACTCGCTGTTCTATGCCTCGGTTCTGTTTCTGATCGCGGCTGGGCTGAGCCTGATCTTCGGGGTCATGCGCATCGTCAACCTCGCGCATGGCAGCCTCTTTGCGGTCGGCGCTTACATCGCGGCTTGGCTCGTCGGCCGGGCAATCGCAATGGGTCTGCCGGTGGTCTGGCTCCTGCTGCTAATGCCGGTCGCGGCACTCGCGGTGGCGTTGCTCGGCATCGTCATCGAGCCGTTGCTGTTGCGGCCGTTTTATCGCCGCGCCGAGGAATATCAGCTGCTCGTGACCTTTGGCCTGCTGCTGATCCTCGAAGATCTGATGCGGCTGGTCTGGGGCGGGTTGCCTCTCACCGCAGATACCGTCATGGACGCGATACCGAGTGTCCATATCGGTGCGCTGATCTATCCGGGCTACAACATCCTGGTCATCGGGGTAGGTGTCGCTGCCGCCATCCTGCTCTGGGTGGTGATCTATGGGACAAAGTTCGGCGTACTGCTGCGCGCCACCTCGCAGGATCGCCGGATGGCGGCTGCCCTCGGGCTCAATGTCGGGCTCGTCTATGTGGCCGCATTTGCGGTTGGCTGCTTCATGGCCGGCCTCGGCGGCGCGATCGTCGTTCCGAGCCACGCCGCGGTGCTCGGCATGGGGATCGAGGCGCTGATTTTGGCCTTTGTCGTCGTTGTCGTCGGCGGCCTCGGCAGCCTCAAAGGCGCCCTGGTCGGCGCGCTGATCGTCAGCTTTGTCAGAACCGCCGGGATTCAATTCTTTCCCGAGATCGAGCTCGCCGTCCTTTATCTGATCGCTGCCTTTGTGCTGATCATTCGGCCGACCGGATTGTTCGGAACCGCGTGATGAAGGCCGACGCGATCGCCTTGCCGCGTTTTCACGCCCGGCTTTGGCCATACGTCGCGGCCGCCCTCGGCGTCGCGGTATTGATCTCCGTGCCCAATTTTGCCGGCCTCTACCAGACGCAACTGTTGACTTACGGCCTGATCATGGCGATCGGGGCACTCGGCTTCAATCTGCTGCTCGGCTACACGGGGCTATTGTCGTTCGGCCATTCCGCCTATTTCGGGCTCGGCGCCTATACGGTCGCCTTTCTGTTGCAGTGGCTCGGCATCCGTTCGATGGAGCTCTACATTTTGTTGGGGCTGCCGGTCGTGGCGATCGTCTCGGCACTCTTCGGCTATGTCTGTGTTCGCCACACGCGGATCTTTTTTGGCATCCTGACACTGGCGCTGTCGCAGGTGCTGTACAGTCTGGCGTTGAAGTTCTTCTGGGTGTCCGGCGGAACCGACGGGCTGCGCGTCAAGCGCCCGACATTGCTGGCCGGCATGATCGACTTCGCCGGCTCCGGCGGGTTTTCTCGCTTTCTCGTCGCCTATTATTATTATGTCCTGGGGGTATTCATCCTCAGCACCGCGATAATCTGGGTCATCGTCCACTCGCCCTTTGGCAAGGCGCTGCAGGCGATCCGCGACAACGAGACGCGCGCGCGGTTTCTCGGGCTGCGCGTCCGCCGGTTTCGCTGGGCCGCCTTTCTGCTCTCCGGCACGTTCACCGGGCTGGCCGGCATCCTGTGGGCGCCGCTCAACGGGCTGACGACACCGGACGTTTTGTACTGGCCGTTTTCCGGCGAGATCGTGTTCATGACCTTGCTCGGCGGTTTCCGCAACTTCTTCGGTCCGATCGTCGGCGGCGTCGCCTTCACTTTCATCAAGACCTACGCCGTGGCGTCGACCGAGTACTGGCAATTGCTGCTCGGCACGGTTTTGGTGGTGCTGGTTTTATTGCTTCCAACCGGCATCGTCGGGGTGCTGGTGCAGGTGGCGAGGCGGCGGGTGCCAATGGAGCGATCGTAAGATGAGCTTGTTGCGCACCGTCGAGCTGCGTAAGCGATTTGGCGCGCTCAATGCCTGCGACGGGGTCAATTTCACCGTCGAGAAGGGAGAGTTCCTATCGCTCGTCGGTTCGAACGGCGCCGGCAAGACAACGCTCGTCAATCTGATCACCGCCCACCTCCAGCCCGACAGCGGCCAGGTTCTGTTCGAGGAGCGCGATATCACCGGGCTCTCGGTTTCCGAGCGGATCAAGGCGGGGATCGCTCGCAGCTTTCAGCTAGTCAATCTGTTCGACGGGCTCTCGGTGTTCGACAATGTCGCGCTGGCGATCTTCGCGCGTGAAGGCAAGACCGCGAAGATCGCGGCGCTGGCCGCCAATGACGACGATGTCCGCCGCGAGACGCGCGAGGTGTTGGCCGAGTTCGGGCTCGCGGCAAAGAGCGAGCTTATGGCCGGCGAGCTGGCGCAAGGCGAACGCAAGCTTCTCGACGTTGCCGTCGCCTACGCGCTGCGCCCCAAATTGTTGTTCCTCGACGAGCCGACGAGCGGGGTCAGCAGCGCCGAGAAGGCGCAGATCATGGATACTGTGTCCTCGGTCGTGCGTTCCGGGGCGGTCACCGCAGTCGTGATCGAGCACGATATGGATGTCGTCTTCCGCTACTCGGACCGCATCGTGATGATGCATGAAGGCGCTTTTCTCGCCGACGGGCCGCCCGACGCGATCCGCGCCAACGAGGCCGTCGCCAGTATTCTTCTCGGCGCTCCCTCACCGGCGTAACGCGGTGCTGCTCGAGCTCGACAGCATCACCACCTATCGCGGTCCGGCGCAGATCCTGCGCGGCATCTCGCTCACAGTCGACAATGACGAGGTCGTCTGCCTGGTCGGGCGCAACGGCGCCGGCCGCACGACGATCATCGAGAGCATTCTGGGCCTACTGCCGATCCGCTCTGGCACGATCCGCTTTCGCGACACGGACATCACCCGCTTGCCATCGCATAAACGCGCCAAATGCGGTATCGGCTATGCACCGGAGGATTCCGGCATTTTTCCCGAGCTGACGGTGGCCGAGAATTTGATGATCAGCCGGTGGTTGTCTGAAACAGCGGAGGGCGACGAAACCGAAGCGCGCGTCTTTGCCGTCTTTCCCGAAGTCCAGTTGCTGCGCCCGCGGCAGGGCATGAATCTGAGCGGCGGACAAAAGAAAATGGTGGCGATCGCCCGGGCATTGGCGCTCGCACCCTACCTCCTGATCCTCGACGAGGCGTTCGAAGGGTTGGCGCCGGCTGTTGTCAAACGCTTTCGCGACGCCGTGACGATGATCAAGGGCATGGGCGTTTCGATTCTGATCGCCGAGTCCAATTTGGCGAGTGCGGCGGCGATCGCCGACCGGCTTTATGTCGTCGAGCGCGGCGAGATCATGTTTGCCGGCGCACCCGCCGCGGCGATGGCGGACGAGGTGGTTATGCGCACCCTGCGCGGCTGAGAAATGATTCGTCGCAGGTTCCTTGCTGCCCTTGGCGGCGCAGCGCTCGCCGGACCGCATTCCGTCGCGGCGCACCAACCAACGGGGATCCCGCGCATCGGCCTCCTGATGGGGTCCAATCCGAGCGTCGAAGCCGACACGCTCGACGCTTTTCGCGGAGCGCTCGACAAGCTCGGACACATCGATAGCCAAACCATTCAAATTGAGCTGCGCTACGCGATGGGCGAACGCGACCGATTCGCCCCCTTGGCCCGCGAGCTGGTGGCGCTGGAGCCTTCCGTCATTGCCTGCGTCGGCCGGCAGGAGACGACCGCCCTCCAGACAGCCACGCGCACGATCCCTATCGTCTTCATTCAGGTCAACGATCCCGTCGAGCAAGGTTTTGTCGCGTCGCTAGCCCGGCCCGGCGGCAACAGGACCGGGTTCACCCCGATCTCGGCCGAGCTCGATCCGAAACGCTTGCAATTATTGCACGAGATCGCGCCCGCGCTGCCACGCGTGGCCTTTTTGGTCAACCCCAATGTGATGCCGGGTCTCGAGGAGCGGTTCGCCGGCGCGGAAGCGACAGGCAGGAGCCTCGGCATTGCGCTGCAGCGCGTCGACGCCGCCACCCCGGCCGAACTGGCCGCTGGGTTCGCGGCGATCACTGCATCGTCGAGCGAGGCCCTGCTGGTCCAGAACGATCCGATGTTGTCGGGTACCGAACAATCGCGGATTTTGGATTTCGCCGCCGCGCATCGACTGCCGACGGTCTGGGAGAATAAGGGAGGGATCAAGAGCGGCGGCTTGCTCCGCTACGGATACGACCCTATCGAGAACGCGCGGCTCGCAGCCGGGTATGTTGCTAAGATCCTGAAGGGCGCCAAGCCTGCCGATCTGCCGGTCCAGCAGCCGACTCGGTTCGCCCTGGTCATCAATCTTAAGACTGCGAAGGTACTCGGGCCGACGATCCCGCCTACGATCCTCGGCCTCGCCGATGAGGTCATCGAGTGAGTCGATGCGTCGCCATCACTGGGACCGTCGCGGCGACACTGGCCGGAGGTCTGGCGTGGGCCGGCCACGAATTGCCGATTTATCCGTCCTATTATCCGCACGAGATCGACATCCAGACGGTGGCGCCCGAGCAGGCGGTCGACCTGACCGCGCGCGGCCAGATCCACGCCTATGCCGGCGCCGCCCCAACTCCGGCGACTTTGCCGGGTTCGGTGGGCGCCGTCGAATTATTGGGCTCGTTCATCGTCGTCACGGTCAATGCGGGCTCGCCGCACGATCCCTGCGCGATCACCGCAGCGGCGGTCAAAGAGCTGACCCGACATGGCGGGGATTTTGTATTTCATCCTTACCCGGTGACCCCGTTCAACGGCGATTACCTCGACCACGCCGACCTCGCGGCGGCTGCGAAGGAGCTGTGGACCAGCCGCATCAGGGCGACGGCACAGAGCCAAACAGGGCAGGGGGATGTTGCGGTCACCGAGATCGACGCCGGCGCGTTGGAAGCGCAAGCGATGACCCTTGTGAATGGCTGGATCGGTCCGCCGTGGCTGCGCAAGGGCTGGTTTCAGGCCGACCTGCTGCTGGGCGATGCGGCAATCGATCCCGAGGTCAAAGCCCGCGCTTCAGCCGATGTCGAGAGCCTGACGACGGCCGACTTCGAGGATATAGCCGAGCGCATCAATCTCGAACGCGACCTCGTCGGGCTGCTCACCGGCGGCTGCCGGAAGACCGTCGCCGGCTACACCGTCAGACACCAGTATTACAACGACGACTACTCTGCCGGCATCGAGAACATCGAATACGATAGTGTCACCGGGTTTGCCTCGCCGATGTTTCTGCGCACGGCAAAGCTCAAAGATTTTCCTTGGAACGGCTGGCTCCGGCTCGGCACCGCTGCGCGCCCGACCGCCGCCTGGAACCCGGTGGCAGGGCTTACCGACGATTTCGGGCGTCTGATGTGGTCGGCGCTCGGCGACCCGGCCGTGCTGCCGGCGCCCGGCGATTCCGGCTGGACGATCAACCGCATCGCCGATGTCAAGGCGACGCCGACAAAATGAGGCCGCTGCTTGCGGTGCTCGCGCTCGCGCTGCCGCTCGCATCGGCGGCGATCGCGGCGGAGCGGGTCTTCGATCTGACGATCGCGCGCGGCAGGCTGACCGGCGGCCAGGACACGATCCGCGTGCAGCAGGGCGACAATGTCGTGCTGCACTGGCACTCCGACCGGCCGATCCTCCTTCACCTGCACGGCTATGAGATCGAGGCGCGCGTCGCGCCGGGTGCGGTCGCCGAAATGCGCTTCGAAGCGCGCGCGACCGGACGGTTCTCGATCCATCTGCATGCCAGCCAGGCGCGAGCGGAAGCGGTGCTTGGCTATCTCGAAGTCTATCCGCAGTAACGCGCTGCTTCACACCGTCATTCCCGCGGAAGCGGGAATCCAGCGCGGGTGGGTGACAGCGGCTTCCCTGGACCACCGCATTCGCGGGGGTGACTTTGCTCGTCGCGGAGACGGTTGCAGCCGAGCGTTGTTGTTTGGTCTGCTCGCCGCGGCGAGCCTGCTGGCGACCCCCGCGGCAGCACACGGCTTTGGCCAGCGCTACGATCTGCCGCTGCCATTGTCGCTCTATCTATTCGGCGCGGCAGCCGCCGTCGTCGTCTCCTTCATTATCGTCGGGCTGTTTGTCCGTGGCGGCGCAACGCGCAGCGGCCTCGACCGACGTTTCGACCTGAAGCGTTATGCCGTTGGGCAGCTGATCCTGCATCCCGCGATGGGCATGGTCCCGAAGCTCGTTGCGCTCGTCATCTTTGCGGTGACGGTGGCGGCCGGCTTTATCGGCAACCAGGATCCCTATCGCAACCTCGCCCCGACGATGGTCTGGGTCATCTTCTGGGTGGGACTGGCCTATGTCTCGGCCTTCACCGGCAACATCTGGGCGCTCGTCAACCCGTGGGGGACGATATTCGCCGCGGCCGAGCGGCTCTGGAAGCGCGTCGCCAACCGACCGCGCCTCCAATACCCCGAGGCGCTGGGCGTATGGCCCGCCTGCCTGCTGCTGCTCGTCTTCTCGTGGATCGAGCTCGTCTACCCGAGCCCCGCCGTGCCGCGCCAAATCGCCTGGTTGGCAGCCGCCTACAGCGTGCTGACCTGGACCGGTATGACATTGTTCGGCGCCGAGACTTGGCTGCAGCGCGCCGAGGTCTTCACCCTCGTCTTTGGCACCTTCGCCCGCTTCGCCCCGACCGAAATCAGCCGATGCGAGCGGGTCTGCGCATTGCGTCCGTTTGGTGCCGGGCTGCTCGCCCGCGGGCCGGCCTCGCCGTCGATGACGGCCTTTGTGCTGCTGCTGCTGTCGACCGTGCTCTATGACGGGGTGCTCGACACACCCCAATGGGCCGCGGCGGAAGGCGCTGCAGTGGATCTGCTGGGCGGCGGCGAGGGCGCAGCGCTTGTCGTGCGCTCGATCGGTCTCGTCGGCCTCTGGCTATTTTTTCTCGCCGGCTTTGTCGGCGTTGCGGCGGTCATGAGCCGGTTGGCGGGCGGCATCTGCTCGGCCCGCGAAATGGCCCGGCACCTGGCCTTGACCCTGGTGCCGATCGTCATCGGCTATCACCTCGCGCACTACCTGCTGCTGCTGCTCGTTCAGGGGCAGTACCTCGTGCCGCTGATCTCCGACCCGTTCGGCTTTGGCTGGAACCTGTTCGGCACCGCCGGCTATCGGGTCGACATCGCGATCGTCGGCGCGCGCTTTGCCTGGTACACCGCGGTGACCGCGATCCTGCTCGGCCACATCTTCGCCGTCGGTTTGGCGCATCTCGAGGTGATGCGCATGCTTCCCGAGCGCCGCGCGGCATTGCGCGCCGAGGCGCCGCTGACCGCGCTGATGGTCGCTTACACCTGCCTGTCGCTGTCGATCATCGCCGAGCCGATCGTCGAGCGCCGCGCCGCGGACGCGGCTCCGAGCGCGGCACTGGTCATCCCGCCCGACGCGGTGGTCCCCGAGCCAGGTACCGGACGCCTGATGGCGGTCGGGCCCGGCAAAGCGGCGCGGCTCGAGCTAACCTATCGGCTGCTCGGCGGGGCGTTCCACGACGGCATCAAAATGAGCGCCGCCGACCTCCTCTACGCCTACATGTTCGCTTGGCGCTGGAGCGGTCCCGCCGAGGCCTACGACCCTGCCGTCGCCACCGCCATCGCACCATTGCGCCGGGCGCTTCTCGGCCTGCGCCTCGCCGGCACCGACACGACGGCCAAATCCTTTCGCGTCGGCGACTTCAAGGTCACGCGCGAGCTGTTCATCGTCGATGTCTATCTGGCGCTTCCGCCCGACGACCCCGAGCAGGACGCCGCCATTGCACCGCCATGGAGCACCGTGCCCTGGCATGTATTGGCACTAATGGAGGAGGCGGTCCTGCGCGACTGGGCGGCTTTTTCTTCGGGCGAGGCACGGCGCCGCGGCATCGAGTGGCTCGATCTCGCGCGATCGCCGACGCTGAACGCAAAGCTGCTCGGCCTGGTCGAAGAATTCGCCGAGAGCGGCTGGCGGCCCGAGACATTGCGCGGTCTGGTCGGCGCCGAGGAGGCGCGCGCCCGCTGGACGGCGCTCGCCGCCTTCTTCAAAGAGCACGGCCATTTTCTGGTGACCAATGGTCCATACCGGCTCGAGCGCTGGTCGGCGGACAGTGCCTCGCTCGAGGCGTTTCGCGATCTCGGCTACCCGTTGGGTGTCGGCTCCTTCGACGCTTACGCGATCCCGCGGCGCGGCTGGGTCACCGATGTCGCCCGCGATGGCGACCGGATCGAGATCACCGCCGATCTCGAGACGGTGACGAGGTTCGGCCGCAGCTTCCGCCTCGAGCGCCAGCCTGTGCAATCGTTGGCGCCCGACGAATTGAGGCGCGCCGCCCCCGAATGCCGGTATGTCATCTTCGATGGCGATGGGCAGGCGGTTCTCGCGGGCAACGTGCGACCCGGTGAGGATCGGCGTTTCTCGATCGATATCGGCGGCAAGCTGGCAAACGGCCGCTACACGCTCGCCGCCGAGATCACGGTTAATGCCAATGCGATAAACGCGGACATCCGCCGCTACGAATTTGCCGTCCCCCGAGGGCTTGCCAATGCCCGATCCACGGCGGCAAGCAAGATCGCCCATTCGTCCGGGCCGTTCACCGGGAACCGCTGCCAATCGCCGCCACGACGCAGATCGGCGAAGAGCCCGGCCGGATCCTGGTGAAAATGCAGAAAGGCGCGACCTTTGGTGTAGAAGATCCCGAGCCGTTTCTCTAGCAAAGCATTGCGCTTGCGCAGGCTCTCGATCAGCTCGCTGAGCGCCGCTAGGGCATTGGCATCGGCGTGTTTCATGTGGAGGTGTGATGACCTCGAGCTTCGACCGCAGCGGGCACCGTCTTGGCGAGCCCCATTATTTCGAGGATCTGGCGGTTGGCGAGCGATTTTATATCCCGAGCCGCACTGTGACCGAAGCCCATTTTTCTGCTTTCCAGACAATCTCCGCCGACAATCACCCCATCCATTACGATATCGAATATTGCCGCGAACACGGCCACAAGGGGCCGCTGGCGCACGGTTTCCAGATCCTCGCCTTTACCGCGGCCGGCGCCAGCAGCTTTGCCCATGAGATCGGCGACGCCCTGATCGCCTTTGTCGAGCAATCGTCGAAGTTTCTAAAGCCGGTCCATGCCGGCGATACGCTCTACCCGATGCTGGAGATCGCGGCCTTGACGCCGCAGCGCTCGACCGGGGTTGTGATGCTCGGGGTGAGCGTGCACAACCAGAAGGGTGAGCTCGTCCTGACCGGCGAGCAGAAGATCCTGCTGCGCAAGCGGCCCGTATAAGGATGGAGGGCATTTGACGCTTCGCTGACGGTTGATAGATCGTATTTTACCTAATCGTCTTTCATCAACAGCAACTCAAGATTAACTATCATCGCGTAGTGAATCATTTTTGACGCGGAGGCGACGAGCCGCGGGCCAATTCCTGGTGCAGATCGATTCCCAGGACGATCGCCAAGCCGTCCAGGGTGAGCCGGAGCCTGGTTGTGTTGCAGCATTACGGGGATGCTGAGCTCGTTGTGACCGGTCGCTGCGAGCCTGCTCCGCAATAAGGGCCATAAGAGATGCAGCACAGGAACCGATTACTAAATGGGGCTGTTGCCGGGTTGGCCTTGGCGGTCGCTCTCGCGTTCGCGGGCGATGCGCGCGCCGAGGACTACGGTCCGCTGAATGCTGCCGAGACCTTGCGACAAATGCCAGTCTTATGCCGCACGCTGGGCATCGGTTGTTCTATCTCGGCGGATGCCTATGCGGCCTTGACCGGCGCGACCGGCGGTGATCGTGAGTCGCAGTTCAAGCTCGCCCGATTGCTGCAGCGCGGGGAAGGCATTGCTCGAGACGAGCGGGCCGCCACGGGCTGGTTCGGGAAGGCGGCGGAGCAGGGTCACGTCGCCGCGGCCCTGGAGCTCAATCATCTTCGCCGGGAGGGCGTTGCTATTCCAGCCGACGAGGCCAAGATCGCCGCCTCGCTCGGCCTCGCTGTCGAGAAGGGCGACCTCGACGCGATGCGCGCCCTCGCCGAGATGCAGATCGAGGGGCGCGGCCTGCCCCGGAACCCCGCGCAAGGGCTCGAGCTGTTGCGACACGCCGTTGCCGCGGGTTCGGCATTGGCGGCGCAGGATCTCGCAAACCTGTACCTGCGCGGCGCCCCGGGCATTCCGAAGGACCCGGCCGAAGGCTTTCGCTCGATGGCGGCATCGGCGCGTCTAGGCAATGCCGCGGCAATGTTGGAGCTTGGCTCCCTCTATTTCAAATATCCCGAGCCGAAGATGGTCGATCCCGCCGAGGGCTATCGTTGGCTGATGCGCGCGGCGCTCGCGGACGATCCCGCCGCCCAGGAAATGCTGAGCGGCGTGTTGGCCGACGGCGCGATGGCCGGCGCGCGCACCGTTATCGCCCCCGATCTCGTTGCGGCCGATATGTGGCTGCGCCTCGCCGCGCGCTCGCCCTTCCACGACAACTCAAGTTTGCGGAGACGGATCGAAGCGAACATGACCGCCGCGCAACTCGACGAGGCGCAAACCCGTGCCGCTGCTTGGCAGCCGCACCCGGTTCAGGGGGTACTGGCGATGGCCATAGAGCTGCCCGCCGCGGTCGAAGCAAACCGGCCCTGGCCGCCAGGATTGCAGGGCCGCGCACTCGATCGGTTCAAGGAGGGCGGCGACAATCCGGCCGAGTGGCAGCAATTGCCCGATTTTGCGCAAGGCGAGCAGGTCATGGCTGCGATCACCGCGATCGCGGCATACTGCGACGGCAATAGCAACAAACGGTGCGCCGACAACTGCCGTGGGCAACTCGATTATGTCGCGCCACCGGTGAAGCCCGGAGGGCTCTCGGCTGCGGAGCTCGCGCGATATCTGCAGCAACACGCGGATGTGTCGGCGGTGCGCGCGATGCGCAAGGAGGCGGCGACACCCGAGCAGACGATGCGATATTGGGTGCTGTGCGCGAACGGCGTCGAAAGCGGGCTCTGATCGCGCGTATCTTTCGGGCCGGGGCGGCGAACAAAAATACCGCCAGATTTCATTCCTTGCCCGCCGAACGTGGCGGGAGCGGGCCGCCCGGCTTCAGCCAGCGCGCCAGTTCGGTATAGGGGATCCGGCATTCGTGCGGGCCGGCAACATAGGGCGCTACCGAATACGGGTTGAACAGGATCGCGACGCCATCGCTGCTGGCGGTCCACCCCGAAATCTCGCTCACGACGGCGGCGAAATTGGCGTTCTCGAAGACGCCCCAATCCTCTTGCGTCGCCGCGTGCTCGCAACGCGCAGCGATGGCCGGAATGCTCTCCTCGGAATTGGCGAGAAAATCGGCAAGCCGGAGAGGACGGGCCTGACCGAAATCGAACAGCAAGCCGATGCTCTCGCCGCTGGGATGCGCCCCGCCTTCGTAAGTCGCAATCGCGAAGACGACCGAGGCCAGATGCGCATCGAGATATGTGATCTCGTAACTCGCGTCATAAAAGGTTTTGGCCTCGCTCTCCGGCAGTGGCTCGTTAGTGCGGAACGCGGTGGCCCCGCCAGGACCTGTCCCGAACGCGATCTTTCGACTCTCTTTGTTGAATGATACCGCGATCGCGCCGGCCGAACTGGGGATTTGCGGATACTCAATCGAGATCTTGTAATGAGCGGCCACTTCTCGATGAAACGTCGGCAACAGGCGCAGCGCGCCGAGCTCGCGGTTCGGGCCTTCGCCGGCAAGAAAGCGACGGCGGGCCCGCGTCTGCTCCAGCAGGCATTGGGTCAATTTCGGCCCTTGGTCCGGGCAATTGCCGTCACGCTGCGCGATCCACTCGCGCTGATTGTCGAGCAGTGCAGCATGCTGAGCGGGCGGCAATGAGGCGCTTAACGCGGAATAGGCCTTCGCCATCTCCGAATCGGCGGCGGCAAGGTGCGGGTCGCTGCAAATTGCCCGCTCGGCGGCACTTCTCGCGCGGTTACAATCGGGAACCGGCCGCGCCATGGCGGAGCCGGCGGCGACGAGCAGGGCGGCGCTGGCAATCGAAATCGTGATCGCTGTTGACATAGCCGGCTCCGCTCACT
>Ga0306920_100008148_pt1 | contig 13884 bp, 9 predicted proteins | sample flu12Cox44000170_FD_204666 | JGI IMG/M metagenome (GOLD analysis project Ga0306920, IMG submission 204666) | Lab enrichment of tropical soil microbial communities from Luquillo Experimental Forest, Puerto Rico - flux4day.12C.oxic.44.000.170 (v2)... | ecosystem: Environmental > Terrestrial >...
CTCGCCGGTGTAGCTGAACGGGTGGATCTTGTCGTAGGTGACCCGTTCCCCGCGCGGGCCGGCAACCACGAGGCGGTTGGCCGGCTTGCCCCCCGAGGTGACCGGGACGGAACCGCAGATCCACAGTTCGAGCGCTTCGGCGTGGGCCGCCAGCCACTGCGTCGTCGGGCCGTCGGGGCCCTCGGCCACCTTGTCCGTCTCCGGCGTGAACCCCACCGCGAACATCTCGGTGAGGACGACCAGCCGTGCCCCCTGCGCCGCCGCCGCCTCCACCGGCGCCTCGAGGTTGGCCAGGGTGGCGTTGCGGTCCTCCCAGCAGATGTCGTGCTGGATGCCCGCGACGCGCAGGCGCTCTGTGCTTCGCGCTCTCCGGTACCCGCTCTCCGCCGCTCGGGCGTGGCGCTCGGGAGGCTCGCTGCGCTCGCTCACAGCTTCTGGAGGCGGGCCACGGCCTCCTCCAGCACCTCCTCCCGCTTGCAGAACGTGAAGCGCACCAGGTGTCGCCCCCGGGCCGGGTCGGCGTAGAACACCTGGGTCGGGATGGCGACCACCCCGCAGCGCTCGGGCAGGGCCCGGCAGAAGGCCATGCCGTCGGTCTCGCCCAGCGGGCGGATGTCGGCGGTCACGAAGTAGGTGCCGGCAGGGCGGAACACCTCGAACCCCGCCTGGTCGAGTCCCGCGCACAGCAGGTCGCGCTTGGCCTCCAGGGCGGCGGCCAGCTCCTCGTAGTAGCGGTCCGGGAGACCGAGACCGAGGGCGATGGCCGGCTGGAGTGGGGCGGCGTTGACGTAGGTCAGGAACTGCTTGACCGTGCGCACGGCGTCGATCAGCGGCGGTGCTGCGCAGGCCCAGCCCACCTTCCACCCCGTGAACGCGAACGTCTTGCCCCCCGACGAGATGGTGATCGTCCGCTCCCGCATTCCCGGCAGGGTGGCCAGCGGCGTGTGGGTGCCGTCGTAGACCATGTGCTCGTAGACCTCGTCGGTGACCGCGATCAGGTCGTGATCGCAGCACACGGCCGCGATGGCCTCGAGCTCCCCGCGGGTGAACACCTTGCCCGTGGGGTTGTGGGGCGAGTTGAGCAGCAGCAGCCGTGACCTCGGTCCCACGGCGGCGCGCAGGGCGTCGGGATCGAAGCCATAGGTGGGGGGCTCGAGCAGCACGACCCTGAGGCGCGCCCCGGCCAGGGCGGTGACCGCCGGGTACGCGTCGTAGCAGGGTTCGAAGGTGACGACCTCGTCGCCCACCTCGCACAACGACAGGATCGCCGCGGCCATCGCCTCGGTGGCGCCGGCGGTGACGAGGACCTCGGTGTCGGGGTCGTAGCCGAGGCCCCAGAAGCGGGCCTGGTGGAGGGCGATGGCGTCGCGTAGCTCCGGGATGCCCGGCCCGGGCGGGTACTGGTTGGGCCCGTGGCGGATGGCGGCGATGGCTGCCGCCTTCACCTCCTCGGGACCGTCGGTGTCGGGGAACCCCTGGCCCAGGTTGATCGAGCCGGTCCGGGTGGCGAGCGCCGACATCTCGGCGAAGATGGTGGTGCCCAGGCCGCGGAGGCGCTCGATCATTCAGCCTTCGGGAGGACGCAGGCGGTGTCGAGGCCGAACACGTGGTTGAGGCGACCGAAGGCGATCCACGACCCGATGCAGAGGGTCAGCTCCAGCAGCTCCGGATCGCTGAAGGCGCCCCTTAGCTCCTTCCAGAACACCTCGTCGTCGTCCATGCTGAGGTGGTCGAGGGCGAAGCGCTCGGCCAGCGCCGCCGCGAGGCGTTCGCGCTCGGAGAGGGCGGCGCTGGTGCGCCACCGCGCCACCTCGTCGTAGAAGCCCTCGTCGACCCGTTCGCCGTCGCGTTCGGTGCGCCAGTCGAGGCAGAATTGGCACTGGTTGATCTGGGCGATCCTGGTGCGGGCGGCCTCGAACTCCCGCAGCGGGAGGGTCGAGTCGGCGTAGACGGCGTCCGAGAACGCGGACGCCGCCGGCGCGATCCCGGGCACCGACTGCCTCCAGACCCAGGTGACCGGATCCTTGCCTGCGGGGACGTCGACGCGCAGTGTCATGCGGTCAGCCTATGGGGTAGCGGTAGACGTTGGTCTCTCTCCGGTCGAAGCCAAGGCGTTGGTAGAGGCGGTTGGCCGCCTCGCGCGACGGGCGCGTAGAGAGATCGACGTTCCGAACCCCCAGCCCGCGGGCCTTGGCCAGTGCCGCCCGCGTGAGCGCCTCCCCGGCGCCACATCCTCGGGCCGCGTCGTCCACCACGACGTCCTCAATCCGTGCCCGCACCCCCGTCGGAATGCGGAACACGACGAGCGTGAGGGTGCCGACGAGCACGCCCTCCAGCCGGGCGCCGAAGACGGTCGTGCACGGCGAGTCGAGCATCTCCTGCAGCTCGGCCTCGCCCGGCGGCGGGGCCGACGACGAGAGCTGCGGCACCAGGCGGGCGAAGGCGTCCACGAGCTCGTCGTCGACCCCGACCACCTCCTCGACCACGACCCCGGCCACGGCGCGGACTGTAGTGACCGGTGGCGGCTGCACTCACCCGTCGGCACCAGCCCCAGTAATTCCGGGAGCTGGCGGCCCGAATTACTGGGGCCAGCGCCGTTTCGTCGCGGTGAGGTCGCGGGTCAGCCCGGCTCCGATTCGGTGAGCTCCTCCACGGCCTTCTCAACCGCATCCGCCATCCCCCGCGTCGGGGGGGCGTTGGGCAGGGCCGATGTGCGGACGTCGTAGCTCCACAGCTCCGGGATCCGCCACACGATGACGCCCACGCCGGCGACGCAGGCCAGCCCGCCCGACACCACCGACGCCTGCACGCCGGCCGCGGCGGCGACCGCGCCGGCTTCGGCGTCGCCCAGACGCGGCCCGCCCGTCACGACCGCGGTGAACACGCCGCTCAGGCGGCCCTGCAGGCGCTCGGGCACGGTGGTCTGGAGGATGGAGTTGCGGAACACGGCGGAGATCACGTCGGCCGCGCCCGCCAGGGCGAGCAGCAGCAGCCCGACCCAGAGGATCGGGATCAGCCCGAACACGGCGATCGCCGCCCCCCACACGACGACGGCGACGACCACGGCGCGGCCCTGGCGCCGCACGTTCCCCACCCAGCCGGTCATCAGCGCGCCGATGAGCGCACCTCCGGCCGGGGCGGCGTAGAGGAGGCCGACGGTGCCGGCGCCGCCGCCGTAGAGCCCGGTGCCGAGGGCGGGGAACAGCGCCCGTGGCATCCCGAACACCATCGCGTTGACGTCGATCAGGAACGTCGACGCCAGCAGGCGCTGGTGGCGCAGGTAGCGCATACCTTCGGCGATCGACCGCAGGCCCGCCCTGGTCCCCCCGCCCCGGGGCACGAGCGCCGGCAGCATCACCACGGCGGTGATGGCGGCCCCGAAGGAGATGACGTCGCACCAGTACACGACCGACAGCCCGGACGTGGCGATCAGCAGACCGGCCAGGGCCGGTCCGACCACGGCGGCCAGCTGGAAGAGCACCTGTTGGAGCGCGTTGGCGGCCGGGAGGTCCGCAACCGACACGATCATGGGGAGGGCGGCCTTGCGCGCCGGCATGTCGAGGCCCTGGAAGGCGGCCGAGGCCGCCGTGCACGCGAACAGGGGCCACAGGAGGGGGTGCGCCAGCCCGGCGTTGAGCGCCAGCCCGAGGCTCGTCGTCGCCAGCGCCAGCTGCGCCACCAGCAGCACCCGCCGACGGTCGTGGGCGTCGGCGATCGAGCCGCCGTACAGCGATCCGAACAACAGCGGCAGGAACTGGACCAGGCTCACCAGCCCGACCATGAAGCTCGAGTGGGTGAGCTGGTAGGTCTGGTAGGCGACGCCGACGATCGTCAGCTGGCTCCCGACACCGGAGACCATCTGACCGAGCCACAGCCGACGGAAGTTGGGCGAGGTGCGCAGCGGGGTGACGTCGGCCAGAACCCGCGGCACGCCGGGAGGGTACCCCGGCCGACCCCTTCGGCCCCGCTACGCCGGCTGGCACCGGGGGCACCAGTAGGCCGTGCGGGCCTGCGCCCCCACCCGCGCCGCCTCGATGCGGGTCCCGCACCGCCGGCACGGCCGTCCCGCCCGCCGATAGACGTAGAGGGTCGAGACGTGGGCCGGCCGCGTCCCCCGCGCCGCCTCGAGGCCGGCCGAGGCCCGCATCAGGTTCGCCGCCGCCGTGACCACGGCGCCCACGTCGACGTCGGACGCCCGCCGGCGGGGATGCACCCCGGTCAGGAACAGCGCCTCGCTCCGGTAGATGTTCCCGATCCCGCCCACCACCCGCTGGTCGAGGAGCAGCTCGCCGATCTCGGTCTCCGGCGGCCGCTCCCGGGACCGGGCCACCACCCCGGCGACGTCGAGCGGCTCGACCAGCACGTCGGGTCCGAGGGCGGCGATCGCCGGGTGCCGGAGCTCCCCGCCCGGCGCCAGCAGCTCGACGACCGGCGCGTCGAAGCACACGGCGACGCGCTCGCCGGCCTCGAGGACGACGCGGGCCCGCCCCGCCGGCCGCCGCCACCGGGCCCCTGCCGGGTAGACGTGCCAGGACCCGGTCATCTGCATGTGCGTGTGCAGCACCTTGCCCGATGCGAAGCGCATCAACAGGTGCTTGGCCCGGGCGTCGACCGCCGTGACCGTGTCGCCGACGAGCAGCTCGATCGGGACCGGCGCGGTCGTGCGTGCCGCGCTGATAGGCCGCTGCGCCAGCCATTCGTGCAGCGTCGCCGCCGTGCGGAAGATGGTGTCGCCTTCGGGCACCGCGGCCGGGCCCTACCCGTACAGCGCCAGCCCGCGCGGCGTCGGCACGAAGCCGGCCGCCGCCAGCGGCGCCCGCAGCTCGTCGGGGAACCGCTGCAGCGACAGCCGCTTCAGCTGCCCGCCGGCCACCAGCCCGGCGAGGGCGGCCACCGCCTGGTCCTCCCACGAGCCGTCCGGCGTCTGGAGGGCGAGCAGCCCCCGCCCGCCGCGCTCGAGGTACAGGACAGGCACGCCGCCGACCGTCACGACGTAGGCGCCGGCGGCCCGCTGCGGTCCCTTGACCGGCCACGGCAGTGACAGCCCGTAGGCGTTGGCCGGGTCGGTGGCGGCGAGGACCAGCGCCGAAGCCTCGTGTTCGCGCGTCGAGCGCAGCCGGTCGACCGCGCCCGGCAGCGCGAACTGCGCGCCGCCCAGCCCGGCCACGAAGTAGCCGCGCCGGATCCGCCCCGACTCCTCCATCGCCCGCAGCACCGGGTACACGCCGGCGAACCCCCCGGCCAGCCCTTCACCGCGCGCCGCCTCCCGGGTGAGCACGCCGTGGCGCTCGAGCAGCGCGGCGGCGCGCGCGTGGGCGGCGAGGGTCGGGTCGGGGATGGCCAGCTCGCGGGCGGTCAACGTCCACCGGCCCTGGGCGCGCGGCGGGCCGAGCACGGTGAGCGAGCCCGGCCGCGGCCGGCCCCGGGGGCGCGTGCGGGACGGCGCGGCCGGGGACGACCGCCCGGCCCGCCCGCCGCCGCCGATCGCCGCCCGCACCGGGGCGAACGAGTCGTTGGTCACCTCGCCCGCCCACACCAGGTCCCACAGCGCGTCGAGCGTCTCGCGGTCGTCGGTCCCCGCCAGCTCCCGGAAGAAGCAGGCGCCCCGGTCGCCCAGCACGGCGCGCAGCCGGTCGTGCTCGGGTTCCTCCGGCGGTGCCCCGGGCGGGGGCGGTACCAGCAGGTGGGCGTCGGACCGCAGGAGCAGCGCCACCCGCCCGTCGTCGTGGCCGAGCGGGCCGGCGCCGACCCAGACCACCTCGCCCGACGCGCACAGCTCGTCGAGCAGGCGCGGGGAGTAGCCCCGCACCCGCAGCGGCAACACGTCGCGCTCGAGCACGCTGGCGGGAACGGCGACGCCCTGAAGCTGCTCGATCACCTCGTACAGGCGGTCGATCCCGCCGGCGTCGGAACCGACCCCGTGCCAGGCGGGCAGGAACCGGGCCAGGGCCACCTGCTCGGTGGGCTCGATCTCCCTGCGCAGGGCGGCGAGCGACCGCTGGCGCAGCTGGCGGAGGACCTCGCCGTCGCACCACTCGCGCTCGGTGCCCTCGGGACGGAACTCGCCGCGGACCAGCGTGCCGTCGGCCTCCAGGCGCTCGAGCGCCGTCGCCGCCTGTGCCACGCCGATGGCGAAGCGGGCGGCCGGCTCGGCCGTCAGGAACGGCCCCCGGGTGCGGGCCCACCGGCGCACGATCGACACCAGGGCGTCGTCCACCGGGGTCAGGAAGGCGTCGGCCACCCCCGGCGGCGGCGCCACGCCGAGGCCGTCGCGGTAGCGCCCGGCGTCCTCGGCGGCGATGAGGCGTTCCTCCCCGCCGACCCGCACCCGCAACGCCCGCCGGGTGGCGACGAGCGCCTCGGCGAACCCCGCGCCCGGCGTGCTCCGCGCCGCCAGCTCCGACTCGGTCAGGTCACCGAGGCGCAGGAGCAGGTCGTGGGCGGCGTCGACCGTGCGCGCCCAGTGCGCTTCGTCGAGGTGCTGCAGCGCGGCTTCGAGCGCGGCCAGCGCCCCCGGATCGATCAGCTCCCGCAGCTCGTCGGCGCCGAGCAGCTCGGCGAGCATGTCGCGGTCGAGCGTCAGCGCCTGGGCCCGCCGCTCGGCCAGCGGTGCGTCGCCCTCGTACATGAAGTTGGCCACGTAGCTGAACGCCAGCGACGACGCGAACGGCGACGGCGCCGGCGTGTCGACGCCGACCACCCGCACCCGCCGCGACCGCACGTCTTCCATCAGGGCGGTCAGGGCCGGCAGGTCGAACACGTCGCGCAGGCACTCCCGGTAGGTCTCGAGCAGGATGGGGAACGAGCCGTAGCGCGACGCCACGGCCAGCAGGTCGGCGGCCCGCTGGCGCAGCTGCCACAGCGGCGTGCGCTGGCCGGGACGGCGGCGGGGGAGGAGCAGCGCCCGCGCCGCGTTCTCGCGGAAGCGCGCCGCGAACAACGCCGACGACGCCACCTGCGACACCACCAGGTCCTCGATCTCGTCGGGGTCGAGGACGACGGAGTCGACGGGCGGCAGCTCGTCCGCCTCGGGCAGGCGCACCACGATGCCGTCGTCGCTCCAGATCGTCTGCACCTCGAGGCCCAGCCGGGCGTGCACCTTCTGCTCGATGGCGAGCGCCCACGGCGCGTGCACCCGGGCGCCGAACGGCGACAGCACACACACCCGCCAGTCACCGAGCTCGTCCCGGAAGCGCTCGACCACGATCTGGCGGTCGGTCGGGACCACCCCGCCGGTGACCGCCCGTTCCTCCTCCACGTAGGCGAGCAGGTTGCGCGCCGCCAACGGGTCGAGACCGCACGCCTCCTGCAGCCGCGGCGCGTCCCATTCGCCCGTGGCCACCGAGCCGACGAACGCCCCCACGGCCTTCCCCAGCTCGTAGGGCCGGCCCACCTGGTCGCCGTGCCAGAACGGCATCTTGCCCGGCTCGCCGGGGGCGGGCGTGACCACCACGCGATCGCGCGTGATCTCCTCGATCCGCCACGTGCTGGCGCCGAGGATGATCGTCTCGCCGGCGCGGCTCTCGTACACGAACTCCTCGTCGAGCTCGCCCGCCCGGTGCCCCTCGGGCGTGAACACGCCGAACAGGCCCCGATCGGGGATGGTCCCCCCGCTGGTGACCGCGATCATGCGGGCGCCGGCGCGGATCGACAGCCGGCCGGTGAGGCGATCCCACGTCACGCGCGGTCGGAGCTCGGCGAACTCGTCCGACGGGTAGCGCCCCGACAGCATGTCGAGGACACCTTCGAGCACCGCCGGCGTGCAGTCCGCGAACGGGTAGGCGCCGCCCACGACGGCGCTCACCTCCTCGACGGTGAGGTCCTCCATCGCCACCATGGCCACGATCTGCTGGGCGAGGACGTCGAGCGGGTTGCGCGGGACGCGCGTCTCCTCGATCAGCGCCTCGCGCATGCGGGCGCAGGTCACGGCCGCGACGAGCAGGTCGTGGCGGAACTTCGGGAAGACCTTGCCCACGCTCGCCTGGCCGACGCCGTGGCCGGCGCGCCCGACCCGCTGCAGCCCGCTGGCGACGCTGGTCGGGGCTTCCACCTGCACGACCAGGTCGACGGCCCCCATGTCGATGCCGAGCTCGAGCGAGCTGGTGGCCACCAACGCCGGAAGCTTGCCGGCCTTCAGCATGTCCTCGATCTCGACCCGCTGCTCGCGCGAGATCGAGCCGTGGTGGGCGCGCACGAGCTCCGCCCCGGCCGGCACGCGGGCGGCGCCGGCCTGCGCCGCCACCTCGGCGCCCGAGTACGACGCACCGGCGTCGAGGCCCTGGCGGCTGGCCTCGAGCTCGTTGAGGCGGGCCGCCAGCCGCTCGGCCAGGCGGCGGCTGTTGACGAAGATCAGCGTCGAGTGGTGGGCGTGCACCAGGTCGAGGAGCCGCGGGTAGATGTGCGGCCAGATCGAGGCGCGCACCTGAGGGTCCCCGGCCGCCGCCCCCTCGAGCAACGGCGATCCGTCGACCGTCACGGGCCGGCCCAGCTCGCCCATGTCCTCGACCGGCACGATCACCTCGAGGTCGAGCGCCTTGCGGATGCCCGTGTCGACGATCGTCACCGGCCGCGGCTCCCAACGGTCGGCCGAACGCTGGCGGCCGCCGAGGAAGCGGGCGATCTCGTCGAGCGGGCGCTGGGTGGCCGACAGCCCGATCCGCTGGGGGGCCGGGTGTCTGGCGCCGGTCACCAGCCGGTCGAGTCGCTCGAGGGACAACGCCAGGTGGGCGCCGCGCTTGCTGCCGGCCACCGAGTGGATCTCGTCGACGATGACATGCTCCACGTGGCGCAGTGCCTCCCGCGCCCCGGACGTCAGCAGCAGGTAGAGCGACTCCGGCGTGGTGATGAGGATGTCGGGCGGGTGGCGGGCGAGGTCGCGGCGCTCGGTGGCCGGCGTGTCGCCCGTCCGCGTCCCGACCAGCACGGTCGGGATGGCGACGCCGGCGCGCTCCGCCTCCAGGGCGATGCCCGCCAGCGGGGCGCGCAGGTTGCGCTCGACGTCGTAGGTCAGGGCCTTGAGCGGCGACACGTACAGCACCCGCAGGCGGTGCTTCTCGTCGGCCGGGGCCGGCGCCGTGACGAGCCGGTCGAGGGCCCACAGGAAGGCGGCCAGGGTCTTGCCCGAGCCGGTGGGCGCCAGCACCAGGGTGTGCTGCCCGGCGCTGATCGCGTCCCATCCCTCCTCCTGTGCCGGCGTGGCCTCGGGGAACGTGGCCGTGAACCACCGGCGCGTGATCTCGGAGAAACGGTCGATGCTGCCCACCCCCTGAGGGTAGGGCGCCTACTCCGCCTTTTGGAACTGCATGATGGCGATGGAGATCATCAGGACCCCGATGCCGAAGACGATGCCCAGCTCGAGCAGGGTCGGCACCCGCCAGCCGTCCCAGTGCATCCCGGGGGCCAGGGTGCGCATGGTGGCCGGGCTGACGTTGTGGAGGCGGGCGAACACCGCCCGCCGCATGGGGTCGACGCCATAGCTCAGCGGGTCGATGACCGTCAGCGTCCGCAGCCAGGTCGGGATGTTGGTGAGCGGGAAGAAGGCGCCCGAGAGGAAGAACATCGGGAGGACGAAGAACTGCATCACGACCTGGAAGGACTCCACCTGCGTCATCCGGGCCGCGGCCATGACGCCGAAGGAGGTCAGGGCGATGGCGATCAACATCAGCTCGCCGATCAGGATGGCGAACAGCGCCACGTTGTAGGGGACGCCCACCGCGCCGGCGAGCAGCAGCATGACGATGCCCTGCCCGGTCGCCACCGTGGCCCCGCCGAGGCACTTGCCGATCACGATCGACGACCTCCGGACGGGAGCCACCAGCATCTCGCGCATGAACCCGAACTCGCGGTCCCAGACGATGGAGATGGCCGAGAAGATGGCGGTGAACAGCACGGCCATCGCCAGCACGCCCGGGAACATGAACGTCTTGAAGTTCAGTCTCCCGGTGACGCCGCGCGTGATCCCGCCCAGACCGCTGCCCAGGACGAACAGGAACAGGACCGGCTGCATCAGCGAGGTCACGATGCGGATGCGGTTGCGCGAGAAGCGGATGAGCTCTCGCCTCCACACGATCTTGGCGGCGCGGAAGTCGTCCCTGAAGGTGCCCCCCGGGACCCGGACCGACAGCGGGGCGGCGACGGTCGTGGTCATCGCCTCACCTCCTGGCCCGGGCCATGGGGTTGGCCCTGAGCCGCTCGGAGGCGGACGACTCGGCGTCGCGGATCGTCGTCCCCGTGTAGGACATGAACACGTCGTCGAGCGACGGACGGGCCACGCTCACGCTCTTGATCGGGACGCCGAGCTCGGCGAACAGGACCGGCACGAACTCCTCACCGCCGGGGACCGAGAAGGTCACGTGGCCCTCGTGGATGGCGCTGCGGATGTCGAACCGGTCCTGGAGGGCCCGCATCGCCGCGTCGTCGTCGGCCGTCTGGATGACGACCCGGTCCCGGCCCACGCTCGCCTTGAGCGCCTCGGGCGTGTCGAGCACGACGATCTCACCGGCGTTCATGATGGCGATCCGGTCGCAGTACTCGGCCTCGTCCATGTAGTGGGTGGTCAGGAATATGGTGATGCGCTCGCGCTTCTTGAGCTCGTTGATGTACGCCCAGATCGAGCTGCGCGTCTGCGGGTCGAGCCCGACCGTCGGTTCGTCGAGGAACAGCACCCGGGGGGCATGGAGCAGGCCGCGCCCGATCTCGAGGCGCCGCTTCATGCCGCCCGAGAAGGTCCGCACCAGGCTCTTGCGCCGCTCCCAGAGGCCCACCATCTCCATCACCGCCTGCAGGCGCTCGGGGATGATGGCCTTGGGCATGCCGTAGAGCTCGGCGTGGAAGCGCAGGTTCTCCTCGGCGGTCAGGTAGTCGTCGAGGGTGGTGTCCTGGAACACCAGTCCGATGTTCTGGCGCACCGCCGCCCGCCCGGCGACCACGTCGTAGCCGGCGACCCGGGCCGACCCCGCCGTCGGCTCGACCAGTGTGCAGAGCATGCGGATGGTGGTCGACTTGCCGGCGCCGTTGGGGCCGAGGAAGCCGAAGGTCTCCCCCTCGCCGACGTCGAAGGCGACCCCGCGGACGGCCTCGAAGTCCCCGTAGCGCTTGACCAGGTCGCGCACCTCGACGGCGTGGACGACCGGCTCGGGCGCGGAGAAGTCGGCGGTGGCGACGGGTCCCGGCGGGGGGCGCAGGATCGGGGACACAACCATCGACGTTACCGTGAACGTGAAGTTCGTCGGGGGCGTCCGGGGGTACGTCGGGGGCGGGCGTAGCCTGGGCCGGGTGGAGCTGCTCCGTTGGGATCACCGCCCGGCGCTCCGCCGGCCGGTGCTGATCGCCGCCTTCGAGGGTTGGAACGACGCCGGCGACGGGGCGTCCGGCGCCGGCGCCTACCTGGCCCGGCGGTGGGGGGCGGAGGCGTTCGCCACCATCGACCCCGAGGAGTTCTTCGACTTCACCGCCACCCGCCCCGAGGTGCGCCTCGAGCGCGGCGGCGTGCGTGCCATCGAGTGGCCCGAGACGCAGTTCTCGGCCGCCCCGCTCGGTTCGACCGGGCGCGACGTGGTGTTCCTGCGCGGCGCCGAGCCCCAGCTGCGGTGGCGGACGTTCTGCGACCTCGTGGTCGAGGTCGCCCGCGCCGTGGGGATCGAGCTGGTCGTCACGCTCGGCGCCCTCCTGGCCGAGGTGCCCCACACCCGCCCCGTGCGGATCACGGGCACGGCCCAGGACCACGCCCTGAGCGACCGCCTCGGCCTGCAGCCGTCGCGCTACGAGGGCCCGACCGGCATCGTCGGCATCCTCCACGACGCCCTGAGCCGGGCCGGGATCCCCTCGGCGTCGCTGTGGGCGTCCGTGCCCGCCTACGTCGGCCAGACGCCGTCGCCCAAGGCGGCGCTGGCGCTGGTCGCCCACGTCAGCGAGCTGCTCGGCGTCACCGTGCCGACCGTCGACCTCGACGTGGCCGCCGCGGCCTACGAGCGCCAGGTCGACGAGGTGGTGTCCGCCGACGAGGAGGCGAGCGCCTACGTGCGGTCGCTCGAAGCCGCCCTCGACGCCGACGACGACGAGGACGACGAGGACGACGACGAGCTCGACGCCGGCAACCTGCCCGGCGGCGACGACCTGGCCGACGAGGTCGAGCGCTACCTCCGCGACCGCTAGCGGGTTTCTCTCCTGTAGGTGCGGGCGAGGGGCTGGTTGTCGGCCAGTTGGGCCGCCGCGTCGACGTCGAGGTAGAGCTGGATCAGGCGGGCGACGACACCGGTCCATCCGGTCTGGTGCGATGCCCCGAGCCCGGCGCCGTTGTCCCCGTGGAAGTACTCGTAGAACAGGAGGTGGTCGCGCCAGTGCGGATCCTCCTGGAACTTCTGCGTGCCGCCGAACACCGGGCGTCGCCCGTCGGCGTCGCGGAGGAAGGTGCCGACGAGGCGATGCGAGAGCTCGTGGGCCACCTCCGACAGGGTCATGACGACGCCGGAGCCGGTCGGGCACTCGATCTTGAACTCGTCGCCGTAGTACCGGTACTGCTGGATCAGGGCGCGGATGATGAGCAGGTTCACCGGGAACCACACCGGTCCCCGCCAGTTGGAGTTGCCGCCGAACATGCCGGTGGTGGACTCGGCCGGCTCGTACTCGACCGTGTGATCGGTCCCGCTCAGGTTGAGCGTGTAGGGGTGGTCCAGGTGCCACCGCGACAGTGAGCGGATCCCGTGCGGGCCGAGGAACCGCTCTTCGTCGAGCATGCGGACGAGGATGCGCCGCAGCTTCTCCTCGTTGACCAGGGAGAGCAGCCGCCGGCCGTTGACGCCGGGCTTCAGTGGATCGGCGATGTTGGTGAGCAGGTCGGCGTTGCGCCCGATGAACTCGCCGACCTGCCCGGCCAGGCGCGGGAAGCGCTCGAGCGTGCCCTCCTCGATCACGGTGGTGGCACACAGCGGCAGGAGGCCGACCAGCGACCGGACCTTCAGCCGCCGCGCGTCCCCGCCGGGCAGGCGCAGGACGTCGTAGAAGAACCCGTCCTCCTCGTCCCACAGCTCGTCGGGGTGGTCGCCGATGGGATCCACCGCCGCCGCGATCCAGAAGAAGTGCTCGACGAACTTGAGCACGAACTGCTCGTACCCGGGATCGTGCTCCGAGAGCAGGATCGCCAGCTCGAGCATGTTCTGGCTGAACACGGCCATCCAGGCGGTGCCGTCGGCCTGCTCCAGCCGCCCGCCGGCGGGCAGTTCCGCGTTGCGGTCGAACACGCCGATGTTGTCGAGCCCCAGGAAGCCGCCTTCGAACACGTTGCGACCGCCGAGGTCCTTGCGGTTGACCCACCACGTGAAGTTCAGCAGCAGCCGGGAGAAGCTCTCCTCGAGGAAGGGCAGATCCACCTCACCGAGATGGCTCTCGAGGCGGTAGAGCCACAGGGTGGCGAAGGCGTGCACGGGCGGGTTGGTGTCCCCGAAGTTCCATTCGTAGGCCGGGATCTGACCGCTCGGGTGGAGGTAGCTGTGGGACAGCATCAGCGCCACCTGGCTCTTGGCGAAGTCCGGGTCGACCATGGCCAGGGGGATGCAGTGGAACGCGAGGTCCCAGGCCGCGTACCAGGGGTATTCCCACTTGTCCGGCATGGAGATGACGTCACGGTTGGTCATGTGGAACCACGACTCGTTGCGGGTGCCCCGCACCGAGACCGCCCGGAGCGGATGCGAGCTCCGCTCGCGCAGCCACACGTCGACGTCGAAGTTGTAGTACTGCTTCGACCACAGCATGCCGGCGAGGGCCTGGCGCATCACGGCCGCGGCGTCCTCGCCGACGGCCGGCGGCGTGATGGCGGTGTAGAACTCGTCCGCCTCCCTCCGGCGCCGGGCGATCAGCTCGTCCGCGCCGGCGAAGGGCTCGGCCAGG
>Ga0306920_100008151_pt1 | contig 13881 bp, 10 predicted proteins | sample flu12Cox44000170_FD_204666 | JGI IMG/M metagenome (GOLD analysis project Ga0306920, IMG submission 204666) | Lab enrichment of tropical soil microbial communities from Luquillo Experimental Forest, Puerto Rico - flux4day.12C.oxic.44.000.170 (v2)... | ecosystem: Environmental > Terrestrial >...
CTTATGGCGAGCTTAGTCCGCCGTTTACCGGGGATTGGGTAGAAGGTCCCTCGGCGATTAAGATAAAGGACCATTACCTGGTCTATTTTGACCATTACGCCGCGCCGGCCTACTATGGCGCCGTGCGTTCAAAAGATCTGCGGCAATGGGAGGATTGCTCAAAAGAAATGACCTTCCCTAAAGGGCATCGCCACGGCACGGTTCTGCGCATCGATGCGCAAATTGCCAAAAACCTGATGGACGCACAGTAGGTTTGGACACGTGCCGGATTGTACTTGCATGAGCCTTTGTTGCTAAGTACGTAAAGGTTGGTTACAGTATCCCAAGGATCAGCTGTAAATTATCACTGCGCGTGCGCTGGCCCAAACGAAGAGATCTGCGCAATTTATGGGTTGCTTTCCCCAAAAAAAGTGTTGGCGCAGCCCGCTCTGGTTCTGCGATAGTCCACCCGCCGAAATTTTATGATAAATAACAAAAAATGGTACTTTGGAGCACTTCCATTCGCCCTGCTTGGAATGGCGACCACTGCCCTGGGCAGTGAAGCGGAGCTAAAACTGCCCTCTTTGAAGATAGTTAGTTTTCCGGGCCTGGGCGGTTTAAACGGCTTCCAACTGATGTTAGGCGGAATCGCCGTGTGCGTTCTGGCCGCTTTTTTCGGCATTTCGAAATACAATGAGACTAAGAATCTTCCTGTGCACGATTCGATGCGAAATGTCTCGAACATCATTTGGGAGACCTGCAAGAGCTACCTCGTTCAACAAGGCAAATTCCTGGCGATTTTGTGGATACTCATCGGGATCTGCATGTTTTATTACTTTGCCTCTTTGCAAGGAATGCCTGTCGGCAGTGTGGTGGTGATCTTACTGGCATCGATCCTGGGTATTCTGGGCTCATATGGTGTGGCCTTTTTCGGGATGCGCATCAATACCCAGGCCAATAGTCGCTCTGCCTTTGCCGCTTTGAAAGGGCTGCCCTGGGCGCCGTTGGCCATTCCGATGCGCTCGGGTATGAGCGTCGGCATGCTGCTCATCACGGTTGAGCTGTTCTTCATGATCAGCATTCTTATTTTTCTACCGCCCGAACTTACCGGTCCTTGTTTTATCGGTTTTGCCATTGGTGAGTCGCTGGGCGCGTCGGCCCTGCGCATCTGCGGTGGGATTTTCACCAAGATTGCCGATATCGGATCGGACTTGATGAAAATTGTGTTCAAGCTGCCGGAAGACGATCCGAAGAACCCTGGTGTCATTGCCGATTGCACCGGGGATAACGCTGGCGATTCGGTTGGCCCGACGGCAGACGGCTTCGAAACCTACGGCGTCACTGGTGTCGCGCTCATTTCCTTCCTGGCACTCACGCTGGGAACAAGCCAGCCGGAAATGTGCGCCAAGCTCATCACCTGGATTTTCGTGATGCGTATCCTGATGATCCTGACATCCTTGGTCTCTTATTTCATCACTGACGGTCTGTTCACTTCCAAATACAGCCACTCGGAAGATTTCAATCCGGAAAAACCTCTGACCTGGCTGGTTTGGATCACCTCAGTAATCTCGATTGCAGTGACCTTTTTCATCAGCAAACTAATGTTGGGAGATATCAAAGATGCCGCGGGCGAGTCGACGCTCTGGTGGGTGCTCTCCGTCATTATTTCGTGCGGAACGGCCGCCGGTGCGCTGATTCCGGAGTTCACCAAGGTGTTTACGAGCACTGAAGCAAGGCATACGCGGGAAATTGTTACGGCATCCCGGCAGGGCGGCGCATCGTTGAATATTTTGTCGGGATTCGTTGCCGGCAACTTTTCGGCATTCTGGGAAGGCCTGCTAATGTTGGTGCTGATGTTCGTGGCGGCGATGCTGGCCAAGAACCCGGCCGTGGTCTCGCTCATGCCTCCTAGCATTGCTTTCGCGGCACCCATATTCGCCTTCGGGTTGGTGGCGTTTGGCTTCCTGGGGATGGGTCCGGTAACTATCGCGGTGGACAGCTTTGGGCCCGTATCGGATAACGCCCAATCGGTTTATGAGCTGAGCCAGATCGAATCGGTGCCCAATATTTCCAAGGACATCGAAAGCAAATTCGGATTCAAACCGGACTTCGAAAAAGCCAAGCACAATTTGGAACGTAATGACGGTGCGGGCAACACCTTCAAGGCCACCGCCAAGCCCGTCCTCATCGGCACCGCAGTCGTGGGTGCCACGACCATGCTCTTTGCTATCATCCTGTTGCTGAATCAGCAGTATGGCGATGTGGTAAGCAAGCTCTCGCTGGTGCAGCCGGAAATTGTGCTGGGTTTCCTCATGGGCGGTGCCGTTATCTACTGGTTCACCGGAGCCTCCTGCCAGGCCGTCGTGACCGGTGCGTATCGCGCCGTGGTTTACATCAAGGAAAACATGGATCTTAGCGCCAAAACCGCCTCGGTCGAGGACAGCAAGGAAGTCGTCAAGATTTGCACCATTTATGCCCAGAAAGGCATGCTTAACATTTTCGTAGCGATCTTTTGCCTCTCACTTTCGCTCGCCTTCTTCAATCCCTACTTCTTCATCGGCTACTTGATCTCCATTGCCTTCTTCGGGTTATACCAGGCCATCTTCATGGCTAACGCCGGAGGCGCCTGGGATAACGCCAAGAAAATTGTTGAGGTCGATTTGCGCGCCAAAGGAACTGACCTGCACGCCGCAAGTGTCGTCGGCGACACCGTTGGTGATCCGTTCAAAGACACTAGCTCGGTGGCCATGAACCCCATCATCAAGTTCACGACCTTGTTCGGGTTGCTGGCGACCGAAATCGCTATCAAAATGGATAGCGGAGTCAAAGTGGTGATTGGAGTGGTGCTGTTTGCTGTCGCCACGTTTTTCATCTACCGATCCTTCTACGGAATGCGTATTCCTGAGGAAAAGGAAGGCAGCACTGGCCAATCAAAAACACGTCAGCACGAATTGGCCGAAGCCAAGGGCTAAACCGGATTAACAGGACTAGCTCTTTTGGACAGGATGAACAGGGGCGGACGCCTTGTGCGCGTTGTCCTGTCCAGTTAATCCTGTCAGCTTCCACCTCTTGTCAGCATAGCGCGAACCAGGCGGAGGCGGCCGTAATCATAACGCCCGCCTAGTGCTTGAAACGCGGGAGCTAATTCCGCTAAACCGAGTCGATTGAAAGTCGCCTCGATCTCGGCTCGCTCCTGCTGGCTGAGGAACTTCCCGAGATCGATTGGTTCACCTGCTGCCACCGCATCGGCGAGGTGTCCGTAGATGGTGCTGACAGTCAGGCTGCGTTCTGCCGCGATGGCTTGAGCTGACTTCCCCGCTCGAAACATTCGGACGGTCTCGTGCACAGTTCCCGCCAGGCTTTTCTTGGGCGCTGAAAACGAATCGTCCGCGAAGATCTGGCGCGGGTTTTTGCCCAGGTAAGAAGCTATTTCCCCAAGGAACACGCTGCCGTATTCAATGAGTTTCTTTTGGCCCACGCCGCTAATGCGTGCGAATTCGGCCTCGGATGTGGGATATTCACGAGCCATTTGGCGCAACGCAACGTCTGAAAAAACGATATACGGCGGCACGGCACGATCATCCGCCAGCTTTTTGCGCAACTGTCGCAACTGCTCGAACAAGGCTTCGTCGCAAGCGATTTCGCCGACTCTATGCGCCCGACTCTCAGGGACGGCGACGGGCCGGGTCAGCCGGACTGGTTTGCGCTCCTTGAGCAGGGAAAGCCCCTCGCCCGTTAGCGACAACACATTGAATTTATCCGCAGCCTGTCTTAGCAAACCGAGACGGACCAATTCGCGACCGATACCTTTCCATTCGGCACGGCTGTGCTCCTGTCCAATCCCATACGTCGACAGTTTCTCGTGCTGCCACTTCCGAACGTTCTCAGTATCGGCGCCGCACAGGACTTCAACGATCTGGTTTGCACCGAAATCAAACCCGCTCCGTTGGCGAACACGGTAAACACAAGAAAGAAACTTTTGCGCTGCGACGGTGCCGTCGTATGTATCGCGAGGCGTGAAACAATTGTCGCAACCACCGCAATCATCGGTTCCGAATTGCTCGCCAAAATAGCCCAGCAATTCGCGCCTGCGGCATGAGCCGTTCTCGGCATAATGCACCATCTGTTGCAGTTGAGCGTGAGCGATCTGCCGTTCTTTGGGATCCGCTTTTTCGTCAATGAATTTGAGCTGCTTAACGACATCGCCCGCGCTAAAAAGAAGCACGCATTCGCTGGGCAAGCCGTCACGGCCGGCGCGTCCTGTCTCCTGGTAGTAACCTTCGATGTTTTTTGGCAAATCACGATGAATCACGAAGCGGACGTTCGGCTTATTGATCCCCATGCCGAAGGCAATGGTGGCGCAGATTACCCGGACTTCATCACGCAAGAAAAGCTCCTGGTGCTGAGTGCGCTCTTGTGGAGTCAATCCCGCATGATATGGGCGCGCCCGAACCCCGTCTTCGCTCAGGCGGCTGGCAAGAGCCTCTGTGGTCTTGCGGGCCTGACAATAAACAATGCCGCTTTCCCGGGGACGGCCGCGAATGAATTGGAGCACCTGGGCGTAGGGGTCTTCTTTGGCGAAAACCCGGTACGTAAGATTGGGCCGATTAAAGCTGGCTACGTAACAAGCGGGCTCGCGCAGTTTGAGATGAGTAATAATATCGCCGCGCACGCGCTCCGTAGCCGTGGCGGTCAACGCCATCATCGGAACTTTAGGAAAAAGCTCACGCAATGACGCAAGCTGGCGGTATTCGGGGCGGAAGTCATGGCCCCATTCGCTGATGCAATGCGCTTCATCGATCGCCAGCAAACTTACGCTCCACCGCTGCAGGTCGGAGAGGAAGCCGGATAGCATCAGTCGCTCGGGTGCAACATATAACAGCCGGTATTCGCCCTGGTGCAGGCCGCGCACGCGGCCACGTGATTCGGCGGCAGTCAGTGAAGAATTCAGGAACGTCGCGGGAATACCACCGGCCTGCAGCCCATCGACCTGGTCTTTCATGAGCGCAATTAGAGGCGAAACTACTACCGCCAGTCCCTTAAGGCTCATGGCGGGCAACTGAAAACAGAGCGACTTGCCGCCCCCGGTTGGCAGCAGTGCAAACACGTCCTTCCCGGCCAATGCATCACGAATAATCTCTTCTTGAAGCGGACGAAACGAGGTGAAGCCGAAATATTGCTTCAATAAAGTTACGAGCGAAGAATCAGTCTGTTGCACCCGGGCCAGCGTAGCTTTTCTTGGCGCCGATTTGAATCAAAAACAGACTTGCCTTTAGTCGGCTCTGGCCTTGAATAAGCCCATGAACCGGAAGTCTTCTCACCTTCTGCTCTCTATCGTCATTACCTTAACCTGCCTGTCCGCAAAGGCCGCCGAAAGCGCATCGCCGCCGAGCAAACTGGTCATCCATGCCGATCAAGCTAAAGACACCATCAGTCGCAATCTGTACGGTCAGTTCTCCGAGCATCTTGGGCATTGCATTTACGAAGGGCTTTGGGTTGGCGAGGACAGTACGATTCCCAATACACGCGGCATTAGAAACGACGTAGTGGCCGCCCTCAAGGAGATCAGAGTGCCAGTGCTACGCTGGCCGGGCGGGTGTTTTGCCGATGAATATCACTGGCGCGAAGGGATTGGCCCGCACGATCTGCGACCGACCATGGTCAATACGCATTGGGGAAAGGTGACCGAAAATAATCACTTCGGTACACACGAATTCATGGACCTGTGCGAACAACTCGGGTGCGAGCCGTATATATGCGGAAATCTGGGCAGCGGTACGGTTCAGGAAATGCAGCAGTGGGTTGAGTACATCACCTTTGAAGGCGTCAGTCCGATGGCGGACTTGCGAAAAAAGAACGGCCACGAAGAGCCATGGAAGTTGAAATACTTCGGTGTGGGCAACGAGAATTGGGGTTGCGGAGGCAATATGACGCCCGAGTTTTATGCGGATCAATTCAAACGCTACGCCACCTATGTAAGGAACTTCGGCAGCAATCGCGTCTTCAAAATCGCTTGTGGACCCAATGGTGGAGACTACAAGTGGACCGAGGTGCTTATGCGCGAAGCTGGCAGGCGCATGAATGGCCTCGCGCTCCATTTCTATTGCGGCACTGGCAAGAAAAGCCGCTCGGCAACCGAGTTCGACGAAGATGACTGGTTTTTTCAGCTTAAAAACGCCTTGCGAATGGAGGAGCTGGTAACGAAGCACTCAGAGATCATGGACAAGTACGACCCAGAAAATCGCGTCGCTCTGTTGGTGGATGAGTGGGGGGCATGGCACGCCGTGGAACCAGACACGAATCCAGGATTCCTTTATCAACAAAACACGCTGCGTGATGCGCTCGTAGCCGCAACGACTCTCAACATCTTCAACAACCACTGCGCGCGCGTGAAAATGGCTAACATTGCCCAGATGGTAAACGTGCTGCAGTCCATGATTCTCACCGACAAAGAAAAAATGGTCCGCACGCCCACGTATTACGTGTACCAGATGTACACGGTTCACCACGATGCAAAACGCATCCCAACAGACCTGCAAGCCGCGAACTACGAACTCGGTTCGGACAAATTGCCAGCCGTGAATGCCTCGGCCTCACGCGACGACCAGAGCAAAATTCATGTCACCTTGTGCAATCTCAATCCGAACAACACGGCGGAAGTCAGTTGCGAGGTCGACGGAGCCAAAGTGGATAGTCTCAAAGCTCGCCTGCTAACCGCGACTCAAATCACCAGTCACAATACGTTCGACAAACCGGACGCGGTCAAACCCACCGCATTCGATGGACTCAAAAAGACTGACAACGGCTTTGTCGCCACCTTGCCGGCTAAATCCGTGGTGATGGTTGAAGTGCAGTGATGCGCCCTTTCGCGGCCTTCCATTTCGGATTTCGGGTTCCGGATTTCCTTCGGCCTTCGGCCTTCGGATTTCGGGTTTTGTGCCTGATCCTCCTAATCCAAGTCGGATCGCTACCGGCCTCGGCTGAACTCATCAACGTCTCTCCGTACGCACAGTGGAAACGAGGTCCTTCAACCGATCCAGGATTCTTCCCGCTGGCGGTATGGCTGCAAAGTCCTGCGAATGCTGAGCGTTATCGAGCAGCTGGATTCAATACATACGTCGGGCTATGGCGCGGCCCTACGGAAGAGCAGTTGGCAACACTAAAAAAGGCGGGGATCCATTTGATCTGCGAGCAAAACAATGCCGCGCTGCGCCACCTCGATGACGATACAATTATTGGTTGGATGCATGGGGACGAGCCTGACAACGCTCAGGAACTGCACGACAAGTCCGGCTATGGCCCCCCTGTTCTGCCCGAAAAAATCGTCGAATCATTCCATCGCATGCACTCCGCCGACTCATCACGTCCCATTATGCTAAACCTTGGACAAGGCGTAGCCTGGGATGGTTGGTATGGACGCGGTTCCCGAAGCAATCATCCTGAGGATTATCCGAAATATGTCGAAGGCTGCGATATCGTTTCCTTTGACATCTACCCTGTGGTTCACGACAACAAACGGGTAATCGGCCGGCTGGATTATGTGGCGCGCGGCGTGGAACGATTGATTCAATGGACCGGGGGTAAAAAGGTGGTATGGAATTGCCTCGAATGCACCCATATCTCCAATCCTGACCGGAAGCCTACACCGGCTGAGGTCCGATCTGAGGCATGGATGTCGATCATTTATGGCACTCAGGGGCTGATCTATTTCGTGCATCAATTCAAACCCACCTTCCGCGAAGCTGGGCTGTTGGACGACGCGGAAATGCTCGATGCCATCACAAGTCTAAACAACCAAATCACACAATTGGCGCCGGTCTTGCACGAGCCCAGCGTAACTGGAGCGGTTTCTATGCGCCTATTTCGCGAGTCTGATTCGCTGACAACATTGGTAAAGCGACATGACGGGGTAATCTATGTTTTCGTGGTCGAGATGAAAGGCCTGGCCACTTCGGCAGAGTTCAAAATCAATTCGTCCAACGCGATCAGTATCGAAGTCCTGGGCGAGAATCGTTCTATCCTGTCAGAGGCGGGCAGCTTTCATGACCGATTCTCGCCGTGGGATGTTCACCTATACCGGGTGCGGAACCAGCCCGTTTACAACAAATAACTCTGCCTGACCAAAACTGAGGGGACCGGCAATTAGATTCGTTGGGAAAGTGTCACGCAAGGTGTTGTACCGCATTACGGCATCGTTATACGTCTTACCAGCTAATGCTGCTTTGGTTGCGGTTGAGGTCAATTCGTCGAGGAGGCTCGCCATCGTTGAATTGGCATTGACCGCAGGACAAGCCGCAGCCGCTGAAAAAAGGCGGGCCAGGGTTCCCGCCAGGGCGCTTTCGGCACCAGAAAGTTCTCGCATCGCTGAGATGTCACCAGGGGCCTGTGCGGCACGAACGTTGGCCGTCCAGGCCGCGTCGCGGGCAGCTCCAACAGCGGCGAGTGTGCCCCGATCATTGTCAATATAGCCTTTGGCGGTTTCGACCAGGTCCGGTATCAAGTCGTAGCGACGCTTCAATTCGGCATCTAATTTCGTGTAGGCGCCTCGATAGCTGTTTCTCAATGCCACCAGGCGGTTGTATCCACCAACAAGCCACATCAAGATGAAAAACGTTGGGATGACCAGCGCGATTAACAAAAGGATCAATGCCGCTCCAGGAACGACAAAGGATGAGGCCAGGAACAAGCCTAAAACGACATCCCCACCGGTCGATAGCCATTCTGCGTGCAAATCCATGCTTGCGCTCCCGCGCTTACCCAGACGAGAAGTCAGGGTTTCCTAGACTTTCATTAACCGCGATGTCAAAGCCAGTCAACCGGACCTCAAAAGCCAAATGGGCTTTACGCAAGGGCCCACGTCCTTTAATTTTGGCCCCGTACCTGGTAACCCTATGGCTACTGAAAAACGACATTTCCCGACACCTAAGGAAATGAAGCGTCGGCGTTTGTACTCCGATCTGCTCACGGCCCTCATCGCCGGCCTGATACTCTCCGGATTGCTTGCCACTGCTTTGTGGTTACTGGCTCGGTACCGAGTCTAATCCCTTTAAACCCGCGCGCTTCTGGTTTCCCAATTTCCTTCTTCCGGAAGTCACTTGGCAAAGCCCTGCACTTTTAGCCAGTACACAAGGTCATGCGTCCAGGGGTGCCGTCGCTCCGGGTTCCATTCACGAGTGCCCAAGCCAAGACCATGCGCGCCCTGCTGATAGATATGCAGGTCAAAGGGCACCCCGGCCTTTCGCAGCGCTTCGGCAAATTGAAGGCTGTTCTCGACCGGCACCGCATTATCCTCCCAGGTATGCCAAAGAAATACAGGAGGGGTTTCTTTGGTGACCTGCAATTCATTGGATAAGTTTCGAACAAGCTCTGGTGATGGGTCTTTGCCGAGCAAATTATTTTTCGATCCCTGGTGTGTGAAAGCGCCCATGGTAATAACCGGGTAACATAAAATTCCTAGATCGGGGCGGGAGCTTTGGCGGTCAATGGGTTCCGCAGCATCTGATTGGCCGGAATCGAAGTGAGTAAGAAGTGTCGACGCGAGATGGCCACCTGCTGAGGACCCCATGATGCCGACCTTCTTTGGATTGATGTTCCACTCGGTCGCCCGAGCGCGCACAGTGCGAACCGCGCGAGCCGCATCCTGCAGCATGACCGGATGGCGGTAGCCTGAAGAACCCAACCGGTACTTCAGCACAAACCCTGCGATGCCTTGCTCATTGAGAAAGCGTGCGTAATCCGCTCCTTCGTGTGGGGCCAGACCACCATAACCACCACCAGGGCAGATCACGACGGAGGCACCCGTCGCCTTGCCCGGGTCCGGCAAATACGGCGTAAGCGTTGGGATGTCTTTGTCATCTTTGCCCAGCGCTCCCGGCGCGCCTCCGGGCCACAAGGGGAACGGCTGGTTCTGAGCCACGGCAGAATAGATGGGCAAAGCCAGGATTAGGAAAATGGTCTTCATGTAGGCGCCAGCATACGAACGCGGCGCGCCCTAGCCACGGAAATTTGCTGGGTGTTGGCATCATAGGACTTATAAGTCCCTACAGGTCCCATCTCTCTCACCTCGTCGTCATCGGTGCCCGCGGCCGCTGCTTGGCAAGATGCTCGGAATCCGTCTGATGACGCCGGCCCAATCGGTTGTTCCGAGAGAACCCGTGCGTGTATACCGGGCTGTCAAGCCTGCTCGAGGGCGTTCCGGATTTCATCTCCTCAATCAAGTCGGCCACACTGCTGAGCACACGTGTCGGCTGGTAAACATAATCGGCCACTTGTTCGATCGCAGTGGATCCGCTTAGCACCAGGTACGCCTGAAGGCCCGCCTCAATCGCGCCTCGTATATCCGTCTCCATTGTATCACCAATAACTACGATCTGGTCCGGCATCCCGCCGATCATTTCGGCGAGTTTGCGCTTGGCCCGATGAAACATGTATCCATTTGGTTTGCCCAGGTAATAAGCGCGCCGGCCCGTACTGGCTTCAAGAAACGCCGCGGTCGCCCCGGCGCCCGGACGGGTATCGCGCGCCGAAACCGGGCACCAATTATCCGGGTTGGTGGCCAATAATCGCGCACCCGCTTCAATGCAGGAATGCGCCTTGGCCAGTTTCTCCATCGACACCGCGCCCTCGCCCACCACAACGTAGCTCGGATGAATCGCGTCGTTGGGAATTTTGCGCTCGTGCAACGCGGTTAATAGCCCACCTTCACCAATCACGAATACCGTGCAGACGGGGTGCGTCTCGCTCAAAAAATCCGCGGTATTCAAGGCGGATGTATAGAAATGTCGGGGCGAAAAACCAGGCACGCCCAAATGTCCCAACCGCACCGAAAGATCCTCGGGTGTTGGCGACGAATTGTTTGTCAGGAACACGAATGGGGCGCCACTGCCAATTAACGCCTCAACAAATTCCTTTGCTCCGGGAATTAGCTGGTTTTCCCGGTAAATGACTCCGTCCATGTCAATCAGATAGCCTGTTTTCATAGATTTCATCAAATCAACTAAAAATGGAGGACGGCATGCGTATCGCTGGTCCCCCTCCATTTTCAGAAGACTAAAGATCGTCAGCAGCTAGTAAGCAATATGCTTGCCGACCGATTTAGGCGGAAAAAGGGACGAGAGAACTGCCGACGTGCATCGAGAGTAGCCAGCATGCATAAAAGAAACCACCTGCAGAAGGTGAGGAGTGGAGAGACTCAACTGCTGTTCATTGCCTGTTTAGTAGAAATTATCTTACGGCTTTGGGGAGGTGCCGACGGTGAACGGCGTTGACGCTCAGGACTATTGCGACTAAACGTATTCGCCAATATGCCCGAAGCGCCATCTTCCACGAGAATCGAATCTATTTTGCAGGAAAACCGGATTTTTAACCCGCCCAAAGAATTCTCGAAGGCGGCTCACATCAAGTCTCTCGCAGAATATCAGAAGCTCTACAAGCAATCGGTCAGCGCGCCCGAAAAGTTCTGGGGCACCCAGGCGAAAAATGAGCTGGTTTGGTTCAAGCCCTGGAAAAAGGTGCTCCAATGGAAAGAACCGTTCGCCAAATGGTTCGCCGGCGGCAAGCTCAACGTGAGTCATAACTGCCTCGATCGGCATTTAGGAACAGCAACCGCCAACAAGGCTGCGTTGATCTGGGAGGGTGAACCGGCTGGTCCCGGAAAACCCGGCGAGGAACGCACACTGACTTACAAACAACTTCACCACGAAGTTTGCCTTTTCGCCAACGTGCTGAAGCGAAATGGCCTCAAGCGGGGTGATCGTGTGCTCATCTATCTTCCAATGGTGCCGGAGGCCGCCGTGGCCATGCTCGCCTGCGCACGCATGGGTGCGGTTCATTCGGTCGTGTTCGGCGGGTTCAGCGCTCAATCCGTGGCCGACCGCATTCAGGATTCGCAAGCCCGATTCGTTATTACAGCCGACGGCGGGTTTCGGCGCGGCAGCGTGGTCCCGCTGAAACAGAACGTCGATGAAGCTTTAACGCTCAAAGACGCGCAAGGCGAACTACTGACAAAAACAATTGAAAAAGTGTTCGTGCTGCGACGTGCCGGGAACGAAGTTCAGCTTAAGGAAGGTCGCGACGTTTGGTGGCATGAGGAAGTAGCTCGCGTAGATGCCAACTGTCCGCCAGAAAGGATGCATAGCGAGGCGCCTCTTTTCATCCTTTATACCAGCGGTTCGACCGGCAAACCGAAGGGAATCCTTCACACGACCGCCGGGTACCTTCTCTATATCAAGATTAGCGCTCGATACGTGTTTGACCTGCGGCCAGAGGACGTTTTTTGGTGCACAGCGGACGTGGGGTGGGTCACCGGGCACAGCTATGTCGTCTACGGATTGCTGGCCAACGGCGCCACCAGCCTGATGTACGAAGGGGCACCAAACTTCCCTGAGCCCGACCGATTCTGGCGCATCGTCGAGAAGTACGGCGTAACGATTCTTTACACCGCACCAACTGCGATTCGTGCATTCATGAAGTGGGGTGTCGAATGGCCAAAAAAACATGACTTGAGTTCGCTTCGGTTGCTCGGAACGGTCGGCGAGCCAATCAACCCGGAAGCATGGATTTGGTATCACCAAGTCATCGGCGGGAAACGGTGTCCCATCATTGACACCTGGTGGCAAACAGAAACCGGCGGGATGATGATCACGCCATTCCCAGGAGCAACTCCAACCAAACCTGGTTCGGCCACGCTGCCTTTCTTCGGCATAGAGCCGGAAGTGGTAGATGACAATGGAAAAGCCGTGCCGCGAAACTCGGGCGGGAAGCTCGTTATACGAAAACCATGGCCAGCCATGCTGCGGGGGCTGTGGCGCGATCCGGAACGTTATAAAGCCGTTTACTGGAGCGAGGTAAAGGGCAGCTATTTTACAGGGGACGGTTGCCGCCAGGACAAAGATGGCTATTTCTGGATCGTTGGGCGCATCGATGATGTGCTCAACGTGGCTGGCCATCGCATCGGTACCGCCGAAGTCGAAAGCGCTTTAGTGAGCAACCTGAAAGTGGCCGAAGCCGCCGTGGTCGGCCGGCCCGATGATTTGAAAGGCCAGGCATTGGTGGCCTTTGTGACCCTGAAAGGGGGCGTGCACGCCGATCCGGACTTGCGCGAAGAGCTGCGGCACCACGTGGCCAAGGAAATCGGTCCGGTCGCCAAACCTGACGATATCCGGTTCGCAGAGGCGTTGCCCAAAACACGTTCAGGAAAAATCATGCGCCGGCTGCTCAAACAGATCGCCGCCGGAACCGAGATCAAGGGCGATACGACCACCCTGGAAGACCTGAACGTGCTGGCCAAGCTTTCGCACGCTGAGGAGTGACATCCGATTAATGGCTTGATTGGATGGAAATGGGCTTGTAGTTTGATTGGCCTTTTGGACGCACCCATAGCTCAATTGGATAGAGCATCTGACTACGGATCAGAAGGTTTCAGGTTCAACTCCTGATGGGTGCGCCATTCGCCTTCAGTACTTACAAAATATAAAAACCCCACAGACCGGTTTTTCACCTGACAAAATCCTGACAATTGGGGTCGGATTTCGGCCATTCCTAAAGAAAGGCAAGGTCGGTTTGTGGCCATAGCTTGAGTCTTCCGGTCTTCACAATTTATCGTCGCCAAATGCTCAGGGTATGTGTCAGGATTGGTCGTCACCAATTTTCGCGCGAGACGAGTTGTGGGCTGTTGAATGAGCGATGTCACGCAAATCCTTGAGCGGGTCGGAAAGGGGGATGGGAAGGCAGCCGAGGAGTTGCTGCCGCTGATCTACGAGGAACTGCGCCGCCTGGCGGCCTACAAAATGGCCCACGAAGCGCCGGGCCAGACCCTTCAGCCGACCGCCCTGGTGCATGAAGCCTGGCTACGGCTGGGCGGGGACAACAACCGGAGCTGGAACGGACGCACCCATTTCTTCA
>Ga0306920_100008152_pt1 | contig 13880 bp, 12 predicted proteins | sample flu12Cox44000170_FD_204666 | JGI IMG/M metagenome (GOLD analysis project Ga0306920, IMG submission 204666) | Lab enrichment of tropical soil microbial communities from Luquillo Experimental Forest, Puerto Rico - flux4day.12C.oxic.44.000.170 (v2)... | ecosystem: Environmental > Terrestrial >...
CTCTCGGGCTCGGCCTTCTTGTATTCGGCCAGCTCATCCATGACGCGTCGAGCCGCGACGTCGCGCCCGGTCTGCAGATAACCGTAGGCCAGGTAGTCCTGAGCGTGGAGGGATTGATCCCACGCGTGGGTGCCGCCCTGCTTGGCCACGTAGGCCTTGCCCGCGTCGGCCGACGCCAGGATGGAGACGATCGACTCCTGCCAGAATCCGAGCCGCGTGAAGATGTGCGAGGGCATGTGCAGGGCGTGCGGCACGGCGGGCGCGATCTTCGAGTAGCTGCGCGCTGCGGTCAGGGAGCGCGTCGCGAGCGGTGCGGCGTCGTAGCTGTGGATGATGTAGTGCGCCACGCCCGGATGATTGGGCTGCTCGGCGAAGACCTTCTCGAGGATCGCCGCCGCCTTGAGCTGGTTCGCGTAGGTCTTGTCGGTGGGCGGCGCGGTAGCGTCGAGCGCCAGCGCGTAGAAGACCGACGCCTCACGATCCTCCGGGTAGCGCGCGGCGAGCTGCTCCATCGCCTTCTCGTACGCCACGGCGCGCGTCCGATGATCGAGCTTGTCGGTATCGCGATAGAACGTCGCAAGCGCGGCGACGTAGTCCTTCTCTCGCGGCGTCGCGTTGAGCGTTGCCGCACGGTCGAGCGCGGCGCGGCCCTTGGCCAGCATCGCGTCGCTGGGCGGCTGCCAGAGCGGGTAGTAGACGCTCATCGCCATGCCCCAGTAGCCCATCGCGCAGCCCGGGTCGGTCGTGGTGACGCTCGTGAACGTCTTCAGCGCTTCCTCGTACCAGAACGAGTGGAGCAGGGCCACGCCGCGCTCGAAGCCGGGCTGAGCCGGCTCGGCGCACGAGGTGGGAAAACGAACCTGGCCGAGGGCCCCGGCATCGTCGTGGGCGAGAGCGCCCCCAGCCCAGAGCCCGGTTGCGAGAATCGCGACCGATAGTGTGACGGCTCCCTTCATGAGTGCCTCCTTGATCAACAGGCGCGCCTCTGCCCGCGAGGCCCCAGCCCCGCGACGGCCTGCAGCGCGCGCCACTCGAGGTCGACGAATCGTGGCCAGACGATCACGCCGCGAGGGCCACGCAAGGATCCTGCCACGCGGCCACATAACGATTACCGCGACTTGGAAGACGTCACGACGGGCGCCATCGGGCGAGACGCCCGCTCGGGGGCGTCTGGCCCGATGGCGGCCCGGGGATCAGCGGTCGGCGCCGAGCCGTGTCGCGCCGCTGTTGGGCTTCAGGTGCGTCAGATTCCCCAGCTCGTTGAGCGCGGTCAGCATCTCGACCGGGATGGGCTGCGAGCTCAGCGAGCCGTCCTCGTTGATGCGCGCGTAGACGCGTGTCGCCTTGCCCTCGCTGACCGGGGCGCCGGTGACGGCGTTCTTCGCCTTGCAGTTCCAGTGCAGCGTGCGATTGCCGACCTCGGCCAGGGTGATCGTGGTCACGATGCGATCGCCGTACGCGGCGGGCCCGATGAACCGGAAGTGGATCTCGCCCATCACGAACGTGGTGCGATCGTTCTTGATCATCTGCTCGATCGGATGGCCGATCACCCGAAACAGCTCGTGCTCCGTGTCGTTGAACCAGGCGACGATGCGCGGGTAGTAGACGAGCCCGAAGGGGTCCGATTCGCCCCAGTTGACCGTGATCTCCTTCCAGTACATCGCCATGGGTGCCGTCCTCCTGTCGCAGGTCGTCTGGTCGATATACGGGATCGACGGGCCTCGCGTCAAGTCGGCCTGCCTCCATGGTCCGGCCCTATCGTGGTCTTCGCGTTTCTCGGGCAGCGCGCGATCGTCGGGCACGGTTGGGCCTTCATGATCGGCATGATTCTCTTCGGGCTGGACGGTCTCCTCTTCGTCCTGATCCAGGACTGGGTCGGCGTGGGCTTCCACGCCTTCGCGCTCCTGATGATCGGGCGCGGTTACGCGGCCGGGCGCCAGTTATCCCCGTTGAGGGCGTGATCGCGCGCGCCGATCACGCCCGTCCGGCGAACGGGCGACGTCCACGGATGCGCTGTCGCTCGTGCTGACTCAAGGGATAGTCCAGGATCGGCCGCCGCGCCGCCTCGATGACGCTGCGGGTTCTCACGTCGAGTCCTCCGGCCAGCGCCTGCTGTAGCCCGCGCTTTGCGTCCCCGCCCAGGTCGGCACCATGACGCTCGCCGCCGGCACTGAGCAGGCCTCGCTCCGCGCCCGGCCGCGTCGCGGTCGCCGTGCGGCGGGGGCTAGTGGCCGCCGCCCGCGCCCGGGCGGACCCAGCCGCCGTGGACCGGATGGTGCGAGCAGATGAATTCGAGGAACGCCGGACGGCCCTTGGCGTTCTCGTCGAGCGCACGCTTGATCGCCGGCATCACCTCGGAGGGCTTCGTCACGTCCTCGCTGTAGAAGCCGACCGACTTCGCCATGTTCGCCATGCACGCCGAGGCGTGATCCGACACCTTCCAGGTGTACGGATCGTGGCCGCCGCCCCAGAAGCCGGGGCCGTAGCCAGAGTAGCCGCCGTTGTTGATGTGCAGGGTCGTGATGCCGATCTTGTAGCGCGCGACCGCCTCGAAGTTGCCCATCATATAGCAGACGCCCGCGTCGCCGGTGACGTGCACGCACTGGCGATCGGGAAACGCGAGCTTGGCGCCGACGGCGCCCGCCAGGCTGAAACCCAGGGTCGATACGTTGCCCCAACCAAGGTGGCCGCGGGGGATCTGCGCCTCGTACACGGTGCTGGTCTGATCGCGCGTGTTGCCGGAGTCGGCGGTGACGAACGAGTTCTTCGGATCGAGCACCTTCATCATGTCGCCGAGCACGCGATACGGATTGATCGGCGTCTCGTCCGACTCCATCAACGGCCGGAACTTCGCCAGGAACGCGTCCTTGCCCTTCCGGATCTCCTCGACGAGACCCGGGTTCTTCTTCGGGCCGCGCGCCGACAGCTCGGCAATCAGCGCCTGCAAGGTGAGCTTCGCGTCGCCGACGACGGCGTGCCGCGTCTCGTAGCTGCGGTTGAGGTCGAGGGTGTCGACCGTGCACTGGATGATCGTCTTCTTCTCGGGGCTCGGCACGGCGTGGCTGAACCGGTTCGGGAACAGGCTCGAGCCGATCGAGAAGAGCAGGTCGCACTTGTTGAGGAAGTGATCGGCGAGCGAGCCGCGCACCCCCACCGAGAGCGGATGGTTCTCGGGGAACGCGCCCTTGGCCTTGAGCGTGGTCAGCACCGGCACCTGCGCGAGCTCGGCGAACTTCAGGAGCTCGCTCGTGGCGTCGGCGTAGTAGACGCCTTCGCCGACGTAGAGCAGCGGGTCCTTCGCCGCCAACAGGGCCTTCACCGCCGACTTCACGTCGTCCGGGTCGGGCCCCGACTTCCAGCCCTTCACCGGCGAGTAGGGGTGCTCGTCCGCGTCGTACTCGCCGAGGTCACGCGGAATGATCAGCAGCACCGGCCCCGGACGGCCCGAGCGGAGGTGGGTGAACGCCCGGCGGACGTAGTCGGGAATCAGCTCCGCGCGATCGACCTTGCCCACCCACTTCGTCACCGACTTGAGCGCCTCGGCCATGTCGTAGTGCGTGTGGCGGGCGGCGCCCTGGCCCACGCCTTCCGTGATGACGAGGATCGGCGACGAATCTTCCCACGCCTGGCCGATGGCGCCGTACGCCATCTGGATCCCGGCGGCATTCAGGTTCGCCATGATCGTGCAGACGCCGATCTGCTTGCCGCACGTCACGCGCGAGTAGGCATCGGCGACCGCGACCGCGAAGCGCTCCTCGCCCATCATGAGGATGGGCACGCCCTCTTCGCCGAGGGCGTTGTTGACGTGATTCGTGGGATAGCAGCTCACCCAGGGAATACCCTCGGCCTTGAGCGCGCGCGCGAAGCCGTTCGCCGCCTTGACTTTCATCGATGTCTCCTCGATCCGGGCGTGGTCTGCCCGGTACGTTACGGCGCGGGCGACATCGTGTCAAATCGGTCGCGCTACTGCCGCAGGTTGGCTCCCGGACGTCGGCCGCGAATGGTACCGTGCATCGAACAGGAGGCTTCATGGCGACCGTGAAGATGATCGAGTACGCGGAAGCGAGCGTGGAGGTGCGCGCGGTCTACGACGACATCATGGCCACGCGCAAGGTCGACCGGGTCAACAACTTCTGGAAGGCGCTGGCGAGTCACCCGCCCACGCTCCGGCGCACGTGGGAGACGCTCAAGTCGGTGATGGCGCCGGGTGCGCTGGACCCCTTGACGAAGGAGATGATCTATCTGGCCGTCAGCGCCACCAACGGCTGCCGCTATTGCATCGCGTCCCATACCGCGTCGGCCCGCGCCCGCGGCATGACCGAGGCGATGCTCGGCGAGCTGATGGCGGTCGTGGGCATGGCCAACGAGACGAACAGCCTGGCCGACGGCTATCAGATCGACGTCGACGAGATGTTCCGCTCGCCGGCCTAGCCCGCGCGAGCGCATGGTAAGCTTGCCGCACCCGAAGCGAAATTCCTCTCAGCGCGGAGCGACAGCGATGAGTGCTTGGCGTTCGTTCCCGATCCTGACTCTCACCGTGCTGCTCGTTCTACTCGTTCTCGCCATGCCAGGGATCGTCGAGGCGCAGACGCGCCCCGCCGCCCCAGCGGGTGAGATGACCTGGGGTGTCCACGTCTCGCTCGCGCCGATCTGGTTCGATCCGGCCGAGCACACTGGGATCATCACCGTGATGATGGTGCTCTACGCGGTACACGACGCCCTGGTGAAGCCGATGCCGGGCAACCCGCTGGCGCCGTCGCTCGCCGAATCCTGGACGATGTCGAAGGACGGTCTGGTCTACGAGTTCGTCGTGCGCAAGGGCGTCGTGTTCCATAACGGCGATGCGTTGACGGCCGACGACGTGAAGTTCTCCTTCGAGCGATATCGCGGCGCGGCGGCCAAGCTGCTCAAGGACAAAGTCGCCTCCCTCGAGGTGATCGACCCGTACCGGATCCGCTTTCGACTGAAAGAGCCGTGGTCCGACTTCATGACGTTCTACGGCTCGCCGGCCAGCGGCGCCGCGTGGATCGTTCCGAAGAAGTACGTCGAGAAGGTCGGCGACGAGGGCTTCAAGAAGGCGCCGATAGGCGCGGGTCCCTACAAGCTCGCGTCCTACAACCCCGGGGTCGAGATCGTGCTGGAGGCGTACGACCGCTACTGGCGAAAGACCCCGGCGGTCAAGCGTCTGGTGTGGAAGAGCGTGCCCGAGGACCTGACGCGCCTGGCGATGCTCAAGCGCGGCGAGGTCGACATCGCGTACTCGCTGCGCGGCCCCCTCGGCGAGGAAGTGAAGAAGACGCCGGGGCTCAAGCTCGTCGGTCTGGTCGGTAACGCAACCCAGTGGCTGAACTTCGGCGCGCCCATGTGGGACCCGAAGTCGCCCTGGTCCGACAAGCGCGTCCGGCTGGCGGCGGCGCTCGCCTTCGACAAGGACGGGATCAATCAGGCCGAGACACTCGGCCTGTCGCGGCCGACCGGAAGCATCATCCCCTCGGCCTACGAGTTCGCGCTCGCGATCCCGGCCTATCCGTACGACCCACCGCGGGCCAGAAAGCTCCTGGCCGAGGCCGGCTATCCGAACGGGTTCGACGCAGGCGAGCTCGCGGTCGACGCCTCGTACGGGAGCGTCGCGGAGGCGATCGGCAACCAGCTCGGCGCGGCGGGCATCCGCACGAAGCTCCGGCCGATGGAGCGCGCGGCGTTCCTCGGCAACTGGAAGGACAAGAAGATCACCTCGATCATGTACTCGGGCTCGGGTGGCCAGGGCAACGCCGCTACGCGGGTTCAGAACTACTTCGTCAAGGACGGCCTCTACTCCTTCGGCGGCTACCCCGACATGGACGACCTTTTCGTCCAGCAGGCGCGCGAGCTCGACCCCAAGCGTCGCGAGGCCCTCTTGCACCAGATCCAGCGACTCGCTCACGAGCGGGTCATGTCCGCGCCGCTCTGGGAGCTGGGCTTCCTGAACGGCGTCGGGCCGCGCGTGGAAGAGTCGGGACTCGGTCTGATTGCGCTCTTCCCGTACTCGGCGCCGTACGAAGACCTCAAGCTCAAGAAATGACGACGCTCGAGACGAGAGCGCTGCATCCGCTCTTGGGCGCCGAGATCGCCGGCGTCGACGTCACGCGCGTCGACGCCGACGTCTTCGCGCGCATCACGGCCGCGTTCGAGGAGCACTCGGTGCTCCTCTTTCGGGGCCAGACGCTCGACGACGCGGCGCAGATCGCGTTCAGCCGCCGGTTCGGGCCGCTCGAGACGACGATCCGCACGGTGGTCTCGCACGCGCGCTACCGCCCGGAAATCTCCAACCTCGCGAACGTGGATGGAGAGGACCGGCTGATTCCACGGGGCGACCGGCGCAACCTCTTCAACGCCGGCAACCAGATGTGGCACACCGACAGCTCCTTCAAGCGCGTGCCCGCGCACGCCTCGCTGCTCTCGGGCCGCGAGGTCCCGCCGGAAGGCGGCGAGACCGAGTTCGCCAGCATGCGCGTGGCGTACACGCGGCTGCCCGACGCCATCCGACGGATGCTGGAAGGCAAGGTCGCCATCCACAGCTTCGAGTACTCGCGCGGCCTCGTCGGCGAGGGTCTCCTGTCGCCCGAGGACGCCGCCCAGGTGCCGCCGGTGCCGCAGGCGCTGGTTCGCGCCAATCCGGTCAACGGGCGCAAGGCGTTCTTCGTCGCCTCGCACGCCTGCGAGATCGCCGGCATGCCCACCGACGAGGCCCGCGCGCTCATCCGCGATCTGCTCGACCGGGCGACGGCGCCCGAGCTCGTCTACACCCACCGCTGGCGGCCCGGCGATCTGATCGTGTGGGACAATCGTTGTGTCTTGCATCGCGGCCGGCCCTGGAACGAGAGCCGCTATCGCCGGGTCATGCATCGCACGACCGTGGCGGGCGACGGGCCGACGGCCGCCGAGGTCTCTGATATCAAGGTCGCCCCGGCCCGCGCGAGCGACGTCGCCTGGTGCCGCGCACAGCTGGAGGCGATGGTGTGACGGAAATCCGGGGAGGGGACGCCATGCGTCGAGCGATCCACGGGGTGAGCCTGGCGATGGGACTGTGCGCGCTGCTGGCGGCGGTCCCCGCCGCGGCGCAGACATCGGGCAGCGCCGGCGACAAGAACGCGGGCTATACGTACGAGAAGAAGAACGAGGCCATGGCCTACGGCAAGAAGCTCATGAGTGACTTCGACGTCAAGATGAAGGAGCTCGAGGGCCAGATCTCGCGTGACGCCAGCGGGGCCAAGGCCGACGCGCAGCGCCAGATGAAGGAGCTCAAGGCCAAGCGTGCGGAGACGGCCAAGCACCTCGACGAGCTCGGGAAGTCCTCGGCGCAGTCCTGGGACAGCATGAAGCACAGCTTTACCAACGCGTACCGGGATCTGCAGCAGTCCTACGACAAGGCCGCTGCGAGCTTCAAGAAGTAGGGGAGATTGGCGATGGGAAACAGCAGGCTGCTGCCGATCGCAATGACGACGGCGCTGGGTCTCGCGATGCTCGCCGGCTGCGAGCAGAAGGGGCCGATGGAGAAGGCCGGTCAGAAGATCGACAAGGCCGTGGAAGACACCGGCAAGGAGATGCAGAAGGCCGGCGACAAGGCGGCCGACAAGCTCGACGAGGCGGCGAAGAAGGTCCGCGAGGCGACGAAGTAGCGGCTACGCGCGCTCGATCGGCCGCCCGTGCCGGGCGATGAACTCAGGGAAGGCCGCCTCGGCCTTGGCGCCCCGCGCCACGTTCGTCGTGTAGTCCCGCTCGTTCGACCACTGCTCCTCGAGGTTGCAGCCCATGTCGCGGAGCAGGAGCGCCTTCACGCCCGTCACCGACTCGCGCTTGTTCTTCGCGATCATCGTCGCGAGCCACATCGTCTTGTCGCGCAGCGCAGCACACGGGACGACGTGATTGAGGAGCCCGATCCGGTGGGCCTCTTCGGCCTCGACGATCCGCGCCGTGAAGAGGAGCTCCTTGGCGATCGGCCAGCCGACCTGGTTCGGCAGGGTCCAGGTACTGTTGATCCGGCCGTAGGCGGCGGCCAGGAAGCGGAAGCTCGCGTGCTCGCAGCCCACGCGCATGTCGAGCGACGAGGCCAGCACCGCGGCCCCGCCGTACGCGAGCCCGTTGATCATGCCGATGGTGGGCTTGGGGCAGGCGCTGATGTCATAGCTCCCGCGCATGCGCACGGCGGTGCGGGCGTCGAGCTCGGCCTGCGTGTAGCGCCGGTCGTCCTCGCGCTGCTCGTGGATGTCGCCGCCGGCGGAGAAGGCTCGCTTGCCCGCGCCGGTGACGACGATGCACCCGACCTCGTCGTCGGCGCTCATCCGCGCGACCGCGTCGCGCAGCTCGGCGTTCAGCTGCGCGTTCATCGCGTTGAGCTGCTCAGGGCGATTCAGGGTGAGAATCGCCACCCCTTCGGTCTTCTCGACGAGGACGACATGGTCCGCCATTGCTCTCCTCCCGCGCCGCCGACGGCGACGCGTGGAGAGTAGCACACCCCCGGCGGACCGGCGTCGCGCGGGTCAGCGCTGGGCGGCCGTGTTCTCCGCGGTCTTCTTCTGCAGCCGTTCGCGCAGCGCGCCGTAGGACTCCGCGCGAATGACGCGGTCGAACTGCGTCCGGTAGCTCGCGATGAAGCTGACCCCCTGGATGACGACGTCGTAGATGCGCCACTGGCCGCCGAGGAGATGCAGGCGGTAGTCGAGCGGGATCTCGACGCTCTTCCGCGTCACCACCTTGGAGCGGACGATCGCCCGTCCGCTGCCTTCGCTGGATTCGCCGAGAAACAGGATCTTGTCGTCGCCGGCGCTCTCCACTTGCATCAGGTAGGCGTGCTCCAGGAGATCCCGGAAGAGCGTGACGAACTCCGTCTGCTCGTCGGGCTGCAAGGTCTGCCAGTGGCGGGCGAGCGCCCGCCGGGCGATCTCGTCGAAGTCGAACATCTCGCGAACGATCTCGCGGATCTGCGCCACTCGGTCCGCATTGACCGCGGGGCTGTCGGAACGTCCGCTCTGGACGATGTTCATGAAGCGGCCCACTGCCGATTCGACCGCATCGCGCGGCCCTACGACCGACGAGGCCGGCGCGGCCTCGGCTGAGAGCAAACACACGGTTGAAAGAGCGATCACGATCCACGTTGTCATCGCGCCCTCCCTATACGACGCTACGTCGCGCCGGTCCGAGGGAGCTATCGGGGGAAACGGCGCGGCAGCTCGGGAAAACCCTGGAGCCGTTGGGTACACTGCGCCTGTCGGGCGGGGAGGGAAGTACCCGGATGCGCGTGCTGGTGATCGAGGACGACCAGGAAGCGGCGAGGCTCCTGGCGCGGGGCCTGCGCGAAGAGGGCTGGGTCGTGGACGTCGCCCATTCGGGCGAGGCCGGCGACGAGATGGCCAGCGTGAACAGCTACGACGCCATCGTGCTCGACTGGCTGCTCCCGGATCGCGACGGCATCGCGATTTGCCGGACGCTTCGTGCGGCCGGCCTTCACGTCCCGATCTTGCTCTTGACCGCGAAGGACGCGATCGAGGATCGTGTGCGCGGCCTCAACGCGGGGGCCGACGACTACCTCACGAAGCCGTTCGCGTTCGCCGAGCTGCTCGCCCGGCTCCACGCGCTCCTGCGCCGATCCGATCTGACCCGGCCGGTCCTTCTCACCGTGGCGGACCTCACGCTCGATCCAAGAAGCCACGTGGTCACGCGCGGCGATGCGCCGATCAGCCTGACGCCGCGGGAATACGCGATTCTCGAGACGCTGATGCGCCGGGCCGGCGAGGTCGTGAGCCGCATTCACCTCGGGGAGAGCGTGTGGGAGAACGACCTCGACTCGCTGACGAACCTGGTCGAGGTCCACATCAGTCACCTTCGGCGGAAGATCGATCGCAATGGCATGCCGCCGCTGATCCACACGGTCCGCGGCTACGGCTACCGGCTGGGACCGGCCTCTCGATGAGACCGTTGAGCTTCAAGGCGCGGCTCACGCTCTGGCATTTGCTCGCCGTGGTGGTGGTGCTGACCATCACCGCGCTGGCGGCGGACTGGGCGCTGTCGCGCGCCGTGCTCGATCAGGTCATCGACGGGGCGGTGCTCGCGCTGGCCGAGGCCGAAGCCGCGGCCTTGACGACCACGCCTCAATCGGCCATTCGAGTTCACGAGGTGCCGCCCGGAACCGCGGCGCCCTCGTTCGCCCGACTCGACAAGTTCGTTCAGGTCGTGGATCTGGATGGCCGGGTGATCGCGCGAGGCCTGACCCTGGGGACGGCGCGGTTGCCCGCTCCGCCCTCGCTGCTCGCCCGACTCCGCGACCGGGAAACGGTCTTCGAGACGGTGCACGACTTCGAGGAGCCGATCCGCATGGTCTCGCTGCCGGTCGACGTCGGCGGTGAGCGCTACGCCGTCCAGGTGGCCATGTCGCTCGACGATGCGTACGCCGTGCTCGGGTCCGCGCGGAGGCTGTTCGGTGCGATGGCCATCGGGATCCTGCTCGGCGTCGGGCTGATCGGGATGATCCTGACCCGGCGGGCGCTGCGTCCCATCGATCGGATCGTCGCCCGGGCCCGTGAGATCGGCGAGTCGGGCGTCGGTGAGCGCCTTCCCCGGCCGGCGCAGCAGGACGAGATCGGCCGGCTCGTCGACACGCTCAACGACATGCTCGCGCGGATCGAGGGGAGCTTCGAGGTGCAGCGGCGCTTCACGGCCGACGCGGCCCACGAGCTCCAGTCGCCGCTCTCGCGCCTGAGGATGGAGCTGGAGGTCACCTTGCGCCGGCGGCGCGATACCGCCGAGTACGAGGAAACCCTGCGGTCGTGCCTCGGGAAGGTCGAGCGGCTGGCGATCCTGACCCGGGAGCTCTTGACCCTCGCCCGCCTCGACGCGGAGCAGGGCCGGCCGGTCCCCGCCCACGTCGTGACGCTCGGCCCGCTGCTCGAAGGGGCGGTCCGGCGGCTCACGCCCGAAGCCGACAAGCGACGTGTCACGATCGCGCTGCACCCGTCGCCCGCGCTGTCGCTGTCGGTCCGCTGCGCCGAGGGGCTCGCCGATCTGGTCTTCACGAACGTGCTCGACAACGCCGTGAAGTTCTCGCCGCCGGGCGGCCGGGTCGTGGTCGACGCGGCGGCCGAGGGCGCCGAGGTGGTCGTGGCGGTTTCCGATACGGGGCCGGGGATTCCGGCCGACGAGCTGCCTCGGGTCTTCGAGCGCTTCTATCGCGGGCGCACCGCGAGGGCGAACGAGCCCAAGGGCTTCGGGCTGGGGCTCGCGATCTCGGAAGCCGTGGTGAAGCAACACGGCGGCGCGATGTCGGTCGAGAGCGCGCCGGGTAGCGGCGCGACCTTCCGGGTGCGCTTCCCGGCGGGCGCGTGAACGCGGACTAGGCCTTGCGGAACCGCTCGGCCAGCCGGTAGACCGCCGGAAGCGCGACGAGCGTGAGCAGGAGCGTCGACAGCAGCCCGCCCACCACCACCGTCGCCAGCGGCCGCTGGATGTCGGAGCCGATGCCCCGAGCCAGCGCCGCTGGAATCATCCCGAGCATCGCCACGAGCACCAGCATGAGGATCGGCCTGAACTGCGTGCGCGCCGCCTCGACGATCGCCTCGGTCGTCGGCACCTCCGGGTCGAGCCGCCGGCGCTTGACGTCGGAGATGTAGAGCACGCCGCTCATGACCGCGACGCCGAAGAGCGAGATGAAGCCGACCGCCGCCGAGACGCTCAGGTGGATGTCGCGCCCGGAGAGGGCGACGAGGCCGCCGGCCAGCGAGAAGGGCACGTTGAGCAGCACGAGGCCCGCGTCGAACGCCGAGCCGAACGTGACGAACAGCAGCAGGAAGATGATCCCGATCGTGACGGGAATGATGATCGCCAGCCGTTGCCGCGCCCGGTCGAAGTTCTCGAACTGCCCGCCCCAGCTCACGCGGTAGCCCGGAGGCAGCTTCACGGCCTGCACGAATCGCGCCTGCGCCTCGCGGACGAAGCCGCCCTGGTCGCGTCCGCGGATGTTCGTCCGGATCGTGATCTGCCGCTCGTTCTCGCGCCGGGCGATGATCGTCGCCCCGTCCGCGACCGTGATGTCGGCGAGCTGGGCCAGCGGCACGCGGCCGCTCTCGCGCATCGGGATCAGGATGCCGCCGATCGACGACGCGTCGGCGCGAGCCTCCGGCGCGAAGCGCGCCACGACGTCGAAGCGCCGGTCGCCCTCGAAGACCGCGGTGATCGGGCTGCCGCCGAGCGCCAGGTCGATGACGTCCTGCACATCGCTGACGTTGATGCCGTAGCGCGCCACCTGGTAGCGATTCACGGCGACGCGAAGCTGGGCCTGGTCCGACTCCTGCTCGATGGACGTGTCGGCCGCCCCGCGGATCGGCCGCAAGACGGCGAGCGCCTGGGCGGCGAGCGCCCGGAGCTGGCGCAGGTCCGGCCCGCTCACGATGACGGCGAGATCGGCGGACGATCCGGTGGCGATCTCCGTCGACGTGTCGATGATGGGCTGCGTGAAGTTGAACGACGCGCCGGGGATGGCCGCCTGCAGGCGGCGCGACAGCTCATCGACCAGGGCCGCCTTCGTCTTGCCCCGGGGCCACTCGTCGTAGGGCTTGAGATCTAGAAGGAGCTCGTTGCGGTTGGGCCCGAAGGGATCGGTACCGGACTCGTTGCGGCCGGTCTGGGACATGACCATCGTCACTTCCGGCGACTGGCGGATGAGACGCCGCATGGTCGCGGCCACCTCCGCGGACTTCTCCACGGAGATCCCGGGGGGAAGGTTGGCCCGGATCCAGATCACGCCTTCGTCGAGCTGCGGCAGGAACTCGGACCCGAGACCCGCGCCGAGCCAGATCGCGCCCGCGACGACGGCGAGGGCTGCCGCGACCGTGATCCGGGCGTTCGCGACGGCGTGGCCCACGAGCCGCGTGTAGCGCTCGGTGAGCCATTCGAGCGCGCGATGGCGCGGCGCTGCTCGCCGGCCGCGGAAGATGAGCGTCGCGACCGCCGGCACCAGCGTGAGGCTCAGCAGCAGGGAGCCCAGCAGCGCGAAGCAGACGGTCATGGCCATCGGTGTGAACAGCCGCCGCTCGACGCGCTCGAGCGTGAGCAGGGGGATGTACGCCGCGATGATGATGAGCAGCGAGAAGAGGATCGGGCGCTGGACGTCGCGCGCGGCGGTCCGGACGGGGCCGACGAGGCCGGCGCCGGAGGCCGTATCGTCGGAGCACCGCGCGATTTCGTGCAGGATGCGCTCGACCATCACGATGGTCGCATCCACGATGATGCCGAAGTCGATGGCACCGATGCTGAGCAGGCTCAGCGAGACGCCGGTCAGGCGCATGCAGACGAAGGCGAACAGCAGCGAGAGCGGGATGACCAGCGCGGTGAGCAGCGCCGCTCGCAGGCTGAGCAGGAACACCAGCAGCACGGTCACGACGACCACGAATCCCTCGAGCAGCACGCGCGTCACCGTGTGGAGCGTGTTGGCCACCAGGGTCGTGCGGTCGTAGATCGGCACGATCCGGACGCCAGGAGGAAGGCGGCTTTCGTTGAGCTCGTCGATCGCGTCGTGGACGGCTCGCAGCACCTCGCTCGGGTTCTCCCAGCGGCGCATCAGCACGATGCCCTCCACGCCGCCGACCCCCGTCGGCTGATCGTTCATCGCGAAGATGCCGGTCTGGGGAACGGAACCGATCCGGACCCGGCCGATGTCGCGGACGAAGAACGGCACGCCCTTGGGGGCGTCGAGCACGATCTGCTCGAGGTCCTCGATCGATCGAATGAGGCCGGAGCCGCGGATCGGCAGCGACTGCTGGCCCACGTCGAGGAGTGCGCCCCCGGCGTTGCGGTTGTTGTTCTTGACCGTGTCGGCGAGCTGCCGCACGCTCACCCGGTACTTGTCGAGC
>Ga0306920_100008154_pt1 | contig 13879 bp, 6 predicted proteins | sample flu12Cox44000170_FD_204666 | JGI IMG/M metagenome (GOLD analysis project Ga0306920, IMG submission 204666) | Lab enrichment of tropical soil microbial communities from Luquillo Experimental Forest, Puerto Rico - flux4day.12C.oxic.44.000.170 (v2)... | ecosystem: Environmental > Terrestrial >...
GCGCTCCCAAGGCAAATTAAGCATTCTCTCTACGTCCACCTCGCGGCCGCTTGGCGCCAGGCGATTCAACCAGAAGCCCATCCCGAACATCGGATTGATATGCGTCCCCCGAAAACATTCCGTGAGATATTCCGGACGCACGATCTGGCGGCCTCTGTATTTGCCGCCGCCCAGAATCAACTCTCCAAGCTGAGCCCATTGCAAGGCCGAAAGCCGAAAGCCGCTGGCCAAAAGCGGATTGCCGCGTGAGTCTTCCCTGAAATCGACTCCGGCAATCCCGAGCGGGCGAAGTATCCGACGCGTTAGATACTCCTCGGGAGTCATGTGTCTCGCCGCGAGTTTGCGCCGAAGGACTTCACTGAAGACCTGCAATTGGCTCGGCCCGTACATGAAGGATTCGCCAGGCTGCGTAGCTGCCGGCAAGCGTACACTGAAGGCGTTCCGATCAGAAATGCTTCGCCCGTGCAGCGAAAATGCTGGTTCGATACCGGCAGTGAAATTCAGCAGGTCGCGGACACGGATTTCCGATTTTTTCGCATCTCCGCACCACTCCGGGATCGTGTGACAGACGGGCTCATTGAAGTCCAGGATTCCATCTTGAGCTGCAGCCGCAGCAGCGACGCACCAAAAGCCCTTCGTTCCGCTGAAAATCGAGACATTCTGATCACGGCCGTCGCCGTTTGCGTAACTCTCGTAAATCACGTCTCCATCCTGCATAACAAGGAATGAGTAACCCCGATGCAGGGCAGAATATCGAGACGCGGCTTGCAGAGATGAAGCACTCATTCTTCCTTTTGCCGCTTGAAGAACGTTACATGGCATAGCCACGCAAACCAACGCAGTGAAAAGAATTCCAGGATGTCGCATTCGAAGCGACCATCTGTAGCGCTCCTGCAGGGAAAATCAAGCAAGTTCGGAGTTTAAGGTTCGCCGTTCGCCCTTCACCGTTCGCCGCGGATAGCGTCACGGCGCTCACCATCGCCTTGACGCCGAACCGAAATTCATTCCGAACTTTGCGCTGCTCTGCGCCTCTGTGGTGAATCCCCATTTGGAGTTCGGGGTTCGCAGCGCAGGGCTACCTATTTCATGCTGGCCCCGGAACTCCGAACCTCGAACTCCGAACTCCAAACTTGCTCCTCCTTATCCTGCTCCTGGACTCCTCCTTCCTTCTTCACCACGGGCAAATCGCAGTAGAACTCAGTCGTCTTATCGTGCTCGCTGAATACTCCAATTCGACCCTCGTGGGCTTGAACCACCTGACGGGCAATCGAGAGTCCAAGACCAACTCCCTCTCTATCCTGACTCGATCTCCGGTAGAATTTATCGAAAACCCGTCCTTGCTCCTCCTCGCTCAATCCGGGGCCAGAATTAACAACGCTGAATCGGACAAAGTCGGTTGCGTATGGTCGAGCTTTCAAAATGATCTCAGAGTCTCGATATCCATACTTGATCGCGTTCGAGATGAAGTTCGAAAACACGATTGAAATCCGTTCCAAGTCCACAAACACGGCCGGCAGTTGCTCTGCGATTTCCATCCTGAGCAAACGCGAAGCGGATTCGGCTTGTTCGCGGAAAGCCCTGTAGCTCTCTTCGGCTACCAGCCTTGCAGGGACTTCCCGTAAATTCAGCAGCGGTTTACCGCTCTCCATGCGAGCGAGATCAAGGATACTGTTCAGTGTCTTTAACAATCGCTCACAGTCGTTACACGCTGTGCCGACGAGCTCCTCCTGCGCCTTGGTTAAATCCCCGGTGCTCTTTTCCAGCAGGAGATAAAGAACAAGTCGAATCCCGGTAAGCGGCGTACGTATTTCATGACTGAGGGTCGCTAGCATGTCCGTCTTCATTTCGTCGAGCCAGCGAAAGCGCGTGACGTCAACCAGCATAAGAGCTCGCCCGAATATTGTTCCATCTTCCAAAACAATCGGAAATATTCTGGGAAGGAAATAGACCTCTTGCTCGTTGACCCGAAAGAGCAACGCTTGCTTCAGATCGTCCAACCCGTAATCCGGGCCGGTTATCGAAGCCTGAGCCAAGTGCTTGCGAATCTGCGCCGGCATCACTCCATTCCAGCGCAGCGAGTCCATCAATCGTTCCGCTGCCGGATTCATCCGGCTAATCGCATCGCGATCGCCAAGGATGAAAATCGGATAGGGCAACGTCGTCATCATTGCCCGAATAACCTCATTCAGTTCAACGAACTTGCGGCCGGTTTCTCTATAGAAATTTCTGAGCTCCTCAGCCATCGCATTGAACTCGCGCGTGAGCGCTCCGAGCTCGTCGTTGGCCTCTACCGGAAGGGACTGTGCAAAGTCGCGCGAGCGCAGTTCGCGAATCGACCTCGTCAGGTTCTGGATCGGCGTAATAATCGATTGGCCGAGCCGGGCGTAAGTAAACAAAAAGACGATCACCGCACTGACCATTGCGATGAACAGCAACCGAATTGAATCCTTCGCCTTTTCCTCAGCCGTCCGGTTCTCCTTGAACATCTGTTGCTCGTTCCGGTCCAGTATTTTCTCGGTCAGGTCCGTGATTCTGAGCGTCAGGACCGGGATTTGCGCTCTTGTTTCCAATATTTGCGCCCGACCGCTCTCCCCCTTGTTGAAATACTCGAAAAGGCGCCGGTAGACCTGAACGTAATCCGAACACGTCGCCTTCAGTTCGGCAACGAGCCTTTCTTCCTCTCGGGTCTTGGCATTTCGCTCGAGAACCGGAAAACGAGCGTCGAATTGCCGCTCGACGTCGTCCAGCGTCTGCGGTTGGTCAAGAGGTGGAAACGGACGGTCGCCTCGAGTGTAGAAGGTGTTTACCCGAGCCGTAGCGGTCCGCATGTAGTGACAGATCTTAATGCTGTCATAATTGTCCCGCAGCACCTTGTCGACCGCGCGCCCCAGATCGTTGAACAGCCACACTCCATAAACTCCGACCAGAAGAAGAATCAGCAGCGTCGCGAGCAACCCAAGAGTCAACTTCAGACGTAACATTCTAATCAAAGCTGCATCCGCTTCCTTTTCCTATACAGCGTCGCGGGATCAATTCCGAGTGTCTTTGCCGCCGAGTCCAGATTTGAAGCTCTCTCCAGGATCTTTCGGATGTGGGCCGCTTCCAGTTGGTCAAGCGTAACGTTCGCTCCGACAGTCGCTTCGACTGTTTGCCCATCGAATGAAGCGTCCGGCAAAAACTCTTCCTCGATCTGATTCGTCTGTGAAAGAATGACCGCCCGCTCGACCGTATTTCGTAACTCCCGAATATTCCCATGCCATGGATAGGAACGAATTCTTCGCATAGCGGAATCAGAAAAGGTTAATGCGTTTCGCCCGAGTTGCCGACCAAAGAATTCGAGGAATCCCAGCGCCAGGCTCTGGAGATCTTCAACTCTCTCTCGTAATGGCGGTATCACGACAGAAATGACATCCAAGCGATAATAGAGATCCTCACGGAACGCACCCTTTCGGACACAATCCTTTAGATCTTTGTTGGTAGCCGCGACAATGCGAGTATTCGTCGTTCGGATCCTGTTTTCCCCCACTCGTTCGTATTGCCGCTCCTGTAACATGCGAAGGAGCTTGGGTTGAATTTCCAGAGGCAACTCTCCAATTTCGTCGAGGAATAAGGTGCCAGACTCGGCCGCGGCAACCTTACCCCATGTATCGCGGACTGCTCCGGTAAAAGCGCCTTTCACGTGTCCAAACAATTCGCTTTCCAGAAGTTCACGCGACAGGCTCGGACAACTGACCGTAACAAATGGTCCTTCTTTCGAGCTGCTCCGTTGATGAACTTCGTGCGCAAGAACGCTTTTGCCAGTGCCGCTCTCACCCAAAAGCAGTATCGCCGCCTGCGTGGGAGCCGCGCGGAAAAGGACCTCCAGCGTCCGAGCCATTTTCGGGTCGGAAGATTGCAGCTCTATTCGCGGATTCAGCAGATAGATCTGTTGCTGCAGGTCATCAATCCTGGACTCGAATTTTTTTTGCTTCTCGACGCGCGCCAAAATTTGGCGCAGATGTTCCGGAGTAAACGGCTTTTCGAGGTAGTCAAATGCCCCCCTCTGCATCGCCGCGACCGCCGATGCAACCGACGCATAGGCCGTGAAGACAACAACCGGCAGCCTGGAATTCTGCCGCTTGATCTGCTCCAGGATCTGGAGGCCATCTTCATCGCCCAGTCGCAGGTCGAGAAACGCAAGATCATAGGCGTCCTCCTGAAGCTTCAGGATCGCAATCTGCCCGCTGTCAGCCGTTTCAGCATTATGACCAGCAGCCTGAATAGCCACCGCTGTTGATGTTCGTATGGACCGTTCGTCATCTACAATTAAAACGCGCATGCCTCTCCATTCGTGAACTGGGGTTAAACAACGACTTGCTTAGCAAGCTCCAAGCCCATTGGTCGCAAAACTCTCACGTTGCCTGTGTAGAAACACTCTTAGGCGGTTGAAGGCCTACTCAAACAGAGACATCAGACGATGCAAAATGCAATGGAATGTCGTGCCGCTTTCTGCATCCTGCAAGGCTCACGCAGAGGCCGTGGCTGGTCGAAAAATTTTCGTCTTGTTACGATCGCGCGGATTTGCAACAAACACCTCGCGTCATCTTCCAAGCCGCCGATGGACCACAACTCTACGTCAGGACCGAAGAAATCCCGTGTCTCCAAGCGACTTGTGCTCGGAGCTTGGGTGAGCCTCCTGCTTGCGATCCCGAGCTTACTGCAATCTCAAACAGCAACCCCGGAGACCCAACCATCCGCGCAACAAGGCGGATCACCTTCGGCTTCGGCAACTCCGCTCATTCCGCAAATCCAGGAGAAGACCCCCCCTCAGGAGTCCCCATCGGCTTCTCCCGCGGAATCTACTGCTCAACCAACCCCTCCGGCACTACCGTCAGAATCTCCGGGCCCCGCCCAACCAGCGGCTGCCCCCGTTTCGCCACTCATTCCGCCCAGTGCAGGACCCGGCGCACTGCCAACGCCTGGTCCGAAGCCAACGCTTGCTCCCCAGACCGTACAAGCTCTCGACGAGCAATATCAACAATCGCTGCGAATTCAGCGCGTTCATCCTAGAGATCTGCTCTTCATTTCTTTGATGGATGCAGTTCGGATGGCGCTTTATCAAAATTCGGACGTCCGCCTCGCGGTTGAGGATGCACAGCTGGCCAAAGGTGCATTAGTGAAGGCCTCCGGACAATTCGATTCCAAGCTATTAGGAGCAGTCGGCTACGCAAAAAGCTTCACGAATCCCGCGGACGGTCAAGCATCCACACCGAATCAGATTCGGCAGCAAATCAATCAATCGCTCAATGGAGTTTTCGGGGCCCTCGCCGCGAACCCCAGCGCGATCAACAATATTACCAACGTTATCAGCCAGAGCACAACCGCTGCGGCGAGCAATAACATCGCCCAGAGCATCACCGCGCTGTTCACGTCGTTCGACGCCAGCAAGCAGCTCCGGAACGGAGCGACCCTGGACTTTGAATACGGTCCGGATCTTCTCAATGAGAATGATCAACCCACGTGGCCTCCAATAAAACATGATTTGAAGGTTACGATCTCCCTGCCTCTGACCAAGCTGGGAACAATCGCTAATGATGCGGACGAAATGGCAGCCAGGATCGACTATGAGGCGAGCCTTCTCACCCTGAGCCACACGGCCACCAAGGCTGCTTTGGATACGGTTAATGCCTATTGGAAAGCTTCTGCAGCTCTCGAAAAGTTTTACGTGAGCGATAGGGCTTACCGCATTTCCGACGCCTTGTATTCCCTCTCTGCGGAATTGGTAAAGGGCGATGCGATCCCGGCTTCGGAGCTTTCTCTTTCCGAGGCGAGGCGCGCGGAGGCCCTGACAAACCGCTCGACTGCGTTACTGGCGGTCTTTACGGCCGGCGGTGAACTGGCAAGGACCATTGGCATTCGGGCAGAACAGCTAAAGAAACTCCCTCTGGCATACGAGTCTTTCCCCACGGTGCCGCAGCGCCAGCTTGCCACTCTCGATACGGAAAATCTTACCGAATTGGCATTGTCCCGGCGTTTCGATAGAGCCGCGGCGCTCAAAGGAATTGAATCCAAGCGACTGCTCGCGGAAAAGGCCAGGATCGATATGCGCCCCGACCTTAAATTCAAGGCCGGCGCGGGGCTTGCGGTCATCGATAACGCCCAGACGAACGGTCGCAGCGGATACGGCTTGGAGCCCACATATGAGCTGGGACTCGGCTTCAATTTTCCCCCTGCCAACCACACGAAAAAAGGAGCTCTGATCAGCGCTCAAGCAGATCTGGATAAGTCGATCCTGAGCATGGAAAGCGTTTCCCGCAGTATCGCTTCCGACATTCTTGTCAGCGTCGACACTCTGAAGGAACTGGACCGGCAGATCGGTGATGCCGAACGGTCGGTCGACTACTACACGAAGTCGCTTAATGACACCCGGGAAAGACTTCGGCTGGGAGCCGCTACGTTGTTTGACACGATTCAGGCGGAAGAACGTCTCACCAACGCCGCCAACTCGGTAGTTTCGGCGAGAACAAATCTCGCAGAGGAAATTGCCAAGCTTCGATTTGAAACAGCCACCCTGATTTCAAAAGACGTTGCTTATCGCATTCCCGGCTTCCCGAAACCGATAGAAAATCTGCAAATTTCGCGAAACTCTTTTACAAAGCTTCCGATTGGAAATGAAGAGCGTGGTCCTCTAATTTCAGATCGGAACTATGAGCCAGGTCGCAAGCCAATCCCCGGCCCCCGGAACCCCTAAGGCTGCGGAAAAGGAGCAAGCTCCGCCATCAAGCATATTCCGCAAAGCCGCTCTTGAGAGACTTTCCTCTCCAGAGCAGCTGGACTATCTGATGTCGATCACCTCTCCGGTTGCATGGATTGCGCTAGCCGCCGTTGGCGTAATAGCGCTCCTGATAATTCTCTGGGGATTTATCGGGTTCATCCCAGCCAAAGTTTCCGGCAAGGGCATCCTCCTTCGTGGCGGGTCGGTATTCGATGTCTCGGCAGGGTCGGACGGAGTCATCACCGATCTGGCAGTGAAGCCGGGTGACGTAGTTCAGGCGGGCCAATCGATCGCCACCATCAGTCAATCCGGGCTGGAACTCAAGATCGTGCTGGCCCGTCGGAAACTGAACGATCTGAACGGGCAGGACGCCGATATCACTGCCCGGGAAGAGCAAAATAATCTGGCGGCGTTGAAGGCTCTGTCCGAAGAAAACGAAACACGAAGCAAGGTAATCGGCGATCTGAAGCAACAGGAAGGCTCGCTTGCCGACCGCCTCAAAAGCGAACAAGAACTCCAGGCAAAAGGCCTTACTACACAGTCCACAGTCATCACCGCAAGAGACAGCCTGTTTTCCGTACAACATCAGATTTCGGACAATCAGGTTCGACTGACCGAGATCATCTCGGAAAAGGTCAAACTCGCCAGGGAGACTCAGGAAAAACGCAATACAAGAAAAAAGGAAATCGACGATACTCTGCGTCAGTTGCGCGAATATGAAACCCAACGGGACTGGAGCACAAAGGTATTGAGCCCTTACCGGGGGCGGGTTCTGGAAAAGCTCATCGAGCGCGGCAACCTGGTCTCAAGCAAAGACAGAATCATCACCATCGAAACGAACGAGGGGGCCATGCAGGCTGTTCTTTTTATTCCCGCTGGAGACGGAAAAAAAGTCAACGTCGGAATGCAGGTCCAGATCTCACCTTCGACAGTTAAGCCCGAAGAGTTCGGATTCATGTTGGGTCAGGTCAAAAGCGTCTCCCTGTTCCCAAGTACGCCCGAAGGCATGCAACGCGTCCTGCGGAATGACCAATTGGTGAAAGAGTTGTCCCAGCGAGGATCTCCAATCGAGGTTGTGGCAGATCTGCTTGTCGACTCGACGACGCGAAGCGGTTACAAATGGTCGTCGCCTCAAGGGCCGCCGATCGGAATATTCAGCGGGACGCTGTGTACTGGTTCAATCGTTGTCGATCGCAAGCGCCCGGTTGAATATGTCATTCCCAAAATCAAGGAAACATTGGGCATTCAATAATCTCTATGAGCCAGGCAACTCTTCCTTCCGAGGGAGCTAGGCCAAAAAGAGTCAGCACCCCAACCCTTCTTCAGATGGAGGCGGTCGAGTGCGGCGCAGCATCGCTCGGAATCATTTTGCGCTATTACAATCTCTGGATTCCGCTTGAACAACTCCGCGTCGACTGCGGAGTCACTCGGGATGGAAGCAAGGCGAGCAACCTTTTGAAGGCAGCCCGGCGGATAGGTCTCGAGAGCCGTGGCATCCGATGCGAGGTAGGGGCCCTTCTGAAGCTCGAACCACCTGTGATCTTGTTCTGGAATTTCAATCACTTCCTCGTCTTCGAAGGAGTCAGCGAGGGCAAGGTCTGTTTGAATGATCCGGCTACCGGCCCTCGCCGCGTAACGATCGAAGAAGTGGAGGCTTCGTTTACAGGGGTCGTCCTGATTCTCCGGCCAACCGATAAATTCAAATCGGGCGGCCACAAGCCCAGCCTGATTCATTCGCTACGCCGCCGTCTGAGCGGCTTTGAGATCGGAATCACATTTGCGGTCGGCGCGGGTTTACTCCTCGTTTTACCGACCCTTGTAAATCCAGCCTTCACCAAGATCTTTATCGACGATTTTCTGGTAGCTGAACAAAACGACGTGTTGCGCCCCTTGCTGGTCGCCATGGTGATCTCCATCGCCTTGATGGCGGTCTTGCTCTCGCTGCAACAACATTTCCTGCTGCGCCTGGAGACAAAACTTGCTCTGACCACTTCGGCGAAATTCTTCATGCACGTGATTCAGTTACCGATGGAGTTCTTTTCTCAACGGTTCGCCGGCGAGATCGGTTCGCGCGTCCTGATCAACGACAAAGTCGCTAAGGTTCTCTCGGAAAAATTGGCGACCACAATGCTTGATATGATGTCGCTGGTTTTTTTCGGGCTGATTCTGCTGAAGTACGACGTCTTGCTGACGCTGACCTGTGTCGCCTTTTCGATGATCAATATTATCGCGACGAAACTCGTCCAGAGACCTCGAACCGATGCCAGTCTCCGCGTCCTTCAGGAGAAGGGAAAACTGGTTGGCACCTCCATGAGCGGCTTGCAGATGATCGAAACGTTGAAAGCTACCGGAGGCGAAAACGAATTTTTTGGGCGCTGGGGAGGCTACCAGGCAAAGGCGATAAAATCGCAGCAGGATATGGAGTTTTTCGGTCAATTCCTGACCGCAATACCTCCATTCACCAAAGCGATGATTTCAACCGCAATCCTCGGGTTGGGAGGCCTGAGTGTAATGGACGGCCGGATGACGGTAGGTCTTCTGGTGGCATTTCAAACGCTCATGAACAGTTTCACCGGGCCGATCACCACATTTGTGACTTTTGGGAATGCCCTTCAGGAAACCGAGGCCGACCTCAACCGGCTTGACGATGTGCTCCGATACGAACGCGATCCAGCTTATCTCGAAGGGCGAAGTTTCGATCCGGCCTTTGAAAAGGTCATCAAGCTAAGCGGACATGTGGAATTGCGGAATATCACTTTCGGATTCAACCCGCTCGGTCCGCCCCTGATTGAGAATCTGAGCTTTACCATCAAGCCAGGCCAGAGAATTGCACTCGTAGGCGGCAGCGGAAGCGGCAAATCGACAGCGTCCAAACTTGTCGCAGGCCTCTTCAAACCATGGAGTGGAGAGATTCTCTTTGATGGCGTTCCGCGCGACAAGGTGCCGCCAAGGCTGCTGCATAACTCGATCGGAATGGTGGATCAGGAGATCTTCATGTTCGAGGGCACCATTCGCGACAACCTGACTATGTGGGATTCAACCGTTCCAGATTCGCACGTAACGCAAGCCTGCAAAGATGCCGCCATTGCGGAGGTCGTGGCCACAAGACAGGGCGGCGTCCACAGTTACGTCGCCGAAGGTGGCACCAACTTTTCCGGCGGTCAAAGGCAACGGCTCGAGATTGCACGGGCCCTGGTCAATTCTCCAACTTTTCTGATCCTGGACGAAGCTACCAGTGCTCTTGATCCATCCACCGAGAAAACCATTGACCAGAATCTTCGGCGCAGAGGCTGCTCTTGCCTCATCGTGGCCCACCGATTGAGCACGATTCGTGATTGTGATGAGATCATCGTTCTCGAATTCGGAAAGGTGGTCGAACGCGGCTCTCACGATTCACTGAAGGACGCCGGGGGCCACTATTCACGCTTGATCAAGCACTAGTGTCCCGTCCCCGAAATAAGCATATCTTGAGGAGTACGAGCACGGGGACGATCCCCAAATTTCGGAATTTAGATTAAAAGCAGAGCCGGAGATTATGATTCTGCTACCGAGCAACGCTACCCGCGAAGAAAAAATGTGGCGCGGGCGTCCCCGCCCGCGGGCTCCTCGAGGGACAACGGGCGAGGACGCCCGTTTTACAATGGCCGATTGACACGCAAAATTGTCAAAGGCGGTCTGGTATCCTGTCCCCGAAACAAGCATGCCTTTCGACGCAGGTCAGTTGGCAGTTTTTAAACTCGAGTCACCGATACAGACTGTTTAAGAGTTCCTCTGTACATAAGATCGATGCCAGCTTCAACTCAGCCTCACGACCTCAGCGCAATTCTTGCCGCTAAAGGTGAAGAGCGCCTGTTAAAGATCAATGAAGCCTTCTTGATCAGCGGCTCTCAGAATCTGTGGTTTATCGCTTCCGGCCAGATCGAGATGTTTGTCGTCCAGATTGAAGGAAATGAACCGGTCGGGCCCAGAACTCATTTCGCCACCTTTAATTCGGGTTCCATCCTCGTCGGGATCGACTTCGATCTCTTCGGTCAATCTTCAGGATTCCTGGCAACCAGCTCTGACGTTACGCGGGTCTACAAGCTTGCAAGGGAGGATCTACGTCTACTCGCGCACCAGCGTGAGTACTCGCTCCGGGTGGGGACCCTGATCAACGATTGGCTTCAAACCATGTCTGCAAGTGTTGCGCGAGACGTAAGTCCACGGCCCAAAGCGGACGAGATTCTGGTCGGAGGCAAACAGGCGCGGCTGCCACGCGCAAGCGTTGCTCGCGCGAAGAAGGGGATCGTCTGGGTTCAAGTTATGAAGGGAGAAGCCCTTTACCTTGGAATGGAAGGGGTTTCCGTTACCGGCCAGGGCGTTCCGATTCTTCCGATCTCTCCAGAAACATGGATCGAAGCCTACGATGATAACGTTCTTCATTCATTTTTGACACCGATGATCATCGGCCAGGCGACCTTCTGGCGCGGCATTGATCTATTCCACCAGGTCCTTTGTCAGTGCGAGTTCATCAACAAAAAATTGCGCATGGTGGACGAGTTCAATCGGATTCGCCTTCGAGAATCGTTCGGCCAGCGGTCAAAAGAAGTGGCGCTGCGGGAAATCGCGTCCGTTCTGGATGACTCGGCGGCCGGTAAGAACGGTGCAGGTTACGGAGAGGAGCTCAGTGATCAAACGTTCGCTGTATGCAAACTAGTCGGCGAGGCCTTGGGAATTCAAATCGTCGCGCCACCGGATTTGCGACGTCTGAAGCAGCGTCTGCCCGCAATTGCAAAGGCGTCCCGGTTCCGCTTTCGCTCCGTTGCCTTGCGGGACAACTGGTGGGAAACCGACCATGGGCCTTTGCTTGCTTACCGCGAGCAGGGCCTTGCTCCGGTCGGGATTTTGAAAAATAAGGCGACGCACTACGAACTTGTCGATCCGGAGACGAACGCACGCCAACCGATCGACGCGACGGTCGCCGCCTCTCTTTGCCCTTTTGCAGTTTCGTTTTATACGCCGTTTCCAGAAAGGAAACTCGGGGCGTGGGATCTGATCAAGTTCGGCGTCCGTGAGAGTAAGCTGGATATGTGGACCATCCTCGCGATGGGGATTCTGCTTGGCTTGCTTGGGATGGTCACACCCTATTTCAGCGGTCAAATCTTCGACTCGATCATTCCGGCGGCCGAGCGCGTTGAATTGCTCCAATTCACGGTTGGACTGCTGGCGGCTGCGTTCGGAACTTTTGCGTTTGAACTGGTCCGCGCAATTTCGGTTCTGCGGATGTCCGGCAAAATGGACTACCTGGTGCAGGCGGGTGTCTGGGATCGGCTGCTTGCGCTGCCGTCAACTTTCTTTCGCGAATATGCCGCGGGAGACCTCGCGGACCGGGCGCTCGGGGTTGATCAGATTCGGCAAGCGGTCTCACAAGCAGGAACCCAGGCGATTGTTGGGAGCATCAGCGCGGTGATCATGATCGCCTTTCTATTTTCCTACAACGTTCAGATGGCGTTCGTGGCGATCGGTCTCGTATTATTCTCCGTCGTATTGCCGACCGCGCTGAATCTCTTGCAGATAAAACATCAGCGGAAGCTTTTCTACATCCGTGGCTCCATTTCAGGTCTGGTTCTCCAATTGATAAATGGCGTTAACAAGCTTCGTGTCTCGGGTTCCGAAGATCGGGCGTTTCGCGAATGGGCACGCAAATTTTCGGATCAGAAGCGAATCGCTTTTGCGGCAGGCAGGCTCGCGAACATGGCGCACGTCTTTAATCAAATCTTTCCGGTTATCTGCACGGCAGTCATTTTTGGAATGTATGCGTGGTTCAGGGACCAGGCCGCCAAAAATGGTGAAACATTCAAGATGTCCACAGGTGAATTCATTGCTTTCAACACCATCTTTACCAATATCCTTTCGTCGTTTCTGGCTCTGGCTGCCGCATCGCTCGAACTCTTGATCATCGTGCCGCTCTTTGAACGCCTTGTGCCTATTATCGAAGCAAAGCCAGAAATTGATGAGGCCAGAGCGCACCCCGGAGAACTCACAGGGGAAATCGAAGTTTCTCACCTGACATTTCGTTATGCCAAAGATGGTCCACCAATACTCAGGGATGTCTCTTTGCATATTCGACCGGGGGAATTCGTGGCGCTCGTGGGCGGTTCCGGATCCGGAAAGTCTACCTTGCTCCGTCTCTTGCTCGGATTCGAAAAGCCGGAAGCTGGCGCCATTCTCTATGACAATCAGGACCTGAATTCTCTCGACCTGCGCGAGGTACGCCAGCAGGTCGGCGTTGTGCTTCAATCAAGTAAGCTGATGCCGACCGACATCTATCGCAACATAATCGGCTCGCATCAGCTTTCTCTCAACGATGCCTGGGAAGCCGCGAGAATGTCGGGCCTGGATCGCGATATCAAAAACATGCCGATGGGAATGAACACCGTGGTATCGGAAGGGGGCGGCACTTTCTCAGGAGGGCAACGTCAGCGTTTAATGGTAGCTCGTGCTCTCGTGAACAAACCACGTATCATTTTCTTCGACGAGGCGACGAGCGCCCTGGACAATGAAACCCAGCGAACTGTTACGGACAGCCTTGACGCGATGCAATCAACGCGAATCGTGATAGCCCATAGACTGAGCACCATTATCAACGCAGACAAAATATACGTTCTGATAAACGGCGAGATGGTCCAATCGGGAACCTACGCTGAGTTGATAAACCAAGCCGGCCCGTTCGCCGATCTCGCAAAGCGCCAATTGGCTTAGCGCGAAAATCTCACGAACCAAGGCGCTCGTGAGATTTTCTCGCTATAGAGCCGCCCGGGAGGCGGCTCTGGAGGAAAATTGGATTTAGATATACTGAAACAGCGTGCCGGGCTGCTTCCCAGGTTTGTATTACTATCAATCTCAATCAAAATTTTGTTTTCCTGCGAGGATTTTCCCGAGAATAGCTTCGCTTCCCACGTCCGTGCCGTCCGACGATCATTGGGCTCCGTTACGAGGAGAAAAATGGGACGGCGTGGAAGCCGTCCCTCCCTAAATTGAACGAATCTCCTAAAAAGTCCCTCTGCCTCCTTCGGGATTCAAGCGCCGAAGGCGCGCTATCAAAATAGCCTAGGGCAAGCGAAGGCCGGTTTCGGCCTGTAGCGC